>Ga0065719_100594_pt1 | contig 63361 bp, 68 predicted proteins | sample GBSCel85sediment_FD_59106 | JGI IMG/M metagenome (GOLD analysis project Ga0065719, IMG submission 59106) | Hot spring sediment microbial communities from Great Boiling Spring, Nevada - Cellulolytic enrichment CS 85C v3 (version 3) | ecosystem: Environmental > Aquatic > Thermal springs > Hot... | reverse complement strand
ATACTTAAGATTAAATTCGCCAATAAGACGCCCACTATGAAGGTAGCGAAAGGAAATGACATACCCCACCAAGAAGCTAGGTATGGGGCTGAAGGATCTAAGGTAAGGCTAGCCCATAGCATGACTGTTGCAGCAAGGGATAATCTAGCTACGAGAGGTACTGATGAAAGAGCATACTCCTTGTCAATAGAGCCTGAACTCAAACCCTCACCCCCTAAAATGCGTGATGTGTAAACTCTCCTACCATGATTTATAAGTTTCATTCTGCTAGCTTTTATGAATTACCTCATAATAAATGAAAACATTTTTATGAAGACAATGTAGAAATTTTCTTTAAATTAAGAATTACTCTTTCCCTACAGATCCCTAACAAAACACTTAGATGGGAGTTAAAGCAATATCTTCTTATAGACACAGAAAGGAAGGCAAGTTGTTTAGGGCAGGATCACTCTAAAGGCTAGCTTCTCTTTACTGTGATCTTACCATTATCATATCTTAAGTTGCTTCATTAATTCCTTAAGTTTTTCCATTATTTCTTCCTCTCTATCTAAGAGTTCTTCTATTACTTTCTCTTCGTTTATCGTGATTACCCTACTGTTTTCTACTACTAGTTTTCCGTTGACGAGCACGTCTGTGACGTCGTCTCCCTCGAGGTAGTTTACTACTAGGTCTAATGGGTTATTGAGTGGTAGTGTCTTAGTAGATTTAGTGTTAAGTATTGTAAGATCAGCTGCGTAGCCTTTCTCTATTCTCCCCACGTTTTCTACGATTATTGATCCTCTTGAACCAGTCAACGCGTTTAGTAAGATGGTAGAATCTAAGCCTGCTTTGAAGTAGGTCATGGCGTTAGCTACTGCTTTACCCAAGGCTTTAGCTATTTTAGCTTCGTGAAGTAGGTCTAACTTGCCCCAAGCCCCGCCATCACTGCCTAACCCTAATCTTATATCTTGAAGATTCGTGAGCCCTGCCCAATGTAATCCCATAAGCCATGAATCTACTGTAGGACACCAACAAACTCCAACCTCATATTTCCTAAGTAACTCTACCTCATTTGGTGAAAAGAATACGCCGTGCGCTACGACNACGGGCTTAACGTGCTTAAGACCTTTCTCTAACACATATTCTAGAGGCCTCTGACCATATTTAGCGAGCGCGTAGTCTACCTCACCCTGATACTCGCCTAAGTGGAGGGTGAGACCGGTACCATACTCCCTACTTAATTCTATAACGGCATCTATCAAGTCCTCCGTAGTCATCATGATCTGTCTTATGCTCATCCACACACGTAACCTATCACTCACACTGCTGTATGCCTTATAGAATTCCCTAACTCTCTTTAATACTTTCTCAGACTCGATAAAGTCGCTATCAGATAAGTTGTAAGTCGCGTAAGTGACCACACCCTTAATCCCGGACTTCACAACTTCTTGAGCAAGGATTTCCGGATATGGAGCGCCAGCTTCTATGAAGTATGTAATCCCGTTCTTCAACATATTTGCTATACTGGCTTGTGAAGAAAGTCTTGCAAGTTCATCACCCATTATTTTCTCGAAAGGGACTAATACCTTAGTCCAGACGGGAGGTAACTGAAGCATCAAGTCGTTTATGGCTGATCTGAGTAAGTATTGTTGGGTATGTGTATGGCAATCCACTAAGCCCGGGATAATAATATGATGCTTCCTCTCTATAATTTCATCAGCCACATACCTCCCGCGAATATCGCTACTTTCGCCTACATCTACTATAACACCATCTTTAATCGCTATAGCCCCTCTAGGAATGACACGATTAAACTGATCGAGAGTTATGACGTACTTCCCTTCCACAATCGTATCTACAAACTCCATTTGAGACTTCCCTAACACATATATATTAGTTACTGTAAGCTAATAAGAATGGGAGTAATGAGTAAAGACACATAGACCGTCTTTAGTTCATAAATACTCGCTTTTAGTATTTTATTCTCAATTGACCCCCACCTCGCTCACGCTTCATGAGATTTCGGTGCTTCTGCGAGATCGTAGGTGGTTGTTGGTTCAACGACGAAATATCCTCATCTAAAGGAGTTGAGGTCGACGCAGGAATTTCACGCCGCAGACACTGAATTATTAGTGCTGACGTGTTAACGTTNAATACGCGGTACATAAAATATTATTTGAAGAGCAATAGTTCTTTTGGGTGTGTTATCTTGGGTGAGAAGCTTGCGTGTGTCGTGTGTGGGAGAAAGTTTAGTGTGGGGCAAGGGGTCCTCATAAGCTTTGGGAGAAGTACTTATAATTTTCATAGTAAGGCGTGTGCCTTGAAGTTCGTTAAGAAAGTTTTAGAAAGTCTAGAACCTTCTGAGTTAGAAAGGGTTGCTGATAGGGTTGCTGAAGAATATTCTAAGATACTTAAGGAGAAAGCGGATAGGGTTGCTAAGAAAATAATTTAGTGTAGGTCATTACGTTCTGGGTGATTAGGATCACTTTAAGAATTTTTAAATAGGCAGACTGTATGAGAGACGGGTAGATACCCAGACATGAATAAACTCTCTGAGAGATTTGATTTCATAGATTTTGGCCCTGTATGTTCTGGTTGTGAAGTCAATTGTTGCAGACGTTTCTACGCCGTCCTCCTCCCAGAGGAAGAGAAGGATTTCGAAGACATTAGCTTCTTGATCAACACAGAACTCGGAACTGTGAAAGCTATAGGGTCGAGGAATGGCCGCCCCTGCCCGTACTTAGATAACCTCGGTAAGTGTTCCATATATTCTTTGAGACCCCTTGACCGCAGGTTATGGCCCGTGATCATATACTACGACTTCAAGACAGGCAAGAAGGTCGTTTACTTAGATCTAGATTGTCCTGCAGTTACCTCCGGAAAATTACCCTCATAAGCTAATCAAGAATATCGTTAAAGAATTGAAGAAGCTAAACCTTGACACGGAGTAGCTTAAGAAATACACCTTAGCTCCGTGGCCTAACCATTTAATAGAGGTAGCTAGGATTAAGTAGTTGCGTGTCCGCTCTAGACAGCATGCTTTAATTTTCCTTATTATTTTGTTCTGTGGTGTGTGCAGTGATACTCTCTGACTTTGACCTGACCTGGTATCTTAAGTCTGGTAGGTTGGTGATTGTTCCTTACGATGAGGAAATAGTTAGGGAGAACGGTATAGATTTGAGGATTGGTGGTGAGATAGCTAAGCTGAAGCCTCTGAATAAAGTTTTCGATACTAGGAACGTTGCTGAGGAGCAGGTGAGCGAGTTTTACGAGGTCTTGAGGAGTGATGAGTTCGTGATTTACCCTAACGAGAGGGTTCTCCTAACGACGCTNGAGTATGTTAAGTTACCAAACGATATAATGGGTTTCGTCGAGCTCAGATCCTCTTTCGCTAGGTTAGGGCTCTCCATACCTCCCACGATAATAGACGCGGGTTTTGAAGGGAACGTGACTTTAGAAGTTCATGGATCCACTTTCCCGATAAAGCTATACAAGGGTCAGAGATTCGCTCACGTAATATTCTCGAAAACGCTTAACCCGGTCTTAAGACCTTATCAGGGTAAATACCAGGGTCAGAGAGGGGTGACGCTACCTAAGTTTTGAGGTAGGTAATTAGTAGATGGGCGTCACTACCAATGAGTTCGTGGTTGTTGTCGGGAAAGACCTAATAAGGTTTCTGAAGCTAGTTAAGGAACTTAAGGGTGAGGTAACACATTCAGACACTACCTCAAACTTCGTGAGGTTACGGTTCAGGGGATCACCCTGTAGCAACGAATACGTCAGCAACGTACTCAAGTTTTTGAGGGAATCAGAAGGTCTGGTTAGTTCGTGTAAGTGTTTAAACGCGTATGTCAACCACTTACGTATTTCGGGAAACGTGAACGAGAGGTTAGCTCTAATCAAGTCTTGCGTGACTAAGTGCGTTACTGTAAGCGGTAAGACGTTATGTGTGAAGCGCTCGGATGGTGTTGAGTTAATGCTTGAGATCTTGACCACGCCTTACAGCATCAACGTGAGGGCTTATCCAGCCAGCACTGGAAGACATCTTACCTCAACCCTAAGTAGTTTGAGAGAAGCTTTCTCATGCGATGATAGCTTAATAAGAAAGTTGTTGAGTATAGAATGTGAGCTCGAGAAGTGCTTAAGTGGTGTCTAGATGAAGTTCCTTGATACGTGGTTCGGGAGAGCCTTCACCTACAGTCTCTTCTTCGGAGTGTTCTTAGGGGTGCTGTCTTACTTGCTTAGAACCGCCGTACCTCAAGCCAGCCCGTTTTCAGATTACGCGTTAGTCACCACTTACTTCATGTGCTACCCTATATACATGGCGCTACATAGGGTGTTGGGAGGGTTAGGAAGACCTAGAGGGGTCTCCGTAGTCTACTCAACATCCTTCATAATGTGGATAGCTACTTACGAGATTATAATGCGTTACTTAGTTAGCTAAGACCAGAAACGACTGAAGACAACGTGGGTGATGTCAGGGATGATGAGGGGAGTCATCTTCGACTTGGACGGTACCCTAGTTGATACTGTTGATCTACATGTTTTGACCTGGGTTGAGGCGTGTCGCGAGTTAGGTGTGGAGGTGAGTGAATCTTATGTTAGGAGCTTGGTCGGTTTATCGGCCGAGGACATAGCTAGGAAGTTGGTGAGCGATCATGGTGAAGCGCTAAGGTTGGCTAGACTAAAGAGGAAAATCTACCTAGCTAGAGTTAATGAGGTGAGACTCTTTCCGGAAGTCCCTGAGGTCTTAGAAAAGCTTAAGTATGTTTACGGGATGAAATTAGCTGTAGCTTCTTCAACGAATGTTGAGACTATCGTGGCGGTGCTTAGAGCTAAGAATATCATGGAATTCTTTGATTCGCTCGTCGGTAGTGACTTAGTTAATAAGGGTAAGCCGGAGCCGGACATGTTCATAGAAGCACTCAGGAGGATCGGTGTGAGACCAAGTGAGTCCTTTATCGTGGGTGATACCGAATACGATATAGTGCCGGCAAACTTGATAGGCGCTGTCTCAGTACTCGTGTGCAGGGGTGAGTGCAGGAAACCGAGTGCCGAACCACGACACATAATCAAGGATTTAAGGGAGCTAACAGATCTTGTTGGGAGGTATAGGAGTGCGTTATATTAAAAAGCTTTAGGGTAGGTGTCCAGGCTCAAACCTGAATCTCTTCACACATCTCCTCCAGGAGGTGCGGTAATTCCGGTATGAGTGATTTAGCTTCGTTAATCATCAACCTAACTAACTCTCTTAACTCCCACTGCGCGTGCGGCGAGAGTCGTAAGCAGGCTATGTGAATTAACTCTCTCAGGTTAACAGTCATCAGCAGTCTTGTCGTGACTGCTTGAGGTATTATATACCTGGCGTCTTCGTAGGGTACGCCGGCGTTGATCATCTTATCGTAAAGTTTGTACGCTTCATTCATGAGCTTCCTGAATTCTTCCCCGAACCCGGCCCTAATCACCGTATCCGGGATCACGTAATCTCTCTCTACAGCTGAGTATCTCTGGCTTTCTTGAGTGTATGAAGCTATCCTGTGCCTGACTAACTGATGGGAAGCCACCCTAGATATACCCTCAACAAGGAACGTGAAGACCACGTGTTCTAGGACTGACGGGTATTTATGAGACTCCATAACGTGCTTCTCCACACCTTCTTCCTTATACTCTCTCAGGTAGTAGTCGGCGTTCTTCAACCCAAGCTTACCAGCCGAGGTCTTCACCGCTAGAACTATGAGTCTCCTTACGTCCTTGAAGTCTCCTCCAGTCCACGCGATTAACTTCACGTGCAAGATCATCACTGCTCAGGGGATTCTCCATTTATGATATGAAGCAGACTTATAAGTTTTGCTTTAGTTAGCGCGAGGCGTGAGTGCGTTAAAGAATTTTTTCACGTCATCTTCTACAGTTGGTCTCGTATTCTTTCAGGAAGTCCCTGATTACTACATCACCGCCCGGCCTTACCTCCTTGAAAGTCCTTGCGCTAAACCTGTACACCTTGACTCTCTCGTTAAGCCAGCAATCAGGGTTTAACCCAGCCTTAAAGCATGTCTCAGCTAGGAACGTCTCGTTATCCCAACAATACTCCACCGGAACCTCGGGGAGTAGTAACCCCCCATAAAATCCGTACTCCACCATCAGGCCATCCCTACCTATCAGGAATTCCCCGGGTCTTCTCTTAGGATCTCTAGAAATCTCTACCATCTTCGAGAGTACAGAGACCTCGAAGATAACCTCGCTCAATTCTTCAGGTTCTAATGGTAGGAACCTAGGATCCTCCGTGGCAGCCGCGATGGCGGCGTGTATAACGTTGAGTGCCAGGGGCTCGACAGGCTTGACGTACCCTATACAACCTCTCAACTCACGTGCTTCAGCCCCCCTGATCTTCAGGAGTGTCACGAATGAAGCTCCAGCACTCCTTAGTTTTTGAGGCGTGTCCTCAGGCAACTCAATGATTTTACCTCTCGTGATGTAGCTCTCAACAGCTCTCCTAGCAAGCTTCACTAAGAAGGCTCCTTCCTCTAGCGTCAGATCCTCTGGATCAACATATGAGCCACTCATACACTCAACCTAATTAAAATTTGCTAGAGAAGTTTATTATTAATCTATTCGCTTTCTCGAGTATTGAGTTAATGGTTCTCCAGTGATTACCCTGCCAGTAAATCTTACCACACTTACCACACCTCCAGAACTCATCGTATTTAGTGATTAACTCCCCTCCAAGTAGGGAGAGTGCCTCAGCCTTACTTATCTTCATTAATAAGGTGTTGCATTCAGGGCATCTAGTCCTTGAAGGGTTGAAGGAAAGCTCTGCCCCGGTCTTAGCAGCCACGTAAGCAAGCATCTCAGCAATGTCGTCTGACGTGATTAAGAGAGCGCTTAAACCCCTCGTTCTAGCTCTCCTGAAAAGAGACTCGTCTTTAGTGAGGAGTATCCTTTTCTCCTCCTCCGCTACACGCAAGAGTCTCCAGTCCTCGAAAAAGCTAGAGTAGAGCGTGTCGTAACCCAGTATTCTCAGCCAGCGAGCCAGATTCCCCAACATCGTGTCAGCAACGAATTTCATGTCAGCCACATACGCATTATATCCTACGAAGAATTTAAAAACTAACCCCCTAAGAACTCCTAAGCTTGAAGATATCAACCCTAGAACCTATTACCTGCCCGGGCAGATTATTGTTGAACCTAGCTATAACTACCTTGTTCTTGCCGCTCCCGTGAACCTTAATCACTCTACCGTAGTAAGTGTTCCCGTATCCGTCCCTCACCAAAATCCTAAGCACCCACCAGGTTATGCGGGTTTTTAAGTATTGTTGAGAGAACCTTTACAAGAACCTGATTAGGGTTCTGCTCCCTATTACCGAACCTATAACCAAGTATCACACCGGTTCCTAACGTCATCCAAACCTTCGAAGACATCTCAGCACCCTCTATACTACCTACTTAGGTAGGTCTTAAAAGATTTTGATTTCCGAGCACAGAACACGCGGTGATGAGGTTACGATCATTTAAGCGGTCAGAGGGCTCCTAAGTCCTCACCTGTCAGAGTCCGCCACACTCCTCATTCCAAGACCTATGGTGGTTTAAGCTTTAATAAAATCTCATCCCCTACTAGCTCGCGAGGGACTCCTTCAGGATCTGGGCGTTAAATCTTAGCTTCCTCAATCTTCTTTAACTGTTTCCTGTACATTTCAAGTATTTCCTTAGTGGTTGTGGCTTCTTTAGGTGTCTTGTCCGTGCGCCACCTAATAAATCTTGGGAATCTTATCGATATCCCGGCACCCTTCTTTATTACGTCTTTGCAACATGAGTGTGCCGGGGATAACGTGAGTTCGGCTCCTATTATCTCAGCTACGTAATGAGGTAATACCCACACGTCAGGAGTCATCTCCGAGTCTACGTTAGAGGGTTTGTAGTTTACTATGTAGGGCTTCAGCATCTCGGTCATTTCCTCGAGGTCTTTGTCCGTGAATCCCGTGCCGACCTTGCAGACGCTCTTGAAGGTGTCTGTGTCTTCGTCGTAGGCCCCCATGAGCAGTGCCCCGAACTTACCGCTCCTCCTACCCCTCCCAGCGAAAGCTCCTATAACGACTAAGTCCACGGTATCGATCATTTCGCTCTTGTAGTCGCGCTTATACTTTATCCATAACCACCCCCTAGCGCCGGCTTGATATATTGAGTCGTTATGTATTGCCTTCACCATAACCCCCTCAGCACCATCTTCAATAGCTTTGAGGAAGAAGTTTTCTAGTTCTTGCGGGTCGTCAACGATTATGCTATGAGCTAGTCTAAAGTTCTCTGTCTCTTTAATTATCTTTTTGAGAACCTCTCTCCTGTAGGGGAGTGGCTTGTCTAGGAGGTCCTCACCCTCATTATACATCACGTCAAACAGAAAAACACTTACTGGGATGCTCTTAACGGCCTCGTGGATTTCATGCTTTCTCTTCCCTATGCATTAATTCTTGGAATGGGCATTAGGAAGCCCGTCTCAGGATCTACTGCTACTATCTCGCCCTCAACTATCGCTTCATTACTTAATATGTTTGACTTAGCAAGCTCTACCACGTCCGGGTATTGATGCGTTATGTTCTCCAGGTTTCTTGAGAATATTTTTATTTCGTCCCCCTTCTTATGTATCTGCCCTCTCTCGCCATCATATTTATACTCTACTATAGCCTTACCGCCAACCTGCCTCAACATCTCTTTGGGATCGCTTTCTCTGTTAGCTAACATAGGCTTTATCGGGGTCCCTACCTCGGGCTTTATATTCTCTACAGCCTTTATCCCCCACTCAGCCAGCATCTTAGCTATTAACCCTAAGTCACCTGCTCTCACGTAATACGCTTTCTCAATAAATTTCTCGTATCTCTCGTCACCCCCGAATACTATGGCTAAAGCGTCAATAACAGTCATGTCCTGGATTCCCGTCCTCATATCCCCCGTCACGAACCTTGCTATGTATCTCGCCTCAAGTGGTGAGGCCTCCTTGAATAAACCTACTAGTAAGTTTATCTTGAGTGTCCTACTACCCTCACCAGTAGCTAAAGCAACCTTGGCGAATACGTCGTATACCTTCTCCATAGTTAGAGCGCCTGGACCCGCGCTCTTACCCATAAACTTAGTTAAGTCTCTCGTCACCGCTTTCTCACTCCTCTTAATGTTTTCGATCACTAAGCCGGGATCGCCCACCTCCCTAAGCTTCTCATCAATTACAGTCTCCTTAACCCCGGTAGCTTTAGATATGATCTTAACTAGTAACTCCTCGTCAACCCCTATCTCAGGCATCCCCATCCATTCAGGCCATATCTTACCCAGTATGAAGTACACGACCTTATCTATTACCTCCTTAGGAGTGGATCTAAACAGGTTAGCAAGTAGTGTGGTCTTCATGTTCCTAGATGAAGTCTTCTCTATCTTGTCTAGAGCCTCCACAACCAACTTAAACTCCGTTGCTTCACACCCACATCAAAAATACTTATCAAGATTTAAATAATCACCGTGGTAAACCTACGTAACATTTAAATAACTTTAACATTACTTAATTATTGATGATGAGAACCCGGCAAGAAGGTACCGATGCCTTGTCAGTGTTACGCTGACCGCGTGAGAACAGCGCGTAAGCACGCTAAACAGTATTTAGGTGGGGCTCTTTTCCCGCATGCTTGACCAGACGTACGATATCGCGGCTTCGATCTCCTTATATACTAGGTTGTTTATCTTTCCTTTGATTTCTATATCGTATATATAGCCCCTCTTCTCGTTTATTCTATATGTTTCTACAAACCCTCTCTCCTTCTGTTCTTCCAGGATCCTTGCGAGAAATGAGGTGATGAGTGGGTGGTTCGCCGGTAGTGCTTCGGTAAGTATTACTCTAAGACCCTCGTTAGAGACTATGACGTTAGCTATCACGCTATCCCCCACAGTTATCACGTCAACTCTCGTGGCCTGAAGTATTGAGGTGTCAACGCTTCTCTCACCTTCAAGGATTTTCAGTAGTTCTTCAAGATACTGCAGCTCATTCCTCAATTCCTCTATCTTCTTCTTCACATAGTTTTTCAGTTCCTCATTATCTAGTTTGGATGTCTCGCTCACAAAACTCACCTTATGAAGTCTAGGAGGGTTCTCCTACGTTCTTTAGCCTTAGCCTCATTCTGGATTAACTCCCTATATTTTGAGGTTACTAGCTTAAAATCTTCCTCAAGCGCTTTCCTAGGCGCGGGGTTGTAGAGAGCTGCCGCCGGGTGGTACGTGGGTATGACTAATGTTTCCTTCCCGAATAAAGTGACCTTATATACGTTACCCCTCATCCTTGAGACCCCATACCAGCGAGACCCTCCCAAGAACTCGATAACGTACCTACCCGCGTGATTGCCTAGAGTAACTATGATGCTTGGCCGAATTAACTGAATTATCGAGTTCGTGAAGTGGGAGCAACTGAGTATCTCATCCTCTAGTGGATCCCTATTCTCCGGGGGTCTGCACTTCACCACATTAGTTATGAAAACCTCCTCCCTCCTCATATCGCTACTACTTAAGAGCTCGTTCAGCAGTTTTCCCGCGGCTCCAACGAAAGGTCTTCCGACCTCATCCTCACTCCTCCCAGGAGCCTCACCGATAAACATTACCTTAGCGTCCAGAGAACCTTCTCCGGGGACGGCCCTAGTCCTGCTTTCAGATAGCCTACACCTCCTACAATTAGAAATTTCTAAAACTAGCTCGGACCACACAGCATTCTTATCCAAGCAGCACCCCCTACACTAATTCAGCATACCATATATTAAACATCACTGATCAGGGAAGTGACGGTCAGAGGGTGTCACACGTTACTCGTGGTCGGCTCCAGCATTTTTATTTTTTAGCTCGTATCCTCATATTAGAGGGTGTTGGGGGAGGTAGTATGGGTGGCGGTAAAAAGAAGAAGACTATAACAGCGGCTGAGAAAGCTCAGAAGAAGGAGGAAGTCAAGGAAGTTAAGAAACCGGAGAAAAAAGAGAAGCTTTCGTCTACCGGACTTACCGAAATTGATGAGTCTCTTTTGAGCAAGGCATTATCTACGATAAAGTCTTCTGACATCGTAACTACTTACCAGCTGGCCACAACTTTAGGTGTTAGGATGTCGCTTGCCAGAAGACTTATAAGAGAGCTGAGCGCGAGAGGGGAAGTGAGAATAATAGATAAGTTTAGGTCTCTATACCTAGTCAGTAAAGCTTCCTAACGTTGAGCTTTCCGTAACTTTCTTTAGGAGCGTGTGGGTGCGTTATCAATCCACTACAGTTATATAATGCTAATTCGATTTTTGTGTAGGGGGAGGTAGTTGGTGGAAGATTTACTTAAGAGCACGGAAGGCCTTGAGAACGTGATGGCGGATGTTCTCAGGGTTCTCTATGTGTGTATGGGGTCACTGTGGTTGAGTGAGTTAATAAGTGAGTACAGGGTATTCGTTGAGGCGTTAGGGGGTGTGCCTGCCTCAGAAGACGATGTGAGGAGAGCTATTGACAAACTTAGTGAGATGGGTTTAGTTAGTGTTAGGGAGGGGATAAGAGCTACTATGTCTCAGGAAGGGGAGAAAACCTACCTAGTCTCGCTCAAGTTAAGTAGCCAGCAACTTAGTCTGTTAAGAAACGACTTAAAGATATCTAAGTACAGAGACTTATGGAGGTATTATCTGAAGACCACGTGAGTCCTGCTATACGTATTAACGGGGAGTAGCCACCGTCCCTAGCCTCAGCAGAGGGAATTAACTAGTGTGTGATGAGCGCTTAAAAACTAACTCTGAAGACTTTGACGTGTTGAGCTGGTATGAGGAACTTAGTAGCGGGTATGACGAGCTCTACGGTGAGGAGCAAAGACGTAAGTTCCTCTGGGTAGTTAAGGAGGCTTCATCGGTAAGCTACGTGAGAAGCGGGAATCCAGTGATTCTAGACTTGGGTTGTGGTACGGGTAGTCTAGCCGGTTTCTTGCTTGATGGGTTCTCGAGTAAGGGTTCCCCTTATTACGTGGGTCTAGACTTAAGTCCGTCAATGTGTTTCCTGAGTAGGGGGCGGATAAGCGATGCGGAGTTACTAGGGGATGTCGTGGCAGGAGATATTTTCAGACCCCCCTTTAGGGAGAGGGTAGCAGACGCTGTCTTCTCTATTACTGCGTTAACTTGTGGAAGTTTTGTTGAGGGGGTGGTTCAAATTATCGAAAACCTAGTTAAGGAGGGTGGCCTACTTTTCTATACGATCTTGTGCTCTGATTTATCTAAGATTCCGAGAGGCGGTCTTGAGGTGTGTGAGGCTACTACCTACTTGAGTGAGAGGGAGGTGCTATGTGTCGTTAAATCCGTTCCTACATTGGTAAGTAAGGTGTCTTTTGATGGCCTCGAGTCACGGGAAGGTTAAGAAGTCTTTAAGCTCTCTTGACGTAGCTGTAATAATCAACGAGTTAAATGAATTAATCACTGATTCAAGAATAGATAACGTCTTTCGACTAAACGAGAGCTCCCTACTTCTTAAGCTAATTCTTAAGGAGGGTAAGCACGCTTACCTAGTTGTCGAGGGAGGTGTCAGGGTTTCCCTAACAACTCATCCTGGAAGAGGGGAGTCTGGCGGAAGAGTCCCGCTCTTTAGACGTTACTTAAGAGAAGGGATTATTTCCAGAATTACTCAGCACATGTTTGAGAGGATCGTGGTTTTCGAGATTAGAGGGCGTGAGGATTTAAGGCTCGTGGTTGAGTTACTGCCGCGCGGCATAATAGCCGTTGTCGACTCAAGTGGGAAGGTCCTGGTAAGCACTAAGGATCTCAACGCTAGGGATAGAACGATAAGGCCAGGGTTACCCTATGTTTTCCCTCCAGTCCTCCCCGACATTAGGGTAGTTAGTGATAGAGAGTTCATCGATTTACTGCGTGGGGAGAGGGAGATAGGTAAGGCGCTGGTTAAGGTATTCGGCGTACCTCCTGAAGTCGTTAACGAAGTGCTTGAGGAGTCGTTGAGGAAGGCTTCTCCATCCACAGTAGGTGATGGAGACTTGGTAAGGGTTCATAACCTTATTAAGTCCTTCATCGAGAATGTTGTAAGGAAGCCGGAGCCTGTGATCGTCGCGTGTAGCGGTAGTTACGTTTCTTTCCACCCGTTCCAGCCCAGGAAGCTTGAGGATGGTTGCAGGGTAATTTCTTTCAAGTCTTTTAACGAGGCTGTAGACGAGTTCTTCCAATTCTTCGAGGGTAGGTCTACCGAGGTTATCGAGGAGGTTGAGGAGAGAGGTAGGGTTAGCCTCACGCTAAGTAAGGCTAGGGAGAACTACGAGGAAATGCTTAAGACCCGGGAAGAGTTGGTTAGGCTAGTTAAGTTAATTCAGGAAAACTATGATCTACTTGAGAATATCTGGGAGTGTGTGTCTATTAAGGTTAGGAGTTCTGGCTGGGAATCAGTCACTTCATGTAATGTTTCAAGCTACGATAAAGATACCGGTTCTTACGAGGTGGTTCTTGGAGGGAAGACACTTAATTTCAGCATACTTAAGGATTTTAAGACACAGTATTTTGATTTAGTGAAGAAACTGAAAAATCTGGAAGAGAAAATTAAGAAGGGTGAGGAAGTTCTTAAGAGTCTTGAGGAGAGGTTGCGTGCCCTGGATTCTATAATTGAAGAAAAAACACGGAAGACTCCGGTGGTAAGGTTTTTCCAGTGGTATCACGCGTATCACTGGGTGATTACGAGAAATGGTTTTCTAGCCGTGGGTGGTAAGGATGCGGCGCAGAACGAGAAGATCGTCCGAAAGCTCATGAAAGACAGGGACATATTCATGCATGCGGACATACAGGGGGCCCCGGTATTCTTAGTGTTTACTGAGGGTCGTGAAGTACCGGAGGAGGATTTATATGAGGTGGCTGTCTTAGCGGCTTCTTACAGCAAGGCCTGGAAAGAAAAGTTGCGAGCTTTAGATGTTTTCNGGGTTAGTGGGTCGCAGGTAGGTACTGCCGCGCCGGCCGGCCAGTACCTGCCTAGAGGTTCTTTCATGGTATATGGTAAGAAGAATTACATCAGAGGACGTCGAATTAAGGATCTCAATAGGTATTCAAGTCCGTGACAACAAGTACTACGAGTTAGTTGTCGGACCTCCAGAACTCTTAAAGAGTAGATGCTGTGCCTTAATCACTTTAGAGCCGGGTGACGTTAAGCCTGAGATTGTGGCAAAGGAATTCATGGAATTACTCCGGAAAACTAGGTACGTGGTGAAGGATCTTAAATTAGATGACGTGATTAGGTACGTACCAGGTCCTTCCAACATAACCGAGTAAGAGAGTGGTTGAGTGAGGTCTGGGCAAGCACCTCCTGATAGGTTGTGAGCGCTGAAAAATATATTATCCTACTACGTGTATATTTACTTGGTGTGAGTTTGAAGGTCAAATTGTTCGCTCAAACTAATTACCCTAAAATATCTTCTGAGACCCCGCTCACGCGAGCTAGAGCGATCATGCGTGACTTAAGCCTTAGGTTACTTCCGGTAGTTAAGGAAGGTGATTTCCTGGAAGGTATCCTGCGTAGGGAGCATGTTTTAAGTATTTCCTCCACCAAGTCCGACATAACGGTCTCGCAAGTCATGGAGAACCCGCCCGTAGTTTTTAGAGCTGAGGAGGACGCGCGCAGGGCCTTCAAGATCATGCTAGAATTTGATGAGTGGTATGTACCTATAGTCAACGAGGTTACCGGGAGGTATTTAGGGATATTATCGCTTGATTCCTTTCTGCGCACAATGCTTCAGAAAAATGTTGAAGCCCACGANAAACGTCTCTCTGAGATAATGACTACTAAGGTGGAGTACGTCACCCCCGAAGACTTCGTTAGCAGGGTGTGGANGAAAATGGTAACTTTTAGGTATGCTGGCTTTCCAGTAGTTAGGGAGAAAGACCTGGTGGTTGTTGGCATAATAACTCAGCATGACCTACTGAAGAAGGGGTATACTAGGATAGAGCTAGAGTCTGAGTCAGGACCTAGGACAGGTCCTCGAGTGAAGGAAGCGATGACAACCCCTGCGATAACCTTGAAACCCTACAATAAAGTCTTCGACGCTCTTAACTTGATGGTAAAGAACGACTTCGGCAGGATACCTATAGTTGATGATTCCAACGTCCTCGTAGGGATAGTGGACAGAAGTGATTTATGCAAGTCTTATTTAGGAGGTGGTAGGCCTGGTTAAGGTATACACTCCTCGCAGGTTACGTGAGAAAAACAGGTGGTTGAGGAGTGACGGCAAGCCAAACTTCAAAGACAGGCTATACTCTAAGGAACCTGAGTTAAGTCCTTTAGTGAGGAAGGACGTGCCATCGATAAACACCTTAACCACCGTACTTAGAACGTGTGAAATCATGAGTTCCTATAACACACGTTTAACAGCTGTGACTTCTGGGAAGGGGAATATAATCGGTGTTGTCACCGCCATGGACATAGTAGATTATCTTGGTGGAGGATCTAAGCATGGCTTAGTAGGCGCTTCAGGTTTTGAGACAATATATGAAGTCCTTAACTTAAGTATTGGTAAAATAATGAATGATAACCCGATCTACGTCAGTATTGACACACCACTATATAAGGTGCTTGAATTAATGATTAACCACGGGCTAGGCGCTGTACCCGTGACTAAGGAAGATGATTCCTACGCAGGGGTTTTAACAGAGCTTGAGATAATGAAGTATCTCTCCGTTAAGTATGTGGGGATGCCTGTTCATAAGGTCATGACGAGGGAGGTTCTCTCCGTCAACTCTAGCACGTCTTTAGAGGAAGCTATGTGGATGATGGTATCGTTGGGTGTTAGGAGATTACCGGTAATAGATGAGAACCAGATTAAGGGTATGCTGACCTGGAAAGACGTTGTGGACTTAATAGGTACTCATAAGATTTACGAAATAGCTTAAATTAACGGCGTTATTGTAGGGAATTCAAGTCTTTAAGAGTTTCTGACGTCATGAACACGAACGTCGATGTAGTGAGTCCGTACGCGGATTTAGGTGAAGTTGCTTCCATGATATTGAGGACGGCCACCTCATCGCTTCTGGTAGTTGAGGGCGGGGTTGTTGTAGGTATAATAACTGAGAGAGACGTTATTTATGGGTTGGTGGTGAGTTAAAAATGCCTCCCAGAGTGACGTCATATATGAGCTCTCCAGTTATAACAGCTAAGAAAAACGATAACTTAGCTCACATTAGGAACTTAATGATTAGGCATAAGATAGGGAAGGTAGTCATAACGGAGGAGGATGGGGAGACCATATACGGGATAATAAGTAAGAGTGACTTCGTCCGGATCCTCTACAATCGCAAGAAATACATAAAACCTCTTGAAATGTTATTTGCTTACGAGATCGCTACGACGCCTGTGCTAGCGGTGAGCGACAACAGAACTATTAAGGCAGTAGCGCAAATTATGGTGAACGAGGAACATAGGTTCTCTCCTAGTCCTCGACAAAGATCAGAAGTTGATAGGTATAGTGACTAAGGCGGATCTCGTGAGAGCTTATGCTGAGAAGTATCACGGCATATATAAGGTGGAGGACTTCATGAATAGAAATCCTCCTACGGTCTCACTATCCCATTCTGTATTTTACGTCATCGACTTAATGAGTACGAGCGGTGTGGGTAAGGTGGTTGTTGTAGAGAAGGGAAAACCTGTTGGCGTGATAACTAAATCCGATATCATGTTCTTGAATATTGAGGGATTACTAAACGTTAGTAGGGTTAAGTTCGTTAAGAAGCGAGGTATTAGTGGACGAGGGTTTGAGAGCGTGGTACGTGTGTACTCACTCCCCATAGCTAGCGACGTGATGACTCCTGACCCAATAACGGTCAAACCCACTGAAGACCTTGCAGCAGCTGCTGACGTGATGACTAAGAACAGGATAGGCACGTTGCCTGTCGTTGATGATGAGGGCAACCTAGTGGGTTTGCTAAGTAAGCAGGACATACTAAACGCTTTAAGGCAGGTGTGAGTATGGACTCCCTAATCTTGACTGGCGAGGTCGCTTCCAAGGATTTCCTTAAAGTGAGTAAGAACGAATCCCTAGTGAATTTAGTTAAGGAGATGCGTAAGAAAAACACCGACAGAGCACTCGTGTACCGTGATGACGTTCCTGAAGGTATCGTAACTAAGAAGGACATAGTGACTAAAGTTGCTGTGAGCCGGGCTAGAAGGTATCCTGTGTCAGTACTTCATGCTTCATCAGTAATGAGTTACCCCCTAATAACTGTAAAGAGGGAGATGCCGCTCTCTAAAGCGGCTAGAATGATGATCGATAAGAACGTGAGTAGTCTGCCGGTAAAGGACGAGGACAAGATCGTGGCGTTGCTAACTAAGTGGGACATAGCTAAAGCGTTAATTAAGTCTCCGACACCGCTCTCTCAAATCATGACGCGTGATGTGGTAACCATAAATGACACGGACTCAATACTCACTGCTAGGAAGTTGATGATTGAGGAGGGATTCTCGTCACTACCTGTCTTAAACAGTGAGGGGTTGTTAGTAGGTATTGTGACGTTAGATGAAATACTTGACACCTTAGTANACTTAATGGAGTTCGTGAGTGACTCAGGCTCTAAAAGCTCTCTAAAAAACATAACTGTGAGAGATTGTATGAGACCAGTCGTGCCAGCGCTTTCCCCGGAGGACGCTCTCGGAACTGCGGTAGCTTTAATGCTTGAGAAGAGGGTAAGGGCGGTCTTGGTCGTAGGACCTGAGAAGACATTGCTGGGAATAACCACTTTAACTGATTTAACACGCTACGTTGCTAGCACATATGTCTAACTCAAGTTCTTGAGTGTGAACACGTTATAAGAAAGCTAGGATTTCGTCCCTATCCCTAATTATCTCTATCCCAGAGCTAGTCCCTATCACGTCAGCGCCGAAAACTACTAGGTTGAGTGCTTCAACAGCGTTCCTTACCCCTCCGGAAGCCTTAATCTTGAGTTTATCGCCGACGACCCTCCTTATTAGGAAGACATCCCTCACGCTCACCCCTCTAGGACCGAATCCTGTGTTGGTTTTTATGAAATCCGGTTTATGTTCTAAGAGTATCTCACATACTCTCACTAACTCGTCATCAGATAGAATGCTTGTTTCCACTATTATCTTGATGCCTAACCCAACCTCCCTAGCACTCCCGACTAACTCCCTTACCTCCTCGCTAATTACTGCGTAGTTGCCTGACTTGATCTGAGTTAAGTTAATCACTACATCTACCTCTTTCCCACCATTATTAGCCACGTACTCCATCTCCTTAATTTTCGCATTTATTGGGTGATAGCCGTGGGGGAAACCCACGACGCCGGCTACAGGGGTTTTCACTATGGATGCTATTTCCTTAACTAAGGCTGAAGGAACCACTATCGATCTGAAAGAATATCTATCTGATCTCTCAGCGAATTCTATGTAGTCTTTAATTCCCTTATCGTATTTAAGCATTGTTTGGTCTATCCTAGAATTTAATGTTTTGAGGATTTCTAGGATTTTCTCTTTTTGTAGGCTATGCAAGCCAGTCACCGACCTCGATTTTATGCGGTATGTATGTGTCAGCCAAGAACTTCAGTCCTTTGCTAGTTAGTGCCTCAATCTCAAGTTTCGAGAGCTTCTCTAGGAATATGTCTATCTCAACCTTCCAGCGCGGGGTCTGGAACCACTTGTAATTCATGAGTTCCTTAGCTCTCTTAATATCCATTTCCTTAGCTTTTATTATGTAGTTTTTCCTCTCACTCTCCGAGAGATATGGTTTCTTACCTAGTTTGGATGATCCGTAGACATCGGACATCATCACTCCCAAGAATCTTGCTTTAGGCGTAGCTAAGCGTTCGCTCTCATATGATAAGGTTATCGACCCAACCCTGAAGACACTGTATATGTAGAATCCGTATGGGTCGCTGTCAGTCAGTATGTATACTGGGAGGTTTAATTCCTCGTTTAATCTCCTCACAAACCTCCTGGTCGCTCTGTCAGGCTGTCCGGCGCTAGTGACTAACAGAGCTTTATTAGTTCTCCAATACCCTATCCTGTGTAATTGCTGGAAAACAGCGTCTTTCTCGATAACTAACACGTACTCGACGTCGTAATCAAGGAATTCTATTAAGTCCGGGGTAGGTTCTATTGAGTATGCGCCATGACCCATCTTACTTAAATCTATCACGTCGTCTCCTGAGCGGATCCTCATATTACCTACTACCTTACCTTTCTCCTTACTTAGTATGAGCATGTCCTCCCTGAGCATGTCAATAAATACTTCTAGATCGCGTATTACTGAGTCTGACTCCTTCTGTTCGTCCCACGTGTTTTCCTCCTTCACCTTCCGCGTAACTAAGTCGCGGTACTTGATCGTGTGTTTGCCTCTGTAGTATAGGTCTCTTATGGTGGGGTATTCGTTATTCTTTAAAGACTCGTAAATTATGCTCGCGATTAATAGCGTCTGCATAAACTTCTTCGATTCATTGACGTTGAGAAAACTTCTCTTAAGAACCCCTTCCCCCAACTTTAGGAGTCCGTTGGCTTCGTCGTATATTGTATTAGTTAAGGTCCTCTTCCTTATAACTAAGGTAGGGTTCCTACCGTTCAGTAAGTCCTCAATAATCTCGTTAAATTTACTCCTGAGTGCTTCGATAGCTTTGTTCCTAGCGCTTAAGTCCTTAGATGTGAGGTAGGTGTCGTGACCCATGATTAGCTCACCTCAATCACTATCTCCTTGAGGGATTTGATCTTAAGCATCGTCAGCTTCTTATTCAGCAACTGTAGTAGTTCCTTCTCCAATTCCTCATGCTTGAATTTACCGTCCGTGAGCGTGTTTAGTGAGCGGGCTATATCAGGTATGTATTTAGCTATAGTTACTGCTTTCTCGGCTTCCTCGTACTCCTTAGCTTTCCGAGATAGGTAGGACTTCAGCTTCCTAGCTACCTCCCTCACAGCTAACTCTATCTCCTTCTCTACTTCAGGCACGTCAGCCACGGCTTCCTTACCGACCCCTTTGTAAGGGACTTTAGTACTGCATACATGGATTAATACCGCTAGCGGGGCTGGTGATGTGACTCCATACCTATTCCACTCAATGCTGTCCACCACCTTACGCATCACATCAGCTGACTCGTCGTAAAGGAGCGGTATCTTATTAGCATACCTGAGCAGCAAGGGCTTATCAGCTGGAGGCACTTTATTGCCGTAAGCTATCCCGGCCTCAACAATGAAAGCGTGACCCTCGTAAACGTTGGCTCTCCTCGTTACTGCGGCCGCGAACTCAGGCTTTAAGGTCTCCCTTAATCCCAGCACGATGAGCTTCTCCCCTAAGAAAGACAGGTGCTTACCTGAAGGAGCTTTAATCTTAGATGTTTTAATACTTTTCATTAACTCCGTTATGTCGTTCAGCGTTAGTTCAGAGGGTTTGAGGTCGGGCTTAAGTCCAGCACCCTCCAATATTTTCAGAGCTGTCAACTCACCCACGTTTTGAAACTCCTTTACGAGGAACTCGGTAAGGGTCTTGGCTTTCGTGTCCGCGAGCATTCTCTTAAGCAACTCGATGTCTACTCCGTACGGATGAGGCTTAACCTCACGCGGAGGTACAGGCATCTCCTCAGTAGATCTCCTGAACATCACGATATTCCCTTCAGGATCCTCGAAGTATATGTTCGCGTAAGGAGCGATTATGGCTGTTCTTTTAAGGTAATCATATATTTTCTGCTTAGATCTCTGCCAATCACCTATTAGGTGGATCTTAACCACGGTCCCATGCCATTCATTGTTTTTATCCATTATCGAGAACTCATGTATTACCGGCGTGTTATTCGCTATATCTATGCTGACCTTGAAGTAGTAGATCTTCTTTGATAGTATCTGTGATGTAATCACCTCCGCAGGTCTTCCAGTTGTTATCTGCCCGTAAAGTATCGCCATCTTAGCTCCTAAACCAAACATCCCGCGTGACTGCCTGAGAACGTACTTAGAACTATATAGTAACTGACCGAAAGCTCTAGGAACGTGTTGAGGAGGTAACCCGATACCGTTATCCTCTACCTGAATACTGTAGAGAACACCCTCATACTCTTCGGTGCTTCCTTCGTTATTAGTTAGGGTTCTTGAGCCGTCACCGCTTTCAGACTTAATCACTACCTTAACATCAGGTAGTATGTGATGCGTGTCCGTAGCATCCAGCGCGTTCTCAACTAACTCCCTAACGGTTTGGTAAAGAGCTCTGGCGGGGTTGCTAAATCCAGCTATCTCTCTATTCCTGTAAAAGAATTCTGACGGTGATAAAGCTCTAAACTTCTCTATACTCTCTACTTCGCTCATCTTCCCACCTAAAAACTCATAATAAGAATAACTTAAAAGGAATATGTCTAAAATCGTGTCATATGAAGCTCTTTCATCAAGTTCAAGTGTTACCAGCGCTTGTTTCTAGGAGGCTGGTAGCTAGTATCGGTAACAGTACCGATACCTCCCCGTAAACCGTTACGTGTTTAGCACTCGGCTTTATTTTCCCCCAACTTATTGCCTCCCTGCTTCTAGCCCCGCTGAGGCTGCCATCCCATTCCACTGCAGTTGTCACGTAAACCGCGTAATCTAGGCCGTTCTTGAACTGATTCCACCATATCGTGTGGTGCTTGCTTATCCCTCCACCAAGTATTAAAGCTAGGCTTTTCTTAGATTGAAAGACTAGGTCCGATAACTCTTTCATGTCTTTCAGTAAGTTCAGCTTAAAACCAGTGAATTGAGAATAGATGAATAGCTGTGTTCCAAACGCTCCGTCAACAACTCCTGGAACGTAAATAGGTACCCCATGCTTCTTAGCTACCCCTATGATTGAGTTAGGGTCACTGGATAAGGCCTCCCCAGCAAGCGTGAGGAGTTCTCTAACTCCCCACTCATCTTTAATTGAGGAAGCCTTATACACTAGCTCCCGAACGAAAGACTCTATGAGGGGTCCGTAAGAGTCCTTAGGTATAAACACGTTCCCTAACCTGTGTATACCCACCCTCTCCAACTCTAGGTCGTCAGCTTCAAAATATCCCTTCAGGTAATTACCACCCAAAGCTTTAGCTATGTCGTGGTCTAAAGTCCCGCACGTGGTTATGACGACGTTAAAGAAGCCTTCATCTATTAACTGAGCTAGCAATCCTCTAAGTCCCGTAGCAACTAAGTTGCCTGTGAAAGAGAGGAATCTTAAGTCAGCTTCCTTAACGCCTTCCTTAAGTATCTCCGTAGCTTCATACAGGCTTGAAGCGGTGAACCCGTGTATCTCCCTGTATACCTTGATTAAGTCACTTACCCTCATACCCCTCCATAACCTTACGTCACTTACCTTCTCGTAAGAACTCATACACTACCCCCTCCAACTCGCTCATCTTGAGGGTTCTCTGCGTCTTCTCCCTCAAGTTTTTAATCGTTAGTGTGCCCTCCTTAATTTCCTTCTCACCCAGAAATATCGCGTAGTCATAGCCTCTCTCAACCATGTCACTCAATACCTCACCAACCTTCTTCTTAGTGACTACCCTAACGTCCACTACGCAACCAGCGTTCCTGAAGCTTGTGGCGACCTTATCTATCTCGACGACATAATCGCTTAACGCGATCAACGCGATCTTAGCACTCCTTTCGGGGAGTTCCCAACCCCTATTCTTGAGTACTAAGTGCATTCTGTCAAGCCCTAGAGCGAAGCCTGTTGCTGGGAGGTCCTCACCGCCGTATAAGGAGATTAGTTTGTCGTAACGCCCTCCGCCCCCTATGCTGAAGGCCGTGTCGGGGACTGTTACCTCGAATATGAAGCCCGTGTAGTATGCTAACCCTCTAGCGAAGCCTAGATCTACGTAAGACTCGTTAATACCTAGCTTCCTAGAAAGCTCGAGGATCTTTATTGTTTTCTCAAGTTCTTCTAACGACTCGCTGTCTAGCCTCAACCTACCTACCTGACTCCTGATTTCCTCTGATTCTGAGGAGGATATGCTCATTAATTCCTCGATAATTGCCTGTCCTGAAGGCTCGTACTCCCTCACTATGCTCATGGCTTTCTCAACTTCTTTCTTGTCGAGGTAGTGTATTATTAAGTCCTGAGTTTCTTCAGGTATTTTCCAGGAATTGAATAAGTGTCTGTAAAGCCCTATATTACCTATCTTAACCCTGTAGTTACTTAACCCTACCAGCCTGTAATAGTCTCTTATGAGTAGTAGGAGCTCTATGTCAGCGTTTATGGTCGGGTCACCTAAATATTCAACACCTGCTTGAAAGAACTCCCTATACCTACCTGCTTGGGGTTCTTCGTACCTGAAGGCTTGCCCGATATAGTATAGCTTTATGGGTTTAGACCTATTACGCATTAGCCTTAAGTAAGCTCTAGCAACCCCTGCAGTGAATTCAGGTCTTAAGCATACTTGACGCCCTCCCTTATCGTTGAAGACGTACATGCTCCTTTTTATCTCGGGCCCGGACTTAACGGCGAATAAGTCGAAGAGTTCCAGTGTCGGGAGTATTATTAACTCGTAGCCGTACCTAGTAGCTACCTCACTAAACGTTTTCTTGAGGTAGTATAGTTCTTCAGAGTCTGGAGGTATTAAGTCTCTCATACCTCTCAGAGGATCTAGCCGGATCTTCATGACTTACACCAAGTCCTCTAACCTGTACTTCCTCACAGTGTAATAAGTTACGTCACCGTTAGCGTCAACGAGAGCTAGAACTGGCTCGAGATTCTTAAGTAACGCACTATCAATCCAGCTGAGTAGTTCCTTCGTGTTGAGCGGGGAGTTCTCCTCTACTACGTAGACAGCGTATCTCTGACCCTTCATCTCGAAAATCAGCATGTTCTCGCTGTAGCCGGGCTGCGCTACCCTACCCCTATTCCTTAAGTCGAGGAAGGTCGTAAACTTGATCCAGTCATACCTGCTCCTAGAATACTTGGAGAATAGATCACCTAACTTGAGGTTTTGACCGTCCACGTCGACGACCTCACATTCCTTAAAGTACGTGAGGTAAGCTAACTCTACTAAGTCTAGCAAGTATGTGGAGAACTCAGNCGTTTTAACTCCGACTCTAGATTCCGCGAAGATTTCCGGGGGTCCCCTCACTAAGAGTTTGCCATCCTTAACGCCCACTATACGCAGGATCTCCCCCAACACCCAACACCACCATAATTTCCTGTAGTGACTTAAAGAAGTAATGTTTTATCACTTATTTTTTATAAAGCTCACTGAACTCTAGTATTAGGTGCTTAACCAATGTTTAACATCAAACCTATTGAGTGGTTGGGCGGCAGGGTCAGGTGGTTAAACACCCTGAAGTTGCCTTGGGAAGAAGAGTATGTTGAGACCGAGGATTACGAGAGGTTGGCTAAGGCGATAGAGACCATGGAGATTAGGGGGGCTCCAGCTATAGGTGTGGCAGCGGCTTTCGGGGTTGCTCTCGCAGCGACTAAGTATGAGGGGGTTGACGTGCTTGAGTTTAAGTCTGTTCTGCTGAGGGTCATTAACAGATTCTCTAGGACTAGGCCCACCGCCGTGAATCTATTCTGGGCTTTGAGTAGGATGGAGAAGGTTATTCGAGGGGATTACGCCAGCGTTGATGAGTTGAGGGAGGTCGTGGTTAGGGAGGCTCTGATGATATACGACGAGGACGTGAGAACTAATAAGGCTTTGGGTGAGGTAGGTAGTGAGTTAATTAATGACGGGGATACCGTACTAACTCACTGTAATGCCGGGGCTCTCGCCACAGCAGGTTACGGGACTGCGTTAGGCGTCATAAGGCATGCGTGGTATTCCGGCAAGAAAATCAGGGTGATAGCTACGGAGACCAGGCCTATGCTTCAAGGAGCACGCCTCACAGTATGGGAACTTAAGAAGGAGGGGATTCCAGTAACGCTGATTAGCGATAACATGGTCGGTTACGTGATGAGTAGAGGGTTGGTGAGCAAGGTTTTCGTGGGTGCTGACAGGATACTCAGGACCGGGCACGTAATAAATAAGATAGGTACTTACACGATAGCCGTGTTAGCGCATCATCATAACATACCTTTCTACGCGGTAGCCCCGACCTCGACCATAGACCCTGTAAGCAGGTTGGAAGACGTAGTGATAGAGGAACGCAACCCTGACGAGGTACGTAAGATTCTCGGAAAACTCCTCATAACGATCCCTGACGTAGACGTTATCAACCCTGCTTTCGACGTAACACCGCCACACTTAGTAAGAGGTATAGTAACGGAGAAAGGCTTGATAACTCAACCATACGAGGAAACAATTACGAAACTCCTCAAATCTACTTGAGTAGCTGCTTATCCTAAACCAACTAGACTTCCCTGGGTTTAGCTTCGAGAATTCCTCTCCAAGGACCTCTAACCAAATGTATGAGGTACAGAAATGACGTGAAGATCACTCCAGGTAGTGCGGAGTAGACGTATATTAAAGAACCGAATTCCCTCAAGATTAACGTAAGTATGGGATCCCCTAAAGCACTCACAGCTAGTAAAGGAATGATTCCTAGTAAGAGGACATAGATCACGCCTGTTAGAATTATCGACTTCGATATGCTTATCTTGAGCTTCAGCATTAGGTAGTGTTGGAGGAGACCGAAGAGAGCTCCTAGTAGTGCGTACTGAATAGCGTACGCGACAGGAGCGATCAGGTTCACCACTGAAATGATCTGGGAGAGTTGATTATGTATTAATTCGTAGGGTACGTCATACGTTGATGACATAAGCTCGGAGATCTCATCAATTAATTCACTGATGAATTGCGAGAATACCGTAACGTACAGTAACCCTACCACTATACCACATAACAGGCCTGCAAGAATCCCGGCTAAAGCAGACTTACTATAACTCAAGCCTTCACCTAAGTTTCTATTGAACAGTTTTTTAATATTCTTGAGTAGCTCCATAGAAACTTGTGAACTTACTGTAGACAGCCTACGTATTCTTAAGTTATGGTCAGCTGAGACAGCTGTAATCATCTCTCATATCGTTTCTTCTCATCACTACTAAAGATTTAATAGCTAGCTAATAAGGTTTAAGTAGATGATGTCACGACGCTCTCCTGAGGGCATGATGACTCTTCTCTTCACTGACGTGAAGTCCCTTGCTCGTTACTTACTTTGGGTTTTAATTATTGGGTTGAGTGTGGGAAACCGTTTCTCGGTAGGTGGTGGTTCATTGTTTTTATGTGTGTTGGTTTCGTGGCTCCTCACCATCTACTTATCAACGGTCTCCCCGGACCCCCTCACCGTCCCACGGGTCTCGGAAACCCGGGGTCACCGATAGAGATATGTTTCCAATCCTTAAATCTCAACACAAACACCACATAACACTACAAGAACTTACACAACAAAATACGCAAGTATAAACAAGCAAATATGAAAAACCGAAACAGCTCCCAAAAGTGCGGGACTCTCACTATTCATGACATGGAGCCTTTAGCACCGTAGCTAAAGCTACCCTAAGTATAGGGTTCCTAACGTATCTCACGCACTACCAACACATTATTAATTAAGTTTTGATTTATTAATCATCAAATATTGAATAATGTTTAGGTTCTACGATATTTGTGTATTAATGGGTAGTAAAGTTNAAATACTCTATTAATATAATATATGTGGAGGAATACTTACTATGTTTAGTAAGGGCTCTCTCGTATCATTGATTGTTATTACTCTTCTAGCATCAAGCATTGTCGTCGCGTTATCGAATAGTGACGAGATTTCTATACTATTTAGTTCTTGGTTTGAGGGGAGACCTAGGATGCTCGTGAAGCTTGAGATATTGTTACCGCAGGTGGACGCGGATCGATGTGCTGTGATAGTTAAGAGATTTCCGACCATGTATAACCCGACGGAAGCAGGGTTTCTTTATGTAGGTTCACACCCTCCTGGAACTCTCGTCGAGGTGAAGAACACTCTCTTTGCTTACGTAGCACGATATGAGCAAGACCCCCGTACAAACGAGTTAGTTATTGGTTACTACGAGCCTCAAGAATATACTGTCTTCGTAGGCTGCGTGAGGAACAATGCAACAATCTTTAAGTGGGTCAAGATCGTGGAAGTGTTCCCGAGAAGCATAATACACACAGAACGAGTAAGAGTAGAGGAGGATAGCGGCGAATCAGGACCCAGCTTAAGCGAGATCCCCCTACAATACTCCGTGAACAACCCGTTCTCCTGCAATATCTCAATAATTGATAGTAAACCAAACCATAAGATAGGAGAGTGCCAGACGTGGGTTAAGGGCCCCATGATATACTCGATAAGCGGGCTTAACGTCTCGTTCGTTATGCACAGCAGCCCTGCAAGATCCGCCGTATATCTAGAAGCATTTGCTGACCTACATGTCTGCACCACCCCCAACTGCGTGTCTGAGGGTCAGGTTCAATGGGAATCCGCTGGAAAGAAGATAACTCCCACCTTCGTGACTGGTGAAACAATGGGCTTATCGGGATATTTTAAGGACAGAATATACTTCGCGACTCTATATAGGTATGAGTGGTCGCATGTATGCATCACAGGATGTTGTTGTTTAGTAATTTGGCAGCTTTATCCAGCTGGGATATTTGGCTTTGCAAGAACTGGTCAGGAATCCTCACTACCGTATGAACGCTGCCCCTATATCCCACCGACACCACCTCACTACAAATGGTCAGGACCGATTGGTGAATATGATATATGGTTCGACTTATGGGGTACTAACGAGACAGATATGCCTCTCTCCAGCGTTAGCATAGGCTTCACTTTAGGAGGGGTTTGGTCGGTATCGCTCAACGTAGACTTCTATAAAGCCGTGAGAAGCGACAATCAATACACAACGCCGTCTATCAAAATTCGCGCTACGCGTGAATATTGGTGGTGGTATAAAGATAATGACCCACGAAATCATGAAATCCTCGTAGCACCAGGATAGCCTTAAGCTTTTTAAGTTGAACCCCCAAGCTCACCAGCGACTCTTTAACAAGTAACACTAAAGATAGCCTTGATTTTCNCTTCAGGACAGGGAGTCGTCGGTCCCTAATTAGGGTCTGCGAGGTGTTGAGCTATCGTGCTTTAGTGTTTTAGGTATAAATGCGTTCCCGACGAATTATATTCTTGGGTTTAAGATGGCTATCGATGAGGAGCTAGCTGAAGCTAATTTAGTCTTGTATGGTGGTACGTGCCCTAATTGCGGGGGCTTGATAAGTGATGAGAGGTTGAGTAGAGGGGCCCCCTGCAGTGATTGTCTTCCTTCAGTTGAGGGCGGTTTTCTCGGCTTAAGCCAGGTTGTAGGGGAGTTACGTAGATTACGTAACTTGAAGAATCTTAAGGAGTTTGCTAATGCTTTGGAGGAGGAGAAAAAGCTATGTGAGTTTTTCAGGAGTTGTGTCGGTAGCGAGCCTTGGAGTATTCAGAAGTTGTGGATAAGGAGGATTAGTAAGAAAAGTTCTTTCGCTATGATCGCTCCTACAGGGATTGGGAAGACTACCTTAGGGCTGGTCGCCGCACTCTACTACTCTTTTAAGGGTAGGAAGTCTTATTTCATAGTTCCCACGACCACGTTAGTCATGCAAGCAGAGAGGAAGTTGATAGAATTCCTTAACAGGAAGGGTAGTGCGGCAAGCATTTTAGCTATACACTCTAAGCTGAGGAAGAGGGAGAGGGAGGAGAGGGAGAGAAGGCTGGAAGACCCTAGAGGGTTCGACATACTAATAACTACATCTAGGTATTTCGTGAAGAATTACGATAAGATAAGTAAGCACGACTTCACCTTCATCTTCGTAGATGACGTGGACGCTGTCTTGAGGGGTTCGAAAGCTATAAACTACCTGCTTAAGCTAATGGGTTTTACGGATGAGGACATAGAGGACGCGTTGAGGGTAATTAAGCTTAAGAGAGAGCTGGGGGTGAGGAGTGGGTCTAGCGAGTTAGTCGAGGAACTCAGGAAGCTTAGGTCTAGGCTGGAGAAACGTAAGAACACGAATAAGGTCTTGATAATAGCTTCAGCTACTGGGAATCCTAGAGGGCTTAAGGTAAGATTGTTTAGGGAGTTGATAGGGTTTGAGATAGGTGCTAGGCCGGAGCTAATAAGGAATATTGAGGACACGTATCTTAAGGTCAGAGACTTAGAGGAGGCTGTCGAGGAAGTTACGAGGTTGGTAAGAGGGAGTCTGGGTGGCGGGGGCTTAATTTACGTTCCTGTCGACTTAGGTATAGGGTTTGCTGAGGAGCTGGCTTCTAGGCTTAGGTCGCGAGGCATAGTCGCTGAGGCTATGCACAGCAGGAAAATAAAGACTCTAGAAGACTTTAACTCAGGATTCGTAGATGTCTTGGTTGGGGTAGCTACCTACTACGGCGTGTTGGTCAGGGGTATTGACTTACCGACTAGGATAAGGTATACCATATTCGTTGATGTGCCCAGACATAAAAATTAATCTCGGACTCAAGAGGTTGAGCGCTACCGACGTATTAAGACTCATTCCTTTGTTGAGAGATGTTGTCGTGAACCCGGATGATAAGAGTTTCCTGGAAAACGCTTTCGTGAGGTTAAGGAGGGTTTTGAGGAGGTCTGGGAGTTACTTCCTTAAGGTAATTAATGAGGTGTTGGAAGGGATTAGGGGTCCTCAGACAGTAAGCGAGAAACTCTTCATGGAGGTCTACACCAAGGTTCACGAGTTACTGAAGGATGAGGCTGTCGTGGAGAGCTTGGTTAAGCACCCTGAGGTCGTCGTTGTTAGGGAGGGGGAGGCGCTCTACGTTTTAATACCTGACGCCCCAACCTACATTCAAGCTAGTGGGAGGACTTCCAGGCTCTACTTGGGTGGGGTGAGTAAGGGTCTCTCAGTCGTGGTGACCTGGAACGAGAAGCTCTTAAGAGCTCTTGAGAGAAGGCTTAAGTTACTTACAGGTGAGTTCGAGTTTAAGAATCTGCAGGAGATTGACTTAAATCAGGTGATTAACGAGATAAATCGCACACGTGAGGAGATCTTAGCTATTGGCAGGGGCGAGTTAATCTACGATCTGGGGAGGAGGATAGAGCTTAAGACTGCTCTCATGGTCGTTGAGTCGCCTAATAAGGCTAGAACGATAGCTCGCATGTTCGGGAAACCCAGTGTCAAAGAGTATGGGAGGCTTAGGGTTTATGAGGTAAACCTAGGTAATTACACCTTATTAATAACCGCTAGCGGCGGCCACGTTTATGAGTTAATAACTGATCGAGGCATTGAGGGGGTAGATCCAGCTAGTTACGTATACGGTGTTCTATATCGTGGAGAAACTAACGAGTCTTCGTTTATCCCTGTTTTTGCCCCGATAAAGAGGTGTGTAAGGTGTGGTCACCAGTTCGCGACATTAGAGAACCGCGCCGCATGCCCCCTCTGCGGCTCGGAAGATGTCTTAAGTTCCTCAGACATTATTCAGTCGTTGAGGGAGGTGGCTTACGAAGTTGACGAGGTTTTAATAGCTACTGACCCAGATACTGAGGGCGAGAAGATAGCGTACGACCTCTACCAAGTCTTAACTCCTTATAATAGGAACATAAAGAGAGTAGAGTTTCATGAAGTAACTCGTAAGGCAGTAACTCAAGCTTTGAGCAACCCCCGTGATCTTAACCTCAGACTTGTTAAGGCGCAACTCCTCAGAAGGATAGAGGATAGGTGGATAGGTTTCTCGCTTTCCGGCAAGCTACAAAATGATTTCTGGAGGAATTACTTCTGTTCCAGACTCACGTCAGCTCATCAAGAACCCGGTAGTTCTAGGCCTGGGAAGGCCAGCAAGTATTTACTTCTCTGCAGTAAGTATAGGGAGTCTTACAAAAGATTAAGTGCTGGGAGGGTTCAGAGCCCTGTTCTAGGGTGGATCATAGAAAGTTACGAGGCTCACCGCAGATCCTTATCTAAGTACCTGGTTTTACACTTTAAAGACCTGAAGATAATGGTTAAAGTTCCTGAGAGCTTAAGAGACCTAATTACTCAAGACAATGTTAGCGAGGTTCGGGTTGATGTTAGTGGTCGTGGGGTGTCTGAAGAGCTGGTGAGCCCGCCGCCACCGTACACCACGGATACAGCGCTCTCAGAAATCTCAAGTGTTTTAGGCATTTCAGCGTCTCAGGTAATGAAGGTTTTACAAGAGCTTTTCGAGTTTGGGTTGATAACTTACCATAGGACTGATAGCGTGAGGGTTTCGGATGCAGGGATTAAGGTCGCGCGAGAGTATTTAAGCGAGAAGTTCGGCGAGTCATGGGATAAGTTTTTTGAGGGAAGAGTTTGGGGGGTTGGCGGGGGCTCACGAGTGTATAAGGCCTACGAGGCCTATNGATGCCGAGACGCTTAGGGAGTTAATTAGTGAGGGTGTTATAGAGATTCCAAGGAGGCTTCATAACATGCATTTCAGGGTTTACGACATGGTATTCAGGAGGTTTATCGCGTCTCAAATGTCTAAGGCTTTGGTTAGGAAGAGGAGTGTGGAATTCCGTGTAGAGGTGATTACTAGAGACTCAAGACGTTTTGAATTACCGCCTATTAGTAAGGAGATAATATCTGAGGTTGTTTTCGATGGGTTTAATAAAGTCCTTAAGAGCTTGAGGGTCTATCAAGTTCCTGACGACGGTCTTTACAGTTCTGAGGGTTCTGACTTCAAGTACTACGTTGAGTCAGTGTATGAGGTACCCTTACACACTGAAGCGTCTGTCGTGAGGACCATGAAGGAGAGAGGTATTGGAAGACCTTCCACCTACGCTAAAATAGTTGAGACCATACTTAAGCGTAGGTACGCGTTCTCTAAGAGGAGGGGGGAGCTAATACCGTCGTTGCTGGGTAGGGAGGTGTATAACTATCTTACAGAGAAGTATGCTCGCTTAGTTAGTGAAGAGAGGACTAGGGTTTTAGAGAGCAAGATGAGTAGTGTGGAAAGTGATGAGTCTCTTTATAACGACTTGCTCAGGGAATTATACGAGGAGTTAAGAGCTAACGAATTACTTGGAGTGACTGGGTATGAGTTATAGGAGAACAGTCGCTGTAGTGAGGCTGGACTTAAGTACTAGTTCTAGGATGTACGCGGAAACTATAAGTGATGTCTTGGAGCAGATATCGAGCAACGTATCCTTACTCTTATGCCTCTCCTCAGTAACCTCTCTTTACGACTTCATTAATGGGCGCAAGAGGTATAGTAACTATAGGAATTACGTGAGAAACATTACTAAGAAATTGCTTAACGTAGTTAGGAGAAGGAATGTCTCCATCATAATAACTCCCCTAATTAGGAAGGGGGGTGCTAAAGCACATTTCTCTACAGCTATAATACCCCCTCTAGGGCAGCCAGTCTTTAAAGCAGGTAACATACTGCCTATCAATGATAAGATATCATCGAATAAGACTCCAGAGGTATTCGAGGTTGGCGGGATTAGACTATGTTTCATTTACTTGAATGAGCTTGAGGTTCCTGAAGCAGCGAGAGTATGTAAGTTTTTGGGGAGCGACGCTATAGTGGCTGTTAGCCCGCCGTTACTAACGAAGCGTGACCCGGACCTAACTCTTAAGTTAGGTGTTGTGAGAGCGGTGGAGAACAACATACCCCTCGTTGGGTTAGGGGGTTACCTAGCTAGTAAGAGGCTTCAGCAACCAACCTTCCTAGTCAATAGTTCTGGCGAAGTAGTTGATTTCTATAATGATTACGAGCCAGCAGTCTTCGAGGTCGAGATAGAGAGGCTGGATCGCTCGGTAAGGTTGGACCTAGTACGGAAATACTTGAAACTCATCAGGGAAATGAGGATTCACCCTTCTTATAGGGACCTACCGTAAAAACTTGGCTTCCCTGATTGAAGCACCTATTTATTAAAGATCGTAGAGTATATTTGGGGTTAACATAAGATGTTCGAGATTAGGTGGCATGGGCGTGGCGGTATGGGGGCTGTCACGGCCGCCGACATAACGGCTTCCGCAGCTATTAAGGCGGGGTTCTACGCTCTAGCATTCCCTGAATTCGGTGCGGAGAGGAGGGGTGCTCCGGTCACTGCATATACTAGGATTGATAGGGAAATCATCTATGACAGAACCCCCATAACCAACCCGGATATTGTGGTGGTTTTAGATCCATTCATGATATCGTCNCCTAAAGTTCTCGCCGGGTTGAAGGAAGGCGGTTACCTAATAGCTAACACTACCAAGGAACCTTCGGAAATACTGGATCAGATAGAGGATTTAAGACGTTTAAGAATCACTGTGGCGACGGTTGATGCAACGAGTATAGCGATGAGTGTGTTTAAGTTACCCATTGTCAACACCGCCATGATAGGGGCTTTAGTAGCTGCCACAAATATAATACCATTGAATAATGTGGTGGAGGTAGTTAAGGAGAGATTCCCCGAGAGGTTAGCTGAAGCCAACATACACTTAATTAATGAGTCGCATAAGTTACTTAAGGTGATGAGACCATGAGTAGTGGATTGCCTTCATGGAAGGAATTACCGATAGGTGCAGTGATATTAGAGCCGGGATCTTCAAGACGTTACAAGACCCATGAGTGGAGGACTTTAAGACCTGTCATTAACCAGGACAAGTGCATTAGGTGCCGTATATGCTGGTCTTACTGTCCGGAACCAGCGATACTGGAGGTTGACAAACCCTACGTTACCTCAACTAACAGGAAATATGAGATCACTTACATGGTAGACTACGATTACTGTAAGGGTTGCGGTATATGCGCGCAGGAATGCCCTGTTAAAGCTATAGAGATGGTTCCTGAGGTGAGGTGAATGGGAAAGATAGTTCCGCTCTCAGGTAATTCAGCCGTAGCCTACGCCGTTAAATCAGCGGACGTGGACGTAATCTCTGCGTATCCCATAACACCTCAGACCACGATAGTTGAGAAGTTAGCGGAGTTCATAGCTAACGGTGAGCTGGATGCTGAAATGATTCACGTAGAATCCGAACATTCGGCACTTTCAGCGGCTGTCGGAGCATCGGCCACCGGTGCTAGAGTTTATACCGCGTCGTCTTCGCAGGGGATAGTTTTAATGTATGAGATAATGTTCATAGCTTCCTCTCTGAGATTACCTATCGTCATGACCATAGCAACGAGAGCTCTCTCAGCACCTATAAACATATGGAATGACCACAGTGATTTCATGGCTGTCTCAGACACTGGTTGGATCATGATGATGGCGGAGAATAATCAGGAAGCACATGATGACGTCATACTGGCCTACAGGATCGCGGAGGATCCGGAGGTGCTCCTGCCCGTGGCTACGGCTCTCGACGGATACTTCATGACCCACACTATTGAACCTATTGAGGTAATCGAGAAAGATGATGCGTTGAGTTTCGCACCGAAGAGAAAGACTTGGTTTACCTTAGATCCTGATAGGCCTGTAACCATCGGTGCTTTAGGGGATCCGCAATGGTATTTCGAGTTTAAGAGGCAGCAATATGAAGCTATGAAGAAGTCCAGGGAGGTCTTTGAGAAGAGCGTTAGCGAGTTTGCTAAAGTGTTTTGGTAGGAGGTATGGCGCGGTTGAGTACTTCGGTGACGAGAATCCTGAAGTAGTGTTGGTGGCTATGGGTCACGTGGTAGGTAACGTCAAAGCTTACTTGAGTAGGGTTAGGGGTAAGGATTCTAGGGCGGGGGTACTCAAAATAAAGCTCTACAGACCGTTCCCGGAGGACTTAATAGTTAAGTACCTTGAGGGTGTTAAGATTGTCGGCGTTATTGATAGAGCTTTAATACCTGGTTCCGCGTCCCCAGGACCTCTACACTCGAGAGGTGGTTGCGACGCTGCGTAAGCACGGGGTCGACGCCAAGACTTTGAGTTTCGTTTCCGGCCTTGGCGGGAGGCCTGTAACGCACGAGCACATAGGCGTGATGTTCAGCAAGCTCTCCGAGCTTAAGGACAAGCCTGCCTCCGAACTACCTAAAGAACCTCTGTTTATTGGGGTGAGAGAATGAGTAAAGCGTTAACTATCAGGGATCTACCTCGTGAGGAGAGATTCGCACCCGGTCACAGAATGTGTCAGGGTTGCGGCGCGGCCATACTGATGCGGCACATAACTAAGGCGTTACCTAAGGACACGATAATAGTTCAAGCAACTGGGTGCGTTGAGGTCACCACCACGCTATATCCTGAGACTTCATGGATGTATCCGTGGCTACACATAGCGTTTGAGAACGCCGCAGCCGGTGCTTCAGGGGTTGAGGCAGCTATTAGGGCTCTTAAGAAAAAAGGACAATTACCTCCTGGGAAGGAGGTGAAGGTTGTGGCTATAGGAGGCGACGGCGGTACATTCGACATAGGTATTCAAGCACTTTCAGGAATGCTTGAGAGAGGTCATGACATCCTCTATATAGTTTACGATAACGAAGCTTACATGAACACGGGTATTCAGAGGAGCGGGGCCACACCGTTCGGCGCTTGGACCACCACCACGCCAGTAGGGAAGGTATGGCATGGTGAGTGGAGACGTAAGAAGGATATTATAGGGATAGCGCTGGCTCATAGGGTTCCGTACGTAGCCACGGTGAACCCAGCCTACCNACCTGACCTTTACGTCAAGGTAAGTAAGGCTATGAGTATTAAAGGACCTAAGCTAATACACGCGTTCTCTCCCTGCGTGCCTGGTTGGAGGTATGAGCCGGCACTAACTATAACGATAGCTAAGATGGCTGTGCAGACAGGCATGTGGATTAACTACGAGATAGAGAACGGCGTCTTAAACGTGACTACCCCAGTACCTAAGAGAAAACCCGTGAGGGAGTACCTGAAGCTTCAGGGAAGGTTCAGACATCTCACGGAGGAGGAAATCAGCATTATCCAGAAATTTGTTGATGAACAGGTAGCTTATGTAAATAAGCTGGCTGGAAAGGAAGTCATAGGACCTGTTGAAGCTTAAGTGTTTTTATTACCAACCTAATATACGCACCTCAATCCCGTGCTGGGATTCCCTGTAACTGCTTAAAGGCTTGTCCTTAATCGGTTATCGCGTAACACGATGCTTTAGGCTCNTAAATCTCACCATTACGTCTTAGATTCCTGATTATTTTCTCAAGAACCTCTTCGTCTATCCCGTATTCTGAAGCCTTCTTACGTAATTCTTTGTATTTAACGCATTCCTCGCCAGCCTCTATGACCTCCCTTATTAGTTTGATTACCGTGACCTCCTTGTCACGCATGCTCTTAGCCTTGCCGGTCATTATTAAGTCTACATCTATAGTTCCGGTCTCTACATCCATCCCTACCTGCTCTAAGACGGAGTTCATCAACCTCACAGCCTCTACAGCGTCCTCAGCCTCTACCTTGCTCTTCAACCTCATCTTAGCGTGTGCTTCCGCAAGTCTGATGAGTGCTTCTAACTGTCTGGTTGTTATGGCTAGTGGGACGTCCTCCCTCTCAGCACTTTTCTTTCTTAACTCTATGTAGTACTCCTTAATTATTCTCTCGGCTTCCTCGGTTAGTTCCGGCTTTACGTATTTTCTCGCGTAAGCTATGTACTTACGCAGGAGGTCCGGCGGAATCTCCGACTCAACATAACCGGCTTTCTCATGAGTCTTCAGAACGTAGCTCGATAATGACGTGTCCTTCATCAAGTTAGGCAGGTCTCTCACCACAAATATTAGATCAAATCTTGAGAGTATCGTTACCGGTAAGTCGATGTTCTCCGCTATGCTCTCACTGCTTACGTACCTACCTCTCTTAGGGTTCCCGGCGGCTATTACTGTCGTCCTAGCGTTTAGCCTAGCAACTATCCCTGCCTTAGCTATGCTTACGGTGCCTTGCTCCATAGCTTCGTGGATAGCTACCCTATCCTCGTCACGCATCTTATCGATTTCGTCGATACTCACTATCCCTCCGTCAGCTAAGACCATCGCCCCAGCCTCCAAGAAGTACTCGCCAGTCTGCTTATCCTTAACCACCGTGGCCGTAAGACCTGCGGCGCTAGAGCCTTTACCCGTGGTGTATATCCCTCTTGGAGCTATCCTGGCAGCGTATTGGAGTAGTTGTGATTTAGCGGTTCCCGGATCCCCTACCATGAGGACATGCACGTCGCCTCTCAGCCTGGTCCCGTCACGCGTGATCTTGGAGTTACCACCGAATAAAGCTAACGCTATGGCTTCTTTCTCGTCCCACATCCCGTAAATTGTTGGGGCTATGCTAGCTATTATCCTACGTCTTATCAAGGGATCCCGAGAAAGCTCAATTATCTTAGCTTCATCCTCGGCACTGAGTTTTAGTTCCTCAAGTAGTCTCTGAGCAACGACGATGTTGTTTGCTTCAATGTATGGTGTGTAGGTGATCCTCTCAAACTTGCTTGATCTGGTGCCTGGCCTACCCAGTCTAACTACGCCTATCACTGTGACTCTGTCGCCGGGTCTGGCGGCATCCACTAAGTCGTCTGTTAAGATTACTTCTATAGACCTAGGTATCTGGCCTGCAGGGACCTCCTCAGGCCTTTCCTGAATAACTACTAGTTGCCAATCCTTATACTTAGAGCGTTCAGGTTCTAACTTGATAGTTCCTTTCCTAAAACGTTCTTCCTCGAATACCTCGCTGACGCAGACAGGGCAGTACGGAGGTCTCTCCAACTCATCTCTCAGTTCCTCCCTCTCCTCAGGCGGCCACCAAAACTCGTGTTTCTCACCGTTTAATAGTATGTGCACGTACAGAGCTTTATAGAGCTTGCTCTTACGTGGTGTTGCCTTAACGATAACGCCTTCAACAGCTATTAGCTTCCCTAGGTAGTCGCTGGTAACCCCTCTTATGGTTGTGGTCCTCACCCAACCGTTAAGCCTAACGTAAAACTTCTCGTGTTTTTCAGCGTATTCGGGATACTCACCCCTTATTAAGTCTCTTAAAGCCTTGTTGAATGCATCGAAAGCTTCGTCAGGGTTTCTCTCTATGAATTCTATGAGGTTAACGTCATACGTCGCTAGATCCTCGTAATCTATCAGCAGGGACTTACCCCCCTCTCTTATCATCCTCCTTATCCTCTCCTTATACTTGAAGGAGCCGTCACCGCTCTTGAAGTTACTTAAGAAAGACTTGATGAGCTCTACGTCTACCTTATGCTCTATGATTTCCTCACGCATTTCCAGACTCTCGGCTTCATTATTTTCGGCCACTAACAGCCCACCTCCACTCGCTAATTAGTGCTTTGAGGGTCTTTAAGAAAACAGCTTCCTCGATGAGTACCTTATCTATGTACTCATCAGCTTCCTCCTCCCTAGACAACACCGCTATCTTGGTTAACTTCCTTAACCTGTACTGGATTAAGTCGTCGAGATTGCTTTCAAGCTTGATTAAGCTGACGGCGGCTTCAGGTTCCTTCAGGGAAGCTTCCCTCACCTTACTTAAGAGCCTGCGTGCTTCAGGGTAGAAGCTAGGTTTTAGCTTCGTGAAATCTCTCTCACCACTCCCCTTCTCACTTATTAAAGCCATGGCGACGTCACGGGTCTCCAGAGTGTTTTCCTTAATCTCCACCGAGCCGTCCTTACTCAAGAGCTCCGCTAGCCAGAAAGGAATCGTCGCCTCAACACCTTTACTTAAGAGCTCCGTGGATNCCCCTATGGATAGCTTACCCAAATCTCTAAAAACAGCTACCTTAACGGGGCTCAGCTCGTGATAGTACGTAGCTAGATCCATCAAAGACTTTATCATTTGCTCTCCAAACACTATCTAGTCGTTACATAATATTTAAACTCATTTCTTAATCACGGAACACGCGTAAATACTTAAAAACTCTCGTGAATCATTGTAAAGGAAGGGCCCGTAGCTCAGCCAGGTAGAGCGGCGGACCCCAGCAAGCAGGCCGAGGCTCTTAACCCGTAGGTCCCGGGTTCAAATCCCGGCGGGCCCGCCACAAAACACTCTAACATGATGCTTGGAGATGAGGAGTGGTCACCGTCTGAGGCCGTGATGAGGGCTCGTGTTACTGATTCCTTGAAGCGCTACGTGATTGTGAGGACCACATATTTATAAGCTTCATGTTAAAGTTGTTGTGGGTTTAGAGATGTGTGAGCTGACCGTGAAGCTGAGTAATGGGAANGAGGTACTGGTTACGGAGGACGTTTTAGGCACGGTATACAAGTACATGAGGTTCTCACTGACTCTCGAGGAACTCGCGCGTGAATTAGGTCTTGAGAGCTGGGAGGAAGCCTATGATTTCGTGAAGAGATTCCCGGTTTGGGTAGCGTGGACACCTCCCTCCTTCTTCAGGTATATTAAGGAGAAACTATGTGTTGAGAAAAAGAGTGTTGAGTAGGCCTCAAAAATCTCGTTTAGGTAAACTATTCCCCTCAGCGATAAGTGTTTAGGAATTTCGTTAGCGGGGAAACGTTTTGGAAAACCCTTGTTGGCCGCCTACCTATGTTGCCACCGTAGCTTACGGTAAAGAGGAATTCGCAGAGCTTGAGATCGGTGACGCTCTCTACTCGTTAGATCCGGAAATCAAGGTCTGCAGGACTCCATATGGGGGTCTCCTACTACTGAAGACTTCAGTAACTGAGGAGGTTGCAACTAAAACACTTCTAGCCACTCCCCCGTCTACCCTCCGTAGATTCATGAAAGTTCTTTTTTGTTGTGAGATTCCTGAGTTGTTTGAGTGTTTGAAAAGGAACGTCACGATCTTACTTGGTTTTAGTTATTTGCGCGTTAGCGAGAGGTCTGGCGTGAGCTATGGACGCGTTGCGGAATTGCTTAACTCTGTTGGATATAGACCGAGTCCGGGAGGAGGCTATACCTTGAGCGTGGAGCCCTTGGAGGGCGTCGTTTGCTTCACTAAGCAACTCCTAACTTTTAAAAACATATCCTGAATCTTATTTCGGTGAGAGTATGGGTGAGTTAAGGAAGATAGAGGTAGTTGATGTTCCAGTACCTCAAGGAACTAACGTCATCATAGGCCACACACACTTCATTAAGTCTGTTGAGGATATTTACGAGGCACTAATAACATCGTCGACGGTGATAAAGTTTGGTATAGCTTTTAACGAAGCTAGCGGTGAGAGGCTGGTTAGGAGTGACGGGAATGACGAGGAGTTGATTAAGTTAGCTGAGGAGGTTGCTCTCAAGATAGGAGCTGGACACACCTTCGTGGTTTACTTAAGGAACGCATGGCCTATAAACGTCTTAAACGCGTTGAAGAACGTTCAGGAGGTGTGCAGGATATACACCGCTACAGCGAACCCCGTTCAGGTATTGGTTGCTGAGACTAATCAGGGTAAGGGGGTTATAGGGGTCGTCGACGGCTTCACAGTAGTTGGGGTTGAGAACGCTGATAACAAGAAACACCGTCACGAATTCCTTAGGAAAATAGGTTATAAGAGGTAGTCAATGTAGGGTGTTTCACAAGCTCGGTTGATTAAGCATGTCCTCTTACGCTTCTCTTAAGTGTTTATCGAGGCAGGAAATACGTGTAAGCGATAAGTTAGCGATAACTCTATATAGGATCGCTAAGGAAGAGAAGATAGGGCTGCCTAGGACTAGCTTCGAGGAAGTCCTCGCGACAAGGCCTAGCACCTTAGTTAGGTATGGGGATTTAAAGAAAGTGTGTAGGGGTTCTGACGTGGCGTTGATCAGCGGGGACGGCATGTCCTTCTTCATTATTTTAAAGAAAGAATCCCCCAGCATTCAGCTACTGAAGATGCCAGCGTTTGTTAGGGAGATCCTAATAGTTAAGGAAGCAAGGGATAACAGTGTTGCCGGCGAGGATTCAGCGTCTGAGTTCTCAGGTCTTGAATTAAAGGCGGAGAAGATAGAGCTTGGTGAGGGATTCGTAGCTTTTGATTCCGTGTTTAAGGGCGGTTTGGATGACGGCATATACGCGTTGAAAATAGTGAGTGATAGACTGGATTCCGTCATAACCAGAGACGAGATAATTAAATACCTGAGCAACCAGAGCAAACTTAAGACACCGCCTAAGAAAGCCCCGAAGAAAAGGAGGAGAAGGAAGAAGACTAGGAAGAAGGGGAAGAAGCAACGAAAGAAGACACGCAAGAAAGCATCCAGAAAGTCACGAACTAAAAAACGTTAAGTTAAGTGTTTTCTCATATAAGTAAAGCTAGCAGAGCTTTTTGCGCGTGAAGTCTATTCTCTGCTTGATCCCACACCACCGACCAGACACCGTCTATGACCTCATCCACTACCTCCATACCCCTCATCGCAGGCAGGCAATGCATGAATATAGCGTCTTTTTTAGCTAGTTTCATGAGTTCCGGCGTCACCCTGAACTTACCCAGATCCTTAATTCTCTTCTCTCTTTCCGCCTCCTGACCCATGCTGATCCACACGTCAGTGTAGACCACGTCTGCCGCTCTGACGGCTTCTTCAGGTGTTCTAACTATCTCTATTACTGAACCAGACCTCGAAGCCTCCTCCTCAGCAACCCTGAGTATGTCGTGGTGTGGGTCGTAGCCCTCCGCAGTACCTATCCTCACGTTAACTCCCAACTTACTCGCCGCTAGCAGTAGTGAGTGCGCCACGTTATTACCTCCGTCACCTACGTAAGCCACGGTAACTCCCTTCAGCCTCCCCTTCTTCTCGTATATCGTTAGCATGTCCCCAACCGCTTGGCACGGGTGTTCTCTATCGCTCAAAGCGTTTATGACCGGTATGTTAGCGTACTTAGCTAACTCCTCTAGGTCGCTGTGTTTATAAACTCTTGCGACGATACCATCAACGTATCTATCTAAGACTCTCGCTGTGTCAGCTATGGTCTCGCCCCTACCTAACTGGAGTTCCTGCCAATTAACACTTATTGAGTGACCGCCTAACTGAACTATGGCTTGCTCAAAACTGATTCTAGTTCTAGTACTCGGTTTCTGGAAGATCATCATGACGGTCCTTCCTTTAAGAACCGGTATTATTCTCTCCCCACCGTAAAATCTTTGCTTTAAGTTGTATGCTGTGTCTATCAAGAACATGAGTTCTTCTGACGTCAAGTCATTGACTGAGAGGAAATCCCTACCTTTTAAAGATCTCACGGGTTCGCACCCTGTATAGTATTCAAGGTAAGTAAAATAAAGTTTTATAATGCTTATAATTTCGGAATTCAGGTAGTTTTTGAAGATCATGAAGGACGCGAGAATACTCCTCAAAGTTGCTGAGGAGAGAGGCGGTGTTAAGCCGGGCTTCTCACCCTACCACGTCTTTAAAGCACTTGATTCTCTGCATACGCGCGGTGTCGGTAGCAGGCACGAGTTAATGAGGTTGCTTGGCTTAGGCGAGGCTAGTGTTAAGACCTTACTTAATAGGTTGAGGGAAGCGGGCTTAGTCATTATTTCAAGACCTCACGGCACTAAACTAACGGATACTGGGAAGGGATTAATAAGCAGTCTTAAAGAAGTCATAAGGATAATCCCGTCCTTAAGACTTGAGAGCGTGTGCTTGAATTGCTCTATCTCAGGGCTTATCTTAAGAAGCGGCCGCTTCATCATGGATTGGGTTGGTGGCGTGATAATTCTTAGGGACATGATAGTTAAGGAGGGTGCTGACGGCGCCTTAATACTAACGTACTCTGGAGGGGTTTTCCGCCTCCCCGTCATGGGGGGTTTGGAGGAGTTAAGAAATGAGGAACTCTCTCATCAATTAAGAGATTTTCAGATACGTGATAATGACTTGATAGTTTTAGGTATGTGTTACTCAAGCAACGGCGAGAGGTGTCTTGCCGCAACGGTTAACGCGATCATTAAGGTCTTGAGCGCTGAAGGCGGCGAGTAATGAGGGCAGCGGCATTATATACTGGGGGTAAAGACTCACACTACGCTATCGTGGAGGCATTAAGGAACGGTGTGTCAGTAGAGTTGTTAATTATTGTTGTTCCTGCGAGCAGTAATTCCTGGATGTTTCACGCGATCAACGTAGAGTTCGCCAAACTTCATGCCGACTTAATCGGGGTTGATAAGGTGGTGATACACTCAAGCAGTGTTAAGGAAATTGAGGTCTCGGAAGTCCTCTCCCAGCTTAGGAAGCTAGATCTTCGACTAAAATACAGGTACTTGATCTCGGGGGCCGTAGCATCTAAGTATCAGAAAGAGAGAATTGATTTAATAGCTAGAGAACTCGGGCTGGAACACGTTACGCCTTTATGGGGTCGTGATCAGAGAATCCTTTTACTAGAAGAAACCAGGTACCTGAGTTTCATGATTACAGCTATCCAGGCATACGGGCTTAGCATGAGGTGGTTAGGGACAGTAATTAATGAGGGTAACGTCGAGGAATTTCTTAGAGATCTTGAGAAACACGGCATAAGCCCTGTTGGTGAGGGGGGAGAATTTGAGACGTACGTAATTACCTCAAAACTCTTTAAGGGGGGAGGTGTTTACGTGGAGTCAGCGGAGCTGGTTAAGTACCCGTTGCACGGGTCCGGATATTACGTCATTAAATCAGCCAGGACTTAAACACTTCACGCTTTTGAGGGTGGAAGGCGCTGTTAAGCTTCACTCATTTCTTAAACCAAGCTTCAAGACCCTTAGCCTGAGTTTTAAGGAAGTCCCTATATGCTTTCCTTAACCTCTCCACCGCACCGCTAACTCTGCTTTCTGAGAAGTCATGTTCTTCTACTAGAATCTTATTTATTAACTCGGGGTTGGGCTCATCCCACTTGATGGTGTACGTGTCCGTTACTGGCGGGTTTAAGAATATCTTCTTGATTTCCTCGTAGTTGAAGTCTATCTTGACGTTAGGGAGTGCCTTAATAGCTTTTTCGAAGCTTCCGTGTGTTTTTATTAGTTTAAGAGCAGTTTTAGGTCCTACGCCCTTCACCCCCTCAGGGTTGAAGTCTGTCCCGAGGAATATGGCTATATCTACTAGTTGTTCCCTGGTTATCCCTAACTGCTTGAGGAGTGTGTCTAATTCTATTAACTCCGGTTTTATCTCGACATACACCTCCTTACCTGGTAGTTTACGCTTACCGCTGATAGTTACGTTTCTTAAGAGTCTGGGAGTGTTGAATAAGAGTGAGTCGTAGTCTTGAGAGATCGAAGCCCACGCATCGCCTTTCCTAGCCATGTAAGCTGCCTGCGCCTCACCTTCTGAGGGTGCGTTGACGTACGGTATCCCCATAGCCGACAGCAACCTCTTAGAGTCTTCAACCATTTCTGAGGTTAGTCTCCCAGTAGCTTGCGCGTATTTACGTGCTTCCTCGATCAAGCCCTCGGCTATGGCTTCCTCATACTTCTTAGCGAACTCCTCCCTTATTGCAAGTCTCTCCGCGATTTCCTTCGCTTTCAGTTCTGGTGGTTTGCCGTCAAAGACATACACTGGTTTAAGTCCGGATTCCACAAGGTTTATCGTTCTGTAGAAGAGCCCGCTTAAGTGACTCGTCACGCGTCCTTTAGAATCCATTAAGGGGGTTCCGTCAGGCTGTCTTATCGCCGCCAAGAACTGGTAGAGAGCGTTGTATGCGTCGATGACAACGACCTTCCCCCTCAGCTCTCTCAAGTCGTTAATGACTTTTACTGCCGTGGTTTCCTCAACTAACTCTCTTAAGTTAACGCCCACGGTCGGACCCACATGAATTAATTATTCAGAGTTATTATTTTTGGTTTCGATACCTAAAACACAACGATTTATAATCAGGATCCCTAACACGATTATTAGGTGAGGTGACTACGAGCGTAAGCGGCTCTGACGAGTTCGTGTCTTACCTTGTTAACGTAGCTCGTAAGTGGTCTAGAGTGTGGGAGGAGAGGAGGGTTTATGAGGCGAACCCTAAGGAGGGCATACCAAAATACTTCTTGACCGCGGCTTTCATGTACCCTAACGGGCCGGCGCACGTAGGTCACGCGAGAACGTATTTAATCCCTGACGTGCTAGCAAGGTTTCTGAGGGGTTTGGGGTATAACGTGTTATTCCCTATGGGCTTTCACTACACCGGGACTCCCATACTCGCTCTCGCCGAGGGCTTAGCTACCGGGAATTCACAATACGTGAGTAGTGTGGCTGAAGTATTCCAGGTCGATGCCTCAGAGCTCTCTAAGCTTAAGGATCCCGTGTCCGTGGCTAGGTTCTTCCACGAGATATCTAAGAACGCGATGAAGTTGTACGGGCTGTCTATTGATTGGAGAAGGGAGTTCACGACCGTAGACCCTGAATTTAAAGCATTCATTAGATGGCAATTCAAGAAACTCCTAGACCTGGGTTACTTGACTAGAGGATCCCACCCGGTGGGTTGGTGTCCCAGACATAACATGCCGGTAGGCATGCACGACACTAAGGGTGACGTAGAACCTGAGATAGAGGAGATCTACCTGATAAAGTTCATTGGTTCTGACGGACTGGGTTACGTCGTAGCCACTTTAAGACCTGAGACAGTCTTAGGCGTGACTAACATATGGGTAAACCCAAACACAAAGTACTGTGTTGCCAGGGTCGAGACTAGCCGGGGTATCGATACTTGGGTGCTCTCTTGCGAGGCCGCTAAGAAACTAAGTTTTCAGAGGAACGTGGAGATATTACGTGAAGTAAGTGGCGAGGATTTGATAGGTAAGGAGGTCGTGAACCCGGTTACTGGGCGCGTGGTTCGAGTTATTGAGGCCTCCTTCGTTGATCCTAGATTCGGGACAGGCGTGGTGATGAGCGTTCCTGCTCACGCCCCCTACGATTACGTAGCTTTACGTGATTACATCCTTAGTAGGAAGGGTGGTTCTTGGGAGAGTCTGGAGCCGATACCTCTCATTAAGGTTGAGGGATATAGTGATGTTCCCGCCAGAGACGTCGTTGAGAAGCTAGGTATTAGGTCGCAAGACGAGCACACTCTACTTGATAGCGCTACTAAGGAGGTTTACAGAGTGGAGCTGGAGTCAGGTGTTATGCGTTCAGACGTGGTCAACTTAGTTGAGAAGGAAGTGGTTGAGGGGGCTAGAAGCTTCGTAGAGGAGATTTCCGGTATCCCTGTTAAGGAAGCACGTGAGAAGATCAAGAATTTCTTGATGATTAGAGGGTTTGGAGACACTATCTACGAGATAATGAACGCGCCGGTATACTGTAGGTGTGGTACGGAGATAGTGGTCAAGATAGTTAAGGATCAGTGGTTCATTAATTACGGGAACCCTGAATGGAAGAAGTTAGCGCTTGAGGCTTTATCTAGGATGAGGTTAGTGCCTGAGGAAGCGAGGACTCAGTTTGTGTATACTATTAACTGGTTAAGAGAGAAAGCGTGTACTAGGAGTAGGGGTCTGGGAACTGAGTTGCCGTGGGCTCCAGGTTGGATCATCGAGTCTTTAAGTGATTCCACTATATACATGGCTTTCTACACGGTCATCCATAAAATAAGGGAGTATAAGATACCGCCTGAGAAACTGACTTACGAGTTCTGGGATTACGTCATGCTCGGTCTCGGAGATCCGAGTAAGGTCGGCGTTGATCAGGGGATTTTAGAGGAGTTGAGGAAGGAATTCCTTTACTGGTACCCCCTCGACTCCAGACATAGTGGTAAAGACTTAATACCTAATCACTTAACGTTCTTCATATTCAATCACGTAGCTATATTTCCGGAGAGCTTGTGGCCTAAGCAGATAGTCGCTAATGGTTGGGTACTCGTGCAGGGGGAGAAGATGGCTAAGTCTAAGGGTAACATACTCCCCCTGCACTGGCTAGTCTCTACTTACTCGCCTGACGTGGTCAGGCTTGCTATAGCGTCCGGTGCCGAGGTTGAGAGTGATCTGAATCTCGATGTTGACGTACTTGATTCTACTAGAGCGAAACTTAAGGCTATACACGACCTAGTCACGTCAATCTTTAGAGAAAGTGACTTAAGTCAGGTCGTGGACCTCCCTGAGAAGTGGCTTCTCTCCAGATTCGCTAGGAACGTGTTAGGCGCTTACGACGACCTATCTGGAGTGAGGGTTAGGGCGGCTTGCCTAAAGATATTCTATAACATCCATCAAGACATCCTCAAGTATCTGGAGATGGTTGAAAAACCCTCGAAGGTCTTGAGGGATCTAGTGATTATGTGGCTTAAGGCGATGCATCCAGTAACCCCATTTATTACTGAGGAGTTATGGCATGAGATAGGGATGAACGGGTTACTAGCTACTGAGGAGTTGCCTTCGAGGGATGAGCTAAGGAAAATGATTGACGAGTCCGTGGAACTGAGTTACCTGTTCTTGGAGAGATTCATTGACGACTTAAGAAACTTAACTAAGGTAGTGAGAGGTAATGAGGCGGTAATATACGTTTCCTCAGAGGCAGACTACAAGCACTTAGTTGAGAGTATCCGGATACTGCGTGAGGGTGGTAGGATAAGTGATGTGATAAGGTATCTCGTAGCCAGCGGTTTTGCGGATCAGAAGCAAGCGCCTAAGATAGCTAAGACGCTGGTAGACTTAATCATGTCACTACCTCCAGAGTTACTGGAGGCTATCGTTAAGGTAGGTTCAGTGAGTGAGTATGAGATACTCCTCAGGTTCAGGAAATTCGTGGAAGATGAGACAGGAATCAAGATCAAGGAAGTCTACAGATCAAGTGACGTGAGCGCGCCTGACTACGGCGGTAAGAAGAAGACCGCACTACCTTTCAGGCCGAGTATAATGCTTATGAGTTCTTCGTGAGATCATCAAAGATTTACTTGGTGACACAATCAGGATGAAGAGTCTCTTAGGTAATTTGAAAGCGCCGTTGATCTTGGTATTCTATGGTTTCTTCCTCATACTAATACAGATAGTCTTAATAAGATTTCTGGCTTTCCTCAGCGAGGAATTAGGTCATTCAGTACTGATTCAGGCAGTGACGGTCATCTTATACCTCTGTTTTAACGCCGCACTACTGTATTCTTGGTATATGCTGACCATATACGTCAAGAGTAGGTTTTCCTCTTCTCAGTCATAAAACGCTGGATTCATTATCGCGGTAATCGGTTGTTTGGAGCTCAGAGCTGCAATGGGTCTTCATCTCTTCAGTCCGCCCGTCGTCGACCTCACAGCTCCAACTATATTCTCCCTAAAGAATTTTTAAAGTATTGCTGAAGGTGGATTAATCAGACAAATGCCTTCTCATCAATTCTCAGTGCCGGAGGCAGACATCATCTTATCCGCTTATCTTATCAAGTATCATGTCTTAGTTGAGGTAATAAATATTGCCCGCGTGAGTTAAGTAAACCGCGGTAATTTAGGTTAATGCTCGGTCCGGTTATAATATCATAGCGTGGGTTTCTCATCACGTGTTTCAGCGCTTATAGACCTAAATCATCAATGATCTTATGTTGTCAGACCTAATAAGTGTTTTAGGGTATTAAGTTGAATATCGGGGATTTAATTACTTCCGCTACTTTCTTCTCATCCATCAAGACTATGGTTAGTGCTGCCACGTACTTCAGGCTGTATACGTCTGCCACGTACCTGAAGTACTCAGCTATTTCCTTATTGAGTACTGCGTGTACCGAGATCACGTAATCCCCTCTCTGGAGCAGCGCCGGTGGTTTGCTCTTGGTTTCAAACCCTATTATCTCGTCCTCGCTTGTCGGCATTGCTAAGGGGATGTTTAGGGATGTCGATAATTGTGAGGCTATGTTTAGCGAGTAATCAGGTAAGGTCACGAATTTGTCTGCGATAAAGCCGGGTAGTTTGTCAAGCAGCCTGTACTTGAAGTATGTGGTGACGTAGTTGATGAAGTGCGGGTCCGCACAGGCTTTCCTTAAATCCCAGCCTACCTTATTCATGAACCTACTCACGTACCTCTTAATGAATTCCTCGCTTAGGAAGTTCTTGAGTAGTCGCTCAGCCATCGGGTAGGCCGGAACCGTTATGCCGTGATAGTACTTGCTTAAAGTTGCTTCACTGATGCCTAACGCGTGAGAGAGCTCAACGTTCTTGTAGACCTTCCTGACTGAGGAGAGGACAGCTACTGAGTCAACCCTGACGACCAGCTCCCGAATCTTCTTGCTTGCGTACCACTTCAACCTAATCACTAACTAGGATGTGATGTCGTGGATTTTATTTTTGATTGTTTAGGATCCTCCTCAGTGTTTTGTGGCGGGCCCGCCGGGATTTGAACCCGGGACCTACGGGTTAAAAGCCCGCCGCTCTACCTGGCTGAGCTACGGGCCCAACCCACTCATTTTATATTTATTAACTCCTTTAAAACTTTATTGATTTGGTCGAGGTTAAAAGCTTAAAATGTGTGTTCTAGTTTTCTTGTTTAGCGGAGGAAATCGGTGGGGAAATAGATGAGTGAGAAACCTAAGTTTAAAATACTAGAGCACGAGCTGGTTCCTGAACACGAGGTTTTAAAACCTGAGGAGGCTATTGAGGTCTTGAGGTCTCTCGGAGTTAGGCCTGAGCAACTGCCGTATATTAGGGCTTCAGATCCGGTTGCTAGAGCTATAGGGGCTAAGCCCGGCGACATAGTTAAGATAACACGTAAGTCTCCTACAGCCGGTAGGATAGTTGTTTACAGGTTCGTTATAGCTGGGTGATTGGGTTGGAGGATCCGGTCAAGTTAGATAAGGAGGTTCGTTGGTTACTTGTGGAGTCTTTTCTTAAGGAGAAGGGTCTCGTGAAGCAACACCTCGATTCCTACAACACCTTCGTGACTTCAGGGATTAAGAAGATAGTTAAGGAGTTAGGCAGGGTTGAGATAGCTCACCAGAAGATATACCTGGAAGTCATCGACGTCAAGATCGGTGAGCCGGAGCTTAGGGAGATTGAGGGCGCTGTCATAAGAGGTTTAGAGAACCTAAACCCAACAATCGCCAGGATCCGTAACTTGACGTACAGCGCGCCCATGTATCTCACAATAGCTATACACGAGGACGGCTTCGAACATGTAGAGGATAANGTTCCGTTAGGGTTTATGCCGGTAATGATTAGGTCAGTGCTAGACCCTACGAGTAGGCTCAGTAAGGAGGAGCTCATTAGGTATGAGGAGGACTGGAGAGATCCCGGGGGTTACTTCATAATAAACGGGTCTGAGAGGGTTATAGTGGGTCAGGAAGACTTAGCACCTAACAGAGTATTAGTTGATTACGGTAGGGAGGCTTCCTCAATAACTCACACCGCTAAAGTAATCTCAGCTTCCGCCGGGTACAGAGTCCCGATAATACTTGATCGCTTGAAGGACGGGACACTCACCATCAACTTCCCCTCAATACCTCAGAAAGTCCCCTTCGTGATCATGATGAGAGCGTTAGGCCTGGAAACAGATATGGAGATAGCCTTAGCTGTTTCCCCAGACCCTGAAATACAGAAGGAGTTAATCCCCTCTCTCTACGCTGCTAGAGAGATCAGAACCCAGGTTGAGGCGCTAGATTACCTGGCCTCAAGAGTCACTATAGGGATCACAGATCCTGAAGCTAGACGTAACAGGGTCCTTCAGATACTCGACATGTACTTTATGCCTCACTTAGGTAACACCCCGAATACCAGGATCCTTAAAGCCCTCTACTTAGGTCAGATGGCCTGTAAGTTGATAGAGTTGGTTCTGGGTAGGAGGAAACCAGACGATAAAGACCACTACGCTAACAGGAGATTGAGGTTAGCCGGTGATTTAATGGCTCAGCTCTTCAGGGTTGCTTTCAAGGCCTACATGAAGGACTTAAGGTATCAGGTAGAGAGGTATAGGCTTACTAAGGGGAGGAGGCTCTCTCTGAGAGCGCTGGCTAGACCTGACATAGTCACTGAGAGACTTAACTACGCTTTAGCTACAGGTAATTGGGTAGGTAATAGAACGGGGGTTAGTCAAATACTTGACAGGACTAACTGGATTTCCATGTTGAGTCACTTGAGGAGGACCGTAGCCCCGTTGAGTAGAGGTCAGCCGCATTTCGAGGCTAGAGATCTACACCCAACTCAGTGGGGGAGGATATGCCCCTTCGAAACCCCTGAAGGACCTAATTGTGGTTTAGTTAAGAATCTAGCTCTCTCAGCTTATATCACTGCAGGAGTGGAGGAATCCTCCGTCATACCACACATCCTCGAACTCGGTGTAATGAGCTTGCTCGAGGTTTACGAGAGGCTTAGGAAAGGCGATGAGGAACTTATGGAGAGAGTGACTACCTACGCTAAGGTCTTTCTAAACGGTACTTTAATAGGGTATTACCCCAAGGAGGACGCTTACGAGTTAGTGAATAGTTTGCGGAGGTTGAGGAGGTCCGGGAAGCTACATCACGAGGTAAACGTCTCTTACGTAAGGACCGAGTATATAAACGAGGTGCACATAAATTGCGATAGTGGGAGGGTTAGGAGGCCCTTACTAGTTCTGGAGAAGGGTAGGGTGAGGATAAGTAGTGATGTTGTGGAGAAGCTTAAATCCGGCAGTATCACGTTTAGCGACTTAGTCAGTATGGGCATCGTTGAGTACCTGGACGCTGAGGAGGAAGACAACGCGTTGATAGCTTTAGATCCTGAAGAGGTAACCCCGAAGCATACGCACTTAGAGCTCTATCCACCATCGATCCTAGGCGTTGCTGCTGTTTTAATTCCTTACGCTAACCACAATCAATCACCTCGTAACGCGTATGAGGCAGCTATGGCTAAGCAAGCAGTTGGTTTGAACGCCGCTAACTTCCACTTAAGGTTTGATAGTAGGGCTCACTTCCTGCACTACCCACAGAAACCTGTCGTGCAGACCAGGTTCTTAGACTTGATAGGGTTTAACTCAAGACCTGCTGGACAGAACTTCATAGTTGCGGTGCTTTCGTTCACGGGCTATAACATGGAGGACGCCGTCATAGTGAATAAATCTTCTGTTGAGAGAGGGCTTGCTAGGTCAACCTTCTTCAGGGACTACAGTACTGAGGAACTCAGATATCCTGGTGGTCAAAGAGACATCATAGGGATCCCGGACATTAAGGTGAAGGGCTATAGGGGTAAGGAGAACTACGAGTTCTTGGATGAGGACGGTATAGTGCCTCCCGAGGTCGACGTGGTCTCGGGTAAGGTTCTCATAGGCAAGACATCGCCCCCGAGATTCCTGGAGGAGTACAGGGAGTTCGGCTTGGTTGGTGAGGCTAGGAGGGACTCCTCAGTTAGTTTGAGGCACGGTGATAGAGGGATCGTGGATACTGTGGTGGTGACTGTTGACGGCGAGGGTAATAAGTTCATAAGGGTTAAGGTGAGGGATTTAAGAATTCCTGAGATAGGAGATAAGTTCGCGTCAAGACACGGGCAGAAAGGTGTGATAGGCTTGTTAGTTCCTCAGTACGACATGCCGTACACGTTTGAGGGCATAACACCCGACTTGATAATTAACCCGCACGCGTTACCCTCCAGGATGACGGTAGGTCAGTTGATTGAGTCTATAGCCGGTAAGGTAGGTTCTCTCAGGGGCAGGACTGTTGACGGCACGCCCTTCTTCGGTGAGAATCCCGAGGATTTGAGGAGGGAGCTCTTGCTGTTTGGTTACCCGCACGACGGCTACTGAGCCCATGTATGATGGTAGGACGGGCGAGCTAATATCAACCCCTGTGTTCATAGGGGTCGTGTATTATCAGAGGCTACATCATATGGTAGCGGATAAGCTACACTCGAGGTCTAGAGGTCCCTGTGCAGTTGCTGACCAGGCAGCCTACTGAAGGCAGGGCTAGGGAGGGAGGCTTACGTTTCGGTGAGATGGAGAGGGACGCGATAATAGGTCACGGTGCTACGATATTGCTTAAGGAGAGGCTTCTGGATAGCTCGGATAAATACACTATATATGTATGTGAGAAGTGTGGGCTTCTAGGATGGTTTGACAGGAATAAGGGTAAGTACGTGTGTCCCGTACACGGTGAGGAGGGTAGCATAGTCTCCGTCGAGGTTTCTTACGCGTTTAAGCTATTGCTGCAGGAGATGATGAGCATGCTAATATACCCCAAGATAATACTTAAGGAGAAGTTCTCGGGTGAGTGATCATGGTCGCTGAGAAGGAGATAAGGAGTATTAAGTTCGGTATACTGTCGCCGGACATGATAAGGAAGATGTCGACGACCGCTATAGTGACTCCCGACGTCTACGACGAGAACGGCATGCCTGTTAAGGGAGGTGTTATGGATCCTAAGCTGGGCGTCATAGAGCCGGATCAGAGGTGTGAGACGTGTGGTAATAAGCTGGCTCTTTGTCCCGGACACTTCGGCAGCCTCGAGCTCGCTAGGCCAGTCATACACATAGGGTTCGTTAAGCACATTTACGAGTTGCTTAGAGCTACGTGCAGGAAGTGTGGGAAGCTTAAGATACCGGAAGACGAGATCGAGAGATACTTGAGGTTGTTGGAGAAGTTAAAGAATAGGTGGCCTCAGCTAGCTGAGTCCCTCTCAGAGTACGTGAAGAGGAAAGCTATGAAGGTTTACGAGTGCCCCCACTGTGGTGAGAGGCAGTACAGGATACGTTACGAGAAACCCACCACGTTTATCGAGGAGGGTCCTCTTGGGAAGCTGACGCCCACTTTCATTAGGGACTGGCTTAGCAGGATTCCTGACAGACACTTAAGGGTTATGGGTTACGATCCTGAGACCGCGCACCCGGCGTGGGCCATAATAACTGTTCTGCCTGTGCCGCCGATAGCGGTCAGGCCCTCAATACTTCTTGAGACCGGCATAAGAGCTGAGGACGACCTAACTCATAAGTTGGTTGACATAATAAGGACTAACGAGAGGCTTAAGGAAGCTATAAACGTGGGGTCCCCTGAGATAATAATAGAGGATTTGTGGGACCTACTCCAATACCATATAACAACATACATAGATAATGAGGTTCCCGGCGTCCCGCCGGCTAAGAGGAGGTCTGGGTCTCCTTTAAGGACCTTAGCCCAGAGGCTTAAGGGTAAGGAAGGTCGTTTCAGGAATAACTTGTCGGGTAAACGTGTTGATTTCTCTGCCAGGACCGTGATATCCCCTGATCCGTACTTAAGTATCAATGAGGTAGGGGTTCCCGTCGAGGTCGCCATGAACTTGACAGTGCCTGTGAGGGTGACTCCGTGGAACGTGGATGAATTGAGGAGGTATGTGCTGAACGGGCCTTTCAAGTATCCTGGAGCTAACTACGTCATAGAGCCTAACGGGCGTAGGCTAGATCTCAGGTATAATAAGGACTTGAAGGCTGTTGCTGAAGCTCTGAAACCTGGTTTCGTAGTTGAACGTCACTTAATAGACGGTGATATAGTTCTCTTTAATAGGCAGCCCTCACTCCACAGGATGTCGATAATGGCGCACGTGGTGAAGGTGCTTCCGGGCAGGACCTTCAGGCTTCACTTAGCTGTCTGCCCGCCTTACAACGCGGACTTCGACGGGGATGAGATGAACTTACACGTCCCTCAAACCCCTGAGGCTCAGGCTGAGGCACGCATGTTGCTCCTGGTTCAGGATCACATACTTTCGCCGAGGTATGGCGGGCCTATAATAGGGGGTATTCAAGACTACATTAGTGGTGGGTACCTGCTCTCGTCTAAGGCTACTTACCTAACTAAGGACAGGGTTTCAGATCTTCTCGCTAGCATAAACTACGAGGGCGAGATACCTGAGCCAGCCATACTGGCTCCGAAGCAGGCCTGGCTTGGTAAGCAGATAATCAGCTTACTCCTCCCGGAGGACTTCAACTTCGCTAAGGAAGCTAAGATCTCTAGTGGTTTGTTCAAGTGTCAGGACGAGGAGTGTTTCTGGGATTCCTACGTCTTAGTCAAGAAGGGGAAGTTCTTGATGGGCGTGATAGATAAGAACTCTATAGGTGCTCAACAGCCTGAGTCCATGCTGCATTACCTAATCATGGAGTACGGGTCCAGCTTCGGGAGACAGTTCATGGACAGGGCTTTCAAGCTCTTCTTAAGGTTTATTGAGATGAGGGGGTTCACGATGACTTTAGACGATATACTGATACCTGAGCACGCTTACGAGGAGATCAGGGAGGTTTATAAGAAGGCTTTAGAGGAAGTTAATAAGGCTCTCAAGCTTTACGAGGAGGGGAAGCTGGAGGTTACTCCCGGGCGAACACTTGAGGAATCGCTGGAGCTTAAGATACTCGAGATATTGTCTAAGGCTAGGGATGAGGCTGGCGAGATCGCCGTTAAGTACCTTAACCCATTCAATAACGTCTTCATCATGGCTAAGACAGGCGCTAGGGGGAGCGCTCTGAACATTACTCAGATGGCCGCTATGCTGGGTCAGCAATCCGTCAGAGGTGAGAGAATACATAGGGGCTACATGAACAGGACCCTACCCTTCTTCGAGAGAGGCGATATAGGACCTGAGGCGAGAGGGTTTGTTGTGAACTCATTTGTTAAGGGGCTCACACCGATAGAGATGTTCTTCCACGCGGCCGGTGGTAGGGAGGGCTTGGTAGACACCGCCGTCAGAACTTCGCAGAGCGGCTACATGCAGCGTAGGCTCATAAACTCGTTGCTAGACGTAGTTGTGGAGTATGACGGGACTGTGAGGGCAGCGTACGGGGACTTAATACAGTTTAGGTATGGTGAGGACGGGGTAGATCCTAAAAACACTTCCTTCGGTAAGGCAGTGAATGTTGATAGGATAGTTAAGAAGCATGTGGGGTGGAAGATAGGATGAAGAAGTCTAAGCAAGGGAAGACTAAGCAGGGGAAGGCGTCGCGTAAGAAGAGTAAGAGTAAGGTTAAGCCACCTACAACTAAGGCAGAGGAGATTCTGGAGAAGGTTGCCGAGCCTTACCACGTCATAAGTGGTTTGATGAGTAGGGTTGGGGTAGTTCCGGAGCTCGCTGACGAGATAAGGAAGAGTCTTCTGAACCTGTACGTTTTCCAGGGTGTTACTCAGGAGGAGGCTCTCCTCAAAGAGTTGACCAGGTATAACGAGGTAGCTCTTAAGATTAAGGAGTTCTTGGAGCCGGTCAAGGATTACGTTCCTGAAGCCATCTACAACGAGATGTTGCTGACTCTCTTCAAGTATCGCGTTAAGCACGACTTAAGCGATTCTGAGTTAGCTACTATAGTGGATGACTGTGTCAGGACCTACCTGCACTCACTGGTTGATCCAGGAGAGCCTGTGGGCACTGTGGCTGCGCAGTCTATAGGTGAGCCGGGCACCCAAATGACTTTAAGAACGTTCCACTTCGCTGGGGTTAGGGAACTGAACGTGACTTTAGGTCTGCCTAGACTTATCGAGTTGGTGGATGCTAAGAGGGTTCCCGAGACCCCCATGATGGAGATACACTTGAGTGAGGAGTTTAAGTATGATGAGGCTAAGGCTAGGGAGGTGGCTAGGAAGATAGAGTTGACTACATTAGAGACCGTGACTAGGTCGGCGGACATAGATCTCTCTGAGATGAAGCTCTTCATAGAGTTAGACCCTGAGATGCTTTACGATAAAGGTGTCACGCCTGACGAGGTCGTTAAGGTATTGTCTAAGGGTAAGTTGCTTGCCGGCAAGGTCAGCGTCTCTGAGGAGAACCCTTACCTAATCGTTATCGAGATACCTAAGAGTTACAGTGACGTCATCAAAGCACAGAAATTCAGGGACAGGTTGCTAAAGGTTAAGATTAAGGGATTGAAGGACATCAAGAAGGTAATACTTCAGAAGAGGAGGGATCAGGAGACTGGGAAGGAGTACTACGTCCTCATTACCTCAGGCTCTAACTTAGACGCCGTGTTGAGGATAGGGGGTGTTGATCCTAGGAAGGTGAGGACGAACAGTATTCACGAGATAGAGGAGGTTCTAGGTATTGAGGCTGCTAGGGAGGCCTTGATAAGGGAGATCAAGAATACCTTGAATGAGCAGGGTCTAGACGTTGATTTAAGACACGTCATGTTGGTTGCCGACATGATGACTAGATCGGGTTCTGTGAGACCTATAGGCAGGCACGGGGTTGTCGGTGAGAAGCCCAGCATCCTGGCTAGAGCAGCTTTCGAGGTCACTGTGAAGAACTTGTTTGACGCGAGTATTAGGGGGGAGACAGACCAAATAGTCGGGGTTACGGAGAACGTTATCATAGGGCAGTTAGCACCTATCGGGACTGCCTTAGGTAGAAGCTTAAAATGAATCCTAATGAAAATTAAAGCATTAGGTAAAGAGAGAAGAGGGGNGATGTTGGGTGTCTCAGGAAGTCTCTTTAGAAAACTCTATAAAGCTCCTTTACAAGACTGGGAAGGTTGTTTTAGGTTCTAGGAAGTCTGTTAAGTTGGTTAAGTCCGGTAAGGCGGTGGGCGTGGTCTTAGCTAGTAATATCCCTAAGCACGTGGTCGAGGACTTCATATACTACGCTAAGCTAGGTAACGTCAAGATAATTCGCTATGCTGGCAGCAGTTACGAGCTCGGGGCTTTGCTAGGTAAGCCTTTCCCGGTCTCGGCGATCGCTATTATAGATCCTGGCGACTCAAATATTTTAGAGGTGGGTGAACAGTAGGTGCCCGTGAAGTTAACAGGGGATGAGTTGAAGTACATAGCTCTCTTAGGGGATATCACGGGCGTTACCGCTAAGGACTGCGTAATCGATGACGAAACTAACACCATCATATTCATAGTGCCTCCGGGGACCGCGGGTCTCGTAGTGGGATTTAAGGGCAGGAACGTGAAGCAACTTGCTAAGATGCTTGGAAGGCGTGTGGAGATCGTGGAGTGGGCTGACACGCTCGAGGACTTCGTTAAGAATTTATTCTTGCCGGCGAGGGTGATAGGTGTTAGGCTTAACAAGCTTAAAGACGGTAAGAAGGTTTTGCTGATTAAGGTCTCGCCGGAAGATAAGGGTATAGCGATAGGGAAGAACGGCAAGAACGTTAATAAAGCGAGGAAGATTCTTAAGAGGTACTACGACATCGACTCAATCACGGTGTCCTAGGGGTCTCTCTTAGCTGATTGAATGCTTATAAGTGGTTTTCAGATTATCTAAATCAGGTGGTGAATGGGTGCCGGGTAGTAAAGCGCCTAAAGGTCTCTACGCTGCCAGGAAGTTGAGGCTGAAGAGACTTAAGTTCCGTTGGAGTCAGAGAGAGTTCAGGATAAGGATTCTTAGACTTAAGGAAAAGCACGACCCCTTAGAAGGAGCCCCCATGGCTAGAGGGATAGTCTTAGAGAAGGTAGGTATTGAGTCACGCCAACCTAACTCTGCTTTAAGGAAGTGTGTTAGGGTTCAGTTAGTTAAGAACGGTAAGGTAGTCACGGCGTTCGTCCCTCAAGACGGTGGGATTACGTTCATCGACGAACACGACGAGGTGATAATCGCTGGCATAGGCGGTACCCTAGGTAGGTCTATGGGTGACTTACCCGGGGTTAGGTATAAGGTGATAATGGTTAACGGGGTCTCCTTAGACGCCCTACTTAAAGGGAAGAAGCAGAAGCCTCTTAGGTAGGTTTCCCTCACTCTTCTTCTAGGAAGTCGTCATCGTTTAACGGGTTTAACGCCTTAGATATCTCTAGGACTTCCTTAGTCACGTAGATGGGTTTGTTGAATATGAGAGAAACGAATATCGCGTGACTCGGTATCATCTTCTTCTTTAGTGTAACCCCGTTTATCTTTATGTGTATTGAGGCGTTGTACGACCCCTCTGCTAACGTCATATGAGTCTATGACTACTCTCTTAATAGAGTTCCTTATCTCCCTCAACTTAGGGGCTAGGAGCAGGAGGACGTCGTAGATGGACTCTCTCCCATTATTTACCGGGTTAGGTAGTTCCTCGCCAGCTGGGTTATTCAATCTCTCTATCGCTTTAGCTACCTCTAGAGGAATGTTGTAGAGCGTGAATACCTCGTCGTTTTCTAAGTAACAGTGGAGAGCTGCTATCTCGATAAACTCTTCTAGGTCACTCATCAGCACTGGCTCCACCCCCACAACCCTCAGCAACCTACCCTCACTCTCTTCTCCCACTAGCTCATCACCTATTGAGCGTTGGTGTTACGAGCACACGACACGCTCCGAGCTCTCTTGTTGTTAGAGAATATAAACTTTAGTTTCAAGCGTGGCTTTAGGTTAATTGCATTGATTTTTCATTAGTTCCGGTAGTTCTTGTATGGGTTAGAGAAATCTTTATAAGTCTTTAAATATGTTTAGGTTAGGTTGAAGGAAATGGGGGTCGAAGAAGCGAGTATAATGTCTGTTGAGGTAAAACTTTTCGGTAGGTGGGGTTTCGAGAACATAGTTGTTAGGGATCCTAGCCTGAAGAAGTATATATCTCTAAAGCCTGTTTACGTTCCGCACACTGGCGGGAGGCACGAGCATCAGAGGTTTGGTAAGGCTAACGTGCCCATCGTTGAGAGGCTGATTAATCAGTTGATGAAGCACGGTAGGAATACCGGTAAGAAGCACCTAGCTTACAACATAGTTAAGAGGGCTTTCGAGTTAATAGAGCTTAAGACTAAGGAGAACCCTCTGCAGGTTCTTGTTAGAGCTATTGAGAATGCCGGTCCTCGTGAGGAGACTACTAGGATAATGTACGGCGGTATCGTGTATCACGTTGCCGTAGATGTTTCACCGCTTAGGAGGGTGGACTTAGCTCTCAGGTTCATGACCGACGGGGCTAGGGAATCCGCGTTCAGGTCTGCTAAGTCTATCGCCGAGTGCTTGGCTGAGGAGATCATAGCTGCCGCGAATAACGACCCTAAGAGCTACGCGATATCTAAGAAGGAGGAGATCGAGAGAATAGCTCTGAGTTCTAGGTAAAACATATTTTTAAGTAAGTTCGTAAAATTTTATAAGGTGTGTGGTAGTATCTATGTGATGTAAGGTGAGGATGTATGAGTAGGCCGAAGAAAGAACACATGAATCTGGTGGTAATAGGTCACGTAGACCACGGCAAGAGCACGTTAGTAGGTCACATGCTACTTAAGCTAGGAGCTCTCGACCCCAAGATAGTTAAGGAGGTTGAGGAAGCAGCTAAGAAATCCGGTAAGGAGTCTGAGAAGTATGCGTGGTTCCTTGACAGGTTGAAGGAGGAGAGGGAGAGAGGTCTCACGATAGCTCTCAGCTTCATGAAGTTCGAGACCCCCAAGTATTACTGGACAATCATTGACGCGCCAGGACACAGAGACTTCGTTAAGAACATGATTACCGGCGCTAGCCAGGCTGACGCAGCGTTATTAGTGGTCTCCGCGAAGACAGGAGAGTTTGAGGCCGGGATGAGTAGGGAAGGGCAAACTATGGAGCACATAGTGTTGGCTAGGACTATGGGTATCGATCAGGTAGTGGTAGCGATAACTAAGATGGACATAACTGAACCGCCCTTCAGTAAGGACAGGTACCTCAAGATAGTTGATGGTTTGAAGAAGTTCATGAGAGGTCTTGGTTATAAGGTGGAGACGATACCGTTCGTCCCAGTATCTGGGTGGTTAGGTGAGAACCTAGTAGACAGGTCTCCTAACATGCCTTGGTATAACGGGCCAACCCTAGTTGAGGCTCTAGACTCTACACAACCACCGCCTAAGCCCATCGACAAGCCTCTCAGAATACCTGTTCAGGAAGTGTACTCGATAACTGGTGTAGGCACGGTGCCTGTAGGCAGGGTTGAGACAGGTAGGTTGAGGGTTGGTGACACGGTAGTCTTCATGCCTGCCGGTGTTTCAGGGGAGGTCAGGTCTATAGAGATGCATCACGAGAAAATGGAGGAGGCTTTGCCAGGCGACAACATAGGGTTTAACGTGAAGGGCGTTTCGAAGACTGACATAAAGAGGGGTGACGTGGCCGGGCACCCGCAAAACCCGCCGACCGTGGTTAAGGAGTTCACCGCCAGGGTCTACGTAGTTTACCACCCGACAGCTATTCACGTAGGTTACACACCGGTAATACACGCCCACACGGCGTCGGTAGCTGCCAGAATAACTGAAATCGTCGGCAAGCTAGACCCTAAGACAGGTCAGATAGCTGAGAAGAACCCGCAATTCATTAAAGTCGGTGAGTCAGCTATAATGAAGTTCCAGCCCATAAAGCCTATGGTGATAGAGAAGTACAGCGATATACCGCAGCTAGGAAGATTCGCTATGAGGGACATGGGCAAAACAGTCGGCATCGGTGTGATAATAGACGTAGTACCGGCTGAGATAAAGAAGTAAGGTTACTAAATTCGCAGGGTAGCTTTAATGGTCTCGAAAGCTCGAATAAGGCTTTGGAGCAGTAACATAGACCACCTAAACGAGGTAACCTCCAACCTAGTTGAGATAGCTAAGAAAGCAGGTGTGAGGGTCAGAGGTCCAGTCCCCTTACCAACTAAGCGCTTAGTAGTACCGCTATTGAGATTACCTCACGGGGAAGGAACGAAAGTCTATGAGAAGTGGGAGATGAGGATACATAAGAGGTTAGTAGACATAGACGCAGACGAGAGAGTTATGCGTCAAATAATGAGGATAAGAATACCTGACGACGTATACATTGAAGTAGAGTTAGTCAGATAACACGCAACACCCGTCCTAAACTAACAACGTTTTCTCTAAACGAAAACATGTCAGCTTTAAATTTCTAGTAGCAAATAATTTAATTGGCCGGGGTGCCCGAGCGGTCTAAGGGGCTGGCCTTGAGAGCCAGTGGGGGAATCCCCGCGCGGGTTCAAATCCCGCCCCCGGCGCTACCAATATAGCTGACCACATTGTTTCATGTACCAAGTTGACTCCATGAAACGTTTATATCCTCTGACAACCTGATAATACTTCGGTGCTCTCAGTGACTTGGTTTGATTCTCTCGACCTCTCGAAGGTGTCTGATGAGGATAGGTTTAGGATCCTCGAGTATGCTGTCAGTAAGTTTGGGAGGGCTAGGGTTCAGGAGGTCCTCAGGGTCTCTAGGATAACTATGTGGAGGCTCTTGAGTAGGCAGGTAAGGGTCGACGATGACAAGCTCAGGGTTCTCCTGAGCCTCATCACCCAGAAGGACTTCGAGGATCTCGTCTCCGCTAGGGATAGGCTTAGGGCTTTAGGCATCCTGAGGGACGACGGCACAGTCGACTACGGGCTGGCTCTGGAGGTTCTCGCTATAGCTAGAAACGACGAGTACTTGAAGAACGCCATCCTGAGGTTCGTATCGCAGGAGTTTAGGGAAGACCTCAAGAAGATGCTCGGCGTAAGCTTCGCAGGCATAGTGCTCCGCTGGGACGAGGGCTTCGAGGCGTTCCTACGCGAGAGGAAAAGGCGCAAGAAGGTTCTCACAGAGGGGACCCTAAGGTACTACAGGAACCTGTTCAAGAAGCACCTAGAGGGCAGGGAGCTGTCGGAGCAGCTAATTGACTACGTGGTTAACCACCCGAACAAGTGGCTTAGGAACGTGTTCAGACACTATATACAGTATCTATATTATAGATTATAGGAGGGCGATTTCGCCTGAGACCTTCGGCTGGATAATGGAGGTCGTGCCTAGCAGGAGCTACAGGCTTGATGTCAGGCCCTACCAAATTAGCTTTGAAGAAGTTGTTAAGACCTTCAGGTACCTCAAGGAGCGCCACGGGAAGTACTACCTGCTGTACAGGCTCGCTAGAGGGAGGCCTTAGGCTATCACACGCCATACACGTAGTGAAGACCTTCAGCCCAGAGGAGGTTGTCGAGGTACCTGAGGTAGGGTTAGTAACAAAGAGGCTCGTGTGCTTTCAAGATAAGGGCTTCTGGAACCCTCTCAAACCTACGTAGTATCTGCAGAAGCCCTGCGAGTGGGCCTTCTTCTCAACAGAAACGCTAGAACTGCTAGAGGAGTACGCTGGTACAAGAGTTGATAGGAAGGATCTCTGGGAGTACGTTAAGCATGGCTTGCTGAGGCCAAAGTACTTGAGGAAGGTGAGCTGGAGGGTCTTGACGCAGGTCATTAGCGATAAAGACGTCGCCAGGTTCATACAGTCTAGGCTTGGAGAGCTGAAAGTGTCTGAAGCTAGGTATGGAGACCTCTTGAGCAGAGCCGACGAGCAGTACCCGAGGTGCTTGGGGAAGCAGATCAAAGTTATCCTAAATACTTAGAGTTGATTTCGCAGTACTTGAAAGAGGGCTTTATATGAACACTCACTATATTATAAGGGAGGAGTAGGTATAGTTAAACGCGTTCATCTTATCGTGTTTGCCTAAGTGTTTTGAATAAGTCAGGTGCGCTATTACTGGATCTATCAATTAATACTTAAAAGTTCTTAATAAATACTCAAGTAACTTTGTCTCTGCATCACTATCAAGAGAATACATGAACTTAAAGCCGGGAGTATATATTGCTTCTTTGGAAAATATGTAGGCAAAGCTGCGTTTACCAAAGAGCTACGAGTAGTGATTTCTTAACACCGTAGAACCTCAAGAGAGTCTCTGGGCTAACAGGAGCCTCGAGAAACACTCTAAGATTCTTAATTCTTACTAGTATTAACAATACACGATGTGAAGCCAGATTCAAGAACGTTCACTAGAGGCCTAGGCGAACCAATACGAGGACATTCTCAGGATAATCGACGGCGAAATATGGGTCGGTGAGGTTATGCTAAAGCATGAGTTCGACTTCCACTAACTGATATCGTTTTGTCTGATATACCGGCCTAGTCAACTCCCTCGGCAACAAGGGAGATGTCTATATCTCGGTGTCCCGGATCCAGGCTTGAAAATGGTTTTCGCGTTTAAGGACTTCTCATTGCTCAGCAAGGCTAACAAA
>Ga0065719_116291_pt1 | contig 65521 bp, 67 predicted proteins | sample GBSCel85sediment_FD_59106 | JGI IMG/M metagenome (GOLD analysis project Ga0065719, IMG submission 59106) | Hot spring sediment microbial communities from Great Boiling Spring, Nevada - Cellulolytic enrichment CS 85C v3 (version 3) | ecosystem: Environmental > Aquatic > Thermal springs > Hot... | reverse complement strand
TGAAGATTTGACAGTTTTAAAGTTCTTGAAAGACTCCAGTTAGAATGCTTTCTTCTTAAACCCATGCCAGTACAGGGAGCATCAACTAAAACCCTATCAAAACCTTTTTTTCTAAATCTTCTGCCATCTTGCATAGTAATCACAACATTTACAACTCCAAGTCTTTGACAATTACTAACCAAAGCTTTTATTCTTTTTAGCTTGACATCATTTGCAACTATAACTCCTTTATTTTTCATATGTTGGGCAATTTGGGTAGTTTTTGAGCCAGGAGCCGCACAAAGATCTAAAACTTTTAGTTTTGGTTTTATATCTAAAACTAAAACTGGAATCATAGAAGAAATTTCTTGAGTATGAAAGAATCCTAGTTTAAAAGCAGGTAACTTTCCAAGCTCTAAAATTTTATCTTTTACAACAAATCCAAACTTATAAAATTTTAATTGTTCTAATTCTGCATCAATCCAATCAAAGATTTCATTCAATTCAATTTTCAAAGTATTTACTCTAAGACTAGGAAGTGTTGGCCTTTCCCAATAAGAAAAAAATGCGTGAGGTAAAATCTCTTTGTATCTTTCAACAAAACTTTCCATATTTTTAATTTTTATTTTTCAATTTTCAAATATGGAGTACCAAACTCAATGGCAAGAATGGTTGAATGAAGCTTATGAGTTGTTAGAAAAGTTGAAAAAATATGAAAGGTTCAAAGGATGGAGATTAGAAGTAAGAATTTTTGGAGAATTAAAACCAAGAATACTAGTTGAAGAAGTTTTTAGAAAAGGAAAAGAAAAGGTAATAATCTTTGATAGGTGTTTTTTAGAAAATGGAAATTTAGCATTTTATCCAGAGTCTATTTACATTTCAAAAGATGACAAATTAGTACCAATTACCAATATCGATCTTCTATGAAGAACCTTTTATAAGGAACTTTTGGTTTTATCACTTTAACTTCTTCAAACAAATACCTCAAAACTTCTTGATAATCAACTTCTCCTCTTTCAATTTTTTCCATAGTTTCATGCAAAATTCTTGTCCTTTCTTCAGATACAAATTTTGAAAATTTTTTAGAAAGGAAGTAATAAACTTTTAATCCTCTTGGAGTTACAAAAACCTTTCCATTCCTTTCTTTCACGTAATTCCTTAAAAACAATCTATCTATGATAGTTGCATAAGTTGAAGGTCTTCCAATCTTCCTTTCTTTCATTAACTGTACTAAATCTGATTGTGAGTACAAAGGTACTTTAGGAACTTGTCTTACCACAACTTTAACTTTTCTTTTACCAAGTGGAAGTTCTGGTTTTATAAAAACATTCCATTTGTACAACTCAACAGCTTTTCCTTCCGCCTTTACAACTCTTTCTTCTTCAATTCTTTTTCCATCTACCAAAATTTCATATTTTTTAATCTTGACCTTATAGTTTTTACACTGACTTGACATGAATCTTTTGAAGATTAAATCATAAAGAGCAAGATGTTTCCAATTTATTTCTTCAACTTGGATTATTTTTTCATAAATTAACCTTTGTAAAGTTGCTTTGTCTATAGGTCTTGTTGGTCTTATGCATTCATGAGCTCCTTCCGCTTTCCAAGTTCTGCCTTTAAACTCTTCTCCTAAAAATTGTTGAGCAATCTTTAAACCGACATCGCTAACTCTTGTAGAATCGGTTCTGTGGTAAGTTATCAGACCATTTTCAAAAAGAGTTTGAGCAATTTGGATGGCTTCTTTAGCAGAAATTTTTAAGATTGTGTTCGCATCTCTTAATAAAGTGTCAGTGGTGTAAGGTGGTAAAGGTGTCTTTTCTTCAATTCTTTCTTCAACTTCTTTAATTTCAACTTCAATTTCTGATTTTTCCAGATCTTCAACGCTTATTCCCAGCTCTTTGATTATACCGATTTTCTTTTTTTCCTTATGCTCTTTACATCTCTCAACAACCCATCCAAGGACTGGAGTTTGTACTCTTCCCGCAGAAAGATTTCTGTTTCTAAAAGTTTTCTGCAAAATTTCACTTAAAGCAAAACCTGTCCATCTATCTTCAATTCTTCTAACAATTTGAGATTCAACCATCTTTTCTTCAACATCTCTTAATTTTTCTAAGGCTGTTAAAATTGCATGCTTGGTGACTTCATGGAATTCAGCTCTTTTTATTTCGGCAAAGCCTTCCAACAAATTTTTCAAATCCCATGCAATTTTTTCTCCTTCTTCATCAGGATCAGTTCCTATGATTACATAACCAGTTTCATAAGCAATCCTTCTCAAAGCTTCTATTCTGTACTTTGAATCATCTATATTTTCACTATCACATTTTGGACATTTTTCACTAGGATGAGTAAACTGATAACCACAATTTCTACATCTTTTAATCGTTGAATAAATGGGAATTATCGCATGATTAGTTAAAACCCCATAGAAAGCTTTATCAGTTATTAAATCTGTAATGTGCCCTAAGCATGCTGTTACTAACAAAACATAATTGGAGGAAGGAATTTCATAAACTACTAAAGCTGGTTTATCTTTAATTTTAATGAACCTAATGCTAGGTTTTCCAAAAAATCTTGAAATTTGTTTTGCTTTGGTTGGACTCTCAACTATGAAAAGAACAGGTTTGATAAAACTCTTAAGTTTTTCTCTTTCTCTATACTTTTTTCTACTTTCATTAATCTCTTTTTTCAATTCATTCCAATTTACTTTCTTGATTGTTTTAAATTCAATTTGATAATAGCTTGCCCTTTTGATAAAAGCTTGCTTTACATCACCATCATTCTCCAACAAAAAAGAAGCACCTTTGGTGATACCACCTGCAAAGAGTCTAGAAGTTCTTCCTGAAGCTTGTAAATAACTTCTAATATCAGGAATGATAACTTCATTTTTTCTAATTACCAAATCTTCAACTTTTTCCCCAACTTTTAACAAATTCTCTTTTATTATCTTTTTAAGCTCTTCAATCTCTTTCTGATGTTCTTCTTCCTTCAACCTAGGTAAAATTGGTAAGTAAGGTTTTATCCTTTCATCATCACTGAAAACATAGGCTAATATTCGTAAAATTCCTACTTTAGTTTTTTCTATATCTTCAAATTTTAATTTGAAAACAGGAGCTCCATAAAATACAGCATATCTTATCTTTTCTGGTAGATCCAAACCTCTTACCAAAGTACCATAATAATAGGCAGTTCCAACCAAATAATGCAATTCTCCTCTTTTAAATCTTTCAAAATCTTTTTTGGTTGTGGCAGTAACAATTCCTATTTTGAATCTATTGGAAAGTTTTTGGTAAATTTCATTTGCAAGTTGAGAGGAAGTTGCATAAATTATTCCGCCTTTTCCCATTTTTTTCAAGATTTTGATTAAGTTTTCTAAGCTAGCTTTTCCAGCATCGATGTCATCAATGTTTCTCAAAGTAAAAATCGATGAACCAACATCAAAATCTAATAACTCTCTAAACAATTCAGCATGCTTTCCTTTTTTTACAGTTGCTGTTGAAACCATTAAAATTCCTTTTGCTTTTCCTAACCATTTTTCTTTAACCTTTTTGAAACCTAGCAATCTTAAAATTTTTTCAACGTTTTTTGATCTTTTTAAGATTGCATCAACATCATCAACAAAAATAAAATCAAAGGTCAAATTCCCCATTTTCACAAAATGTTTTGAAAGAAATTGAGTTGTTGTTATCAAAATTGAAAAGTTTTTCTTTTCAAGTAAGTTGAAAAATTTTTCTTTTTCTTGTTTGTTCAATTCAGCATGAAAATAGATTGCACTAAGTTCAGCTTCTTCATTTAATTTCAACTTTATCTTTGCTTTTTTTGCATACTTTTTTAAAAAATCAACAGTTTGTTTAACTAATAAGGTGGTTGGTAAGATTATATAACATTTTTTTCCTTTTAATGCTAAGAATAAAGCCATCGCACTTCCAAAAGAAGTTTTTCCTATTCCTGTAGGGGCAACCGCAGCAAAGCTTTCATTATTTAAAATCCTTTTTGCCCAAAATTTTTGGATCTCTCTAGGTTCTCCTATAATTTGTTGGAAGAAATCAAAAAATTCTTTTTCAATAGGTGAAACCTGTTTGAAATTTAAGGGTAAATTGGTTTGATTACATTTCTTGTTTTCGATTTCTTGAGTGGTTAAATCCCTGTTACAAACTTCACATAACCCAAAATAAATCGCTTCTGGCATAATTTAGGTATAATTTGGTTTTTAAATAAATTTAAAACATTAAGCGAGCAACTTAATTCTTCTTTAATTCTTTTTTATCTCAGCTTTTATTTTTTCATTCAGTAAAATTCCTCCTTTTTCTAATCTTTCTTCAATTTTTCTAAGATAGAAAGGATAGGAAGGAGAAAATAAGAAAGTTAGAGATTTTTCAATTATTTGATTTTCTGCTTCTATGAAAGAAATCTTTTCCTTTTTTTATTTTCCACTTTTTAGGTAGTAGAAAATCTAAATTTTTCACATTCTATTAATTCTCTCCAATTTTTCTTTTCTTAATTTTTCATAGTAATTTTCAATAGTTTTTTGGAGTTCGTTAGATTTATCTTTAATTCTAAAGTTTCAAAACGTTAAAGAGTAAAGTATAAATTTTTTCTTTTTTAGGAAGAAATGAGCAATTCTTTAACTGAACAAAAAATAAGTTTATTTTCTTTCAAATAACCATTTCATCCATAAGATACTTTCTGATCTTTCCGGCATTCTTTTTTAAAAATAGTTTTTGCAGTATCTTTTTTATTCAATTAATAAACTTACTAGATAAAAAATACTATCTTTGATAAATGTAACCTCTTGAAAGAATTTTCTTTTTATATCTTTTTGGTTGAAATTCTTTTAGAAAAACTTCCATTGCTTTTATCGCTTTCTTTCTTTCATCACAAGCAAATATATCCAAAAATAAAACTCTGTATTCAGGCCAAGTGTGAATTGAAATGTGACTCGAGGTCAACAGAGCAACACCTGTAATACCTTGTGGATTAAACTTATAGAATACAGATTTTAATGATTTTAAGCCAGATTCTTTGATAGCTTTTCTAAAAACTTTTTTTACGAAGAAAATATCGTCTATTTTTTTCTCATCACAACCATACATTTCAACCAAAATGTGAGTTCCTGGTTTTCTCTTCATTTCTCATACTTTCTAACCTTTTATAAAAATTATTTATCTCTCTACTTAAAAATATTTTTTGTTTTTGAAAGGCCCCGTGAGGTAACGGATAGCCTGCTGGGCTTCGGACCCAGTCGTGTGGGTTCGAATCCCACCGGGGCCATTTATTAATTTAAAAATTAATTTTATTATGGAAATTTTTCGAAAAATAGGAAAGTTTGTTGGAAGTTTTTTCTTTATAATTTTTCTTTTCCTTTTCTTGCTTTCTTATTCTTTAGCTAATTTTACCCAAAAAGAAAATTTGATGAAAACTTTTGACCAAATTTTAGATTCTTCTCTAGCTCAAAAGTTTATACCGGATATTCCAAAATCTCAACTTGAAAGTTTAGAATTGTATTTGAGGAAAGAATGTAAAGATAAAGAGAAAATTGAGGTTTCTTTTGGAGACCAAAATATTTCTTTAGAATGCAAAGAATTGCAAAATCTCACTACAGAAGAAACTTTTCAAATGATTTTTAAAAAAACTGTAAAAAGCGAATTTGAAGAACTTTATGAAACATCTTATGACTGCAAACTTATAGATTGTTTTAAAATTCCAACCTTTTTCATTTCCTTTCAATTTCATCAACTTTTAACTTCTTTAATCTTATCTTTAGGTTTTTTGAGTTTAGCAGCACTTTCTCTAATTTGGTTCTGTTCAAAGAATTGGTATGAAAGATTAAAAGATACTGGAATTTCTTTAATCTTGGTTGGTATTCCATATTTCTTTAAGTACTTTGCAGTTCATTTGATTCCTCTCTTTCCTTTCTCTGAAGAGTTTAAAGAAATTTTAGTTCATCCAATAATTCCTCTACTTTCTCCTATTTTTTCAATTTTCCTTTACGCTTTTGTAACTGGAATAGGATTACTCTTTGTAAGTTTAATGATTAATGTAAAAACCTCTCATAAAAAACTTTAATTTAAAAATTTAAAAATCGAAACGAAATATAAGAAGATATGACTGAATGGTTGTTTTGGAAAGATGCTTATTTAAAAGAATTTGAAGCCAAAGTTTTGGAGATTGATGGAAAAAAAGTAATTTTGGATAGAACTTGTTTTTATGCTGAAGGAGGAGGTCAACCAAGTGACCAAGGCTGGATAAATGGAATTTTTGTTTCAAATGTTCAAAAGAGAGGAAAAGATATAATTCATATTTTAGAAAGGGAACCAGATTTTAAGGTTGGAGATGAAGTGAAAGGAAAGATAGATTGGGAGAAAAGATATAGAATAATGAGATTACATTCTGCAGCTCACGTAATAAGTTATGTAATAATTAAAAATTTTGGAAATGTTATCTTTACTGGTTCCCAAATCTATGAAGATAGAGCAAGGATGGACTTTAATTTACCTCAATTCAATGCTGAGGTTGCAAATCTGATAGAAAAAGAAGCCAATGAAATAGTTGAAAGAGCAATTCCAATAAAAACTTATTTCATTAGTAAGGAGGATGTTGAAAAGAATCCTTTGTTAAAAAGGGTTGATCCAAAACTTTATGAAAAATTTGATGTTTTAAGGGTAGTAGAAATTGAAGGGTTGGATGCTCAGCTCGATGGAGGAACTCATGTTGAAAATACAAAGGAAATTGGAAGGATAAAGATAGTTAAAAGAGAAAATAAAGGAAAGAACAATAAAAGGATTTACATTCAGATTGAACCATAAAACATAAAACTTTTTCTATTTTCATTTTAATTATGGAAAAGCCTAAAAAAAGTGTAGTGGTTTGGTATAGTATAATTGAAGATAAGTTATTTCTTAAAGTACCAACGGATGTTTTTGGAAGAATTCCATCAGAACTTCAGGATTATTTAAAAAAAGTAGGAAGTTTCGAAGGAATAGGAAACGTTTTAATGTTAGTAAAAAGTAATCAAAAAGCTGAAGATATAGTGAAAACTTCAGTAAAAAGGAAAGATAAGGAGTATATATTTCTTCCAGCATTCAAGAATTTGATGAAAGAGAAAGATTATCAAGATTTCCAAGAAAAAATCTTAATTCTTTCAACTCTTGAAACCTATCAAAAAATTTAAAAAAGGGAAAGAAATTTCTATTGTAAGCTCCGGTCGTCTAGTCCGGCCAAGGACACCGGCCTCTCGAGCCGGAGACCCGGGTTCAAATCCCGGCCGGAGCATATGATTTTGTTTTACTATTTTAACCCTCAATTTAAAGCTTTTTCTTTTTAAATTTTAATTATGGCTATCGAAGTTGAGATTAGGAGTTTTATTGATGATGAAAAATTTGAAAAACTTTTAAGTTTCTTTAAAAAGAATGCTAGATTTTTGAAAGATGATTACCAGGTAACAGTTTATTTTTCTGGAAATAAAGATTTAAGAGTTCAAAAGAACAGGTTCTTCTCGAGGTTGTGGTTAAAAAAGGGAAAAATACATGATGAAGTTAGAGAGGAGATTGAAGTTAGGTTTAAGAGAGAAGAATTTGAAAAAATTTTAGAAATATTAAGTGAATTAGGTTTTAAAGTGGAGATTGTGTGGTTAAGGAAGAGAAAGGAGTTTGAATGGAATGGTGTTAAAGTATATCTTGATGATACTGAAGGTTATGGAAAAATAATTGAGGTTGAAACTTACGTTAAAAACGAAAATGAAGCTGAAGAGAAAAAAGATGAATTAATTTCAAAGTTAGAAAGTTTAGGAGTTAAAATAAGTAAAAGAGAAGAATTTGAAAAGAAATTTGAATGGTATAAGAAAAATTGGAAAAGATTATTGTACAAAAGAATAGTTGAAGTTGAACCAGCATTAGCTTCTTTTCTATAAACTTTTATTTTTAGAGTTTTCATTTTAATAAATAATTATGAAAGTTTTTTACATTCCTTGGTTACATTTTCATCAACCTTATTTAATTTTTAATGGAAAATTGGTTAGCAATTTAGAAAAAATGATTTTTTCGAGCGATTCGAAAGAAAGGTGGGATGGTTATTTGATCGCTAGAGCTTATAAAAATCCAGCTGATTTTGTTTATGAATTGAGGAATAAAGGTTTCGATGCGAAGATTGCTTTAGATTTTTCAGGTATTTTATTGGAACAATTGGTTGATTTGGAAGAAAGAAAAATTTTTAATCAAATTGAAATTCAAGGTAAAATTGTTGATGGAATAATTTCAATGTACGAAAAAGTTTTTGAAGAATTTTTGGATTCTTTTGAACTTGCAGGTTCAGCTTATGCTCATGCTTATTTTCCTTCCATTCCACACCAAGATTGGGATTTACAGATAAAAGAATGGAAAGCTTGTTTTTCAAAAATTTTTGGAAAAAAAATTTTGGAAAGAGTTAAAGGATTTTGGTTGCCAGAGCTTGGAGTTCCTGCTTGGGAAGATTTGCAAGTTGAATTAATAAAAACTTTAAAAAAGAATGGATACGAATGGTTGATCTTGCCTTTAAGTTGCATTAACGGTTATGAAAAACTTGATTTAAAAGAAAGGTTAAGGATTGCAACTCAAAAGAATTTGGTTAAAGTTGCTGATCAAGAATTTTTTGCATTTTTTAGAATTCCACCTTACTTTATTGATCAGCAATCAGGTTGTCCCTATTCTCAATTATTGAAAAAATTGATTGAATTGAAAGAAATTGTAAAAAAGGATTGTATTGCAATTCCAGCAAGTGATGGAGAGAATGGTAATGTTATGATGAATGAGTTTTTTCCACAAACTTTTTTACCTTTTTTTCAAAATCTAAAGCAAAATGAAAAATTAGGAATTTCAACTTGTTTAATTTCAGAATTTTTTGACGAAAAGGATTATTATAAAGTTCTTGAATTAAAACAGATTGGAAGTTCCTGGTTAGGAACTCATAAATTTTGGTTGGAAGGAAGTAAAAGAGAAAAAATTTTGGAAAGAATTGAAGAGTTGAGTAAGAAAATAAGAGAAAAAAATTTGCTGCAAGTCGAAAGAATAAAAAGGATTTTTTTGATAGCAGAAACAAGCTGTTATCTTTATTGGGGAAGTAATTTTTGGTTTTCTCAGGCTGAAAAAATTTTACAAATTTTGGAAAGAATAGTTGAAAGTGAGAGCTAAATATAAAAACCCTTTTTATTCCATTTTGAAAACAAGTTAAGTTTAAATATTTTAAACCAAAAAGTATATAAAATTATATGCGAATAGCTCTTTTCTCATGGGGTTCTTTACATTCAATACCTTGTGGCGGTTTAAGTGTTGCGGTAACTGAACTTGCAGCTGCTTTGCAAAGACTTGGAAATGAAGTTCATGTTTTTACAAGGATTGGAAATAATCAAAGTATTTATGAAGAAATTGATGGTGTTCATTACCATAGATGTCCTTTCAACTTCAATTCAAATTTGGTATGGGAAATGAACAACATGTGCAAAAGTATGGTTCATTACTTTTTTGAAACTAGAAATTACATTGGTGATTTTGATATAATTCATGGACATGATTGGATGGTTGTTAATGCTCTAGATGAAATAAAAAAAGCTATCGGTATTCCAACAGTTTTCACTTTACACTCAACTGAATATGGAAGAGATGGGAATCATTTGTATGATGGAATAGCTCAAGATATTAGAAATTTGGAATGGTATGGTACTTTTATTGCTGATAGAGTAATAGTTTGTTCTAATGCTATGAAGAACGAAATTCAATGGCTTTATCAAGTTCCTGATTGGAAGATAAGGATTGTTCCAAATGGAATTTGGGCTTCAAGGTTTGATGGAGAAATAGATCAATACCATGATGTTAAAAAACATTTTGGTTTTGGAGTTTATGATCCTTTAGCTGTTTTTGTTGGAAGGATGACTGTTCAGAAAGGGGTTGATTTATTAATCCAGGCGATTCCTGCAGTGTTGCAAGAGTTTCCTAACGCAAAGTTTGTTTTTATTGGAGATGGTCCACAAAAACACGAATATGAGAGAATGGTTTCTGAAATGAATTTATGGCATGCTGTAAGATTTACTGGTTATGTTGATAATGAATGGAAAACAAAGATAATGAAGGCTGCAGATTGTATAGTTGTTCCTAGCAGGAATGAACCTTTTGGTATAGTTGTGTTGGAAGGATGGGCTTGTAGAAAGCCTATAGTTGCGACTCATGGAACTGGAGCTGGTGAGCTGATATGGCACGAGGTTACTGGCCTAAAAGTTTATCAAGCACCAAATTCTATTGCTTGGGGAATAAAGGAAATCTTTAGAAATCCTGAAAGAGCTAAGTGGATGGGAGAAAATGGAAGAAGAGCTGTAGAAGAAGTATTTACTTGGAATAATGTTGCGAAAAAAACTTTGGAAGTTTATGAAGAATTGTTAAGGAGGTGATTGAATGAAATGTTGGTTTTGTGATAAAGAGGCTAGAGGGGTTTGTATAGCTTGTGGAAGGGCTGTTTGTCATGAACATGCTTATCAGCTAGATCAGTTTACCCATGCAAAGAGTGATACATGTACAGGTTATGCAACCTATTACAAAGCTTTCAACGTTTTAAAATGTAAGGATTGTCACGTTGGTTGGGAAGCTTGGGAAAAAGGAAATCAAGTTGCGAGAGCAAGAGTGTGAAAAATGTATGAAGAATATGTGAAACAGTTGAGAGGAGAAACTGTAGTTTTGGTTAGTCCTGAGCTTAAAAGTTTTAAATCGAGAGCTGGTGGTTTGGGACCAGCTGTTGAGGAACTCGCTTTGGCTTTGAGTGAAGTAGGTATGAACGTTAAGGTTATTTCAGTTCTTTATACTCACTGGTTGAACAATGAAAACAAATTGGAAAAAATAGATTATTCAAATTTTGAATTTGAAAATTTGGGAGAGGTCGAATTCACAGTTGCCAAGGAAAGAATTAAAGCTCATGTTAAAAAATATAAGGCAAAAGAAAATTTGGAGTTTTATTTTATTCAAAATGAAAAATACGGAAAAGCTTTGTATTTAAATGACTTATTAAAATTTGCGATATTTTTGGGTAAAGGTACTTTGGAAATTTTAAAAAACTTTAAGATTGAGACGAAGTTAATTCATCTGAATGATGCTTTAACTTCTTTAGTTGTATTTTATGCAAAGCATTTACCTCAATATTCAAAGTTTAAAGATTGTAAATACATTTTTACGATTCACAACGCAGGGATCGCTTATCAACAAATTTATCCAAAGGATAGAATTTGGGAATTGGAGGTCGATAACTTTGATTGGAACAAAGTTGTTTATAACGATAACCTAAACTTGTTTTACTTAGCTTTGAACTATTGTGATAAATTGAATACAGTTAGTAAAGATTATGCTTTCGCTTTACTAAAAGGAAATGAGGGTTTTGATTGGATATTTAGAGAAAAAGGAATAATAGGAATAGTTAATGGAATCGATATTAATTATTGGAGAGCAAAAGAGTTTAAGAACATTAAGAACAGAAAGAAAATGCTAGAAATTAAACAAAAGTTGAAAAAGAAGTTAATTCAAGAGATCAAAATGAGAACTGGAAAAGAGTTGGATGAAAATAGACCAATCATAGTAATGCCTAGAAGGATTGCAGACCAAAAAGGATTTAATATAATATTCCCATTAATTGAAGAAGCATGTAAACCTTATCCAATAGGTTTGGGTTTTCAGTTTATAGTTTTAGGAAGACCTCATCCAAACGATCCAATTGGAAAAGAATGGCAGAGAAAATTTGAAGAATTAAATTCCAATTTGAAAGAGTTTGTATACATTTATGGTTTTGATGAAGAACTTGCCAAATTGATGTATTGGGGTGGAGATATAATACTTTATCCATCTTTACCCGATAAAGAGCCTTGTGGTACTGGTTACATGATGGCAGCTGTGAATGGAACAGTTTGCATAGGTACAAAAACAGGTGGTTTAGCAGAGATTTTTTGGTTTGATGAAGTTAATCTAGAAGGAAATAGCATTTTGGTTTGGGAGGAAGAGTATTCCACTCAAGCATTTTATGAAAAATTAAAGATAGCAAGCGAATTGTATTATAAACATAAAAAAATGTGGGAAAATTTTGTTTACGCTGCTTTTAATCTAAAAGTTAACATTTTTAATACAGTTAAATGTTACATTGCTAAAGTTTATTATCCGCTGATAAAATGAGGATAGCTTTTTTTGTTTATGAGTTTGAACCTTTGCTAGTAGGTGGTTTAGGAGTTTATGCAATTGAGATTACTAAAAAGTTTGTTGAGTTAGGGAATGAAGTTTATGTTTTTACCATGAACGATGGGACTTTAAAAGAAGAGGATGAGATAAACAAAGTTAAAGTTTTCAGACCAAAAACTTTTTCTTGTGAAGCAATTTTTCCTTGGATTGTAAATGAAGATTTAACGAGATGGGGAACTCATCTAAAATTTTTTGCTGATATTTTTGCCTACAATTTTTTAGCCGCTAAAAAATTTTGGAATATTGTAGAAAAAGAAAAATTTGATGTTATTGCATTTCATGATTGGCTTTCAGCTTTTAGCGGTGTAATAATCGAAAGTAATTTAAAAGAAAAGATTGCAACAGTTTTTCACATTCATTCAACAGAGCAACAAAGAAGTTTAGGAGGTGGTTCAGAAACTATTAAGCATATAGAGAAAAAAGCTTTAGAAGGAGCAGATGGTGCAATAACAGTTTCTTATGCTATGAAAGAACATTTAAAAGAGTTGGGTTATCCTGTTGAAAAAGTAGAAGTTGTTTACAACGGAGTTGATGCAGAAAAGTATTGTGTAAAGAATATAGATTGGAATTTGGTTGATGAATTGAAAAAAAGGTATGAAATAAAAGATGAAAAGGTTATATTTTTCATTGGAAGGTTAACTTGGGTTAAGGGTGTTTACAATTTAATTCATGCTTTACCTTTAGTTTTAAAAGATTTTCCTAACGTTAAGTTAATAATTTTGGGTAAAGGTGAACAATATAAAGATTTGCTTTACCATGTTAAAATACACAACTTACAACAAAAGGTTGTTATAAGGAGCGAATGGGTTAATGAAAAAGAAAGGATTGCTCATTACGCTTTAGCTGATTTGTGTGTTTTTCCAAGTTTGAGCGAACCTTTTGGAATAGTTTGTTTAGAAGCTATGGCAATGGAAAAACCTGTGGTGGTAGGAGCAGCTGGTGTTAGTGGTTTAAGAGAGCAGGTAATTCCAAGTGGGGAAAAAAGGACTGGAGTACATGTTAATGGAAACGATCCAAATGACATCGCATGGGGGATAAAAGTTGTTTTAGAAAATTTGGAAGAGGCAAAAAAATGGGGAAAGAATGGAAGAAAGAGAGTTTTAGAAAATTTTACTTGGGACATTGCTGCAAAAAAGACTTTAGAAGTTTATGAAAAGATTTTGAACAAGTAAAAATAACTTAAAAATTGATCAATGAAGGTATGGGTTCTATTTTCAACAAATAAAATTTGTTTTCAAAAATGCAAAAATATTTTAATGGACCGGCCGGGATTCGAACCCGGAGCCTCCCGCTTGCAAGGCGGGCGATCTACCATTGATCTACCGGCCCTTAAATTTATTTTACTTAAAAAGATTTTTTAAATTAAGGTTTTGTGATTGATTCTAAACATCTTTATACAATTTTCAGAATGTAGAGTAGAAAAGCGAACAATAAAAAAGCTAAACAATTTTCTTTGTGCGTTTTAAAAAATTAGGTTAAATGTTCTGCCGAAGCAAGTTTTCCATCCTTAATCTTTTTATGTTAAGATAAAGCGATATGAAAATTGCTTCTAACCTAATCCAAAAAGTTGAATTAAGAACAACTATGTTAGTATAAATATAACTAACACATCTGGCAAAAGTTACCAAGATTAGCACTATATTCAAAATTTTTTATCAAAAAATATCGGAAATGCAAAAATAAAAATAGTTTTAGAATTAAATTTTTTATAAAAGAAAACGACCATCTAGCGGCGAAGCTGATAACCGGGAGGTCGTGGGTTCAAATCCCACCCCGCCCATTTTGGGCGGGTAGCTTAGCCTGGTTGGAGCGCCCGAGCTAGATGGTTGTTGAAATTTAAAAACATTAAAAAATTAAATGAAAATTTTTTTTAGAAGTGTTAGGAAGCGGTTGAATTTAGAAGCTTGGTAAATTGGTAAACCTGTAATTTCATTCACAAGTTTTTTAATTTCTTGAGCAAATTTTGATTCTGGAAAGATTAGATTTACAGGAAGCTTTCTTATTGCACTATCTTGAACTTTTTTGTCAAATGGTATATGAACCAAAACCCTTAAATTAGTTAAGGTTTCAATTTCTTCATCAGTTAATTCTTTTTTTCCTGGAGCTATTTCATTCACAACTATTCCCAAATTATTCTTTCCCATCATTCTTGCAATTTCTATAATTCTTTTAACATCTGAAACTGCCATAAGATATGGAATCGTAACGTACAAGATTGATTCTGCGGTTTTTAAAACTGTGCTTGCTTCTTTTCCTAAACCTGGAGCAGAATCTAGAATTATGTAATCGTATTCTACTTTCAACATATCACTTAATTTTTCAAATTCTACTCCAATCAGATTTTCTGCGTTCAAAGAAGCTGGAAGGAAATCTAAAGCAAAAACTCTGGTTATTGCTTTTTCCAGTTCAACATTTCCTCTTAAAACATCGTTTAAAGTGTACATGTAAGGAATATCGAAGTAAAAGTTTAAGTGTGGAGTTGTGATGTTACAATCCACTAACAAAACTTTATGTCCAGTTAAAGAAAGTTCCAAAGCCAAGTTGCTTGCAACAGTTGTTTTTCCAACTCCTCCTTTTCCACTAACCACTGCTAAAACTTCCATGGTATCTATTTTTTATTTGAACTTTCTATTTTAAAAAACTAACTATGTAAAATTAAAATTTTGAAAAAAATAAAATCAAATAATAATTATGCTGATAGCGGCAGTAAGCGATATAAGAAGTCCAAGGTTTTATGAAGATTTTGTAAGAGCAGTTGAAAATTTGAATAAACAACCAGATTTATTTTTAATGGCAGGTAATATGGTTGAAAAGAATGAGATAGGTGAGTATGAAAAAATTTTGAATGCTTTGTTTGGAAAAATAAATTGTCCAATAGTCGCTTGTTTTGGAAGTATTGAATACTTTGAGGATAGAGAAGAAATAAAAAGAAGGTTTAGAGAAATTAGATTTTTGGACGATCAAGCAATGGTTTTTGATATAAAGGATAAAAAAGTTGGAATAATTGGAAGCATGGGTTGTATAGCTAAGCCAACTAAGTGGCAAAAATCAAAAGAACCAAACATTGAAATGATTTATCACTCAAGATTACAAATCTTGGAAGCAAGGTTAAGAAGTATTAACTATGTTCATCTACGAATTTTACTTTTACATTATGCTCCAACATATCAAACTTTGGAAGGAGAAAATCCAATGTTTTATGAAAGTTTGGGATGGAACACTTTAGAAACTTTGCTACTAAAGTTCAAACCAGAATTGGTCATTCACGGTCATTCTTTCAGAGGAAAGAAATTTGCTTGGGTTGATACAGTTCCCGTTTTCAATGTTTCTTTTCCTTTGAACAAAGAAATTGTTTTGATCGATACCCAACAATTGAAACCAGGATTAACCAAGTTTGTTTAAACCTTGCCCCGTGCTCCCATCTTCATCGCAAGCCTTGCTTAAGCTCTATGGGGGCTACTTAGGCAAGGTTAATTTAATTTTATTTAAAAAAATATTTTAATTTTTCTTGTTCAATTTTAAAAGTATGAAAAATGTGATACCACAATTAAAAGAGAAAGTTTGGGATCCTCGTTTAGAATTAAAAGTACAAAAGCTCTGGAAGAAAGAAAAGATTTACAGATTTGATTGGAAAAAGGCAAGAAAAGTTTTTGTTATTGATACACCACCTCCTTACCCTTCTGGAAGACCTTGGCACATTGGGGCTGCAGCTCAATATTCTCAAATAGATATGATAGCAAGGACTGCAAGAATGTTAAGTTTTGATGTTTATTTTCCGATTGGAATAGATAGGAATGGAATTCCAGTTGAAAAATATGTTGAGAAATCTCAAGGAGTAAGCATATATCAAATCGATAGGGAAAAATTCTTGAAGTTGTGTAAAAAAGTTTTGGATGATTTGGAAAAAGAAATGATTGGAATCATGAAAAGGCTTGGTTTGAGTGGAAATTTTAAGCATTATTACAGAACTGACAGTGAAATTTATAGAAAACTTACTCAATCAACTTTCATAGAACTTTTTAAAAAAAATTTAATCTATGAAGCTACAAGACCAAATAATTTTTGTTATGATTGCAGATCAACGATTGCTGATGCAGATGTTGTTTATGAAGAAGTTGAAACAGATTTAGTTTATATAAAATTTAGGGTTGAAGAGTTGAAAAGGAATTTAACAATTGCAACAACTAGGCCAGAGTTGTTATGTGCTTGCCAAGCTGTAATAGTTAATCCAAATGATGAAAGATACAAAGAATTTGTTGGTAAAAAAGCTAGAATCCCAATTTATGAAAGAGAGGTTCCAATAATTGCTCATCCTTCTGCAAATCCGGAGTTTGGTAGTGGTGCATTGATGGTTTGCAGTTATGGAGATTTTGAAGATGTGAGATTGTTTAGAGAGTTGAATTTGAAAGAAATAATAGCAATAAATACAGAGGGAAAACTTACAAATGTTGCAGGTCCTTATAAAGATTTGAAGGTTGAGGAAGCAAGAAAGAAGATAGTTGAAGATTTAAAATCTTTAGGTTTGGTTGAAAAAGTTGAAAGGATAAAACACAATGTACCAATCTGTGAAAGGAGTAAAATTCCGATTGAAATAATTCCAATGAAAGAATTCTATCTTAAACAACTCCCCTTTAAAGAAAAAATGTTGAAGAATGCAGAAAATCTGGTTTTCTTCCCAGAAATTCATAGACAAATTCTGATAAACTGGATTAAAAATTTACGCATAGATTGGCCAATTTCAAGAAGAAGGTACTATGGAACTGAAATTCCAGTTTGGTATTGTAAAAAATGTGGAACTTTGCATTTACCTAAAAAAAGAAAATATTATCAACCATGGAAACAAAAACCTCCTTTTAAAAAATGTGAAAAATGTGGTTCAAAAGAATTTGTTGGAGAAACAAGAGTTTTTGACACATGGTTTGATTCTAGTGTTACACCTCTTTTCATCTCTTTTTACCAAAGAGATGAAAAAGCTTTCAAAAAATTGTATCCAGTAACTATAAGACCGCAAGGCAGAGATATAATAAGAACTTGGTTGTACTACACAATTTTAAGATGTTGGCAGCTTACTAAAAAATTACCTTTCAAATATGCATGGATTGGTGGAATGGGATTAGATGAAAAAGGAGAAAAGATGAGTAAGAGTAAAGGAAATGTTATAGATCCTTTACCTTTGATTGAAAAGTATGGAGCGGATGCTTTTAGATTTTGGAATGCGAGTGAAGCAAATCAAGGTTATGATTTTAGATGTTCTGAAGAAAGGATTTCAAACGCCTTCAAGTTTTTAACCAAATTATGGAATCTAGCAAGATTCATTTCAATCTTTCCCTATCCTAAAAAACCTAAATTAGAAGCTAGCGATAAATGGATTTTAGCTGAATTGAACGAACTTGTAAAAGAATGTTTAAAAGGTTACAAAAATTTCAATTTTTACATTCCAGCAATAAAAATCAAAGAATGGGTTTGGAATGTTTTTGCTTCTCATTACGTTGAAATGGTTAAGGGTAGAGCTTACAAATTTGATAAAAGTTCGAAAGGAGCTTGGTTTGCTTTACATGAAGTTCTTAGAACAGTTTTGATTTTATTAGCACCTATAATTCCTCATTTTACCGACTTCATTTGGAGAAAATTGTATGGAAAAAAATCAATACATTTACAAAAATTACCTAAACCAAAAGCTAGAAGTAAATGGGTCGATTATACTGAGACTATCTTGCAATTCAATTCTTATGTTTGGAATTTGAAGAAAGATAAAAATTTATCATTAAAAGCACCAATTGAAGTAAAAATTCCATCTCAACTCAAAAAATTCGAAAAAGATTTAATTTTAATGCATCATATAGTGAAAAAATGACAGAAAAAAGAAAAAGAGAATTGAAAAAATTGTTAAAGGAATTGAAAAAAGTAAAAGGAAGGCATACCGAGCTTGTTTCTCTTTACATTCCAGCAGGTTCAAATTTAGCTGATGTTGTAAATCAAGTAAGAAGTGAACAGGCAACTGCTGAAAACATAAAGTCAAAACAAACTAGAAAGAATGTTGTTGCAGCCCTAGAAAAAATGTTGCAGTTTCTAAAACAGTTTAGAGAAGTTCCGAAGAATGGTTTAGTTTTGTTTTGCGGAAATGTTTCACCCGTTGAAGGAAAAGAAGATATAAGGTTATGGGCTATAGAACCACCAGAACCTTTGAAAACTAAGATATATTGGTGCGATCAAGAATTTGTTTTAGAACCTTTGGAGGGGATGGTTGAAGAAAAAGAAACTTATGGTCTGATCGTTTTGGATGGAAGTGAAGCAAACATCGGTTTAATAAAAGGAAAACAAATAAAACCTTTACGCCATATCGAATCCAACGTACCTGGAAAAACCTCAAAAGGTGGATGGTCTCAACAAAGGTATCAAAGGATAAGAGAACAAGCTATTCATGATTTTCTTAAAAAAATTGGAGAACAAGCATCTCAACTGTTTCTTGAACAAAAAAATCTAAAAGGAATAATCATAGGTGGACCAGGACCTTTAAAAGAAGAGTTTGCAGAAGGGGATTTTTTGCATTATACATTGAAACAAAAAATTTTAGGAATAAAAGATACAAGCTATGCAAACGAGTATGGTTTAGAAGAATTGGTTAAAAGGAGTGAGGATTTAATAAAAGAAGCAGCTATAATGGAAGAAAAAGAGATTCTTAATCAATTTTTCACAGAATTGCAAAAAGAAGGTTTAGCAATTTATGGATACGAAAAGGTTAATGAAGCCCTAGAAAAAGGAGCGGTTGACACTTTACTCATTTCAGAAGATTTTGATATGGTAAGGGTTAAACTTAAATGTCAATGTGGAGCAGAGGATGAGAGGGATGTAAAAAAAGAAGAAATGCTAAATCAACTTTGCAAGAATTGTGGATCAAAAATGCAAGTTGTTAGTAAAGAGGATTTAGCTGAAATTCTAGAAGAGAAAGCAACAAACTATGGAACAAAAGTTTTCATAGTTTCGACTGAAACCCAAGAAGGAATTCAGTTCAGAAATTTTGGAATAGGAGCAATTTTACGTTACAAGATCTAAGAATTGGTTAAAAAATTACAATACTTAGAAAAAGTGTTTTTATGTTAAAAAAGTTTATATTTGAATTAAACCATCTAACTTCACAAAAAAATCCAAAATGTTTACTTTGTATGTACTTCAGCATTTATTTTAAAAGAAAAAAATCAAAATAATTAAACTATTGCTTATCGAATATTCTTTTCTAGATTATATAACCTCCATTTTTGAAATGATTAAAGAAAACTTTTAGGATAAGTTTTTTAATCGTAACTCCAGCTTTTTATTCAAAAAATTTTTGAAAACTTTTTGGATAAGAAAACGTATTAACCATTTAAGTTCAAATTATTCAAACATACTTTTGATAACAACTGATATCAATTTAAGAAATAAAGGTGAAGTAAAAAAGTAATAGAAATTTATAAAGATTTGCTATACAAACTTTCGTTTTACAATTTATTGATTCTATCTCAAAATTTTCAGAATTTTGAAAGAGAGAAAAATTTTAGAGCATTAGTTTCAGTTATCTTTTCAACCACTTCAAAACTTTTTTTCTTGATTTCAGCAATTTTTTCAATTACATATTTAACATTAGTAGGATAACCAATTTTTTCATGAACTCCAAACCAAGGGGAATCTGTTTCGGTCATTATCAGTTCTAGTGGATAATCTCTGATTATCTTTTTGTGTTTTTTACTCCTCAAAAGTATTGGACCGATTGAAATAAAATAATTGTTTTCAACTAACTGAGTAATCAAATGTTTTGCACCAAACAAATGCCATAAAACTTTTTTTGCATCGTTAGTTTCCAAAATTTTTAGACAGTCATCGTCTGCATTTCTACAATGAATGATCAAAGGTAGTTTAACTTCTTTTGAAAGATTTATAAATTCTATCAACCATTCTCTCTGCTTTTTTCTAAATTCTTCTTCTTTTATCCAGTGATAATCTAAACCAACTTCCCCTATTGCTACCAAAAATTTTTTATTGGATTTAATTCTTTCTAGAAATTCATCCTTTTCTTTTTCGGAAATTTCTTTTATGTATTCTGGATGAATACCAGCTGTTGCAAAAACAAAGTTAGGATGATTTTTTACTAATTCTAAAGTCACTTCAAAATCTTTTGGATGGGCACAACATGTAATTACAGCTTTTAATTCTCTTTTTAAATTTTCAATTATTTCATCTCTTTTATCATCATATTCTTTTTGCTCTAAATGACAATGAACATCGATCATATCTTTTTTAATTTGTTTTGAAAAAATAAAATTTTATGGAAAGATGGTTTTTCTTAATGATTCCTTATAAAGTAATTCTTTCAATACTTTCGATTCTACTTGTAATTTTGGTACTGGAATTAGGTGGGAATGCATTTTGGGTTGGTTTAGTTGGCACTTTTTCAACTCTGGGAACGATGCTTGGTTCTTTGTATTTTGGTAAAAAAGCTTTTCAAACTTTTTTCAAATTCAAATTTTTCTTCTATACTTTCTTAGGTTTTACAATCTTTCTTTTTTTACTTTACCTCGTTAAGAATCTGATTTTAACTCTTTTACTTACTTTTCTGATTTGGTTTATCCAATCTTCATTCTTTTTTGGAGCTTATGCTTTAATTTCAGAAAAAAAATATAAAGCAAAAGAAACGATGGGAAAATTGGAAAAAATAGGTGGGTTTGCTTGGGTTGGTGGAATTTTTGTTGGTTTTTGTCTATCATCATTTTTTACTTTACAAACAATTCTTTTCACTCTCTTTTTAATCTCCTTGATTAGTTTTTTACTTCTTCCATTTTTTCTAAGTGAGCGAATAATCGATGAAATAACCAAAGAGTTTTTGAAAGAAATTGGAATTCTTGAGGAGTTCTTAACAAAATTTAAAATTTTTTTAAGAATTCCTCATTTACACACTTTAATTTCTCATCCTTACAATTTTAAATTCGTTGAGATAGTTTCTTCCAAACATTTAAAATTCCATTTTGGTTTTTTCTTGGTTTTCATCGCAATAGGTTTAGTTTTTTCCCAATATGTTAATTTTATGAAAACAAGTGGATTAAATACAAACTTAATATTTTTGATAACTTTGATAAGTTCGATTCTTTCAGCAATATTCTATGAAATTGCTGCTCATTCAAAAAATGAGTATGATACTTTTAGAAAAAATTTGCTTCTAAGAACTTTTATATTCTTGTTACTTTCACTTTGCGCTTTTAATATCATACCTCTAGTCCCTACCTTAATAACTTTTGAAATTATGATTGGAATAACCTGGGCTTATCTTTACATAAACTCTTACTATCTCATTTTAAAGTTAGCAAAACATGAGATTGGATTTAAATCATTTTTTGAAAACTTGGGTTACATTCTTGGAAGTTTTCTGAGTGGAATAATAGTTTTGAATTTTGGATTTCATTTTAACTTTTTAACAGCAAGCATTTTAATCTTTTTAACTTTTATTTACTTTTCTCTATTAAAATACCGTTCAAAACTCCATGTTGAGAAGGTCTAGAAGTTATTTTAACTAAACCCAATTCTGTTTTTACGATTGCCCCTTTTGTAATAATGTTTCTTCTCACATAATGCGGATTTGCTGGGTTTTCAACAACTGTTAGAATTTTAACTTTTTGAGTTTTTCCATTTACATGAACGTTTACCCATTGAGCACTTACAACTTTTATTTTTTTTCCACCACCTTTTGTTCTAATCTTTATTCTTTTTTCTTGTTCCCCAACTTTAGTTAAAATACTTATTCTTCCTAATTCAAATTTTCTTTTTTTTCTATGAGGTCTTATTCTTCCTCCGCTCTTTTTCCTAGTTTTTTTAGCGTGCCAGATTACCATAAAAACCACTTAAACAAAAATAGAACAAATTAATTTAAATACTTTAATGGAAAAATATAAAATATTACGTGGAAAAATGAGCGAAAGACCAATAGATGCATTGGACAGAGCAAAAGGAAAAAAAGTAATGATAAAATTAAAGAATGGAGAAGAAGTAATCGGAATCTTAAGAGCTCTAGACTTACATTTAAACCTTTGGCTAGATGATGCCGAAATAAACAAGCAAAACTCAACTGTAAAAGTAGGAACCATATTGATAAGAGGAGACACAATAGTTTATGCAACCCCAGTTACTGTTTAAAAGCAAAAGCTAAAGCTCCATATAAAGGAGAGAATTCTTTTAATTTCGCGATTTCAAATTTAGGCATTCTATTGAAAACGTGATTTTCAACTTGTTTTTTGAAAAGAGAGATTAAAAATTTATTGTTCAGAATGATACCACCATTGAAAATTATGGATTCAGGATCATAAAGGTTGATCAAGTTTGAAATCCCAATCACATTAAATTCAACAAACCTTTTAAAAACTTTTTTGAAAGGTTCTTGATTTCTCAATTCAAAAAATTTCTCTACAGTTAAGTTTAATTTTTTTCCAATCTCCCTTTCTACAAATTCAACTAATTTAATTCCTGAACAATAAGCTTCCCAATGTCCTTTTTTGCCACAAGTACATTCCATTTTTTTGTTAACATCAACTATCATATGCCCAACTTCATGGGCGTTTCCATCTTTTCCAACCAAAAGCTTACCATCTACAAAAATTCCTGCTCCAATTCCACTTCCTAAATTCAAATAAACAAAGTTTTCATACTCTTTCGCACTTCCATAAATTTTTTCACCTAAAGCTCCAGCTAAGCAATCATTGATTAAAAAAATTTTCTTTTTTGTTTTTCTTTCCAAAAATTTAACAATTTCAAAATTTTTTATCCTCAAACCTAAACTGTTTAAAATCTTACCTTTTTTCAAATCTAAACTACCTTTGATAGCAATACTAACTTTTTTTGGGTTGAACTCAAAAATTTTTTCTAAGATTTGATTTATCAATTTAGAACCTTTTTGACTTTTTTCAACTAGAATAAGCTTAAAACCACTTTTATTTCCTAAACCAACTCTAAAATAAGTTGCACCAATGTCAAATGCTAAAATCATAATTTGTTTTTGAATTTTTTGTAAGAAATTTTTAATGCTTCTAATCCAGGCATTTTTTCTCCAGCTAAAAAATTTATTAAAGCACCACCACCAACACTTATATGTGAAAATTTCTTTTTTGAAATTCTAAATCTTTCAATTGCAGCTAAAGAGTCTCCACCACCAATTACAGAAAAGCATCTGGAATTTGCTAAAGTTTTTAAGAGTCTTTTTGTTCCCAATTCAAAATTTTTATTTTCAAAAATTCCTGGTGCACCCTTAAAGATTACTTTATCAGATTTCCTTATGATTTTTTCATATTCTTCAATGGTTCTTTTTCCAATATCTCCTATAAGTTTCTCAAGTGGTAAATCATTGATTCCAACTTCTTTTCTTTTCCCATTCTCTATTGCAAAATCTATAGGAACTTTTATTCTTTCATCAAACTTTGTAAGAAGTTTTTCAGCTTTTTTTATCAAAATTTCAAATCCAAGATTTTGAATAATTTCATAAGCTTTTCCTAACTCCAAACCTTTTGCCGTCAAGAAAATTAAAGCTGGGATTCCTCCTAACAAAACGTTTTCAGCAGCTTCAGGTCTTTTCATCAAAACACTTTCTAAAACTTTTAAAACATCATCTGCTTTTTTACCTCCAAAAATTAAAGTATTTATCCCTTTAACATCCATCACTTTCTTCAAATTTTCAATCTCCTTTTCCAATTCAAAACCAACGATACAAGGTAAGATACTTGCAAAACCAACTACACTTGCATGCTCTCTATGACAAACTGAAAAAGCATCATTTACATAAAAATCAAAGCAAGGAGCTAAAGTTTTAACTAGACTACATTTTTCCCAATCTTTACATTCGGTTTCATCTTCCAAAAATCTAACATTTTCTAAAAGCAGTGCTTCTCCATTTTTCAATCTATTTATAGCATCTAAAGCTTTCTTTCCAATTATATCGTTAACAAATTTTATTTTGACATACTTCTTCAAAAGTTTTGCATGCTGTTTTAAAGAAATAAAATCTTTTTCTCCCTTTCTTCCTTGATGGGCTACAACAACAACCTTTGCTTTTTCTTTCATCAAAAATTTCAAGCTAGAAAGTTTTTTTATCCTTTCAGTTTCAATAACTTTTTTCTTTTTTTCATCATAAGGTAAATTAATGTCCAATCTCATCAATACTCTTTTTCCTTTGAAATCAAAATCTTTCAAAGTAAAAAATTCTTTTTTCATAAAATTCCTAAGCTTTGATTAGTTTTTTCAATCGATTTAAACTTATCTTTTTCTATTGCAGTGATTGCTCTTATCGCATCGATGTTTTCTGGTATAACGATCGCTTCACTATGAACAGCATGCATCCATAAAACTCTGTTACCATTAACGTTAATCGAATCTTTCCATACAGCCACTTCATACATATCTCCCCTTTCTCTAAAATCTCTGAAATGTTCCATTATTTTTGCTGTTGAAGTGTAACCTAGTGAAGAATCAAAGAGTTTAATTCTTTTATCCGATTTAAAAGCTGACAAAACAGCATCAATGCTAACTTCTTTTTTCAGCTTAACATTTACTACATGTACATGAGTCAAAGTCACAGGAACTTTAACAGCAACTGTAGTAATGTTTACAGGTAAAACTGTTTGTAGATCTGGACCATGATGAGAAGGAAGATGAGTTTCAGGAACAGTTGCGTTTACAGGACCTCCTTTATCATCATCTGGATCAACAGCTCTCCTTACTAAAACAACAAAAGCTTCTTCTAATCCAAAATTTGATTCTAAAGCAAACAAAGTTCTTGCTAAACTCGTAGTATTACAACTTACAACTCTAACAGAATTTCTATCTAAAGCTTTTTCATAATTTGCAATAGCAGTGAAACTTACTTCTGCAACGTTAGCCTCTGCTCCACCTTGATAAATTTGTTTTACTCCATTTTTTTCATAAATTGGTTTATAATTAACTTCTGTGCCGGCAGGTAAAGCATCAACTACCACGTCAGCTTCTTTCAAAGCGTCTTCCAAAGTTCCAGCAATGTTCAAAAATGGTTCTTGTTTCATCTTTTCTAAAGATTCTGGGGTAGAAGCATAGATTGGAACATTTTTAAATTCTGGCAAAGAAAACATACTTCTTATATTAGTATTGATACTTCTGTTTGCAATACCTATCAGTTCCATGTCATCTTGTTTCAAAACAGCCCAAGCAACTCTTTTTCCAATATTTCCAAAGCCATGAACTAGAACTTTTACTTTTGCCATATTAATTATTTAATTTAAGCCATTTTAAATTAATTTATGAGGATTTCTCAACAAATTTTTCCAAGGCCAGTTGCTTTGATAACAAGTGTAAATAAAAATGGAAAACCAAATGTTATGACTACAAGTTTTATAATGCCTGTAAGTTTTTCACCAAAAATTTTAGCGATTTCAGTTTCTTCTTCACGCTACACTTTTTTAAATCTGAAAGAAGTTAAAGAGTTTGTTGTTAACGTTTGTAGCGAAGAGTTGAAAGAAGTTGCTATGATTTGTGGAAGTTATTCTGGTAAAGAAACCGATAAATTTGAGTTAGCAGAATTAGAGATTGAAAAAGCCAAAAAAGTAAAACCACCTTTGATAAAAAATTGTCCTATAAGTTTAGAGTGCAAAATTGTTTTTATGAAAGAATTTGGTGATCATTGGTTAATAGTTGGAGAAGTTGTAGAAGAGCATATAAGAAAAAAGGATTTTAAACCCTTGTTTCATGTTAGTGGAGATAAGTTTTCACTCTAACCTTTCCCATCTATCTTTTAATTTTTTCTCAACTTCTGGCATGGTTGTGTATTCCATCTCTTCTAAAGGTAGCCTATGGGGTTCGAAAGGACCATGTTTTCTTATGAAATCCATTATTTCATTGCAATATGCTCTTGCTCTATCAAAAGCTGGATCATCGAAGAGATCAGCTGGTTTTCCCAATTCACCGTTTTTCAATTGAAATCCTAAAGCAACAACCCTTGGTGGAGCATCAAAACGAGTGGGATGTGCATCTTTTAAAGAAACTGGCATCAAAGGAACCCAATGGGAACCACGCATTCCTCCAGCAACTAACCAAGGAGTTGCAAAAGGTTCTAAAATTTCTCCAACTGCAGGAAAACCTGATTGAGCTCTTACCATCATCACTGGATCATCTTTACCCACATATCTTCCTGCCATTAAGTTCAATCTTTCAGTTGAAGTTACAGCAGCAATTTCATCGTCCAAATTTCTTGTAACACTTTTAACTGCATACCTTCCAGGAGCACCTATGTAAAGCAAAATGTGATAAGATTCTTCAGGAGCTTTCAATTTTATTTTCTTGTGTTCTTTCATGTCATGAATTTCAAAAGTGAAACCAGGATTAAGCTTAGGATCTATTATTAAACCTGGAGTGTTAAAAGGATCTGCAAATATTTTGTATAAAATTAAATTCCAAGCTCCAGGTTCAGTTTTATCTGCCATAAAAACTACTAATGGTTCACTTTCCCTTTCAACGAATGCAAATTCAGCGATTCCCGGTCCTAAACCTTTTAAATTACCTGAAAAAGCAGTTGATAAGATATCTTGTCCAGCCCCGTAAAGTTTTAGCTCTTTTGCTTTTTGGATACACTTCATGAAAATGTTAAAAGCTAACTTATGAATTTCTGGATTATCTATGAATTTTCTATGAGTCATCAACAACTGCAAATCATCCCCAACATAACAAGTAAAGTAATCTATCAATAAATTTTCATTTTTAGCTTTTTCCAATTCTTCTCTTGCAACATTTAAAATTTCTTCAGAACCCCTTCCATGTCCAATAAAACCCCCAACATCTGCTTTAATCAAAGAAACAGTTATTTTTTCTTTCATACATTATTTTTTGTTTTCCTCAATTTTAAAGATAACGATAATTTATAGATGAAACTTAGAATGCTTCTCAAAAATTTTAAATAAAGGTAAAGGTTTAAAAATTATTTTGGAATGAAGAAAAGAAGAGTTCTTATAATGGGTGCTGCAGGGCGCGATTTTCACAATTTTTTGGTTTATTACAAAAACAATCCAAATTATGAGGTTGTTGCATTCACGGCAACTCAAATACCTTTCATAGACAATAGAGTTTTTCCCAAGGAGCTTGCGGGAAAATACTACAAGAAGGATATTCCAATTTATGGCGAGGAAAATTTGGTTGAACTCATAAAAAAATTGAAAATAGATGAAGTAAACTTTGCATATTCTGATGTTTCAAACGAATATGTTATGGAAAGAGCAGCCAAAGTTCTAGCTACTGGTGCTTCTTTTCGATTATTAGGAACTAAAGAAATAATGTTAAAATCGAAAAGGTTCGTAATATCTATTTGCGCTTCAAGAACAGGAGCAGGAAAAAGTCCATTAACAAGAAAAGTTTGTCAAATAGTTAAAAATTTAGGTTTCAAGGTCGTTGTGATAAGACACCCAATGCCTTATGGTGATTTAAGAGAACAAATATGTCAACGTTTCGAAAAATTAGAAGATTTAGAAAAGTTTAAGTGTACGATTGAAGAAAAAGAAGAATTTGAGCAACATATTTTGAATGGTTTTGTTGTTTACAGCGGAGTAGATTATAAAAAAATTTTGAAAAAAGCGGAAAAAGAAGCAGATATAATAATTTGGGATGGTGGTAATAACGATCTTCCTTTTATCAAACCAGATTTTCATATTTTCGTAACGGATGCAAGAAGGCCTGGTCATGAAATAAAATATTATCCTAGTCTTGCAAATTTGATGCTGGCTAATTTAATAGTTATCAACAAAGTTAGTAATGCAAACAGAAGAGCAATAAAGCAAATTGAAAAGAATGTTAAAAAATTTAATCCGAAAGCAAGAATAATTTATGGTGATTTAAAGGTTTATTGTGAAAACTCAAGTTTGATAAAAGGAAAAAAAGTTTTGTGTATTGAGGATGGACCAACTTTAACCCATGGTGAATTAAACACTGGAGCTGCTTACATCGCGGCAAAAAAATACAAAGCAAAAAAGATAGTTGATGCGAGGAAGTATGCGTGTGGTTCTATCAAACAAATTTTCAGAAAGTATAAACATCTAGGAAAAATTTTGCCTGCTGTTGGATATTCGGAAAGTCAGTTAAAAGAATTGGAAAAAACTATAAATAAAGCTAAATGTGATTTAATTTTGATCGGAACACCTACTGATTTAAGAAAATACCTGAAGTTGAATAAACCTGCTTTAAAAGTAGATTACAAATTTGAAGAAAGAGGAAAGGAACTAGAAAATATTTTGAAAAACGTTTTAATTTCACAAAATCCTAAAAAATATTGATGAAATTACCTTTGATTTTACTCAACTTTAAAGCTTATGAAGAATCAATAGGAAAAAAAGCTTTAAAGTTGGCAAAAATTTGTGAGGAAGTTGCAAAAAAGAAAAGAGTAAACATTGTCATTGCACCTTGTTTACTCGACTTAGAGTTGGTCGTAAAAAAGGTTAAAATTCCAGTTTTTGCTCAACATTTTGATGTAGAAGCAGGAGCTTTTACTGGAAGTATTCCTATCCTTCTATTGAAAAAAATTGGTGTTAAAGGAAGCTTAATCAATCACTCAGAAAAAAAGTTGAAATTTGATGAAATAAAAAAAAGAGTAGAGCTTACAAGAAAGCATAAGTTGATAAACATAGTTTGCGCTTCAAATTTAAGAGAAATAAAGCAGATAGTAACTTTAAGACCCGATTTCATAGCTTATGAACCACCAGAATTGATAGGAAGTGGAATTCCTGTCTCTCAAGCCAAACCAAAAATTGTTAAAAAAGCAGTTGAACTAGTCAAAAAAATTTCTTCTAAAACTAAAGTTTTATGTGGGGCGGGAATATCGAGTGGTGTTGATGTGAAAAAAGCGATTGAGTTAGGAACTAAAGGTGTGCTCATCGCTTCTGCTTTTGTAAAAGCAAAATCTCCAAAGAAAAAATTGTTAGAATTAATCTCATTTATTTAAGTGTTAAAAACAATAAATTAATTATGGCAGCAAGATGTGGAAAGAAGGCTACGAAGAAAAAAGCTAAGAAGAAGTCCGCAAAAAAGAAAAAGTAACCAATTTCTTTTCCTTTCTTTTTTTAATTTTAAAAAAATTAAAAATTTTTATTTGTAAAATAATAAGTGATTAGAATGGTAAAAGGAACTCCAAGTTTTGGAAAAAAGATTGGAACTAAGCATGTAAGATGTAGAAGGTGTGGTCATAGAAGTTTTAATATTAGAAAAGGTTATTGTTCAAAATGTGGATTTGGCAGAAGTTCAAAATTGAGAAAATACTCTTGGCAAAATAAGAATTTACAAGGTAAAAGGTTAAGATGATAAGGCGTTGTGTTCAGGCTGTTGTTTACAATTCGATTTTGGAAAAGTTTCTCGTACTTAAAAAAAGAAGTTTTTCAAATAAAGTGAAATATAGGTTGATTAAAGGAAGAGTACAAGGTTACGAAAGTTTGGAAGATGCAATAATGAGAGAAGTAAAAGAAGAAGTTGGAATAAGCGAAGCTACAGTTTTTAAAAAAATTTGGAACTATTTAGTTCCTTTAAAGATTGGAAAAGATCTTTATTCGGAAGACGTTACCGTTTTTTTACTTATAACTTCTCAAGTTCCTTTAAGAGTGGGAAAAGATGCAATGGAAGAAGGAATCTTAAACGCTTATTGGGAAGATTATGAAAAATGTTTAAAATTGTTAAAAAGTGGGTATGAAAGGTTAATGTTGGAAAAAGCTTATAAGTTCTTAAAGGAAAAGTATTCTTAGGGCCCGTAGCTCAGCCAGGTAGAGCAGCGGAGGTTGCTGCTGAAGCTTTTATGCTGGCTGAGCATAAAAGCTTTGAAAAAAAGAATGAAAGCAGAGAAACCCGTTGGTCGCGGGTTCAAATCCCGCCGGGCCCATTTATGGGTGAAAATTTTAAGACCTGAAAATTTTTAATTCCAGAATGTTATATTAACTTCCTTAAGGGATTCGTAGAAAAATAAATAAATCGTTTTTAGAGAAAGCAAAGAGATAATAATAAAAATCGATAATGAGTAGAAAAAAGTTGGAAAAAAGAATTTGTATTAAAAATACTATGGTAAAAATGTTGGATGAATGTAGTTATGTTAAGTTTGCTTTGAGATATGGAATTTAACTACATCAAAAATCCAAAATATGATGGGTTCAAAGCCACTTATTGGTATTTCTCAATTTAAAAAATTGAAGTTAAGAAATGAACCGTTTTAACGTTTAAGTATTTTTAAATAAGAAATTTACAAAAAATAATTAATGGTTGAATTAGCTTTTGCAATAGCTGGGGCTTTACTTTTACTCGGATTCTTGGGAAATTATCTTTTCAAAAAATTTAGCATTCCAGATGTTCTAATCTTAATTTTTTTAGGCTTTCTACTTGGACCTTTTTTTAAAATAATTGATGTGAGTATATTATATCCAATTCTTCCAATATTTGCTTCATTAGCTCTGCTAACTATTCTGTTTGACGCAGGTTTAAACTTAAATTTGCATGAAGTTATCAAAGAAAGTCCTAGAGCAATTTCTTTAGCTGTTTTGAATGTTTTTATTGCAATTTTGATTACAACTTTTTTAACCACAATATTTTTAAATTGGGATTTGCTATATGGAGTTTTATTAGGAAGTATAATTGGTGGAACTTCTAGTTCAATAGTGATTCCTTTAGTTTCAAGGATTAAAAATAGAGAGAAGGTAAAAGTTCTTTTGAGTTTAGAATCAGTTTTTACTGATGTTATAGTAATAGTTCTATCTTTAACTTTGTTTCAAATAATTTCTGCTAAAAGTGTAAATTTAGAAAATGCTTTGCAAAGTATTGCTAGTGCTTTTTCAGTTGGAATAGTAGTTGGCTTAATAGTTGGAATAGCTTGGTTAAGGGTATTGAAAAGTATAAAAGGTGAAGTTTATGATGATATATTAACTCTTTCAATTGCTTTACTCTTTTATGCGATTGTTGAAGTTTTAGGAGGGAATGGTGCTATCTTTGCATTAGTATTTGGATTAGTCTTAGGAAATGGAAAACAAATAACTTCATTCTTAAAGATGGAAGAATTTGAAGCTAGTAAAATTATGAAAAAATTTCAATCCCAAATTTCATTTTTCTTAAGAACTTTTTTCTTTGTTTATTTAGGTCTAATAATTTCTTTTCAAAATTACAATAGTTTACTTTTTGCTGTGATCATAACTTTCTCAATCTTTGCTTTACGTTGGATTTCTAGTGAAATAATTTGCTGGAAAGATGAAGAGTTGAGTAGATCGAAGGAATTGATAGCTATAATGTTACCAAGAGGTTTGGCTGCAGCTATCTTGGCTCAATTTACTTTAAATTATTCTTTACCACACACAGACTTCATAATAAACTTTGTCACAGGTGTTATTCTTTTTAGTGTAATAATTTCGGTTGTTGGAGCTTCATTAGTCAATAAAAAATTTTTGAAGGGAGAAAATGAAGAAAAGGAGAAAAAAACAAAAGGTTAAATAAAATTTTGTGTAAATAATTTTTGTGCAAACAGAATTAATTTTGGAAGTTTTGTTGGCTTTGGCCTTAGGAGCTTTAGTTGGAATTGAAAGGGAAAGAAGGGCTAAAGGAGAATTGTTTGCAGGTATAAGAACTTTTATGTTGGTTAGTTTGTTTGGTTATCTCTCAGCTTTTCTTTGCGATTATTTTTCTTCTCTTTTTTTCATTTACGCAGCTTTAATTTGTGTTTCAACTTTAAGTTTGCTTAGTTATTTTTTAAAATACAAAAAGTTTAAGAGTGTTGGGTTAACTACAGAGTTTGCTTTTCTTTTAACTTTTATCTTAGGAGTTCTAATCTTTTACGATAACTTTCCCTATTTCTTACCTATAACTTTAGCAATTACAATAACCTTGATTTTGTTCAGTAAAGAAGCTTCTCATACTTTTGCAAAAAAGATTAAAAAGCAAGAGTTGTTAAACGGTTTGATTTTTGCTATTCTCGCTTTTGTAATCTTACCAATTATACCTAATCAATTCATCGATCCTCTACAACTTATCAATCCATTCCTAATTTGGCTTTCTTTAGTTTTAGTTCTGAGTATAAGTTTTGCAGCTTATGTTGCATTTAAAATTTTAAGTAAGGAAAAAGGGTTAATCTTTACAAGTTTGTTTGGTGGTTTAATTTCTTCAACCATGTTAACGTTTTCAATAGCAAAACAAAAATTTTCTGAAAATTCTATAATTTTTGTAAACCTGCTTTCAAACTTTTCCATGTTCTTAAGAATTCTAATCTTCATTTCAATATTAAACTTTTCGTTTTTAAAAGAAGCAGCTTTGCCATTAACTTTGTTAATGGTATTAAGCTTGCTTCTTTCTTTACCCTTCTTTAAAAATGTTAAATGGAAAAAAGAAAGTGTTGAAATAAAATCTCCATTGGCTTTCAAACAAGCCTTACTTTTCATGCTATTTTTTACTTTGGTCTTTGGTTTAGTGAAATTTTTTCAAAGTAATTATGGAACAACTTACCTTTATTTCATTTCTTTTCTTTCAGGTTTTGCAACTTTAGATGCGATCGTAATAGCTTTACTTTCTTTAAATCTTTCTTCACTTGTTGTAATTAAAGCTATCTTGTTAGCTTCTTTTACAAATCTAATTTTTAAAATTGTGATATTTTGGATTTGGAAACAGAAAGTGATTAAAAGATTGATGAGTTACTCAATTCCTTTACTCCTCTTTAATTTAATTTTGGTTCTAATTTAAATTTTCCAGAATTTCTTAGTTCTTAAATACTTTTTTTCTGCATTAAAAAGTTCTTTGAAGAAAGAACTTTCATCAAGATAAATCTTTGCTAAGATTCTTTTTGCATTTTCAACTCCCACCCCTCTTGCAGCTAAAGTTATGACTGCCTTTTTACCATAAACCAAAAACAATTCTGCACTCTTTTTTAAAGGTAAAAGTTTTATCTTTTCGGTTTTGGTTAGAAAAGATTTATTCACATACTTTTTAATACTTTTTAAATCTCTTGCTGTTAAAGGCTTTTTTGATATTCCCAAAAGTTTAGCTCCACATCTTTTACATTGAATATCTTCAGGTAAATTTTTTAGAATAAAACTCTGGTGCCAATCTCCACAATTCATACAAACTAACTCAACCTTACTATTCAAAATTCTTTGTTTAAACAGTTGCAAAATTACTCCTTTTTCTGAAGTTACAACTTCAGCATAAACATTTTTCAAAGCCAACTTAGAGAGGGGAGAAAGCCCTTCTAACCATTTAACCTCTATTTCTCCTTTTTGAATCTTTTCAAGAACTTCCTCACTTTTTTCTAAATCAAGTTTTTCAGTTTCAATCTCCCTTAAAGTTTCTTCCCAAAGGAAAGAGTTGTGATATTCTTCTATCAACCTTTTTAACAAACCTTTTGAATATTGGGCTTCTTCTCTAATTATTCCAAACCTTTTGGCAACATGCATGAACTTCCATTCAAATAAACTACTGTTTTCAATTTCTTTTTCTACATAAAACTTAAAATGTTCTTTTGGTACTTTAAACGCTTCTTCCAACAATTCTTTATTACTGGAAGGGAGTTCTATTATGATTCTATAAGGATCTGAACGTATTTTTATACTTCCAACTCTTGTAGTTAAATAAGCAGCAAAAAATCTTGCTAAAGTTTCATTAACTAAAGAACCAAAACAAGCATTAATTACAAATAAATTTTGTTGTTGTTCAATTACAATCTTTCTATGGGTTGCAACATCAAATTTTTTCTGCCGTTCAAAAAACTTTAAGATTTTTTGTTTAGAATTTTCATCGATTGGATAATTTTCAAGAATGGAGGGATCAGTTAAGACCTTTTCTCTCACTTCTCCAACTTCTTGAGCAACTTCAAAAGGTACTGGAATCAATTCACCTTCCCAAGCCGGTACTGCTTCAGCTTCCTCACTTGGTTCAACCAGCACTTTATCTTCTTCAATACTTACAACTTTCCAAGGTTCTCCTTTAACTATAAAATTGACTCCTTCTCCTAAGTTCAAGGCAACGAATTCTTCATCCAAAACTCCAACTACGCTTTTATCCACAACATTAACAACTTTATATTGTTTTAAACTCGGAATCGTACTTAAATTTTCAAAGTAGTAAGAATAACCTCTCCTTTTTTTACTAACCATACCCTTCTCAAAAAATATTACTCCTAAATCTCTCAGAAATTCACACAACTTCAAAAATTTTGAGAAGGAAAAATTGCGATAAGGAAAAGTTTTTTTAATGAGTTGAAAAATTTCTTCAGCTTTCAGATTTTTGTACTCTAAAGTTAAACCAACTATTTGGTGAGCAAGAACGTCTAAACAATTTTCATAAAATTTTATTGGTTCTAATTCTTCATTCAAAGCTTTTCTTGCTATTACCATACTTTCAAGTAAATCGTCTATGTCAGAGGTTATGATAATTCCTCTACTTTCTCTTTCAATTCCATGTCCACTTCTTCCAACTCTTTGAATGAGTTGAGTAACTTGTCGAGGAGATAAATATTGGATTACAAGATCTATAGTTCCAATATCTATCCCTAATTGTAATGAAGATGTACAAACTATGGCTTTTATCTTTTGTTCTCTAAATTCCTTTTCAACCTTTAATCTTACTTGCTTACTTAAGCTAGAGTGATGGACTTCAATTTTTTCATCGGTAAGCTTTTTTAACCTTGTAGTTAGGATTTCAGCAAATTCTCGTGTGTTTGTAAAAATTAAACAAGATCTTACTTCTTTTAAGGAATTTAAGATAAAGTTCATTCTTGCTAGGCTGTCAGGAGGCATCAACAATTTTGCTGCTTTAATTTTTTCTTGAGTAGAAACTTTGGGATTTACAACTTTTATTTCCATTTTCTTTGGTGAAATTGCTTTTACTATCTCAACTTTTTTATTAACACAAAAAAAATTGATTATCTTTTCTGGCTCTCCAATTGTTGCAGAAAGCATTATGAGTTGAAAATCTTTGCATAACTTTTTCAACCTCTCTAAAGCTAAGACCAATTGAATTCCTCTCTTATTATCAACAACTTCATGAACTTCATCGATTATAACATATTTAATGTTCTTTAAATGTTCTCTTATCTTTGGACCAACCAAAATTGGCTGTAAAGTTTCAAGAGTTGAAATTAAGAGCAAAGGTGGAAATTCAGTTTGTAATTTTCTCTCATAAGCACTTGTGTCACCATGTCTTACAGCAATGTCTAATTCCAACTTGTTTGACCACCAAAGAAATCTTAGTAATAAATCTCTATTCAAAGCCTTCAAGGGAGTGATGTAAAGTGCGGCTACAGGTTTTACTTCTTCTGTTAACAAAAAATGAAAGATTGGAAGCATGCAACTTTCCGTTTTGCCTGTTCCAGTTTGAGAAATTATCAAAACATTCTTTTTTTCTAAAATTTTTGGAATGGCCAACTCTTGAACTAAGGTAGGTTTCTCAAATCTTTTTTTGACCAATTCTTGAATTTTTGGATGCAATAGTTCAAAAACCATATTTTAAATTAGTTTAACTCAACTTAATAATTTCCATAATTGTTTTTCATATTTTTCACTTGTAAGGGTTAAAAATTAATTTTTTAATTTGAAAATGGAAAAGAAAATTTTATTTGGATTTTTCTTAAATGATTAAAACATGGATTTGAAAATTTTGATTTTTGCAATTATCGTATCTCAGATTCCTCTCTCTTATGCTCTAACTTTAACCATCAAAAAAGCTTCGATAACTGATTTAGGAATTGAAGAAGTTTTGGTCGATTACGGAATGCTAATAGGAACCTTAAGGTTCAAGTTAGGAAATTATACTTGGCCTCCAAAAGAAATTTGGTTACTTCCTGCGCAAGTAAATCCTGATGAATTTTCACAAGGTTTAAAACAGCTAACAATTCTTGAGTTACCAGAGAATTTAACATTCTCAACTTGTAGGACTGCAGTTTATTTTAATGAAAGTTTAGGATATGGATTTAAAATTTACAATACCCAAACCACTAAACAAATTTTCAAAAACGGAACTTTTTGCGGGTTAGCCTATGAAGGAGAATACCACGTTTTTGCTAAGTATTGAATTGATTTTAATAGTTTTAATTTTACTTTATTTACTCAACTTTCTTTCTACAAATCTTACCGGTCTCTTTGTTAAAGGAATTGAAAAGAACTGGATATATCTTGGAAAAGTAAAGATTGAGAATTCTACTTTAACCCTTCAAGAATTTCCTTAGCTGAAGAAATTAAATTATTCAATTTTCTAGAAGGTAAATTTGTTATCTTTTGTAATTCATTAAAATCTTTTTCAACTAATTCTTTTAAAAAAATTATTCTAGCTTTTACTAACCTAGCTTGAGTTTTTGGATCTAAAATTTTTAGAAAAGTTATTGGATAAAGTTTCTTTTTTTCTATCAAATTTTCTAAACTGAAAATACCTGATTTCCAAGCTATCCATTTTATGTTCCTGCATTTCGCAAATTTAGCTGCATGTTCTGTAATCTTTGTGTTACAAACAACCAAAGCTTCCTGAAAGTAAATGTTTGTTTTCCCCATATCATAACCTTCTTTCAAATCAAGCCAAGTTGAATAAACTTCTAAAAAAACATCTAAAGGAGTTTTGGAATGAGCATTCATATGATGCTTAACTTCAACATAAATATTCTTTTCATTCTTTTTGGCTATACAATCAATTTCATGCTCAATACATTTTCCTTCAATTATCTTATTCATCTCAACTTCATAACCATAAGCTTCCAAAAGTTTTCCAACAAAAAGTTCAAAATCAGGCTTGGATTCAAGCATAGCTATAGCTTCTCTAAGATCAATTTGATGTTTTATATAAGGTCTGTACTCTTTTAAGAGATCAAAAACCATCTTTAAGATTTGCTTAGTTTTAATCCTATCTTGAAAACAGTTTTCAATTTTTCTTGCAATCTCGTTTGCTTCTTTTTGGCAAGCTCCAAGCTTGAGAGCGGTTTTTACAACTTTTCTTCTATCAAAAACTTCCAAACTTCCATCAGCTTTGATTACATATCTAACCATTTTTTTCCTCCAAAACTCTTTTTATTTCATCCAAGCTCATTCCAAAATACTTCTCGAGTTCAGGAGTTACAAAGATTATTTTTGTATTTTTATGAGGCTTAGTTTTTATCAATCCTCTTTTTTCCAGTTCTTTAATATAACCATAAGCTTTATTACCTTGATACTTAACAACTTCAGCTTGTGTTATGGGTTGTTTGATTAAGATTATGGATAAAGCTCTTAACAACCCTTCACTTAAATCAGAAAATGGAGCCAAATTTTTTACAAAATTTCTATAAATAGGTTTTACTCTTATTTCATAACCTTGAGGAGTTTCAACCAGTTCAATTCCATGATCTTCCTTTTCATACTCTTTTTTCAATTCTTCTAAAATTCTTTTTATTATTTCTTCATCAGTTTTACAAATTTTTGAAATAGTTTGTAAAGAAATTGGAGAGCTTGAAATGAAGAGGGCAGCTTCGACCAAAGCTCGTAAGTTCATAATAAATAAATAGTCTCGAGGAAAAATATTGTTATGGTCTATCGAAAAAGAAAATTTCCATTTGTAACTTTTACCTTAATTTTTATAAATTTCATCTGCTTTTTCCTTTCTATTTTAATCCTTTCAACTCATCCAAATTGGAGTTGGTTAAAAGAAGGGGTTTGTTCCAGGGAAATTGAAAAGTTTTGTTTTATTCCAGCTTATGCATTTGAAAGACCTTGGAGTTTTTTTACTTCAGCTTTTTTGCATGCTGATTTTTCTCACCTCTTTTTTAACATGTTTTCTCTCTTCCTTTTCGGAATTTATTTGGAAAGTAGGATTGGAAATGGTAAGTTTCTCCTAATTTATTTACTTTCTACATTTTTTGGGTCTTTAGCCTATTTTTTAGTTTCTCCAAACTCACCAATTCCAGCTTTGGGTGCTAGTGCTGCTGTTTTTGGGGTAATAGGTTGCCTAGCAATTTTACATCCCAACTTACTTGTTTGGATTGGTTTTCCCATGCCTTTAATACTCGCAGCCATAGTTTGGGGAATTATCTCATTCATTGGTATTTTTGTTCCAAGTTACATAGCTCACCATGCTCATTTGGGAGGTTTGCTTTTTGGAATTCTTTCAGGAATTTTACTCAGAAGAAAAAAGAGAAGGATAAGAGTTTATTATTACTATTATTATTGAACTTCAACAAGATCTACTTCTTTCAATTTATTGATTATCATTTCAATATGTGGCCTCAATTCAGCTTCATCAAGTTGAGTTTCTTCAGCAATTTCTTTTACCAGATTTTCTAAAGTTTTTCCATCTGCTTTACTCCATATCACAGCAACCACTTCATCCACTCTATAACCCTTATCCTTCTCATTCACTAAAACTAAGTTGTTCTCACTATCTTGCATCAGTTTTCCTTTTCTTTTGAGCATTATTGTAAATAGTTTCTTTTCCTTTTTAAATCTTACTGATCCAAATTTCATCAAAAAGTTCTTTTTGTTCGGTTCTAACTTTTTTGTCTTGGTCCAAATGTAATAAAGGAATAAATTTTTCTACTATTTTTTCTCTTTTCCATTCTTCGACCAATTCTTTAAAAGCAATTTTTTTTGTGTTTGATTTTTTGAACAATTCTTCTATTTCTTTCAACAATCTTTCCAATCTTAAAGAAATGTCTTCCTCCTCAAATTGAAGTTCAAATCCTCTTCTATCATACATCCTTCTTCTTATTTCTTTCTTCTCTTTAACTTCCAAAGCTTTTCTCAAAGCCTTTATCAATTCCTCAAGTGTAACCTGTCTTTTTGGGAATCTTTTAAGTGGTAAAGCTAATTTTCCAATTTCAAAATCCACTTTGAAAATTTCTTCTTTTTCTATTTCTTCTTCTTTTTCTCCTTCAAATAAATATTCACTTTTTAATCTCAAAAGTAAAGTTGCAACAAAAACAACTTTTGCTGGTATTCTGAAATCAAGTTCTTTAGCTTCTTTAATAAAACGAATAAAACTGTCTGTCAATTTTATCAAATCTACATTCCATGGATCAAGTTTTTCTTTGCTTACTATAAAATAAATGATTTCTTCCCAACTTTCTTTTTCTAGAATCATTTTTAACAAATTTTCTTCTACTTCAACCATTTTATTTTCACCTCTTCTCTTTTCAAATCATAGATTGCAAAAGAAGGTTTGGCTTTCAAACCCATCAAATCACCTGGATTAACTTTCCAAACTTTTTCAACTTTTTCAACTTTTGCTTCATGAGTATGACCATAAAAAATTGCATCATACTTTTTTGAATTTACTGCAAGATCTGCAATTTCAGGAAAATGTGTGAAAAATACTTTTCGTTTTTCTATTTCAGCCTCTCCAAAAAAATTATAAATTTTAACGTTTTCAGGTTTTTTTAACATTAAATTAAGTTTGTCATCAACATTTCCAAAAACTAAGTGAACTTCCAAATCAAAATTTTTAATCAATTGCAAAGTTGAAGCTGCACAAACATCTCCGCAAAACAAAATTATTCTTATTCCATTCTTTTCAAAATATTTCAAAACTTTTTTTAAATTGAGTTGATGATCATGAACATCACTTATTATTCCAATCTTCATTTTATTCACCAGGCATCTCTAAACCTACGATTTTAGATTCACCATCCTCCATGGTAACACCATACAGAACGTTTCCGTACTTTAACATTTGCTCATTATGTGAAATCAAAATGAATTGACTGTTTTTAGAAAATTCTTTGATCAGTTCACCAACTTTTTTTGTGTTTTCTTTATCTAAACTTGCATCAATTTCATCTAGAGCATAAAAAGGGGCAGGTCTATACTTTTGCAAAGCTAAGATGAAAGCTAAAGCAGTTAAAGTTTTTTCACCACCAGATAAAGCATCTATACTTATCAAACTCTTTCCTTTAGGGTTTGCCTTTATCAATAAACCGCTATCGATGTTTCCTTCTTCCTCTAATTCTAAAGCTGCCTCACCACCAGTCATCTTGTTAAAAATGAAATTGAAGTTATCACTTATTTCGTTCAAAGTTTTCATGAAAACTTCTTTTCTTTTTTCTTCTATTTCTTCGATCATCTTTAAAATCGCTTTCTTTTCCTCTAAAACTTTTTCATACTTTTCTTTGTAAGTTTCAAATTCGATTCTAAATTTTTCAAATTCTTCAACAGCTCTAAAGTTTACAGGTCCTAGATCAATAATTTCTTTCTCAATCTTTTTAATCAATCTTAAAATTTCTTCTAACTTTTCATCGAAAAAGTTCAAACCCTTGTACTCTTCCAGCTCAATCTTTAGATTGTTTATTTCTCCTTCAATTCTTGCTTTTTCAATTTCCAAAGTGTTTAGATTGCTTTGAACTTCAATCTTTCTTTGAATAAAGCTTCTTCTCTTATCTCTTAACTTTTCTAATTCACTTTGTGAAACAACCTTAACTTTTTCTAAAGTTAAGATGCTTTGAGTTTCTTGTTTTTCTGAAAGTTTCTTAAGTTTTTTCTCCAAATCTTCTATTTCTCTTTTCAAATAATCTATTCTCTCTTTCAAAGATTTTCTATAATCCAAGTACTTTTCCAATTCCTTACTTTCTTTCAATGCTTCCAAAGGTTTTGAGATGAAACCACCAACTATAACACCACTTCTTTCAAAAAGTTCTCCATCTAGACTAACCATTCTAACCTTTCCTATTCCAACATTTTTTGCAGATTCAAAATCTTTAACGATCAATGTATTTCCAAAAACAAAATCTATAGCTCTTCTAACTTTTGGATCGCATTTGATCAAATTGGAGGCGACATCGATAACCCCTTCTTTTCTTAATATCGAGTAATCACTAAATATCTTAGGTTTCAATTTGTTCAAAGGTAAAAACGTTGCTCTTCCAATTTTATTCTCTTTTAGAAAATCAATACAAAACTTTGCAACATCTTCATTTTCAACTATTAAATCGTGCCAATGGTTTGCAGCAGCAACCTCTATTGCAGTTCTATACCTTTCATCAACTTTTACATTGGTTGAAATAGTTCCATAAACACCATTTAAATCAAGAGAAAGAATTTCTTTAACAGCTCTAGGTAGGTCATGCAGTACTTCTTTTTTTCTTTCTTCAATTGCTTGCAATCTTTCAATAATACTATCCAACTTTTCCAATTCATTTTGATAAGCTTCTAACTTACTTTTATTAACTAAGATTTCGGTTCTTAATTGAGTAATTTCCTTATCAATTTGCAACTTTTTTGAAAATTCAAAAATTTGGTTTGCAACTTTTCTTAACTCGTTCTCTTTTTCTTCCAAATTCTTTTCAATCTCATCAATTTTTTCATCAATTTTTCGCAAAATTTCTTTCTTTTTTTCAATCTTTTCCTCAATATTTTTCTTTTCTTCTTCCAACAGCTCGATTTTTTTGTTCAAATAAGAACCTCTCAAAATTCTTAATCTTTCATTCAACTCCTTGTATTTTAAAACTGCATTTCGTTCTGCTTCAAGTTTTTTATAAGTTGATAATTTTTCATTAAGTAAAATTTCAGCTTCTCTTAGTTTCTGTTCAACAAATTCTAAATCTTTTAAAGCTTTTTCTTTTTTTTCATTATACTCTGCTATTCCACAAATTTCATCTATCAAATATCTTCTTTCAATGGGATTCATCTCAATTATTTGAGTTATATCACCTTGAAAAACTATGTTATGCCCGTTAGGGTAAATTCTTGCCGCAGAAAGCACTTGCAGAATTTTATCTCTAGTAGTTGTTTTTCCATTGAGTTTGTAAATTGAAACACCTTTTTTATTAATTTTTCTACTTATCACTATCTCTTTTTCTTTAAACGGAAAAATATTTGATGAATTATCCAAATAGATGGAAACACTTGCTTCTTTTGCAGGTTTTTTATTTTCACTACCATGAAAAATTAATTCTACTAATCTATCTGCTCTTAAACTTTTGGCTGAAATCCTTCCTAGAACAAAAGAGAGAGCATCAATTATATTAGATTTTCCAGAACCATTTGGACCAGTGATAATGTTTAAACCATTTTTAAACACGATGGTAGTTTTTCGATTAAAACTTTTGAATCCTTGCAATACAAGCTTATTTATTTTTGTTTGCATGCTTACACCTTTCATTCAAGATTAGTCTGATACCTTCATTTATAGCTTCACTTCTATTCTTAAAATAACCTTGCTTGACGAGCCTATCTAACTCTTCCAAAATTTTCTTTGCAATCCTAAAACTAACGATTTCAGAATTTCCCATAATATAATTTTGTATTACGTTTGTAATAAACTTATCTCAACTTAATCTTCAAACTTTTTTTAAGTTCGTAAAAGATGAGGATTAAGCTCGCAATTAAGATCGAAAGTAAAAATTCGGAAAGAGTGAGTTTAGCTAAACCAAAGATGGAGGGGAAGAGAAAAAAAATTACGATCTGAAGTAAAATTGTTAACAATGCTGTGAAAACAGCTACTTTATTGGTAAAAAATCCAATTTTATGTAAAGGTTCTTTTAAAGATCTGCAGTTAAATAAGTTAAAGATTTCAAGGAAAACTAAGGTGTTAAAAGCGAGTGTTCTTGCTAACATATAATCGTTTATAAAAAAGAGGTAAGGTAAGAAAGTTAGTAAACCCATTAGAACTCCTAGTAAGATTGTGTCTAGCAAAATATTTTCCATCAAAGGTTCTTCTTTCTTTTTTGGTTTCCTTTCCATAACATCTTTTTCTTCTTTTTCAAATGCAAGAGAAATTGCGGGAATACCTTCTGTAACTAAGTTTATCCAGAGAATGTGAGTTGCTTTGAATGGTAAAGGTAGCTTTGCGAATAAAGTTGTTGATATAAAGAGTATTTCTGCTATAGCAGTTGAAAGTAAATAAACTATAGATTTTTTAATGTTGTCAAATATTCTTCTTCCTTCTTTTACTGCTTTAACAATGGTTGCAAAGTTATCATCAAGTAAAACCATATCAGCAGCTTCTTTTGCAACTTCAGTACCTTTTTTGCCCATTGCAATTCCGATCTCAGCGGCTTTTAAGGCTGGAGCATCGTTTATTCCATCTCCAGTCATGGCAACTACATAATCTTTTACTTGATAAGCTCTAACTATCCTTAATTTTTGTTCTGGTGAAACTCTTGCAAATATTATAATTTCATCTATTTTTTCTCTCAATTCTTTTTCACTCATCTTTTCAAGTTCAAACCCTTCAACTACTTTACCTTTTTTTAATCCAACCTTTTCAGCAACTTTTAAGACTGTGAATTTGTTATCTCCACTAACTATAACAACTTTTATTCCAGCTTTTTCACAAGTTTGTATCGCTTCAATCACTTCTTCTCTGATAGGATCTTCTAAAGCTACCAATCCGATAAACTTTAAATTTATTTCAACTTTTTTCAAATCTTTAACTTCTTTAAAAGCGAATGCAAGTACTCTGAATCCTTCTTCAGCATAAGCTCTTACTTTTGCTAAAATTTTTTCCTTTTCATTTACTTTCAAATTGCATCTTTCAACCACATTTTCAGGGGCACCTTTAATCCAAGCAAAAAGTTTTCCATTTTCTTCATACACAGTACTCATGAGTTTTCTTTTTTGGTCAAAAGGGTTAAGTTTTACCAATTTTAACCTTTTTCTTAAATCTTCCATTCCAGCTTTAAAAACCATAGACAAAAGTGCTCCTTCCGTTGGAGAACCAATCACCCAAAAGTTTCCGAGCAAATCCTTTTCTAAATAAGAATCATTACATAGAACACAAGCCTTTAACAAGAGGTAAAGTTTTTTATGTTTTAAAGGATCAATGGGTTTGGAATCTTTCAAAAATTTTCCTTTTGGCTCATAACCTTTTCCTGTAATTTCAAATTCCTCTTTCACCCAAACTTTTCTTACGGTCATTTCGTTTTTGGTTAAAGTTCCAGTTTTATCAGTACAGATCACGTTCACATTTCCTAAACTTTCAATACTCCCTAACCTTTTCATGACTGCATTGTTTTTCGCCATGTTTAAAGTTCCGTAAGCTAAGATAACGATAACTATTAAAGGTAAAGCTTCGGGGATCACAGAAACAGCTAAAGAAGTTGAAAAAAGAATCATTTCAGCTAAAGGTATTTGGTTTAAGATGCCTATTCCAAGCACTATTACAACAACAATTGTAAAGATTAAGGCTATTTGCTTACTTAAAACTGACAGTTTTTTATTTAGAGGAATTTGTTCTTCCTCTTCTTCAACACTTTTTGCGATTTTTCCCAATTCAGTTTGCATTCCAGTTGCAACCACTACAGCTTTACCCTTCCCATGAGTTACAAAAGTTCCTAAAAAACACATGTTTTTTCTTTCTGCTAAAGGAACCTCTCCCTTTAAAGTTTTTACCTCTTTTCTTACTGGTTCACTTTCTCCAGTCAAATATGATTCGTCAATCTCTAATTCAGTAACCTCAATCAACCTACAATCTGCAGGTATCATATAACCAGCTTTAAGAATTAGTATATCTCCAGGTACCACATTTCTTGAGTCAATCTCAACTTCTTTTCCATCTCTTAAAACCAAGGCTTTTTTTATTAAAAAGCTTCTCAATTTTTCAACAGCTTTATTGGCTTTAAATTCTTGGTAAAAACCTATTCCAACCATTATCCCAATGAAGCAAAAGATAAGAAAGGAATCTAGCCAATCACCAATGATTAAAGATAGAACTGAAGCAAAAAGCAAAATGTAAACAAAAAGGTTATTAAATTGCCTCCCAACAATTTTTAAAGTTTTGAATTTTTCTTCCTTTCTAATCTCGTTCTTACCCCAAATTTCTAATCTTTTCTTTGCTTCAGCTTCACTTAAACCATTTTCCGAACTTTGTAATTTTTTAAAAACTTGGTCTAACGGTAAAGAATACCATTCCATTAATTTAATTTTTATTTCCTTAATTAAACTACTTTCGCAACATAGATGTTATGTTTGTTTGAAACAATTCTAACTTTTTTCCAACCATAAGATTTTGCTCCTACAACGCTTATTGTTCTCAAAAAGTTTTTATCATGGGCTAATTTTTCGCTTTTTATCCAACCATCAGCCACAATTTTAACTTTTAAAACTTCATTCTTTTTAAAAACCAAAGGCAGAATTTTGGTCTTGAAAATACCAAAATCTTTTGGTCTTAAAATAAGCTTTGTTTTATAAATTTTCTCATACTCTTTTAATTTGGAATAAAATTCTTTCCAGCTCATTGGTTTGCATCTTTTTGGTTTTCTACCTAGCTTATAAGGTAAGTACTTTTGAATTCCTAAAGCTGGCCATCTTTTTCCAGCTTTTATTCCTAAGGCGAATTCGATTATTTTCGGAATTTCTTGATCGTTATAACCAGGAATCCATACAGGAGCTATCAACAAATCTATACTTGTGTTCTGAGTCACAAATTCAGCTTTTTCTAAAATTTTTTTTAAATCGTAAGTTTCAGTTCCAGCTAATTTTTTTGCTAATGTCTCATCTAAAGCATCAATACTCAAATTTATTCTTGAAAGACCAGCTTCTTCCAACTCTTTGATTTCCTTTTCATTCAACAAAAAAGCTTTAGTTTGCATTGAAATTACTTTAACTTCTTCTATTTCTTTTAAAGCTTGAACTAAATCTATCAACTTCGGATATAAGGTTACTTCACCGCTACAATCTAAATGTGCTTCTATTTGCTTACATCTTTTAAACTTAATCAAAACTTTAAACCATTCGATCAAATAATCTAAAGCTATTTCATAACTTGTAATCCTTGTTTTTGAAAAAGGACCTTCATCAACACTGCAAAAAATACAATTTAAACAACAACCAGAGATTGGTCTAACTTGGACTAAATTCGTTCCTCTATCTATCAATCCAAAAGCTACGCATCCAATCAAAGGAAGTTCAACTTTATCTGGAATTTTAACTTTTTTCACAAATTAATATTGATTTAAAAAAATGATTAAGAAAGAATTATTTATGGAGAAAGAAAGGTTGTTCAAAGAATTTGGAATCGAACCTCTAGATGAAAAAATTTTTCCTATTCAAAAGAGAAATGAATTGCTTTTAAAAAGAAAATTATTTATAGGTTGTAGAGGAAAAGATTTACTTAAAAGAATTTTTCAAGATGGAGAAAAGTTTTATGTTTTAACTGGTATAATGCCATCATATGAAAAAATTCATCTAGGAACTTTTTTGATCATAGAGGCTATGAAATTTTTCCAAGATATTTCCGAAATAAATGTTGTTTTAGTTGCAGATGTTGAAAGTTTTTTGACAAGGGATGTTACTTATGAAGAAGCTAGGAAGTATGCTTTAGAGCAGCACATTCCTGCTTATTTAGCTTTAGGTTTAAACGTTGATAGAACAATTTTTTACTTTCAAAGTGAGAATAAAGATTTGATAAAGATTGCTAGTGATGTTGCAAGAGAGATTTCACTCTCAACTTTTAGAGGGGTTTATGGTGATTTAAGTGTTGAAAGGATTTTGGCTTCAATCTATCAAATAGCTGATATTTTGTTTCCACAATTGGTTAAACCTTTACATGGAATAATTCCGGTTGGTTTGGATCAAGATCCACATTTACGTTTAACGAGAGATTATATACGAAAAACAAAAACTTTCAATTTTAAAGAAGTTGCAGGTATTTATGTAGATGCTCTACCAGATTTGGTTGATCCTAAGGAAAAAATGAGTAAGAGTAGGCCTACTTCTGCAATTTTTTTGCTTGAGGATGAAAAGAGCATAGGAAGAAAGATAAAAAAAGCTTTTTCTGGAGGAGGAGCAACTTTAGAAGAGCATAGGAAGAAAGGAGCGAATTTAGAAGTGGATGTTTGCTACAAAATTTTAAGAGTTATCGATAGAAGTAAGGAATTCGAAAAGGTTGTTGAAGAGTATAAAAGTGGAAGGATGTTGAGTGGAGAATTTAAACAATATACATTTCAAACTCTTTTAAACTTCATGAAAGATTTCAAAGAAAAATTCCTTTATTTTCAAGATTTGGTTAAAAGAAGGGAAATAAACCTTATTAAAGGTTCTGACGATTTGAAAGTTTTCTTAAAGATTTAAACGATTTTTACATCTTTAACTATGATAAAAGTTTAAGAAGAAAATAATTAAGGGGTTATAAAAAACATGATACGAATTTTTTAATTTCAAGAAATTAATTTCTATTAGGGCCCGTAGCTCAGTCAGGTAGAGCAGCCGGCTCTTAACCGGTTGGTCGCGGGTTCAAATCCCGCCGGGCCCACATCGTTTACCTAAAGAATTTTTGTTAGTAATTCAGAAAATTCAACAATTTTGATATCGTTTTCTAAATTTCTTTTCAAATGTAAATAACAAAGTGGACAAGTAGTTACCAAAATTTTTGCTTTAGTTTCAACAGCCTGGCTAATTCTTTCTTTAGCAATCCTATTAGCCAATTCCGGATAATTTGATTGAACACCAGCCCCCCCTCCACAGCAAAAAGTCTCTTTTCTATTAAATTTCATTTCTTCTATCTTAAAACCCAAAAATTCTAAAATCTCTCTTGGTTCTTCATAAATTCCAGAATGTCTAGCCAGATAGCAAGGATCATGATAAGTGACTACTTTTCCAACTTTTTTCTCAAGTTTAACTTTTCCTTTTTTTAAAATTTTTAAAATTGTTTGGACAATATGTTCAACTTCAATATTCCAATTTTCAACTAAGTGAGGATAATCTTGTGATAGTGTTTTAAAACAAGCAGGACAAGAAGTTATTATTTTTTTAACTCTATGCTCTTTAAATACTTCGAAATTTTTTTTAGCTAAGCTTTTAGCTGTTTCTTTAAATCCAGCATTCAAGGCTGGTGAGCCACAACACAGTTCTTTTTCTCTCAATTCAATAAAATCTACCCCAATCTTTCTCAAAACTTTTTTATAGTTATCTGCTAAATCTCTTGCTACAAATTTTATCAAACAACCTGGATAATAAAGCACGTTTCCACCAAGTAGTTTATCCAATATATTCATCATAACCACCTCATAAGTATAACAATTCCTAAAACTATCATAATCAATCCAGCAACAAGTCTCATGTATTTTCTTAATTCTAATCTCTTCTTCTCAGCTTCCTCAACTTTAGCAAGCCCAAAATAAAATATTAAAGTAAGAATGATTAAAGGTAGAATGAAAAATAAGTTATACAATGCAAGATAGAGAACATTTTCCACACCTTGAATATTTTTTGAAGCTAAGAGAGTTATATAAACCATGGGAAATGCGCCAGCACAAGGAATTTCAACTAAGCTAACAAATAATCCTAACAACAACGCTGATGAAACAGTAGCAGCTTTCACCAATTTTTCTATAGTTGGTTTAACAAATTTTGGAATTTCAAGAGAGAACCATTTTCCATAGAAAAAGAAATCCTTAATTTCCACTATTCCAAAAATTATTAAAACAAAACCTACTATGTTCTTAATAACTTCAAGATATCCGATGATGTAAATAATCTTTAAAAAACCGTACATGAACAAAAAATATACAGTAAACACCATCAAAGAATATATTAATCCAATCTTCAAACATTTTTTTCTTGAACCCAATGCCATAAGGTAAGCTATCAAGAAGAATAAAACAGAAAGTGCACATGGGTTAAAACCACCATCTAAAAAACCTAAAATCATTCCGATTAAAGGTAAAGGAATGTTTGTTGTAATTTTACCTATAACTGGTACTTCTAAATCTTGGGCAAGAACCAAAGGTATTAACAGCAATCCAAAAATTAACCCCAATAGTTGTTTCATGTTTTCACCTTTATCTTAATTTTGAATATTTTCATTAGTGAAAAAACTAAAACGAAAAGAATTAAAAAAGAAATCAAAATGCTTATGTAAAAATTTGAAGAACTTTTGTTTAGGTTACTCTCTTTGGAAATGTTAAGTTCTATTTTATTAGGACAATCAATTCCTCCTTTTTCAACATATTCTTTTATAGTTTTTTCTATAATCCCATCATATCCTATGTAAGCATTATATTTAGAATCAAAGATTTCAACATTGCCATGAACAAATCCTATAAAGACTTTATCTCCTATGAAACTCATGGGAACACCAATTGGTTCAGTTTTATACTTTGAAGAAATTTCATTCCAAATTTTGACATTCGTTTGGTTAAAATAAACTTCAAATTCATGAAGTTCTATCGGATACTTTTTTCCCAACTCTGTAAGAAAAGATTTTTCTTCAGCACAATGAGGACAAGTAGCACCGTAGAAAAAATAAACACAAACTTTTTGAGCTATTGATATATCTAAACAAAGGAGTAACCAAAACAGGAAATTTCCAATTAAATAAACTTTTATAATTTTTTTAGCAGCAATACAATTTATCAGGAATTTTTTCATTCTTCACCTCTTCACCAAATGGATTTCCAAAAGTTTCTAAATTTTCATTCATCTTTAAGTTAACTTCAGTTGTTAAGTTTTTTTTAACAGCAATTTCTCTTAACCTTCTTATTAAAGAAGGGACATCTATACTTAAAGGACAATTTTCTTTACATGCTGAACACATTGTGCAATAATAGAGACCTCTTTCAAAAGCTTTTTCAATTCCAAAAATGAATGAAATCAAACCTATTCCCCTTCCAGCAAAGTACTTAAAGCCATAACTATCAAATATTTGCCTATAAACTGGACAGAAGTAAAGGCAAGAACCACAATTTATGCAATAAAGAATTTCCTTCAAACCACTTTCTATTATTTTACTTCTTCCATTATCAACTAAAACTAAATAAACTTCTTTGGCTCCATGTATTCCATACACAGTTTCTTTTTGAATATCAGCTGTTTTGCTTGGTGAAGAAATTATATTTATGTAAGTAGGTAAACTCATTCCAGTACCCCAAATTGCTAGAGCTTTGCATATAGCTACAGCATCTTGAAGGGTGGGAACTATTTTATCTATGCTAGTTATGATTATATGTTTTTCAGGAATTCTTGAAATTAATGAAATGTTACCTTCATTTTCAACTATAAAAATTCCACCATCACTGGAAATTACATTAGCCCCGGTTATTCCTATCTCTGCTCTTAGGATTTCTTTTCTTATATGGTTTCTTATCCATTCAACAACATCTATTGGCGATTTCTTTAGTTCTACGTTAAATTTTTTTTTAATTTCTTCAACAATTTTTTCAATAGGTATATGAAGAGCTGGAGTTATAGGATGTACTTCTTCCTCTTCACAAATCTTAACTATAAAATCTCCACAATCAGTTTCAATCACTTCATTCCTTTTCTCTAATTCTTCAAGAAGATCTATTTCATTTATAACATTAGATTTAGATTTAACTATTGTTTTTTTCTCAGGAATCAATTCAAAAGTAATTCTTCTAGCTTCTTTAGCATTTTCAGCTTCAAAAACTTTTATCCCTTGATTTTCTAAATTTTTAATAGCTTTTCTTTTTAACGAATCTAAATTTTCAATAGAAAATTCTTTAATTCTTCTAAGCTCTTTTTTAAATTCTTCTACATCAATTTCTTTCATAGTTGCAACTCTGTTAACTAAATATTTAGCAAAAGCTATTTCAAAAGATTTTTTTGCATTTTTCATTCTGTTTTCTTCCAAAATTTCTCCTAACTCCATAAAAAAAGGTAAATTGAAACCATATATAAAAATTAGTTTCAAAAGTAGAAACCTTAAGATTCATAATTTTTGTGTTCAACAAAAAACTTAAAAAAACTTTGGATTAAAGAATTTTTAAGAGAGGATGATTGAGATAAGTGTTTTAATACCAGTCTACAGAGATTCAAAAGTTTTGCTCACAACTTTAAAAAATTTAGTCAAAGAAAAAGTTAAGAAAGAAATTGTGATCATTGTTGATAAACCAACTTCCCGATTTCTTGAAAGTTTAAAACAATTTAGAAAAAAAGTAAAATTGGTAATAAATGAAAAAAGAGTAGGAAAAGTAAAAGCTTTAAATCAAGGATTAAAAATTTGTAAGGGTGAAGTTATTCTTTTCTTAGATGCTGATGTTGAAGTTCGTGATGAAAGATTTTTGGAAAAAATTTTGGAAGAGATGGAAGATTGTGATTTTCTTGACATAAAAAAGGAAGTTGTAAAGGATTCATGGCTTTCACGATTAACTTATTATGAATATTTAGGATTTAACATTGGTTCATTTTTATTTTCGAAGTTCTTAAAAAAGTTTCCGGCTGTCAATGGGAGTGCTTTTGCCGTTAAAAGAGAAGTTTTAGAGGAAGTAGAGAATTTTGATCAAGTCATTGTAGAAGATTTAGATTTTGCAACAAAGGCTTTCTTAAAAAATTTTAAATTCAAATATTCAACTCTAGTTAAAGTTTACAATCATGTGCATTCTAATTTTAAAAGGTGGATTGTTCAAAGAAAAAGATGGTATATTGGGGCAGCTTTTTGGATAAAAAGATGGTGGAAAGATTTATTAAAATTTTGTTGTCATAAACCACAATTGGTTTTGCTTTCACTTATTTTCCTTTACCCTTCTTTCACATTGTTGTTAATTCACTTACTTTTGTCTAACTCCCTATTTTATAAATTTTTTTCCGTTTCACTTCTCTTTTTATCTTTGAAATTTACTATAACATTACCTTTTTTAGTTGTTTCCATTTCATTCTTCGATCTAATGAAAGGTTTGATCACAACGTTGTTAAGTTTTATCCTTTTTGGAATAATCTTCAAACTTTTTTCAAAAAAATTGGAATTTGAATTTAAATGGTACGAATTCTTCCTTTACTACTTTTTTTACTCCTTAGCATGCTTAATACTCATGATACTTGCATTGATGATAGCTTGTTTCATTAAAAAACCAAAGTTAAAAGATTGGAAAGTTTAGTAGTTTTAAATATTAATTAAATGGAAAATAAGATTATGAGAAAAAGTTTAACTCTTAAAAGGATGGCTGCATTAAAAGCTGGTTTGTTAGCCGGAAGTATTCAAGGTTTGATTTGCAATCTAATTTCTTATTTTATTTCAAACGATTTGGGGATATCTCTTGGTATTTTAGGTTTTGGTTTGTTGAACGTTTATGGTATTTATACAATAATCTTCGGTACTTTAGCAGGAGCTTTGATCGGATTGGTTTTAAGTTTTCTTATAACTTTTCTTCACTCAAGAATTTCAGGTTCTTTTTTTCTAAAAATTTTGTTATTAACTTCATCTTTTTGGATAATTTTTAATTTAATTCCTTTGCTCTTCACCTTAACAACTCCGATAGTTACTTTAAGTTTAGAATATATAAGGAACGCTATTGTAATTGGTTTAGTTGGAATCTTAATCTTTACTTATCTTTTTAATTACTTTTTCTCAAGATTTAGATGGGGTTAAAATGAAAAGAAAAGTTAAATTTGCAAACAAATTAAATACAAAAGTTGTAAAAGATAGTTTAATAGAATTTAAAAGGGAATTCAAAAAACATTTAACAGCATTTATAACTGGAGCTTTTTCTTTTGTTGCAGCGTTGTTATGGAGGGATGCTATCCAATCAATTCTAGAAAACTACAAAAATACAATCGAAAACGTTTTACCCATTAAAGAAATTTGGTTTTCTAAAGTTGTAGTTGCAATTGCTGTAACGATAATTGCTGTAGTAGCGATAATTTTGATAAGTAAGTTTTTGAAAGAATGAATGGGTCCGCCCGGATTCGAACCGGGGTTTCCGCCACGTCAAGGCGGCGTCCTGCCGCTAGACTACGGACCCACATAATTTTATCTCTTTTCATCGTTTAAAAAATTTTATAATACATTTAATTGGCTTTTTGGGTAAAGAAGTTTTTGGTTGAATGAAAACGAACTTAACAAAATAAAAAGGAAGACGAGTCCAATTGCCTTATTTTTCTAGTTATAAAACTGCAAAATTAGAGCTGATTGAAGCTTCGAAACAACTAATAAAAAATAATAAAATTAAAAATAATTTGATGCTTAAAATAAAAAATTTAGAAGTAGAAGTTGAAAATAAAAGAATAATAAAAGGTTTGAATTTGGAAATTGATAAGAATGAAATTCATGCTTTAGTAGGTCCAAATGCTTCTGGAAAGTCTACGTTAGCTTATACTATCATGGGAATTCCGAAGTACAAAGTTGTAAAAGGATTCATCAAATTTGAAGGAAAAAACGTGAATAAGTTACCACCAGAAAAAAGAGCTAGATTAGGAATAGCCTTAGCTTTTCAACACCCACCATCTTTAAATGGAATAAAATTGAGTACTTTACTTCAAAAAATTGGAAAAGTTGAGATAAAAATTCCACGTTTTGAAAAGTTGCTAGAAAGAGAAGTGAACGTTAACTTTTCTGGTGGAGAAAAAAAGATTAGCGAGTTGATTCAATTGATAGCTCTAAACCCTAAGCTTGCAATTTTAGATGAATTGGATTCTGGTTTAGATATTCAAACTTTAAAGTTAGCTGTAAAGTTGATAAAAGAAAATCTTTTGAAGAATGGATGCTCAATTTTGATTATAACTCATACTGCAAACATTCTTCAATTTTTAAATCCAAATAAAATTCATGTGATGTTAGGAGGAAAAATAATTTGTAGTTCTTCAAATTGGAGAAAAGTATGGAAAACGGTGAAAACCTATGGTTATGAAAAGTGCCAAAAATGTTTATCACCAAGTAAATGAAATTGCCAAAATTTTAGAAGTTAAAGGAGTAAAGGTTTTGAGAATATCGGAGGCTTGGGAAAAATATAGAATAGTTAAGGAATATTTTGAGAAAAAACCAAAAGATGGTTTTTTCCTTTGGATAAAAAAGCAAATAAACTTTCCAATTTCAACATGTTTAGAAATTTCAAAAGAAAAGTTTAAGCAAAAGATAGCTAACCTGACCTTGATAGAAAAAGGAATAAAAGCAAAAGCTTTAATGTTATGTAGTGCTTTAAAAAAAGATTTAAATTGTTATCACCTTGCAAATGGTTTTATAATCTTGAGAAAGAATGCAAGTCTAGAGGTAAAACATTTTCATAATTGGAACACTTCAGATAAAATCCAGATGAACTACAATTTTTTGCTTGAAAAAAACTCTTATGTAAATTACATTTTTAAATCTTTTAATCCAGGAAATGTAAAGTTTAACACTTTTGCTGAATTAAAAACTTATGCAAAATTTGAGAAAAAAGTAATAATGGATTCAAAAAATTCAGATGTAAATTTAAATTCGATTTTTACTTTAAATGGAGTACATTCAAGTGTAATTTCAACTTTAAAAGTTGTTGCAAGGAATGAGAGTAAAGTGATAGCTGTAAGTAAGTTAATCGGAAAAGAACAATCTAGAGGGCATTTAGAATGTCAAGGTTTGTTAATAGGGAAAAAAGCAAAGATCAATTTGACACCTTCTTTAATCGTAGAAAATCGAAATGCTTTGTTAACTCATGAAGCCTCTATAGGAAAAATTTCTGAAGATGAACTAAATTATTTAAGAAGCAGGGGTTTGAATGAGGAAGAGGCTATAGAGTTATTAATAACTGGATTTTTAAGTGAATGATATGAAAAAAGAGGAAATTTTAAAAAAATTGAATGAAATAAAAGATCCTGAAATTGGATATGGAATAGTTGATTTAGGTTTTATAAGTGATGTAAAGATAAGCAAGGAAAAAATTAAGGTGAAAGTAATCTTTACAACACCTTTATGCCCCCACGCAAATTTATTGTTCGAACTTATTAAAGAGAAATTGAAGAAGTTTAAGCAGGTAGAGGTTGAATACGATTGGGAAAACTTTTGGAGTCCTGAAAAAGTAAAACCAGAGATTAGAAAAAAATTGGGAATTTAAATTTCAATTTTTTTGTAAACTTTTTTGAAGTAACTTTCCACGTCCACTTTAATTTTTCTTTCGTATAAATCTTTTCTCCAAGCTTCCAAAAAAAGATTTTCTTGACCATAAAATTCTGCGACTGTAAAAATCTTTTTGTTTAGGTTTTTTGCAAGTTCAAAAATTTCTTTCAGCTTTTCTTTATAATGCAAATCTCTTAAGATGTGATGTTCCAATATTATGGTTTTTGCTTGGGTTTTCTCAATAACCTTTTTTAAATTTTGTGTTGCAAGCTGAAATGATTTTTTACTCATTTGCCAACCAACAAATATGGTTGGATAACCATCTAAAATCATAAATTTTGGGTTTTTCTCTAAAACCCATTTTAAGGCAGCAGGATCTGCCAAACTTTGAGCATCTGATCCAAAAAGAAAGGAATCTTTTCCTTTTTCCAAATAGAACATTACAACTTTTCCCACTTTACTTCCAACCTCTCCATGCCAAACAGCTTCTGAAACTTCAATCTTTACTTTTTCAAATTCAAATTTTTTTCCATCTCCCCATTCAAGGCTTTTAACCAAATTTTTTATTCGATCTTCAAAAATTTTTCCTCTATTTCTACCTGAAAAATTGATGTTTTTTGTTATATCTTTTGCTATTACAATTTTTTCCTTAAAACATCTTTCATACATTTCTAAATCATCTGGAAAAGGATGGTGGTCATAATGATAATGCGAAACTAGAATTATATCACATTTTTCTGCAATTTCAATTATCTTCTTCCTACAAATTTCTAAAGCAAGGAATTCTTCTTTGGTAGGGCTTAAACCGTAGCGAGAAGGGCCTAAAGCAACTCCTGGATCAATAAAAATTTTTAATTCGTTAATTTTAACAAAAGTTGCCATGCTTCTTACTCCAAAAGAATCATAAGCTATGGGAAAAATTTCCATAATTTTTTATTGAAAAACAAAAATAAGTTCATTCGGCCAAAACACACTCTTCTTGAGTTTTATCCAATCTTATTCTTTTAAAACTAGGTGCTCTTAACTTTTTATCTTGAGTAAATTCTAAAAATTCAATTTCTACAACAATTTCTGGTTTCACAAAAGTCGTTTTTTCGATTATTTCTTTTTCTTCTTCAAAAATATCAAATGGATTGAAATCAACTTTAAGTTTTTCCAACTTTGTTTTCATCTTTTCTAAATCAGTTTCACTCCAATTTCCAGTTCCAACTCTTCCAATGTAGCGTAATTTTCCTTGATCCCAAACACCCAATAACAAAGCACCAAAGTATTTTTCCCTTTTTCCTTCACCTTTTGTGAAACCACAGATTATGGCATCCATAGTTTTAATAGCTTTAATTTTTAACCATTTTTTGCTTCTTTTTCCAATTTCATAGACCGAATCTTTCTTTTTTGCCATTATTCCTTCTAATTTCATCTCTTTAACTTTTTCAAAGAGTTCGATTCCCTCTTCAAAAGTTTCTGAAATTAAGAAGTTCTTTGTTTCTTTTACTACTTCTTCCAAAATCTTTTTTCTTTTGATTAAAGGTAAATCAATTAAATCTTTTCCATCTAAGTGTAAAATGTCAAAAACGATTAAAGTTGCTGGGTATTTTTTACTTAAGATTTGAATTCTTAGTTCATCATCAACATGTTCCCTTTCTGCAAGTTTCCAAAAATTAGGTTTTCCTCTATCAAAAACAACTATTTCTCCATCCAAAATGATTTTCTCACCTTCACAATTTTTCCAAATATCTTTTAACTCTGGATACCTATCTTGAAACCATAAAAGCCTTCTATTTAAAAATCGAACGTTTTCATTTTTTTTATCGATATAGCAAATAGTTCTAGTTCCATCAAACTTTATTTCATAAAGCCACTCTTTATCATTAAAAGGTTTTGAAGGAAAAGCAAGCATCGGTTTGATCAATTCTTCCCATAGGCTCATAGATATCCCTTTTTAAATAAAATAAAATAATGTAAAAAATAAAATATTTTTAAGAATGAAAAAGAAAATATTATTATGAAAAAAAAATTACTACCATTGCTTTTCACCATTTTTTTATCATTTTGGATTTTTAATTTTAGCATTTTGCTGCCATTGGTCGTTGCACAAATCTCAACTCCTTTTGGAGAATCAATTATTTCAATTGCACAGCATGGAATGGGAATGATAATAATTTTGTTAGTTGCTTTTTTATGCCTGGTAATAGGAATTTTGGTATCTAATAAATATACTACCTTTGGAAAAATGCTAGTTATTATTGGTTTGGTTTTTTTATTAATTGGTATCACAGTAGTAGAAATAGCTTACATTGTTGAAAAATTTTTTAATAAAAATCCTTTGCCTATAGCTATTTGCCGTGGAGTTGCTGGTGAATCAGAAAACTTATTTAATAAATTGATATGTGTATTTACAGGATTAGAAGTCAAAGCTGAAGATTGGACTTCCTATTTGTTTTTATTGGTTTTTGCAATCATAGTACCTTTTGGAATAATTTGTTCTCTTTTCTATGGATTCATGCCTGGAATTCTAGAGCCAAATATTGAAAAAGTATTAGCAGTTTTGTTTGCAATAGTTGCTTATAGATTTTTAATCGCTTCTTTATTCTTTGAATTATTAAGTTATGGTATTGCTGGTTTAGGAATATTGCTGTTTAACGTATTTATTATGGCAATTGTTTTTAAAGCTGTTAGTAAGTTTTGGAAGGCTGCAGAATATGTTTCTACTGCTTTAAAAGTTCAAACTTGGGCTGACTTGAGTAGATTGATGGAAGAGAGACAAAACTTGATAAGAGCTAGGGATGAAGCAGTAAAGGAAGGAGATATGAAAAAAGTACGAGAATTTGAAAAAATGCTTGAAAAAGTTGAAAAAGAGATAAATAAGGTTAGAAAAAAAATACGTTAAGAAATTTCTATTTTATAAACTCTGTTTTCTTTCAGTTTAAGTTCTTCTGCAACATCTTCATGTATGGAAATGGAAAGGGCTGCATCCTTTTCAAATCTTACTTTTTTAAATACATAAGATTTATTAGAATCTAAAACTTTTAGCAAAGTTTTTCTTTGATAACTTTCCAACTTTTTTAAATATTTGAGAACTTTTGGGCCTAAACTTCTTGCTGCAGATAATGCTACTTTTGAGTCTTTCTTATATCTTTCACCCAATCCTAGATAAACCCATAAAAGTGGTGAGACTCCAATTTCTTCCTCATTTCCATAATGATAATTTACCCTTACTCCTTCTGTTTTTAAATAGGTTTTAATCGCATTTTTTAAATCAGAAGAAGAAACCTTGTATTTTCTTGCAAGTTCTTTTAAAGAGACTTCACAATCTTCTATCTCATTTTCAAGTTCCATCATTGTTTCAACAACTGATATTTGTTGTGCCATTTTTATCGATTTTATCTTCTCCATTAAACTTTTTATATCTTTCGGTTTTTCAGAAGGTTCTTCCATAATTTTTTAAAGTAATTTTTTAATAAAAAATTAACTTTAAGTAGTAAAAAATAGATTTTTGGTGTTAAAAAAGTATAAGATTGTGCCAAAAAGAAAATATCATGCATTGATCGATAAGATCATTTTAGGTAAAAAATGTAATACTTTACATTATATTCTTGACTTTCCTTCCAGATTTTATGGAAGTAAGCATAGAAAATTTTTTCATTCAGTGGAGGAAGCTACTTTAATAGGTCTTTTGCTTTATGGTAAGGATGGAATTATTTCTGCTTGCTTACATTTATTGGCAGACAATTTGGAATCTCAAATTAAAAAGTATTTGAAATCTTTAAGTTAATTCAACCAAAAACCTTTCAAAAAAGATTGCTAATGTTTTAGGTTTAACTGGAAAGAAAACAAAGAAAAAGAAAATTTCGAAAATTAAATAAATAAAGAAAATTTTGGAAGGAAAATCTTTAAAAAGCAAAGCAAAAGCGATTGAAATAGCTGGTAAAGCATTTAAAATGTAAAAAGGATAAATAACCCTTTTAAAGAACAAGCTCCAAGGAATGAAAATTAAATAACCAAACATAATCCAGGTTATCAATAAACTTTCATTTTCTATTTTCTTCTTTTTTCTAAATATCTGCCAAAAAAGGAAAGGAAAGGAAAGTAATAAAGAGGAATAAAGAAAAGGGTTATGGATACCATAGTAAGCGGGATTTCTAAAGATTATCTTACCATTTTCGCTTGTAGAAGTAACGTAGTAAGGAATTGGTTTGTACCAAACTATCCATCTCCACGGATAAACAAATTTTTCTGGTTCGTTTATAGTTAAACTCTTTGCATAGGTTATAATGTAGTTTATATGCTCAATAAAGTTTGTATATGATTGAGTGTACAAGTCATAAATTTGCAAACCTAAAAAAAAGATTAAAATTGAAATGGAAGTGAATAAACTTATGTACTTCAAAAAGATTTTAAAATTGGGAAAAAGTTTTAAAAAGAGAAAGATTAGGATTGGAAAGTATAAAAGAAAAGCAGATTCTTTACACAAAGCTGCAAAACCAAAGAAAATTGCTGCAATTATAATTTTTTTTAAATCAAACTTTTCAAAAAAATTTAACAAAAATAGAAAAGATAAAATATAGAAAAAAAGCATTGGAACATCAAGCATTGCAATACTTGAATGAACAAAATAAAGGGTGTCAAAGCATAGCAAAAGAGTGGAAAAAATTGAAATCTTTAAATTCTTGAAAAGTTTGAAAACGAAAAGAAAGAATATAGAGGGTAAAAGGGATCCTAAGATGATATGAAAGAATCTTAAACCCAAACTGTTTATTCCAAAGATTAAAAACCCAAAAGCTGATAATGCTTTTGCTAAAGGAGGATGTTCATTGTTATAAGAAGTTGCATTTAATAGATAAAGTGCTGATCTTGCATAAAAAACTTCATCAAAAACCAAACCGGTGAAATCTTTTGGGTTAAAAGAAGGATTATCGATAATTAATATCCTTGATAAGAAATTTAGGATAAAGATTAAAATAAAAAACAGTTTCAAATTAATTTTCATAATTTTTTATTCAGCTTCTTCTTTTTTCTTCTTTACCTTTTCTAAACTAATCTTTAAAGCTTCCATCAGACTTTTTGCTTCAGCTTCTTCCTTCTCTTCTTCTTCAAATATCTCTATTCCTTCAGCCTTTGCAAGGATTATTTTTTTAAGTGATTCAGAATAAGCATCTTTAAATTCTTTCCATCTAATTTCTTTTTCAGTTAACTTTTCGATCAGAGCTTGAGCAAGTCTTAATTCTTCTTCATTCACAACAACCAAATTCTTTAACTCTGGTAACTCTTCTTGAGGAAAGATTTCATCCAAATAATGTAAAATTTGTAAAAGCAAACCTTTTTTATAAGCTCTGATCGCGACCAAATATTCTTTGTTTTTCAAAACAACTTTTCCTATTGCAATTTTATTACTCAATCTTAAAGCTTCAGTAAATAAAGAATAAGCTTTAATTCCTGTTTCATCAGGAACTAGATGATAACTTTTGGCATAAAAGATTGGATCGACTTGAGAGAGTTCAATAAAGCCAACTATTTCAATGGTTTTAGTTGTTTTTAATTTAACTTTTTCAAAATCTGATTTTTCTAAGATTATGAATTTGTCTTTTTCAATCTTGTAACCTTTTTTGATTTCTTCCCATTTAATTTCCCTATTGCAAATTGGACACCACCTTTTATATTGTAAAGGATGTCCTTCTTTATCCAAAGTTGTAAAACTGAGTTTTTTATCTTGAGTAGCTTTATACATTTTTATTGGTATGTTAACCAAACCAAAACTTATACTACCTTTCCAAATAGCTCTTGGCATAATTAAATTTTAAATTTTGATCTTAAAATTTTCGGTTTAAAGATTGCATAAACAAATCTACTATCTTTAAACTTGTGACCTTCAATTAACTCAAATTCATTCAAACCCATTTTTTTCAAGAAATTTTCAAAAGTTTTTATGGTCCAAACTTTTACACGATAAGAAAAGTTTTCAAATTTTCTTCTGTATATTAAATCTTTTTCTGCAACCCTAACTTCTATTATCACCTTTTTTCTTGCCACTCTATTTAACTCTTGAACAACTTTCTCATAATCATTTTCTAAACTCCCTAAAGTATTACCTAAGCAAACTACACAATCAAAAACTTTTGTTTTAAAAGGCAAAGCTCTCAAATCAGCTAGGATTAAGTTTTTTGATTTTTTAAGAGCGTACTTTATCATTTGTTTTGAGTAATCTATTCCAACCACCTTTCCAAATTTTTTTAAAAAGTTTAAATGTCTACCCGTGCCACAACCTGCATCCAAAATAAACTTACAATTTTCTAAAAATTTTGGAAGTAAAAATTTCTCTTCTTTGAACAAACCCTTTCCAAAAAATCTTTTTTTAGCATATATTTTTGCTATTTTATCCCATATCTTCATAATTTTTCAACTTCTACATCAATCACTACATGATAAATTTTTGGAGCGTAAGATTTCACTATTTTTTTATAAGGAATGGAATTAACTCGATAACCATATTTTTCAGCTTCTTCTTTGATCAAATTTATTGGTTTTTCCCAAAGTTCAGTTTTATGAAAGGTTTCATGCCAATGTAAAACCCCCTTAGTTTTAAAAAATTTGAAAGCTGCCCCCAAAAAGTTTCGTGAAAAAGGAATATAACCCATTATAACTCTATCAGCAATTCCTTGCAATTCATTTGCAACCTTTCTACAATCGCTTAAAATAGGAATGATTTTATGAGAAACCTTGTTTATTCTTGCATTTTCTTTTAAATAATGAATTGCTATTGGATTTATATCGATTGCATAAATTTTTTTAACGTTGGAATAAACAGCTATGGGAATAGAAAAATAACCTATTCCTGCAAACATGTCAACCAAAGTTTCATTTGGTTTAACAGCTTTTGCAATTCTCATCCTTTCACTTTTGTTACCTTTGGAAAATTCGATTTTTGTAAAATCGAACTTAAAATAAACTTTATTTTCTTTATGGATTATTTCGGTTTGTTCTTCTCCAGCTATTATCCTTATTTGTGGTTGTTTTTTCACTCCTTCAAAGGGTCCAACCTTTCTTGCAACTGTTCTAACATAAGGAAACAATTCAAGTATTGCATTTCCAATTTCTTTTTCCCATGGAATTAATTTTTCATGAAGAGTTAGAATTACGGTTTTATCGATCAAGAAATAATGGGCGGGTATAAGCTGTAATAAATTTGATGGAATTTTTTCTTTCAATTTATTAATGAGCAATCGTTTTAACTTCTTTCCCATCAAATAAAATTAAATTAAAATTAAAGTTTAAATATCAAAAAATTTACTAGTAAATTATGAAAAAAACAACTTTATTAATATTTTTGTTTTTAATGCCAGTATTTCTAAGTAACTTAGCAAAAGCTACAGAAGTTATGATAGCAACTAGCATAAGTTATGCAGATTTTGTAGTAGCAAGTGTTGCATCGAGCAAGATAGGAACTTATCCATACTTTGTTGAAAAACATTTAACCACAGAAACTTTAAACGAAATTTTGGCGAGTAACCCAAGCAAAGTTTACATTATCGGAGGACCTGCAGTTATTAGTGAGGAATCTGAAAACTTGTTAAAAGCAAAATTAGGAAAAGATAAGGTAATAAGAATATGGGGAATGACAAGGTATGGAACAAGCAACGAAGTGGCAAAATATTTTTGGCCCGAAGGAAGTGAAAAAGCTATTTTAGTTTGGGATTTGCCTGATTTGCCTTATGTAAACTTTGATGTTTCTCAAATGGTCATTGCTGCAGCAGAAGAGGCACAAAATGAAGGAATACCTTTATTATTAATCCCTTTCACTCATTTACCTAAAGATACAGCAGAAACTTTAGAAGAACTTGGAGTAAAAGAAGTTAAAATTTATGGAAACGTTCATGCAAAAGTTTTTAACGATTTAGAAAAGCTTAATATAAGTTATGAAGTTATGAAAGGTGAACCTATTAAAATCGTTGAAACGATTCAAGCTAAAATAAGAGAAAGGTTGAATCAAGCTAAGCCATTGGTAATAGCTGCAGTTGCAAATTGGCAAGAAGGTTTAGTAGTGAGAGCTGCACCAGGAGGAGTTTCCTTGCTTGTATTTAGTGAGGATGAAATTCCAAACGTTGTTGAAAAGGTTGGAAATATAATCCAAACAGGAAATGTTACCAAGATTTTAATTACAGGAAAACCTGAGCTAGCAGAAAAAATTTATAATGCTTTGATTAAAACAGGAGTAAATGAATCTGTTCCAGTGATTTGGGTTACAGGAAAGCATTTAAGAGTTTTGAAAGAGATTCATGAGCAAGTTAGAGAAACGATTCAAAATATAGTACAAGCGCGTGAAGCAAAGATTCAGCAAATTAGAGAAAGGTTAGCAGAAAAATTACAACTTTATCGAAGTAGATGTGAAGAAGTGAGTAAAAGAATTCGAGAAATATTAGTTACAAATCCTTTACCTACAATACAGCTTATTTTTAACGAAAGTGGTGAAATGTATCAAAGATGTATTCAAGCCAGGAACTATGAGATTGCACAAACACAGTTACAAGTTTTAGGCCATTTGGAAAAATTGGCGGAGTGGAAATTACCAGAATTAGAGAAATTTAGAAAGGAAAGAATTGAAAGAGAAAGCTAAAAGTTGATCAAGCTAACTTTTTTAAATTTTTGAAACGAGTAAAGCTCTTACTCTGATTGGATTCGCTTTTCCTTGGCTAAATTTCAAGATTTCCTTTACTAAGAATTCAAATGCTTCTGACGAACCACTTTTATATTCTAAAACCTTTTCGGGATATCTAGTTAAAACTTCATCAACTAAACTTTCCAAATCAAAAATTGGTTCAACTTTCATAATTTTTTGTTGTAAATAGGATTTAAAAAGTTTTTGTTTAAAAAGATGAAAAAACAAAAATAATTTATGGAAAAGGTAGTAATTTTGATTTTTGTTTTAATTGCAACTTCAATAATCTTTTTGATTTTTTTAAAAGGTGAAAGAGTTGAATATCGAATTTATGAATGTGAACAAGATTTATTACAAAAAAATTCTTTTAGCTACGATTTACTCACTAAAAAATTAACTTTGTCGCTTATAATAAACTGCTGTGGAATCGATTTAAAAGTTGAAAAGGAAGGTGAAACTTATAGAATCATAGAAAGAAAAGTTGGAGATCTGTGTAAATGTATTTGTGCAAGGAAAATTGAAATATACAACGTTACTCAAAAAAGTCAAATTATTTTTGAAAGAATGGATGGTACAATCGAAACAATTTCCCCTTCTCTTAGCTTTTGTGGAAGTTCAACCTATGGAAATTGTTTAAAAGATGAGGATTGTGTAATAGATGGTTGTTCTGGTCAAATTTGTAGATCAAAATTTGAAAATCCGATTTTAACAACTTGTGAATGGAAAGACTGTTATGCTGCTATAAAATATGGGGTTAAATGTAAATGTTTGACCCAAAAATGTCAGTGGGTAAGATCCTAGGATTTTTGTTTTTAATTTTAATAATGGCAATTTTATTTTCAAAAAATTTTTTAAAATGCAAAGGTCAAGCTCTTTGTTTTTATTCAACTTTAAAAAAGTATAGAGATGCTGATAGCTTTCTAACCCAAACTTATGAAATCAGGTTAAGCTTGGTTGATGCTCCAGAAATTGAACAAACAGATGGAATAAAAGCTTTAGAATTTGTTAAAAAAATTTGTCCTGAAGGTTCTTTAATTTTAGTTGATCAAGATGACCTCCAAAAATTTGATAGGTATGGTAGAATTATAGCTAAAGTTTATTGTAAAGGGAAAAATTTGAATGAAGAGTTGGTAAAAAACGGTTATGCAAAAGTTCTTAAAGAGTTTTGCAATCAAAGTGAATTTTCAAATGAAAGTTGGGTTAATAATTTTTGCTAGAATTTTTATTTTCTAATCTTTTAAAATTATTTTATGTACGATATAATAATAATTGGAGCAGGTATTGCTGGAGTTTCGGCAGCTATCACTGCAAAGAGAAGAGGTTTAAAAGTTGTTGTAGTTGAAAAAAATGATGTTGGTGGAAAACTTTTACTAGTTGATGAGATTGAAAATTTTCCAGGTTTTCTTTCAATCAAAGGAATGGAACTTGCTTCAATTCTTAAACAGCAATTACAAAAATTTAATATCAAGACTTTAACTTTTAAAGAGGTTATCAACGTTGAAAAAGGAGAGAAAAGATTTTTAGTTAAATTGAGTGATGGTAGAAAATTAGAAGCAAAAAGTATAATTTTAGCTGGAGGTGTTGAACATAAAAAGTTGAATGTTAAGGGTGAAGAATTAGTTGGTAAAGGAGTAAGTTACTGTGCAATTTGTGATGGTTTCTTTTTTAAAAACAAAAAAGTTGCAGTGATAGGAGGTGGAGATACTGCTTTCAGTTATGCTTTGTTTTTAAGTGATTTGTGCAAAAAAGTTTATTTGATTCATAGAAGAAAGGAATTTAGGGCTGAAGAAATAAGAGTAAACCAATTGAAGAAGAGAAAAAATGTTGAAATTTTAGTTCCTTATGTGGTTAAAGAAATAAAAGGAAAGCAAAAAGTAGAGGGTTTAATTCTAGAAAATCAAAAAACCAAAAAAATTATGAAATTGAAAGTTGATGGGGTTTTTATCTCAATTGGTTATGAACCAAAATTAAATTTTTT
>Ga0065719_116290_pt1 | contig 65833 bp, 93 predicted proteins | sample GBSCel85sediment_FD_59106 | JGI IMG/M metagenome (GOLD analysis project Ga0065719, IMG submission 59106) | Hot spring sediment microbial communities from Great Boiling Spring, Nevada - Cellulolytic enrichment CS 85C v3 (version 3) | ecosystem: Environmental > Aquatic > Thermal springs > Hot... | reverse complement strand
TGTACTATCTACAAGGGGAATCAGAACTTTGAGCGATAAAGACATTGAAGTGATTAAAAAAATCGATGGTGTAAAAGATGTGGAAGGAGAAGTTGTAGGAATGAGTTCTGCAGTATATGGAACAGAAAAAATGAGTATTAATATTAGAGGTGTGGATCCTTCAAAATGGAGGGAAATGTTAAATGTTGAGATAAATGAAGGAAGGGATTTTCAGCCGAACGAAAGAAGGGTTGCAATTTTAGGATATAGAATAGCAAACGAAATGTTTTCTCAACCAATTTCTGTTGGTTCTCAATTAACGATAAACGGAATTTCTTTTAGAGTGATCGGCATTCTTAAAGAAAGTGGAGGCCAAATGGGAATTTTAGATAATGTGGTTTTCATGAATGTAAAAGATGCGAGAGATGTTTTGACAAACATTGAAAAAGATAAATATTCTTTGATAAACGTCAAGATTGCTGAAGTTTCGCAAATAGATGAAATAGTTGAGAGAATTGATGAAGCTTTGATGAGAGAAAGAAAAGAAACACCAGAGAAAAAAACTTACACAATAATTTCTGCAAAACAAATTGCTCAAACAGTTAATACGATTATTTCATCCATGAATCTTTTTCTTGGAGGAATTGCTGGAGTTTCTCTAATTGTTGGTGCTGTTGGAATAGCTAATACAATGTTTACTTCAGTCATGGAAAGAACAAAACAAATCGGAACTTTGAAAGCTTTAGGAGCAAAAAATTCGGAAATAATGAAAATGTTTTTGTTCGAATCTGCTTTAATTGGGTTTGTAGGAGGTTTAATAGGAGTATTTACCGGATTTATAGCTACTGGATTGTTAAATGAATTTAGTGTTAGAATGTTTTCTACTCCAGGAATGAGAATGTCTTCAGCAATAATAACACCACAATTAATATTTTTAGGTTTATCGTTTGCAACAATCATTGGAGCCTTAGCTGGGTTAATCCCAGCAAAAAAAGCGGCTGAATTAGAACCTGTAGAGGCGCTAAGATATGAGTAAAAAAAGCATCATTGAAGTTATGAAAGTGTTTTCATAACAGAATTTCAGATTTTTAACTTGCAGATAATCTTCACAATTTCATAATTTTATCTTTTTTTACTTCCTTCAAAACTTTTTCATTCATCTTGTTAAAAATGTTTTAATTACTAAAACGTGAATTTGAATTCCCATTTGTTTAGAACAGTAACACTACTTTTATCCTCCCATTCACTTTAAATGGGCCGCGACCGGGATTCGAACCCGGGTCTCAGGCTCCACAGGCCTGCGCTCTAACCAGGCTGAGCTATCGCGGCCATCGATATAATTATTTTGTTAAAACAAATTTTATTTATGACAGTTTTTAAAGGTTATGATATAAGAGGAATTTATCCTAAAGAAATTGATGAAAATTTCGCTTATAAACTTGGTTTAAACTGTACCAAAATTTTTAAAAAGAAAAAAGTTTTAGTTGGGCAAGACGCCAGAAAATCAAGTTTTTCTTTAAAAAAATTTTTGATTAAAGGTTTGTTAACTCAAGGTTTTAAAGTTTTTGATTGTGGGATTGTACCAATTGTTTCACTCTATCATTGGGCTTCAAAGTTTAGATTACCAGCGATTATGGTTACTGCCAGTCACAACCCTTTAAATTACAACGGTTTTAAATTGATTGATGAAAACGGTTTTCCCATTCGTTTGAAAAAATTGGAGAAAGTTAAACAAATTTCTTCGAAAAAAGGAAGCTACGAAAAAGTTAATGTTTTAAAAGAACATTTGAATTTTTTGAAAAAATTTGAGATAGAAAAGGAATTTTCAATTGGTGTAGATTTTTTGAATAGTCCCTCTTTCCTTTTATTTTTAAAACTTTTAAAGTGGTTGAAAATTAATGCAGTTGTTTTTAATGTAGAGTTGGGCAAATTTTTTCAACAACCTTTACCTTCTCCACAAAATTTGAAAGACTTGAAAAAGGAAATAAAAGAAAAGAATTTGGATTTTGGCATAGCTTTTGATGGTGATGCTGATAGAATCGTTTTTTTTGATGATAAGGGAAATTATCTGTGGGGAGATTGGGTTTTAACAATTTTAATTAAATATCTCTTACCCATTTCCAAAAACAAAAAAGTCGTTTGTGAGGTTACTTGCACTAATAAATTAAAAGAAATTGTTAAAGAAATGAACGGAAAGGTTTATGAAACAAAGGTTGGTAGATATTATTTAGTTAGGGAAATGAAAAAAAGAGATGCTTTACTAGGAGGAGAATCTTCCTCCCATTTTTATTTTAAAGAAAGCAGAGGCTTAGAAGATTCATTTTTAGCTTTTTTAAAAATTTTGCAAATTCTTGAAAGAGAGAATAAAAAACTGAGTGAAATAGTTAAAGAGATAAACTTTCATCCAAAAACAATTTTTTCAGTTAAAAAAATTAATTTGGAAAAAATTCAAGAAAAGTTTGAGTCAAAAAGGTTAAAAGATGGGATTAAATTTTTAGGAAAAAATTTTGAATTTATAGTTAGAAAATCTCAAACAGAAGAGGTTTTCAGAATTTACCTTGAAGCAGAGAATAAAAAAGTTCTTCGAAAAGCAAAGGAAAAATTAACGAAATCTTTTAAGAAAGAGGAGTAAATCTTGTTGAAAACTTTTAAATTTTTGTTTAAAAAATTCACCAATCGATTTGTAATATTTTGGTGAATAAGGTAAGTTTAGAATTCTTGCTGCAAGAAATTTAAAAGTTTCAGTTACATAAGGTTCTTCTAACAACACAGCTGGTGTTTTTAAAAAAAGACTTTTTTGGAAAATATCTAATTCTGGTATTTCCACCAAACTTTTTATTCTAACATACTCTTCAACTTCTTTTTTCGAAAGCTGGTAAAGTGTTTTCTTACTTCTATTTATAACTATTCCTAAAATTTTTTTCTTCAATTGGTTAGCAATGTATACTAATCTTTTTACATCTTCTAAACTTGAAATATCAGGAGTAGTAACTATCAAAACTTCGTCACAAGCTAATAAAGCAGTCATCGCTTCTTTTCCAAATCCTGGTGCAGAATCTATAAGTATTATATCATATTTTTTCTTCGCTTTTTCAATAACTTTTTCAAATTTTTTCAAATCTGTTTTCAAAATATCTTGCAAATCGGTTGAAGCAGGTAGCACACTCACTCCACTAAAAGGATGTAAATAAACACTTTTTTCAAATTCTCTTTTTTCCATTAAGATGTCGTTAAGCGAATAAGGAAAATAAATTAAATCAAAGAAAAATCCTAAATGAGCAGTTGTAACGTTTGCATCGATGATTAAAGTATTTTGATCAAAAAATTTTTGTAAAGTGACTCCTAGATTGGATGCTATAGTAGTTTTACCTACTCCACCTTTTCCAGAAGCTACAGTAATAACTCTGACCACTTTATTAATAATTTGCTTTTTAACACGAAAAGCTTTTCGGTTATGCCGGGGGCGGGATTTGAACCCGCGACCTCCGCGTTTCTCATCATTTTTCAGAGCTCATTTATTATGAGCGCGGCGTTTTAACCAGGCTCAACTACCCCGGCTTGATTTTCAAATTTTGATTGGTTTTTTGTTTATAAATCTTATTTGTTTTTTCATCTAAAATTTTAATTATGAAAATAATCGTGGCAGCTGTTCCAGGAGCCGGTAAAACAACGGTTCTAAAATTTGTCAAACAGAAATTAAAGGAGGCAAAGGTTGTAAACGTTGGTGATTTAATTTTTTCAATCGCAAAAAAAAAGTATGGAATTAAGGATAGAGATGAGTTAAGAAAAAAATTGACTATTGAGCAAGAAAGAAAAGTTCAGGAAGAAGCTTATAAAAAGATCGCGAAAATGAAAGGAAAATACATTTTCATTGATACTCATCTATCTATAAAAACTCCTAAAGGTTATTTTCCTGGATTATCAGATGAAATAATTGAAATGATAAAACCACAGATTATCATAGTTCTTGAATTTCCTCCAAAAGATATATTGGAAAGAAGAAAAAAAGATAAAAAGAGAAAGAGAGATATAGAAACAATAGAAGAAATTGCTGAACATCAAAGAATCAACAGACAGTTTGCAATAAACGCAGCTTCCCATGTTGAAGCTGCTTTAGAAATAATTTCATTTAAACAAAAACAAAAAAAAGAGTTTGAACATGCAAAACTTGCCGCTGAAAAAATCATCAAATTGGTGAAAAAATGAAATTGATAATATTTGGACCACCTGGTTCAGGAAAGGGTACTTATTCAAGATTACTAAAAGAAAGGATTGGACTCAACAAAATTTCTACTGGAGATATTTTTAGAGCTGAGATAAAAAAAGGAAGTGAATTAGGTAAAAAAGTTGAATGTTATTTGAAAGAAGGAAAATTAATTCCAGATGAGATTGTTAATGAAGTTGTTAAAAGGATTTTGGACGAGGTTAAAGATAATTTTATTTTGGATGGATATCCTAGAACTGTTGAGCAAGCAAATTTTTTATTGGAAAATTACAAAATTGATGCTGTGATTAACATAAAAGTACATGATGAAATACTGATTGAAAAAATTTCTGCGAGGAGAATTTGTTCTAATCCTAATTGCGACGGAAATTACAATGTTGCAAATATTCAAAAAGTTATTGATGGTGTTGAATACAATTTACCACCTTTATTACCAAAAAATGATATGCGTTGCGATAAATGTGGAAGTCCTTTGATTCAAAGGGATGATGACAAACCAGAAATCATTAAAAAAAGATTAGAAGTTTATTATCAACAAACTAAACCTGTTTTAGATTTTTTAATTTTGCAGGGAATAAAGGTGATTGAAATTTGGATGAATCAAGAACCGGAAAAAATTGTTGAAAGGTTGATTGCAAAATTGAAGGAAGAAAATTTGATTTAAACGTTGTATTTCTTTTTAAAAAAATTTAAAATATTTTCTAAATCTTTTTTCTTGAGTTCTTCCGCAAGTTCATAAGTGGTTGGAACTGCTTGAGGCCAATCTATTATGAAAAAATTACCATTTTGTTTAACCATAACGTTGAATTCACTAAAATCACCATGAACGATTTGACCTTTTTCCACTATGTTTAAATATTCATTAACTATCTCTTCTTTCATCATTTTTGGATCTTCCAAAATTACATCTTTTAACAATTTTGAAGGTATTCCTGGAAAATCATAAATCATTTCCATTGAAACTACATGTCTATCTAAATCAATAGGCTTAGGAACTTTAAAACCCTTTTCCCAAAGCTTTTTCATCGTATAGAATTCAACTTGAGCTTTTGCTTTTGGTATATCGATCTTATAATCCTCAATCCTTAATTCTTCTCCTCTAAGTTTAATTGCACTGAAAGCCAAACTTTTTTTAATTTTTTCGAATTCAGCTGCATAATAGCGATGAAATTTTAAAATCAAGTATTCATTAGAAGGAGATATTGCACTGTAAATAACTGATTCCTTTCCCTCACCAATTTTAGTGAGAATGTATTTAATGATTCCATGTTTTTTAAAATTCCAAATTGCTAAAATATCTAAACCTTTTTGTAAAATTTTACAACCCACTTCCTTTTCATAATTTTTTATTTCAATCATTTTTAACTTATTCAACTTTAATAGTCTTTTTTTAACCACTTCTGCTTTATAAGGTAATTTTTCGATTATTTTTTTGCTCCATGCATACTCAAATGATCCTCTTATTCCATCTAAAACTCTTAAAATTGCAATATCAATCTTATCCACTTTCATAAAATGAATTTATCATTTAAAATTAAAGCAAATTAAAGAAGGCAAGCATAAATTAAAGGTAGAACTATGGTTGCATCTGCCTGAATGAAAACTTTTTTTGCTTTTTCATTTATTTTTCCCCATGAAACGCCTTCTTTTGGTTTTGCTCCACTCAAACTACCATCACTTTCAATTGCAGTTGAAATGTAAACTACATAATCCAAACCATTTTTAAATTGGTTCCACCATATTACGTGGTGTTTAGAAATTCCCCCTCCAATTATTAAGGCACCGCTTTTTTGAGTATTCCAAACTAGATCACTTAACAATTGTTCATCTTTCAACACATCAATTTTAATTTCATTGGTTTGAGAATATTGCCAAATTTGATAACCTACAGCTCCATCGGTGATTCCTGGAACTATTATTGGGATCTTGTTTTTATAAGCCCAATAAAGTAAAGAATCTTCCTTACCAATAAACTTTCCTAACTTCCAACATAACTCATATGTTGAAAATTCTTTTTTGTCTAAATTTTCTAAAAATTCCTTCATCTTTTGTTCAATTATCATTCCATAAGATTCATTTGGGATAAAAATGTTTCCCAATCTACAAATACCTTTTTTGTGAAGTTCTTCATCATTCACATAAAAACTTCCATGGTAATATTCTTTAAAACTTCTCGCTAAATCATGATCTAAGGTACCACAAGTTGTGATAACCACATCAAACATTTTATTTTTCAAAAAATCTCTAAAAATCCCCCTTAAGCCTGTAGCGACCAAATTTGCAGTAAAGGATAAAAATTTTAGAACTTTCTTTTCTTCAAACATCTCTTTCAAAATTTGAATCGCTTGAGCCAAATGTTTTGCATTGAAGGCTCCTGCTTCTTCAAACTGTTTTAACAACTCCTCAACTTTTATTCCTTTTTTTATTTCAAAATCTTTTACAACTTTCATAATAAATATTTTTGAAGATTAATTTTATTTAGATGTTGAAAGAAATTTTAGTTCAAGAACTAAAAAAGTTTGGGATCGAAGTAGAGAGTAATCAAATTGAAATTCCTAAAGAAGAGTTTGGAGATCTTGCTTTACCTTGTTTCATCTTTGCTAAAAAAAAGAGGAAAAATCCAAATGAAATTGCAAAAGAATTTTCTGACAAGATAAGTTCTGATTTGATTGAAAGAATGGAGGCTGTAGGTGGATATTTGAATTTTTTTCTTGATTGGAAGAAGATTATACCCTTTTTAAAACAAATAGAGAAAATTGATAAATGGATTATGAAAGAAAAGAAAAAAATAATGGTTGAACATACTAGTGTTAACCCTAATAAAGCAATTCATATAGGGCATGCAAGAAATGCTTGTTTAGGGGATGTTATTGCCAAAATGCTAAAGTTGAAAGGAAATGAGGTTATAGTTGCTAATTATATCGATGATACTGGCAAACAAATTGCTCATTTAGTTTTAGCTTTTAAGTACTTGAATTATTCTGAAGAAAGTGAAATGAAATTTGATAATTATTGTGATAAAGTTTATGTTGAAATTCATAAAAAATTAGAAGAAAATCCGGAGCTTCAAGAAAAAATCAAAAAGATTTCAAAGTTGATAGAAGAGGGAAACAACAAAATTGCAATTTATGCAAGAAAACTTGCTGAAAAAGTTGTAAAGGAGCAGTTAAAAACTATTTGGAATCTAAACATTTTTTATGATTTGTTAAATTGGGAGAGCGATATTTTAAGGAAAAAGATGCTGGAAAAAACCCTTGAATTTTTGAAAAAAAAAGATTTAATCGAAAAAGTTAAAACTGGAAGAAAAAAAGGTTGTTGGGTTTTGAGGTTGAGTAAACTTAAAGAATTTCAAAATTTGAAAGATGCTGATAAAGTTTTGATAAGATCAGATGGAACTGTGGTTTATGCTGCTAAAGATATTGCTTATGCTTTTTGGAAGCATGGTATTTTGGAGGATGAATTTGAATACAAAATATTTTGTATTCAACCAAATGGAAAAGAATTGTGGAGCACTTGCGAAAAGGGAGAAAAGCTAAATTCAAAATTTAACAAGGTTGATGTTTCTATAAATGTTATAGATGCAAGACAATCTTTGGAGCAGGAGATTGTTAAGAATACTATGAAATTAATTAATCCAAACGTGAATTACATTCATTATGCTTATGAGGTTGTTTCCTTAAGTCAAAAGACAGCAAAGAAACTTGGAATCGAGATGGATGAATCTAAGCAATTCATTCATATGAGCGGAAGAAAAGGATGGTTTATAAATGTAGATACCTTATACCAAAAATTATTCGAAAAAATCTTGGAAGAAGTTAAAAAAAGAAATTTGGGGATGGAAGAAGAAAAATGTAAGGAAATTGCTAAAAAATTGACCATTTCAACTATAAGGTATGAATTACTAAAAGTTAGTCCAGAAAAGATGATCATTTTTGATTTAGATGAAGCTCTAAGTTTGGAGGGTAATACAGCAATTTACGTACTTTACACTTATGCAAGAGCTTGTAACATCTTAAAAAAAGCTGGAAAATTTGAAGAAAATTACAAAGTTGAAAAAATAGAGGACGGTGAGAAAAAACTTTTAAAACATTTACTCTTGTTTCCCGAGGTTTTGACACAAGCCTTATCTGATTTAAGACCTAATGAAATTTGTAATTACATTTTTACTCTTGCTAATATCTTTAACAACTTTTATGAAAAATATCCTGTTTTAAAAAGTGAAAAAGAAGGTTTTAGGTTAGAATTGGTAAGAAAAACCAAAAAAGTTTTAGAGTTTTGTTTTGATTTGCTAGGGATTGAGAAGTTAGAAAGAATTTAAAAAGGTATTTATCCTTTTCTAATCATTTTTATTTCATGTGGAGTTATTTAATTCTTTATTTAACATCCTTTCTAACCTTTAAAAATTCTGAAGGTAAGTTGAAAGAATATATAAAAGAAAGCAAAATCTTCATTCCTTATTCAGATTTCAAAAAATTTGTTTATAGAAGAGTATGGAGTTGCTTTGGAGTAAGTATCTTTTCAACTCTACAAGAACTCGAAGAAAATTTGAAGACTTTAGAAAATCTTGGAATTTTAAAATGGGAAGAAAGTATTGAAAAAAGAATAGTGATTGATAAAAAAGGAGCAGAATTGTTATTAAGTAAGACTCATGAGTTTAAAAATGATTTTTTAAATAGAAATAGTTCAGTAAGAAAAGATGTAATAGTTAGGGAATATTATGCTAGATTATTTCTAAGTGGTATTTCAGATGAAGAGCGAATAAGTTTAAAAGAAGAAAAGGATTATGATACTCTTGGAAAAATTTATGAGGAAAATTTAAAAAAATTGGAAAAAGTTATATTCGAGTAATTCAATAAACAGTTACACTTTTTGCTAAATGCCTTGGCTTATCTATTTCTCTTTCTAACAGGTCAGCATAATGATAACTAATCAATTGACCACTAACAGCAAAAGGAAATGGTGATAATTTTTCTTCAATTTCCAAATCAAAATATAAATCACATTCCTTATCAAAACCAACACTCAAAATTTTTCCTTTCCTTGCTTTAATCTCTTCTAAATGATGTTTCATTAATTCAGCTTTTTTATAATCAGGTGAAATTAAAGCAAAAACTCTAAATCTTTCGTCTATTAAAGAAAGGGTTCCATGTTTGAAAAAACCACTTGTCATAGCTTCTGCTTCCATATAAGTTATTTCTTTGAATTTAAGGGCAAATTCTTTTGCACTTGGATAATTTATACCATTTCCAACCATGAAGTACATTTGTGTTTTGCAAAAATTTTTGGTTTTTTTCCTTATTTCAGCTTCTTTTTCTAAAACATTTTTTATAAAAGATGGTACTTTTTCCAATTCCCATTTATAGTTGTTTTGCCATTCATCTAATTTTTCTGCCAGTCTTGCTAAAACCATAAGTTGCCCAATAAAAGTTTTGGTCGCACAAACCGCAATTTCAGGGCCAGAACCTTGTAAAATACATTCATCACTATATTCAGAAAAAGTTGCTGAAGAATTAGGTACGTTAACTATGCTAACAGTTTTTGCACCTCTTTTTTTTGCATATTTTAAAGCATCCAAAGTTTCTTTGGTTTCTCCAGATTGAGTTAAAGCTAAAACCAAATAATCTTCATCCAAATACTTAAAGATCAATTCAGAAGAATCAATACTTTGATAACTCCTCTTTGAATGTTTTTTATTAGTTAAATCAAACCAATAGTTTCCAATCATTGCAGCATGTAAACTGGTTCCCATCCCAGTGAGATAAACGAATTTGTAGTTTGAAATCAACTTTGCAATTTTTTCAATTTTTGCTTCGTTGAGATTTAAAGCATTTTTAGCAGCTAAATAATCTTCTTGAATTTCTTTTCGCATATAATGTTTATAACCTCCCTTTTTTGCAGTTTCCAAATTCCAATCAATCCTAACAAATTTTTTATTCACTTTTTCTCCTTTAAAATTAAATATCTCGTATTCTAATTCTCGCATACTCACCATCTTTTAAAATTATGAATTTTTTTGTAAGATCTAAGAGAGCATTAATATCACTTGATAAAAAAATTCCATTTGAACTTATACCCATCACTAATGGATTTCCGTTTCTTACAGCGATCAATTCTTTTTTTGATAAATCTAATGCTAAAAGAGCATAAGTTCCTCTAACTTCTCTTTCAATTTTTTTTATGTACTCATCAACACTAGGGGTTTCTTCTAACAAATGAGCAAAAATTTCGCTATCGCAATTAGACCAAAAATGATGTCCTTTAATCTCTAATTTTTCTCTCAACCTTTCATAATTGCTTACCTGTCCATTATGAACTATCGCTATATCGCTGTGATAAATTCCTTTTTCAAGTTTCATTTTACAACCAAAATGTGGATGCGCATTTTTTTCATTTACTTCTCCTTTTGTTGCCCAACGTGTGTGAGCTATACCAACTTTTCCTTTCAAAGTTTTCTTAACATTTTCTTCTAAATTTTCAAAACTCCCACTTTTTTTATAAGTTAAAATTTCTTTTTCATTGAGTACGGCAAATCCGTAAGAATCATAACCTCTGTAAAGCAAATTCTTCAATCCTTTTTCCAATATTTCTATCGCGTTTAATTTTCCAACGTATCCAAATATACCGCACATTATTCATCTACCAAACAATTTGGTAAATCTAAAAAGATTAAGCCACAAGCTTCACATTCAAAAATTTTTGGATAGGTAAAAGAAGTTACTTTACTTTTTTTCCCGCATCGTGGACATTCCATAAAATTTAAATTTCAAACTTTACTTATAAATCATTCTTAAAAAATAAATTTTCTTTACACTTTTAAGTAAGAAAGTAAGGAGGTCTTTTTTTGCAGAAATAATATAAAAAAATTTTTAATATTGAAAATTAGTTTTTAATAATGCTTTGGGTGGTTGAAGAAACAAAAAAAGAACAAAAGATTTACCCTACACTCCAACTTAAAAAATCGGATTTAAAATTTTTCAAAAGCGATTTGACTTTTAAAATTTTAAGAGAGTTAGCAGAAAGTGAAAGTTCTCCGATAGAAATTGCAAGGAGACTTGGAGAAAAAGAACAAAAAATTTATTACCATTTTAGAAAGTTGGAAAAAATAGGAATAATTGAAGTTGTGAGAAAAGAAGAAAGAGTTGGAACTGTTGCAAAGATTTATAGGTTAAAATTTCCTTACATTTCTTTCAAAATTTTTGATGGAAATTTTTTAAAAGAAAAGAAAATTAGGGTTAAAGAATTAAAGGCTCTTAAACCATTTATTGAAAATGGTAAACTAAATTCTTTAATAGTCATTGGTTCACCAGATCCACATGGAAAATATCTAGCTCAAGCAAGCGATGGAAGTGCTGCAATAGATTTAGCTTTGTATTTAGGAAGTTTTTTGAAAGAGACAAAGTTATGTTACAAGTTGGACACACAAGTTAAACAAAACGAATTAAAAGAAAATTTGATTTTGATAGGTGGTCCGAAAGCAAATATGATTTTGGAAAGGATTAACGAAAAATTACCCATTTATTTTGACGTAGAAAATGATTTTAATCTAGTTTCGACTTTGAGTAAAAAAGTTTATAACCAGGATGAAGTTGGAATTATAATCAAAGTAAAAAATCCATTTAATCCTAACAAAAAGATTTTGGTACTTTCAGGTAAAAGATTTAAAGGAACTAGAGCTTCGATAATTGGTTTTATCAAATATTCTAAAGAATTTGAGGATGAAGAATTTGCAAGAGTTGTATTAGGAGTTGATAAGGATTCTGATGGAATAATCGATGATGTAATTTTTTTAGAATAAAATTTTAAAATTTAAACTCAAAAGGATGTTCTTCAATCCAATTCTTTATAGCTTTTTTTGTTTCAACTATTATTTCTTCTCCATTTGGTAAAGTTCTTTTGATGGTTATAGGAATTATTCCTTCTTTGAATTCCAGTTTTGCAATTTTAATAGGATCTATTTCTTCAGTTTTTACGAAATAAGGAGCACCTAAACCAATTTGCAGAGCCCTAGCTCCTATTAACCTTGCAAACTCAAACCTAGTTAACCTATCTTTTGGCCATATCATAATTTCACGGCTTAAATTGATGAATTTCTTTCAATAAATCAACGTGTCCTAAAAACATCTGTCTACAACAATATCTTTTTAGTCCTAATTCATCTAAAACTTTTTTTGCAGGTTCCCCTTTTTCAATTCTTTCTTTAAACTTTTCCCAAAGGTGCCCAATAACTTTTCCACAAGTGAAACATCTTATTGGAATTATCATAAAAATCTTTTAGTAAATTAGAATTTTTAATTTAAAAATTTAACTGTGAGAGTTCAAAAAGGTTTAAGTTTAAAATTTTTCATAATTTTTCTCATAATTTATCTTTTTGACCTCTGTTTATGTCTACGTGCACCTTTTTTACTTCTACTTGGTTTATGTGGTTCATTTCTCCTTGCATCATACACCAACAAATTCCTATCATACTCCAAAAATCTTTCTTTCAATTTTTTATCTCTAAAAAACTCGATCAAACCTTTTGCAATAGCTTGTCTTATTGCTTCAGCCTGACCAGCGATTCCACCTGAACGAACATTAACTTTTATATCAACTTTTTTTGCTTTTTCTCCAGCTAAGATCAAAGGCTCTTTAATGAACATTCTTAAAAACTCAGTTCCCCAAACATCTAAAGGCTTCGAGTTTATGATGATGTTACCTTTTCCTTCTTTAATCCTAGCTCTAGCTATTGCAGTTTTTCTCTTTCCTACTGCAAGTATAATTTTTGGTTTTTTCACCATCTTTTCTCAGCTCCCAATTGGATTGCCAATTCTCCAAGGGTTATGTATTTACATCTTAATTTTGAAGCATCTATTTTTTTTAAATTTATTAATTCTTTGTTTTTAAATTGTTCAGGTAAACCAATAAAAACTTTTAATCTTTTAAAAGCTTCTCTACCTTTAGCTTTTTTATAAGGTAACATTCCTCTTATAATCTTTCTTAAAATTTTGTCAGGATACTTTGGATAGAAAGGTCCTTTATGTGGATCACCTCTCCATCTCTTTTCTAAATATTCTCTAATCTTTGTTTTTGGGTTTCCAGAAAGGATAGCTTTTTCAGCATTTACAATAACAACTTTTTCACCTTTTAACAATTCTTTAGCTACAATGCTTGCCAATCTTCCAGCAATTTTGTTGGTTGCATCATAAATTTTCATCTAAAATCACCTTTTTACTGATTCTTCCATCTTACAATCTTCACCTATTGTATAAACAAAAAATGGATAACTTTCACAAAAAGGTTCACTCAATTTATATTCACTTAGCGTTCTTTTTAATAGTATTATACCTAAGGTTTCATTTCTCATTTTTTCCAATAAAGTTTCCTTAATTTTTTCTTTCATTTCTATATTTTTCAAATTCGAACGTTCAAGAATTGAGATCGTTGCCATTTTTCACACCATTATTCTTACATTACTCCCTTTTGGATTATTTCTCATAAGTTCTTCAATACTTAAAACTTTACCTCCAGCTTTTTCAATCTTTTCTTTTGCAGTTTTTGAAAAAGCCCAAGCCGCAACTGTAACTTTTTTGGTTAAATCACCCATTCCTAAAACTTTTCCTGGAACAACAATAACTTCATTTTCATTTGCATATCTTTCAATTTTACTTAGGTTAACCTCAATTCTTTGTCTAGAGGGTTTTTCAAGTTTTTCAGCTATCGTTTTCCAAATCGGAGCCTTAGCTTCTAACCATTTTTTTCTTAATTTTTCAATCAATTCTTTTAAATAAGGATTAGTGGGGCCTGTTCTTTTTACCATGCTCAATATTTTGTAAAGCAAATTTAAATTTTTTGATTTTTGGATGGAATTTATTTGAAAGAATATGGAATCGCGGAAAAAGTTTAGTTTAAACCTTATTAAAAAATGAGAGGAAAGATAAAGAGATTTTTTATAAGATTACTTCAGATTACAAAAATATTAAAAATGAAAAAACTAAAAAAGTAATAGTTTTCTGACACTTCATTCTACGAAATCTGAGATCATTTCTTTAAAAATTTAGGAATAAAGATAGGAAAACTTATGACAAAATTTTTCCTTCCAATCAAATTACCACAGAAAAATTTGAATGAAACTTTTATCTTACAGTTTTGAAATATTTTAAAGTTAAACAGGAAGAAGCTTTGTTGATAAGACATGGTAAATAACAAGTAGAAAAAGCAAAGAAAGTTTGTATGAGAAATTTTTGATGAAAATCAATTAAAAAACACGAATTTAAAATTTTTTAATTTAATGTAACAAAAAATATGCATGTTTGATGAATTTGGTCCTGAAAAGATAATAAAAATTTTTGATCCGAAATTAAAGTTTCAAGCTTTTTTAGTTATTGATAATACAGTTCTAGGTCCTGGGAAAGGTGGAATAAGATTCGTTGAAGATGTGAATGAAGAAGAAGTTTTTGTTTTAGCTAGAGCAATGACTTGGAAAAATGCGTTAGCAGAATTACCTTTTGGAGGAGCGAAAGCTGGAATAAAAGCCAATCCTAATAGAAAGGATAAAGAGCTGATAATAAGAAGATTTGCAAGAATGTTGGAAAAGTTCATTCCTAGCGAATACATTCCTGGTCCAGACATGAATACCGGCGAGAAAGAAATGGCAATAATAGTTGATGAGCTAAAAAATCCAAAGGCTGCAACTGGCAAACCTTTAGAGCTAGGTGGTTTGCCACATGAACTTGGATCTACTGGTTTTGGAGTAGCAAAAGCAACTTTGGAAATGCTGCACTTTTACAAACTTGGAAAAGATTTGACGGTTGCAATAGAAGGTTTTGGAAATGTTGGTCAATTCACTGCTAAATTTTTGTATGAAGCTGGATTAAAAATAGTTGCCATTAGTGATTCAAAAGGAATGGTTTATAACAAGGATGGATTGGATATTGAAAAACTTATTGAAGTGAAGAAGAAAGGAGGTAGAGTAACAGATTATAAGGAAGGTAAAGTGATGGATAACAAAGAACTTTTTGGCTTAGATGTAGATATTTTAATTCCCGGTGCAAGAGTTTTTGCAATAAATGAAGGCAATAAGGATAAGATAAAAGCAAGGTTGATCGTTGAGGCTGCAAATGCTCCGATTGAAGAAAAAGTTGAAAAGGAGTTGGAACAAAAAGGAATAAAAATTTTACCAGATTTTGTTGCAAATGCTGGTGGTGTGATTTCTTCTTGGGTAGAATATGAGTATGGTAATAAAGTTGATTTGATGTTCAAGATCGTTGAGGAAAAGATTAAGAAAAACGTTAGAAAAGTTTTGGAAAAGGTTGAGAAAGAAAGAAGTTTTGCAAGGGATGCGGCTTTGGAAATTGCAAAAGAAAGGATTTTTAGAAAAATGGAAAAGAAACAATAAAGGTTTGCCAAACTTTTGATGCGCCGTGCGGGATTTGAACCCGCGCTCCGGGCTTGGAAGGCCCGTGTCCTACCAGGCTAGACGAACGGCGCTTAATTCTAAATACTCTTTTCCAATTTAAAATTTTTTATTTTGATGATTCGGTTTGGTTAGTATATAATCCACTTTAACTTCCATAAACAACTTTTTTAAAAACTGAAAAATTATTTTTATGGAAGAAAAAGAAATTTTTCAAAAAATTAAAGAAAGATATCCTGATTTAAAATTGCCAGATTATTCGACTTTTCGAAAACTTTTTCCCCAACATTCTAAGTTCGTAGAAGAAAGTTTTTTGGTAGATTTTTTATTAACTATAAGTCAAGAGTTGAAGGAAAAATTTGAGTTTTTGTTTAACAGACTTTTTCCTGGTGAGGACCCATTGTTTTTACAAGAGTTTAATTTTATCAAAGAGAAAAGAAAAGAAAATTTGAGATTTTTGTCAAGATTGAGAAAAAATCTTTTAATAGCGTATCAAGCTTTAGAAAAATTTAGAATTCAAAAAGACGAAAACACTTTAATTCAAACACTTAATTCTTTACTCGAATTTTTTGAAAAAGAGGTGTGTCCATTTTTTGAAAAGTTTAATGAAGAACTTATTAAAGGATGGGAGAAAAAAGAAGAAGTAGAAGAAGAAAAGAACATTTATTATTTGAGTTAATAATCTAAATATTACTAACCATCGTCTTATTAACACCCCATCTTTTTCTAAAAACTTTAATCTTTCTGTTTAAAAAACGTTTTTATCAAATTTAAAAAAATTAAAGCTTATACCCAATTTTTCTTAAAAATTCTTTTCTTTCCTTAATGTCTTGTTCTTTTTCAATTCCTCTTGGCTTACTCCCATCTATCACTCCAATTATTCCTTTATTTCCTTTTTCATCGATTGCAACCAAAACTTTTAATGGATTTGCAGTTGCTGCAAATATGTTTACAACCTCTGGAACTTCTTTTAATCTAGGCAAGATATTTATAGGATAGGCATTTTTTAAGTAGATTAAAAAAATATGACCTGCCCCAATCTTTAAAGCTTCTTCAGTTGCCAATTTTTCTAACTTTTCATCATTACCAGAATGTCTAACTAAACATTTACCACTAGCTTCATTGAAAGCAATCCCAAATTTTGCTTGAGGAACACAGTTCACTATCAATTCATACAAATCTTCAACTGTTTTTATAAAGTGACTTTGACCTATTATAACATTGCATTCTTTGGGTATTCTTATCTCAACCTCTTTTATTTCAACCATGATTTTATTTTTTATTTCTTTTTATTTTTATTTTTTAAACGATTTGCCAGTACTTTTTTATCCATTCTATTTCTTCTTCTGACCTTTTTTCACTTTCTTCCATTACTTCCTCTTTAACAACTTGCTCTTGAGATTTTTCTATTAATTTTAACTGGATTTCTCTTAACTCTTTTTCTTCCATCTTCAAAGGATTTCCTTCGAAAAGAGGTAACTGTTCTTTGTAAAAAGGATAGATTCGAAAATGAAAATGTTTAACCTCACTAGGAAATGTAGAAATTGCAACAAAGAGAGGATTCAAAACTTTTTTAATTTTGTTTGCAACAAGCATAGCAGCTTTAAAGCACTTATCTGAAAGTTCAAAATCATCGGAAAAATTTTCATAATGCTTTCTTGGAATTATCAAGCTCATCCCCTTACTTCTAGGATTTATGTCCAATATCGCAATGCTATAATTGTCCTCATAAATTTTGAAGGCAGGTAAATTACCTTTGATTATCTCACAAAAAACACATTTTTCCATAAGTTTGTTTAGAAAATCAAAACATAAAAATTTAAATTGATAATACAAAAAAAGATTATGCCAGATATAAAAGCCCCTAGAAAAGGAAGTTTGGCATTTTATCCACGTAAAAGAGCTAGAAGGATTTATCCAACTATTAGAAGTTATCCAAAGGTTGATAAAACAAAATTACTAGCTTTTGCCGGTTACAAGGTTGGAATGCGAACTCTGATAGCAATAGATCAAGACAAAAACTCTCCAACTTTTGGACAAGAAGTTGCAATTCCTGTAACTATCTTAGAAACCCCACCTTTGTTTATCGCTGGTATTCGTTTCTACCAAAAAACTACTAGCGGATTAAAAACTTTAACTGAAGTTTGGGCAAAGAATTTACCAAAAGATTTAGAAAGAAAAATTAAAATTAAACCAAAAAAAGAAATTGAAGATTTAGAAAAATTCTTGAACAAAACAGATGAAGTTAGAGTTATTGCTGTTACTTTACCAAAAAGGGCAGGTATAAGAAAGAAAAAACCTGAAGTTTTAGAAATTCCTTTGGGTGGAAAAAACACGAAAGAAAAATTTGAATTTGCTAAAAATTTGTTGGGAAAAGAGGTAAGTATTGAAGATGTTTTTTCAGTAGGAGAATTGGTTGATGTTATAGCGATTACTAAAGGAAAAGGAACCCAAGGTCCTGTTAAAAGGTTTGGGGTTAAAATTCAGGTGAGAAAAGCTAAGAAGAAGAGAAGGCATGTAGGAGCTTTGGGTTCTCAAGTTCCAAGAAAGGTGTTATGGACAGTTCCAATGCCTGGTCAAATGGGATTTCAAAGGAGGACAGAATACAATAAAAGAATTTTGATGATTGCAAATGGTGATAAGTTGAACTTGAAGTCTGGATATAAACATTATGGAATCTTAAAAGAGAAAGGAGTAGTTTTACACGGTTCTGTTCCAGGGAGTAAAAAGAGATTGGTGATTTTGAGAGCTGCTATAAGACCAACTTCTCCAAACATTTTAAATTATGAAATAAAGAGGTTGGTATGATGGAAATAAGAGTTTTGGATTTAAATGGTAATGAAGTAAGAAAATTGGATTTGGAAATTGAAAAAATTAAGATTAGAGATGATTTAATAAAAAGAGCTTTTTTGGCTACTCAAAGCAAAAAAAGACAACCTTATGGAACAGATAAATTGGCTGGAAAAAGGAGTGCAGCTCATTATCATGGAAGAAGAGATGAGAGATGGTCAATGATGAACAGAGAGATGGCAAGGATGCCAAGAATTCATGGAAAGACTACACCTCATTTAATCTGGGAAGCAAGGATAGTCCCTCAAGCACGAAAAGGAAGAGAAGCTCACCCTCCAAAAGTTGAAAAAATTTGGGAACAGAAGATTAACAAAAAAGAAAGAAAACAAGCGATATTGAGTGCAATTGCTGCAAGCTTAATAGCTGAATGGGTTAAAAAGAGAGGTCATAAAATAAAAGAAGTTAAAGTTTATCCAATCGTTGTTGAAGACGAGCTTGAAAAAATTTCTAAAACAAAAGAATTAAAAACATTTCTGGAAAGGATTGGATTAAAGGAAGAACTACAAAGAGCAAAAAAGAAGAAAGTAAGGGCTGGAAAAGGAAAGTTAAGAGGAAGAAGATATAAAAGGAAAAAAAGTATTTTGTTTGTGATAAGCGAAGATAAAGGTATAAGTAAAGCAGTAAAGAATTTACCAGGTTGTAATGTTGTAAAGATAGAAAATTTAAGTGTAGAACATTTAGCTCCTGGTGGTATGCCAGGTAGGATAACTGTTTGGAGTGAATCCGCCATTAAAAAACTTAAAGAAAAATTAAAGAATATATAGGGAGATCATGGATCCTTATAAAATTTTGAAATATCCGCATTTAACTGAAAAGAGTATCAATTTGATAGAAAAAGAAAATAAAATAGTTTTTATTGTAGACCCAAAAGCTACAAAACACCAAATCAAAAAAGCCTTTGAAGAGATTTTTGGAGTTAAGGTTGAGAAAGTAAATACTCAAATAACTTTGAAAGGGGAAAAGAAAGCTTACATAAAGTTGAAAAAAGAATACAAAGCTAGTGACGTCGCAGCAAAATTGGGTATGATGTAAAATTATTAATTTTTAATTCTAAATCAAATTTATGTTTGAATATTTACTTTTTGGTGCAATCGTTTTGATAATAATTGGTGCAGTTTTAAGAATAATCAAGATCATTTTGATCGCTGTTTTATTAATTGGAATAATTTTATTTGTTGCAAATTATTTTAACATTCATATTCCTTATTTTTCAGATTTTACAGGTCATATGGTAAAAGCTTTCTCTAATTTTACTCAAAATTTTAATTTAGGAAAGAAGTAACAATCTAAAAATTTTTAAGTATGAAAGATTAAAAGCGATATTTATGGGAAAGCGTATAATCCAGCAAGCAAGAGGAAGAGGAGGTCCCAGATATAGAGCACCTAGTCATAGGTATTTAGGTAAAATTGAATATAAACCTCTAGGTTTAAGTTTAATAGGAAAGGTAAAGGATATTTTACACGATCCCGGAAGAAGCGCACCTGTTGCAATAGTTAGGTTTGAAGACGGAACCGAGATGTTACATTTAGCATGCGAAGGTTTAAAAGTTGGTGATGAAGTTTATTATGGTAAAGTCAAAGACGGAAGTGTTGCCTATTTGAAAGATATTCCAGTTGGTTCAAAGGTTTTTGCAATCGAAAATTATCCTGGTTCCGGTCCAAAGTATTGTAGAGCTTCTGGTTCTTTTGCAATTATTCTCGGAAAGAGTGAAGATAAAGTTACTTTACAATTACCCTCTGGAAAAATTTTAGAACTGGATGGAAGATGCAGAGCGACAGTTGGTGTAGCAGCTGGAGGAGGAAGAACTGAAAAACCATGGGTAAAAGCAGGTAAGAAATGGCACGCTATGAGAGCAAGGGGTAAGTTGTATCCAAGAACGAGTGCCAACAAGATGGCCCCCGTTGACCATCCTTTTGGTGGAAAGAAAAAACAAAGAAGACCCCCCGTTTCAAGATGGAAGAAACCACCTGGTGCAAAAGTAGGAACTATAAGTCCTAAAAGAGTAGGAAGGAAGAAAGGAAGAAAACTTTAAAATTTTTAAATAATTTTTTTAATAATTTTGTTTATGCCTAAAGAATTTAGGTACAGAGGTTATACCTTAGAAGAATTACAAAAGATGAATATTGAGGAGTTTGCAAAGTTGGTAAAAGCTAGAGTGAGAAGGCATTTGAAAAGAGGGTTGACAGAAAGACAAAGAAAATTGTTGGAAAAGATAAAGAAAAATCCAGGAAAGTTTGTTAAAACTCATGATAGAGATATGATAATTTTGCCTCAAATGGTTGGTGCAACCATAGGAGTTTATAATGGAAAAGAATTCGTTCCAATAAAAATCCTTCCTGAAATGATTGGCCGTAGACTAGGGGAGTTTGTACCAACTACTAAAAAAGTTGAACATTCAGCACCTGGAGTTGGTGCTTCAAAATCAACAAAGCACATAGCGGTGAAGTGATGGAAGCTATCGCTAGGATTAGAAATGCAAGGATTTCTTTGAAAAAAGCTTTGGTTATTTGTAAAGAGTTAAAGGGAAAAAAACTGCAAGATGCAAAGAAATTTTTAGAAAATTTAATAAATAAAAAGATTAGTATAGATGGAAAATATTATACTAACACTGCCAAAGTTTTTTTAGAATTGATTTCCCAAGCAGCTGGAAATGCAAAGTTTAAAAATATGGATGCCAACAAACTTTTCATAAAAACTGTTAAAGCTGATAAGGGAGAAAGGATGTTAAGATATGGAAGAAAGGGTTTGAAAAGGAGAAAATCTACTCATTTAACAATGGTGGTGGAAGAAAGATGATTGAAAAAATTTTTGTAAAAGATGCAATAAAACAAGCAGAAATTGAAGAATATTTGAGAAAAAAATTTGATAAAGCTGGTTATAGTAGAAGCGAAATTCAAAGGACTCCTTTGGGAACGAGAATAATTGTTTATGCTTATAGACCAACTTTGGTCATAGGAAGAGGAGGTAGAAGGTTGGGAGAGATTGCAAAAGAGCTGAGTGAAAAGTTTGGTTTACAAAATCCTATGATAGATGTAAGAGAAGTTGAAAATCCTTTTTTGGATGCTAACATAGTTGCAAAAAGGATTGCAAAAGCTATTGAAAAGGGAATTAATTACAAGAAAGTTTGTAATTACTATGTTAGAAAAGTTATGGAAGCAGGAGCAATAGGAGTTAAGATAAGAGTAAGTGGAAAATTGGCTGGTAAAGAACGTTCAAGATTTGCAAAGTTTCAAGATGGTTTTATAGTTCAGTCCGGTCATTATTCAGAAACTTTAGTAGATAAAGCACAAGCTCAAGCTTTGATCAAACCTGGAATAGTTGGAGTTGAAGTTATGATAATGAAGAAAATGCCAAAAGAGTTAGAATTAGAGAAGGTGGTAAAACATGAAGGAATTGAAGATAAAAGAGTTGAGGAAGCTTAAAGATGAAGATTTATATAAAAAATTGAAGGAATTAAAATTAGAGTTAATGAAGGAAATGGGAAACATTAGGATGAAAAGACCAAGTAAAAATACTAAAAAAGCTTTGATTTTGAGAAAAGGTATTGCTAGAATTTTAACTATTTTAAGAGAAAGGGGGGTAAAAGTAAAGGAATGAGCACCAAATGTAAAAACTGTGGTGCACCTTTAACAGCTGGTAACATTTGTTCAAAATGTGGTTTACCTGAAGATTTATGTGTTTGTGCTACCATTCAAAAAGAAGAAGAAAAGATAAAAGTTTGGGTTGAGAAAAGAAGATATGGAAAGTTTATGACTATAATTGAAGGAATAAAAGAAGAACCTAAAAGAATTCTTTCATTTTTAAAATCAAAACTTGCTTGTGGCGGAACTTTTAAGAATGGAAGATTTGAATTGCAAGGTGATCATAGAGGTAAGATTAAAGATTTGCTTGTAAAGTTGGGTTTTGAGGAAAGAAATATTGAAATTATCTAGCAAGTTTTTTATTTAAAGGTGTTTTATAACGTTTCTGTAATTTTTATGATTTAGAGAATATTGACCTATTATTTCAACCTTTTTAAAAGATATCAGAAAGATTATTTTTAAGTTAAAATAGGAGGAATTAAAATAAAAATTATGATCACCCCAAAAAATTTGATAAAGCATGAACTTATAGGATTGGAAGTAAAAATTGTAAAGGCAACAAATCCAACTTTGAAAGGAAGAAAGGGAAAAGTGGTTGATGAAACTTATAACATGCTTGTGATAGATGTTGGCAACAAAGAAATAAAAGTTGCAAAAAAAGATTGTGTCTTTCGTTTTACTCTACCTAGCAAAGTTAAGGTTGAAGTTGATGGAAAGTTGTTGGTTGGAAGACCAGAGGAAAGAATAAAGAAAAATTTACCTAGATGGTAAAATTTTTTAAATTTCTTTTTCTATTGTAAATCTTATGCCAGTAAGAGATATCGGAATTGATGTAAAGAATTTACCTAAAAAAGAATGTAAAGATCCAAAATGTCCATTTCATGGAAAACTACCAGTTAGAGGAAAAATTTTAGAAGGAATAGTCGTTTCTACTAAAATGCCAAAAACTGTTGTGGTCGAAAGGAATTATTTACATTACGTTCCAAAGTATGAAAGATATGAGAGGAGAAGAAAAAAAATAACTGCTTATTTACCAGAATGTATTGATGTTAAGGAAGGTGATAGAGTAAGGATTGCAGAATGTAGAAAATTAAGTAAAACAAAAGCTTTTGTTGTGATTGAAAATTTAAGCGAAAGTTAAGATCTAAAAATTGAAAGAAATAAATTTAAATTCTGTTCAATAAATTGAAGAAATATGAAAGCGTTAAAAGCAAGTGTTACTAAAGGATTGGAACCGGGTAGTTATTTGATTTGTGCAGATAATAGTGGAGCTAAAATTTTAAGGTTAATTTCTGTTATTGGTTATAAGGGTCGAAAAAGAAGGAGGCAAAGAGCAGGAGTTGGAGATATGATTAAAGCTTCTGTAAAAGAAGGAGATCCAAAAATAAGAAAACAGGTTGTTACTGCTGTTATAATAAGACAGAAAAAAGAATATAGAAGACCTAATGGTTTAAGAGTAAAGTTTGAAGATAATGCGGCTGTTTTAGTTGATGATGAAGGAAATCCTAGAGGAACAGAAATTAAAGGACCAGTTGCGAAAGAGGCGGTTGAGAGGTTTACCGGAATAGGAAAAATTGCAGCCATGGTGGTTTAATGAAATTACAGGAAAAAGTTAATTCGGTTTTGGAAAGGATAGAAGTTGAAAAAGGTTTTAAGTATACTCCAGAGATTGCAGCTTTACATTTGGTTGAAGAAGTTGGAGAGTTGGTAAATGAAATAGTTACAGAAAAAATTAAACATAGCAAAACAAATTTAGATAATTTAAAAACAGAAATAGCAGATATTTTTATACTACTTGCAAAAATTGCAAATTTATACAAAGTTGATATTGAAGAATGTGTAAATCTAAAATTGAGAGGATCTTAAATGAAAAGACCTAAATCAAAGAAGCCAAGAAAGCAAAGAAAGTTTTTGTATAACGCACCTTTACATTTGAGAAAGAAGATGTTAGCCGCTCATTTAAGTAAAGAACTAAGAGAAAAATACAAAACAAGAAGTTTGCCTGTTAGAGTAGGAGATGAGGTTGAAGTGATGAGAGGGAAGTTTAAAGGAAAAAGGGGAAAGATCCTTAAAGTTGATTTAAAAAAGTTGAGAGTGTATGTGGAAGGAATAACCATCAAGAAAAGTTCTGGTCAAGAAAGATTGTTCCCTTTACATCCATCAAAACTAAAGATTATTAAACTTGATCTTTCAGATAAATATAGACAAAAGATATTGGAGAGGAAGATGAATGTCGCATCTCAAAAGGCTTAGAGCACCATCCTTTTGGAAAGTTAAAAAGAAACAAACAACTTGGGTAGTAAAACCTAGAGCTGGACCTCACAAAGCTGAAGAAAGCATCCCTTTGCTTATTTTGGTGAGAGAAATTTTAGATCTTGCGGAGACTGCGAGAGATGCTAAAAAAATTATAAAGAATGGAGAAATTTGGGTTGATGGAAAACCAAGGAAAGACCATAAGTTTCCAGTTGGTCTCTTTGATGTGATTCAAATACCAAAACTCAATAAATTTTATCGAGTTTTACCAACAAAAAAAGGTTTAGAAATTTTTGAAATAGACGAAAAGGATGCTAAAGTAAAAATTTGCAGAATTGATAGCAAAACAACAGTTAAAAATGGTAAAATGCAGTTGAATTTACACGATGGCAAAAATATTTTGGTCGATGATCCAAAAACTTATAAGACTGGAGATTCTTTACTACTTGAAATACCAACTTTAAAAATTTTGGATCACGTTCCACTTAAACCAGGAAATTTAGGAATAGTTGGAAAGGGAAAGAACTGTGGAAGGTTAGGAATAGTTAAAGATATAATCGTTACAAGAACTAAAGAGCCAACCAAAGTTATTTGCGAAAGTCAAGGAGAAGAGATAGAGGTTTTGAAAGAGCATTTCTTTGTAATAGGAAAGAAACAACCTTTGATAAAGGTGTTTGAATGAATCCTATGCAACAAATTGAAATAGAAAAAGTAACTTTAAACATTGGTTGTGGAGGAAATTTGGAAAAAATTGAAAAAGCAAAAAAGTTACTACAAAAACTAACTGCTCAAAAACCTTGTGTAACTTTATCGAAAAAAAGAAGTACTTTTGGTATTGCAAGAGGAAAACCTGTAGGAGTCAAAGTTACCTTAAGAGGAAAAAAAGCGTTAGAGTTTTTAAAAAAGGCTTTAGCAGCTATAGATAATAAGCTTAGTGCAAACAATTTTGATAAAGAAGGAAATTTTTCGTTTGGAATTAAAGAATATATCGAAATACCTGGTGTAAAATACGATCCAGAAATTGGTATATTAGGAATGGATGTTTGTGTAACCTTAAAAAGAAAGGGTTACAGAATAAAATATAGAAGAATTCAAAAAAGAAAAATTCCTAAAAAGCATAGGATAACTAAAGTTGAAGCTATGGAATGGGTTGAAAAAAATTTGGGGGTGAAGATTGATGGAGCTATTTAAAAATTTGTTGAACCAACCTGAAATATTAGATTTGATCTCAAAATTGAATGGTGCACTGTTGAAAAAAGCTGAAAAAGAAGGATACTCAAAAGTTTACGAAAAATTTTTAATTCATTTTTTTGAGATTGAAGAAATAGAAGTTGAAAACATTTTAGCAGGATTGGGTGAGGTTGGTGGTTAAAGAAAACAAATACGGAAAAGGAGCAATAAGATGTAGAAGATGTGGTTCTCATAGAGGAGTTATTAGAAAATATGGTTTATACTACTGCAGAAAATGCATGCGTGAAATAGCTGAAAAATTAGGTTTTAAAAAATATTCTTAAGTTATGCTAGATTTTATAATTTTTTCAATTTTTATGATAGGTTTGGGAATAGCTTCTTATCTTGATTTAAAAACAACTGAAGTTCCTGACAAGTTTTTTTATATTTTGATCGGAATCATTTCACCCTTTCTAATTTTGAAATATTTTCAAGATTTTACATTTTTCAAAAATTCTTTGTTGTTTGGTGGTTTGTTTTCTTTGTTAGGGTTGATTTTTTATAAAACTGGTCAATGGGGTGGGGCAGACTCATTTTTTCTTGCTCTCATAGGTTTTTTCTTCCCTTCTTTATCTTTTTCAAAAACTTCAATTTTTCCATTTCCTTTATCTTTTTTGATAAATTTAATGTTCATAGGTGCTGTTTACATGCTAATTTATTCTTTTTTTCTTACTTTCAAAAACAAAAAATTTTGGAAGAAATTTAGATTTGAAATCGAAAAAAATTTAAAGTTGTGGATAGTTTTTTCCGTATCTTTATTTTTCTTAACATTCTTCATCTTTTTCCAAATTTTTCCAGTTGTACAAACTTTTCACTTTGCGTTTTTCATAACTTTTCTATTTTTTTCTTTACTTTTTTTACTTAAATATGCAAAATTGGTGGAGAATTTGATTTTTAAACGAAAAATACCAGTGAGCAAACTTAAAGTTGGAGATATGCTTGCAGAAATAAGGGAACTTCGTGGCTTAACGGAAGTTGAAGTTAAACAAATTAAAAGAACAAGGAAATATGTATGGATAAAAGAGGGAATAAGGTTTTTACCTGCTTTTCCATTAACTTTTCTTTTTACAGTTTTCTTTGGTGAGTTCTTTTCTCTTCTTCTTTTTCCAATTTTTTAAAACTGCAATATTTCCAAAGAACTTTTGGTATTTTTACACTTCCATCTTTTTGTTGATATTGTTCTATTATTGCTAACATAGTTCTACTCGTTGCTAAAGCTGTTGAATTTAGAGTATGTACATACCCTTTTACTGGTGCTCCTTCTTTTTCTCTGTACCTTATATTCAACCTTCTAGCTTGATAATCAGTACAATTACTGTTTGAACCAGCTTCTCTGAATTTACCATCTACCATCCAAACCTCAATATCATATTTTTTTGCTGCAACTACTCCTAAATCACCAGTGCAAACGTTCACAACCCTATAATGTAATCCTAATTTTTGATACAATTTTTCTGCATTCTTTTGTAAGATTTCATGCCATTCCCAGCTTTCTTCAGGTAAACTGAAAACAAATTGCTCAACTTTATGGAATTGGTGCATTCTGAATAAACCTTTTGTGTATTTTCCATGCGCACCAACTTCTTTTCGAAAGTTAACACTTAAACCACAGTAAAGTTTTGGTAATTCATCTTTCAAAAAAACTTCATTTGCATGCATTGCTGCAATAGGATGCTCACTAGTAGCAATCAAGTGTAAGTCTTGATTATCAATTTTATAAAGTTGTAAGTCAAAATCTTCTAAACTGGTCACACCTTCATAAAACTCTCTCTTCATCATCAAAGGAGGATAAACTAAAACAAAACCTTTTTTTCTCAAAAAATCTATTGCAAACCTTTGGATTGCTAAATCTAGCAGAACCAATTTTTCCTTAAAAAAGAAAAATCCATGTCCGGCAATCTTGTTTGCTCTCTCTTGTTCGATCAAATTTAATTCTTTTAAAATCGTTAAATGGTCTTTAGGTTCAAAATTGAATGTCGGAGGCTTACCCCATCTTCTTATTTCAACATTCTCATTTTCATCCTTTCCATAAGGAACACTTTCATGTATCAAATTCGGAATTCTTAAAAGTAAATAGGTAATTCTGTTTTCCAATTCTTCTTTTTTTCTTTCCAACTCTTTTATCTTTTGAGGTAAATTTTTTGCTTCCTCTAACAAAATGTTAAATTCTTTTCCTTGACTTTTCAGTTTTGCGATTTGGATACTCAACTCATTTCTCTTTCTTCTCAACTCATTTATTTGGGAAATGACTTCTCTCCATTTAACATCTAATTCTCTGACTTCATCAACCATTTTAAGGAGAGTTGGATCATTCCTCTTTTTTAAGTTTTCTTTTACAAAGTCAGGGTTTTCTCTTATAAGTTTTAAATCAATCATAAATATTTTCACAATTTTTTAATTTTTTAAATTTTTATCTGGTTATTTTTACACTTTTTATTTCGCTATAAAGTTTTTGCGCTTTCCCCCTTTTAAAATGATTTCTTACTGGTTCTAGAATTTGGTTCAAGTAAAAAACAACAGCATTTTTTAAATCGAGAGGATGTAGTTTGCCAGTCAAAAAATCTTTTTCTAATTCGTAATAATTTTGATATTCAACTCTTCCTCCATACTTTTCTTCTCTCTTAATTTCAATTGAATCAAATTTTCGGAAGAGAATGTATCTAACGATTTCTAAAACTGGATTGTTTTCTTTTTGTTTTGGAGGACAAAAAGCTTTTACTATTTTTCTTCTGATGGTTTCTTCGTCATCATGAATATAAATAGCTGTTTCTGGTTTTGATTTTGACATCTTGAATGAAATTTGTTGATTTATACTTTCATTCTCATCAAAATTTCCCATTTTGGTAGGACCTTGCAAACCTATTAGCAAATGATGATGAACTGCTATAGGTTTTTTCTTTCCTAATTTTTCAGCTAATTCTCTGGCTAACATATTAACTCTTCTTTGATCCATTCCCAATTGACAAATATCTACTCCTCTTTGCTCATTCAACATGAAAATATCAGTGGCTTGCATTAAGGGATAGATTATCAAGGAAGGATTTTTAACTTCAGTTTCTGTTCTACCAGCAATAGTAACACTTCTTAAAATTCTTTTTATGGTAACCATTCTTGAAATTTTTAAAAACGTTTCCCAATAGGTTTCATCTTTGATCAAATCACTACACCAAACAATTTTAATTTTATCAATATCTACACCACAGGCCTTCCATCCTTCAATGAAGTATTCACCGGCTTTTCTGATTAATTCAATATCTCCCCCATATTTATTGTTTAAAAAAGCAAACCAATCAGCCAAATAAATTATGAAATCTATCTTTGCTTCTAAAAAATCTTGCAATTTTAAGCCTCTTAACAAACCAGTACCTATATGCATCAAACCACTTGGTTCAAAACCATCATAGGCAACTATTTTTTGCTGAGTTTGTAATAACTCTATCAATTCTTTTTCAGTAATTATTTCTTCAGTTGGTTCTTTTTTAATCAACTCTAATCTTTTTTCCCAATCCATAATTCAAAATTGTTCAAAAGAATTTAAAAAATAAAATTCAAAAAATTTTGCATGATAGAGTTGACTTTCTTAGGAGCAATGGGTTGTGTAGGTGCTAGTGCGATTTTGGTGGATACTGGTAATGAAAAGTTGATGTTGGATTATGGTGTGAAAGTAAGTGAAAGACCGCATGTTTTTCCTTTACCTATAGAAGGAAGTGTTGATGCTATCCTATTAACTCATTCTCATTTAGATCATAGTGGTGGTTTACCAATTCTTTCTAGAAATGGAGTACCTATTTATTCTTTAAAAGTTAATCAACCTTTAGCTGAGCTTTTGTTAAACGATTCGATAAAAGTTTCTCATGAAGAGGGAATTTCCTTACCTTTTGATAAGAATGATGTAGTTATAACAATTAACAGTTTTAAACAAGTTGAATATAAAAAAGAGTTTAAAGTTCATAAGAGCAATATAACTTTCTTAGATGCAGGTCATATTCCAGGAAGTGCAATGATTTACTTAGAAAATGAAAAGAAGATTCTGTACACAGGTGATTTTAACACTTTAGAAACAAGGTTAGTTAATGCTTGTGAAAAGAAATTACCTGAAACTGATGTTTTGATAACAGAATGTACTTATTCGGATAGGGATCATCCTGATAGGAAGGAACAAGAAAAAGAACTTTTGAAACTAATTGATTCGACCTTAGCTAAAGATGGTATTGCATTGATCGCAGCTTTTGCTATAGCTAGAGCACAAGAAATTTTGTTGATTTTGAATAGTAAAGGGATAGATTATCCTTGTTATATAGATGGAATGGCAAAAAAAGCTACAACAATTTTGATTAAAAATAGGGCATGTAAAGATTGTGAAAAATTGGATGCAGCTTTAGAAAATGTCAAGTACATAAACACTGCTAGGCAAAGAAAAAAAGTCATTAAACAACCTGGTGTAATAGTTACCACAAGTGGAATGTTGCATGGTGGTCCAATAGTTTGGTATTTAAAAAAACTTTACAACAAAGAAAATTGCAGTTTGATCTTGACTGGTTTTCAAGTTGAAGGTACACCAGGAAAAACTTTACTTGAGACAGGAAGGTTTGTTTATGAAACTTTAGATTTAGAGGTTAAAATGTTGGTTAAACGACTGGATTTTAGTGCTCATGTTGGAAGAAGTGATTTATTAAAATTCATAAAAAAAATAAATCCTGAAAAAGTTTTTTGCGTGCATGGAGATCATACTGAAGAATTTAGTTTTGAACTGAAGGAAATGGGGTTTGATGCTGTCGCACCTTTGGCAAACAATAGGAGATTTAAAATTTAATGTAATCTAGTAAGTTTACATTATCTGGAAGCCTTCTTTGAATTTCTAAAATCTTTTGTGCGGTTTTTGAAATTGCATAATCTTTTGCTAATTTTTCAGCATAAGTTTCTTCATACCCTAGCTTTAAAGTTTTGACTTTGTATGCAATTTTTAGGAGTTTTGCATAATCTTGTAATGCTTTTATCAAACCTTTCATATCAGGTTCTATTTCTTTTTTAACTATTTTGCTCATGATCTTTACTTGTTAGTAGTTACTTATAAATTTTTTGGTGTTAAAATAGAGATGTTTGATACTTTCTAACAGCTCTTGTTACCTTTATTGCTAACGATATAACTTTTAATGCATTTTTTTCATCTGTTGACAAATAAATAGGAAATAGGTAATTTTTTTTCTTTTAGTTCTTCAAGATTTCTTATCTTTTCTAGCTCTGGAACGTCTTTTACCATAATAAGTATCCAGTCCAAGATTCGACTTCCATAAGCATACATGTGAACTTGAATATTACCTCTCTTAAGTTGTCTTTCAAAACTGTATAAACTTTGAAACGTTTTTACCTCTAATCCATAAGGTTTTATTTTGTTTTTATCTTTAATGTAAATTACACCATCTAATTTTCCAACTATTCTTACAGGTTTTCCATCAATTTCAACCCAAAAATTTAATGTTCTACCTGGATAAAGACCTTCCCCATCTTTCGCATATCTTTTAATGATTTCCTTCAACCATTTTATGGTGAGGTCGTGTACTTTTGATCTGTAGTTTAAAATAGGAATTGGTAAACGTTTTTCAAGTGTAGCTTCTAAATTGTAAACGAGTTCATTTACAGTATAAACTTCTTCTTTACTTAACTCTAAATCTTCTAATTCTTTGAATAATTTTTCAAATTGTGTTAAATTATTTTCTTCGATAATTCTTTTTAATTCTTTTCCATAAACATCAGTTTCTTTTAAACCTAAAATTTCATCCAATCTTCTGACTAACATAAAAAGAATAAAAGAAATTTAAGTTTAAATTTATTTTGTTACTTAATAGTAAATAAAACCGAAAAATTTATATAAAAGTAAATATAACTACTTTTTAGTGATTAAAATGTTTGAAAGTTTGGAAATCTGTGCAAAAAATTACAAAAGATGGAAAGAAAAGGTGTTAGAAGGCAAAGATTTAAATCAAGTTAAAAATGCTGCTAAAAAAGCATTCTTTTGGGCTGAATTACATTCTGCATTCTTATTTCTAAACCAGTTAGAAATTTCAAATTCTTTACATCCAACTTTATTAAAAGCAAAAGCAAGAATAGTTAAAAAATTGAGTGAATATGCAGAAGAAATAAGCAAAGAAATTTCAAATTTTAAAACCTAAAAATAATTGATGAAAAAAACAGTTCTTTTTTTGATAGATGGATTGAGTGACTTACCTTTTGAGAAAAAAACTCCTTTAAGCGAGGCTTTTAAACCAAACTTGGATTGGTTTGCTTCAAATGGAAAGGTTGGAAAGCTTAATTTAATAAATCAAAAAGAATGGAACGCTTTAGAAAATCCAAGTGCAAGTGTTTCTCATTTGGCAAACGTAAGCTTGTTAGGTTATTGCGTTCTAAAACACAAAAATTTGAAAAGAGGACCTTTAGAAGCAATTGCAGCTGAGATAAATTATAAACGAGGTTGGCTAGCATTTAGAGCAAATTTTGCAACCGTTGACGAAGATTTAAGGGTTATAGATAGAAGGGCCGGAAGAAATTCTTATTTGCTGGATAAGTTGATTACAGAGATAAACAAAAAGTTAAAATTTGAAATACCTTTCATTTTAAAAAGAAATTATGTTCATAGAGCAGCCTTGGTTTTTAAAGAGTTTTTAAGCTCAGATTTAGAACCTAATGACCCTTTTGAAAATGGAAAGAAAGTTAAGAAAGTTAAACCTAAGCATAAAAAAGCAAAAGAAAGTGCAAGGATTGTAAACTCTTTTCTGGAAGAATTTTATGAAATTGCAAGCAAAAGCGAAATCAACAAAAAAAGGGCTAAAAAAGGTCTATTACCTGCCAACTATTTGCTTTTGAGAGATGCTGGAAATGATTTTGAACTTTTGTTACCATATTTTCCAAAAAAGTGGAATTTGAAAACTCTTTGCATATCAGAAAATGGAGCAATGAAAGCAACCTGCATGCTTGCCGGTTTTGAGTGTTTAACAATTCCTGAAACAAATTTTAAAAAAACTTTAGATTTTGTATTTGAGAATCTTGAAAATGTTTTGAGCGAATACGATTTCATTTATGTTCATATTAAAGAAGCTGATAAATACGCTCATGATAAAGATTTTGAAGGTAAAAAAAGAGTAATTGAAAAGATTGATGAAAGATTAGAGATTTTCAAAAAAGAGAAGATAAACTTGATAGTTACTTGTGATCATATCACTTCTTGGCTTACAGGTAAACATATGCAAGGAAAAGTTCCATGTTTGGTTTATGGAAAGGGAAAAAGTAAAGTCAAAAAGTTCGATGAATTTAATGCTAAGGATTTTGATTACAGACCAAAAACTTTTTGGAAATGGTTTTTTGAATAGACATTAGTGTTCATCAATAATATATATTATCGGTGTACATAATTGAATTATGAAAGTTGAAGATATAAAAACAAGAATAGTTTTTACAAGTTCTAGTAAACCAACGCTAGAGGTTGAAGTTAAAACTATAAAAGGAAGCGTTAAAGCTTCTATACCTTTTGGAACGAGCACTGGAAACTTTGAAGTTAAAAATCTGGAACCAAAATTGGCGTTTAAAACTTTTTCTCAATTTAAAGATGCTTTAAAATGGCAAGAATGGAGTTCAATAAAAGAAGTTGACGAATTTTTAAAAAGAGTTGATGGAACTGAAGATTTTAGTAGAATGGGTGGAAATTTAGCTTTGGCAATATCCATAGCTTTCTTAAAAGCTTTTGCTTTAGAAGAAGGGGTTGAAGTTTTTGAATATTTATCAAAAAAACCTAGAATCCCTTTACCTTTATGTAATGTGGTTGGAACATGGGAAAAGAAAAAAACTTTTCAAGAATTTTTGCTGTTTCCAAAACATCAAAAAAACTTTTTTGATTCGATTGAAAAAATAAGTCAAGCTTATCATGAAATAGCTTTAGAGCTTAAAAGAAAAGATAAAAGTTTTAACTTTGGTAGGAATTGGGAATCGGCATGGGTTTGTAATTTAACCAATGAAGATATATTAGAAATCTTGGAAGAAATTTCAAAAAAATACGATTTGTTCATAGGTTTGGATGTAGCAGCTAACAATTTGTATGAAATTGAACATTATCACTACTTTGATAAAAAATTGAATAGAATGGAGCAATTAAATTATTTGGAAGAATTGATTAAAAAGTTTAAGATAAAATATGTTGAAGATCCTTTTGAAGAAAATGATTTTGTTTCTTTTTCAACTTTACAAGCAAGGCTTCCTAATACTTTAATTTGTGGAGATGATTTATTAGTTACCAATTTAAAAAGATTAAGAGCAGCTATTGATTTAAAGGCTGTTAGGGCTGTAATAATCAAACCAAACCAAGTAGGAACTTTGAGTGATACAATCAAATTCTTTGAAGAAGCTAAAAAACATGAACTTAAAACTGTAATTTCACATCGTTCAAATGAAACTGATGATAATTTTTTAGCTCATTTGGCAGTTGGTTTAGGAAGCGACTTCGCAAAGATTGGAATCAGTGGAGAAAGGATAGTAAAGATAAATGAATTCATCAGAATAGAAGAAAAGCTAAGTTGATAGAATGGTAATATTAACTTCTCTTTTTCCCCTTTTTACACATCTTTTAATTTTATCCTGTTAATTATAATTTTTATTTTGGTTGGAATGTTAATTGGTCCAAAAAGTTTGGAAATAATCGAGAACCAAGAATTGGTAAACATTTTTGCTGAAATAATAGATTACTTCTGTTTTTTTTAGGTTTGAAATTCAATTTTTCAAAGATTTTGAAGTTAGATTTTATACCTTTTTTATTGCTAAGTTGAAGTAGGAATAGTGTTTCTAAATTGCCTATCAATTATTACTTTCTTTTTCACAATTTCAAGCTTTATTTTTTGGTTTGGTTGTAAGCGTTATGAGTACTATCTTAACCATAAGAGTAGTGAAAGAAATAAAGATTGGAAAGGAAGAAGAAGTTTTCAACTAAGGTTTGAGTTTCAATAATTGAAGATGTGGTTACATTTTTTGATGACTCTCAAGTTTAGCAATAAGAAACTTAAAAAGTTTTGATTTAACTAACTTGTTTTTTAAAGTTGTCACTGTTTTATTTACTACCTTTATCTTCGATTCATTTACTTTATCGTAAAAATTTGATAAAAATTATTGAATATTACCCGAAGCTTTTAACCATTACTTTTACAAATTAATTTTGATAAGAAAGAAAAAACTGATTAGGGATTTCACGATTGGAAACTTTTTAATCTTAGTTTCTTCCTACTCTTTCCTTTAATTTCTTTTTTTATTAAGTATTTAATTAAAAACTTAAAAAAATAAAAAAATAAATTATGATTAAGATTGATGGAAAAATCGGTTATGGACAAGTTTTAAGAACAAGTATAGCTTTGTCAACATTGACTGGAAAACCTGTTAAAATTTTTAACATTCGTGTAAACAGACCAAATCCTGGACTGGCAGCACAACATCTAACAAGTGTAAAAGTTGCAGCAGAATTTTGTAATGCTGAAGTAAAAGGTTTGAAACTAGGTTCTTTGGAAATTGAATTTTTTCCAAAAGAAATCGATTTACCTTCTAAAAAAAGAATAGATATAGGAACAGCTGGAAACATAGGATTGTTTCTACAGACTTTATTTCCAATTTTGCTTTTTGGTGATAAAGAAGTTGAGTTAGAAATAAAAGGTGGGACTGCAGGTTTGGGGGCCCCTCCAATAGAGTTTTTAATCCATGTTCTTTTTCCAATTCTGGAAAAAATGGGAGTTAAGAAACCACTGATAGAAATTGAAAGATATGGGTTTTATCCAAAAGGAGGTGGATTAGTTCGAATAAAAACTTTTCCAATCAAAAGTTTAAAAAGTCTGAAACTTGTTGAAAGAGGAAGTTTAAAAAAGATTGAGGGAATTTCAGTTGTTGGTAGTTTGCCTGAAGATATTGCAAAAAGGCAAGCTGCTAGTGCAAAAAAAATTTTAATGAAAGCTGGTTTTAACAGCGAAATTAAAAGTAAAGTGGTTAATACTTTTTCTCCAGGAACTTTTATATCTTTATGGGCAATTTTTGAAAATACAGTTCTTGGAAACGATGCATTGGGAGAAAAAGGAAAACCGGCAGAAAAAGTTGGGGAGGAGGTAGCTTTAGGTTTGCTAGAATCTATAAGATCAAATGCTTGTTTAGATAAGTTCCTGAGCGATCAGATAATTCCATTTTTAGTTCTCGCTAAAGGAAAAAGTGAAGTTAAGATAGAAAAATTTACAGATCATGTGATGACCAATTTAAAAGTGTGTGAGATGTTTTTTGAAGAAATTTTTGAAATTGATGAAGAGAATAGAATAATAAAAGTCAATGGAATTGGATTCGAAGGAAAAATTTAAAATAATTTTTTTGGTAATTTTTTTATAATGATGAAAAAAATATTCGGAGGTTTTGAGTAGAGGGATTGCAGTTAAAGCTGTTTTAAGAAGGAATTTAGATGAAATAAGGGCTGAATTTTTAAATTATTCGTTTAGACTTAAAATACCCTATCAAGATTACAAAAATTTTTGGTTAGTTGATATAATTTTTGCAGAAAGAGCTGAAATTTTAGAACCTACAAACAGAAAAGAATTACTTCCTCAAAATTTGTCTTATCCTCTTTATATTCAAGAAGAGTTGCATATTTGTTAACTTGCGAGGCTGATGAAAAATTGTTATCAATCCTTCTTTTAAAATAAAAAAAAGTTTATTCGATTTTAACTTCCTTTCCTTTCCTTTCTTTTATCTTCTTTTTGACTCTAATTTCGAGAACACCATTTTCCAACTTCGCTTTCGCACTTTCTGAATCTACTGGTAAAGGTAAGGGAATAATTCTTCTTAATTTCCCATACTTTCTTTCAGCTTTATAAAATCCTTCTGCTTTTTCTTCAACTTCTTCTTTTTTTTCAGCTTTTATATCAATAGCGTTTTCTAACACCCTTACTTGAATTTCATTCTTTTTAAAACCTGGTAAGTCTGCTCTTATTACTATCTCATCATTTTCTTCAAAAACATCAACTGGAAAGCTTTCATACATTTCTGGAATTTCAATTCTTCTCAACAACCTTCTGAATCTTCTTCTCATTCTTTCTAATTCTTCTAAAAACTCTTCTAAAGGGTCTGTCCACCAAAACATTTTCTCCATTAATTTTCTCTTTTAGCAATATTTAAAGTTTTTGATTAAATTTTGATTAACTCAAGTTTTTTAACCCTAAATCCTTTTCCATGCATATGTTTTTTACCACACTCACCACATTTAAAGCGTAAATCAACTTTTCTAGTTGGCTTGCCTCTTCCTTTCGGATTTTCTTTTGGAAAACTTCCATATCCTTTCATTTTTCTTTCAAACCTTCTTTGACCATGACTCAAACTACCTCTAGGTTTCTTTTTTGCTATCTCAACTGTATGTAAAGTATGTTTTCTACAAAAAGGGCAGTATATTCTTACTTTTTGAGGTATTTTCATTCTTCCACCTCAACTTCTTCAGCTAAACCCTGTTCGACTAATATTTCCATTATGTCTTCAGGTAATTTAAGTATATCTCCTTTTTTAAACGGTCCATAAGTTTTTTCATCAGTGCCGACAAACTCAGGAATTTCTTCTTTAGCTATTAAAACTTTTTGCTTTTCTGGTTTAAACTTTAGAATTTTGTTTCTTCTTTCTTTTAACAGTTCAACCATCTTATTAAACATTTCTCTTTCATCAGGTTCCATGTTTTCTGGTACGACTCCACTATCAAAAAATTCTACAACGGCTTTCAAGATCTTTCTTTCTCTTAACTTCAAAATACTTTTTAACAAAATTTCAACATTTTTAACTTCAAACAAACTTTTAGTATCCTTCATCGATTTTTTAATTTCTAAATAATTTTTAACTTCTTCAAAAAAATTTTGTGGTAATTTTGTTAGCGAAGGGGATAATGTTTCTTCTCTTTGAATCTTTCTTATGATTTCATAAGTTATTGTTTCACTCATTTTTTAACCCTCAATTTTTTAATTTTTCTTTCTTGCTTAAATAATTTATAAGCATAATTTACAGGATTTTTAATAACTCCTACTTCTTGCAAGCATAAATTACAATAAACATCCAATCCCATATCCTTATAAAAATTTGGATGATCGCAATTAGGTGGTAACAAATTCCTTTCTTGCTTGAAATGCCATCTCAACTGAGTTCTAATATAATTATCTCTTAACTTTGGTTTATTTTTTTCGTTCCATTCATAGAGTTTCTTTTCAACTTCTTGATCACTCCAACCCATGTTTCTTAGAAAAGTTACCAAAACAAAAATACTTCTTTTTCTTCCATCTTCCATTCCTTCGAGAATTCTTTTTATGCAAGGAGGAAAATATTTTTCTTCAATTTTAATTTTTTTCTTTTTAACTTCTTTCAGTGCAATAAATTCAATTTTTTCCAAACCTTTTCTTGTGAACCAATCCAAGGCTTCAGTCACTAAGCCTATAGCTTCATTTTCTTTATATTTTTTTAAAAAACTGGTTTCAATTTTCGCTTTTTCAATCAAAGCATCTTCCTTTTTAAATTTTTTTAGTTGGTTTTGGGTTAGAGGCAAACTAACTAATAAAGTTTTTTCGTTGAGTGAGAAAGGCATTCTAAATAAATGTCTAGAACCAAATATATCAATGTTCACAACTTTGAAAGGATCCAGTTTGTTTTGGGTTAAGATTTCATCAACATTTTTTCCGATTCTTTTTGCAATTTCATTTGCAGAAAAATTACTCAATAATTCTTCTCTTAAATTTTCTTCTACATAACTTTTCAAGTAGAGTAAAATTTTTTCAAGTAGTTCTGGATAAAGTTTTCTGGTTTCTTCAAAATTTATTTTTGATGGTAAGCTTTCAAAAGGAATTGCTAAATGAAAACTGTTACCACCAGAAAATTTAAGGCTTATGTTTTTAATTCCATGATCTTTCAAAGCTTCAATTATTTGGAGAGTTACAATTTTTGCTATCTCAAAATCTTTTACGTCTGGATCAATAAAAATTTCCCACCCCTTTCTCAATTCATCCAATTCACTCTTATTAATCCCAGCTTTCAATTGCATCGGATTTTCCCATCTTTCAACACTTGCATGAAAAGCTACAACTTTGTTTTCTACTGCAGCCAAAATATCATTTTCATAAAGTAAAACATCTGGCCTTTTTCCAAAACTGCCATCTTTAAATACACTTACAACCTCTCTATCTTTAGCAATTTCTAAAAGCTCTTTTTGAACTTTTTTTTGTGAATACCATTTTAGAATTCTCTCATTTTCCATAGTGAAACTTTTATCTTTTAAATTTAAATTAAAATATTAAAAGGATGATAAATTTTTTGTTTGCTGGAATAGATTTTTTACTGAACGAAAATCAAAAAGTTTATTTTTTGGAGGCTAATTCTACTCCAGGTGGCCTAAAAAGCTGGAAAAAAGTTTATAAAAATTTAGAGCCCTTAGAAAAATTGAAAGAAATTTTAAAAAGAAAAAATGTTAAAACTATTGCAATTTTAGCAAGAGGGAATAAAGAGCGACTAGAAACAAAATTTCATACCAGAAAAAAATTTTTATCAAAATTTTTTGATGTTCGATTGTGCAGTATAGAAGAAAATCAAAAAAATGTTAAAAAGAATTTAAATTTGTTGAAGGATGTAGATGGAAGATTTTTCAAGTTTGATTGTTTACATCTAGGAAATTTTATTAAGTATGAACCAAAAAACGTCTTGATAATAAATAGCTATAAAATTATGAAAATTACTCGAGACAAATGGAAATTTTATTTATTACTTAAAAAGAAGTTTAATCTTCCAAAAACTTTTTTAATAAAAAATGAATTCCAAGCTAAAAAAATTGTGAAAAAACAAGGATGGAATAAATTTGTTGTAAAGCCTAGATATGGAGAAAAAAGTAAAGGTATTCAAATTTTTGAAGGATGTGAAAAAATTAAAGTAGAAAAAAATTTTTTGTTGCAAGAGTATATCGAACCTTTAAAATTTAAGCAAAAATTTTGGAGTTACAGAGCTTGGGTGGTAGGTTATCAATATACTGGAACTTTAGCGCGATGTAGTGGAACTTCTATAGTTTCTTTAAGTTTAAATGCAAAACCTGCTAAACCTCCTTTCAGCATTAAAAATCAAATTAGAAAGGATTGTGAAAGAATGATAAAATATTTAATTTATTCAGTTAAAAAAGAAAGTATATGATGCGAATTAAGTTTTTCCCCGGATTTCTATTTATGGATTATGGAGATTTTCCTTATTTTGTGATAAACGTTCATTCTACTTCTTCTTTAAATATTTTACCAAGAGGAGATGTAGGTGCTGATTTAATTGCAAGATTAGTTGCTGAAAATTTAAAATGCAAGGCATTGATTTCAACGGTTACGAAAAATGAGTTTTTTGGAATTAATTTCAATCGTTTTCCCCCATCTATCAATGATGCGAAAGAAATGTTTAAATTAAGAATGAAAAAAAATTATGAAAGGTTATACGAATTAAGTAAACATTTTGCTTTCGCAGCTTTTGATAAAAAAGATTATTTTCAGCGGAAGAGAATTTATGATCTTTTTTGGAGAATTGCGAAACGAATGAAAAATAAAAAACTTCTTTTCATTTTTCCTCACACTCAATCAAGTATTTTAAAAAATTTACCTAGCATAATGGATATAACTTTTTATCAAACACTAGAAAAAGAGATAGCGAAAAAAATTATCCAAAAAGCAAACAAAAAATTTAAAAAAGAGCTTCAAAAACTTTCAAAAGAATATTTGGAATACACTTTGTTTTCGACTCGATTTCATTATGCAAATGTTATTAGAATAAAGTATGGAAAGTTTGACCCAAAACTTTTTAAGGAAGAAACCAAAGAATTTTTTGAAAAATGTCTTACACGAGCTAAAGAATTGAACGAAAAAGCTTTTAAACTTTTATATCGTAAGAATTCTTTGAAAAATTTGTTGAAAGCCACTGAATTGGTTTTCAAACGACCACAAATAACTTTTGAAAAAAATTTTACTGGTTTATATTCTCTTGCTCCTCAAAAATTTTTAAAAGGGGAAAAGATGATGCAAACAGAGGTTTCCACATTTTTGAGTGAATGTTATCCAGATTTAGCAGCTAAAATCATCTGTTTTATTGCTAAAAACGTGGAAAAACATTTTTGAGTATAAAGTTTTCATACATAAATCTTCCTAACGCTTGAATTAAAATTTGATATGTAACAGTTGGTAAACCATTCTCTTTATTTAATCTTCCTTTTAAATTAAATTCAACTTGTACTCCTATTTTGTTCTTTTCAATCACATGTTTTTGTAAAACGTAATTTACAGTTCCAGAATAATGAAATTTTCCAATTCCAACTTCAAGATCAGTTTTTAATTTTAAATCATTAAAAACTTTATCTAAATAATCTAAAAATCTGTATTTGAAATCAAAAGCATTCTTCTTTCCTCCTATTGCTGAATAATTTTCTCCAAAACCTAAAATCACATCGTATTTCCTTTTCTTGTGCATTCCATGAATTGAAATTATTATTGAAGGGTTAAGCAAACTTATAAGTTTATGATAAGTTTCTAATTCTTCTCTTTTTTCAATGTTTTTATGGATTTCTATAAAAACTCTTCTATTTTTACCGATTACACTTGTTAGTAACCTTAGTCCTTTTCCAATTTCAGCAGGGTTTCTTGAGGCATCTATCTCAGTTCTTAAGAACCAAGGAATTAAATAAGCTGAACTTAGATTTAAAGCCCCTAATTTTGCTAGAATGTCAGTATTTTTATCTCCAACTGCAACTAACTCTCTTTTTCCACCGATTACAACTTCAATTCTGTCACTTTTTGCATGTTCTGCTGTAAAAAGAATTCGTTTAAAAGAATAACCTGACAAAATACCCACTTCAATGTTTTTAAAAAATATAGGAAAAACTTTTCTTTTTATGAAGAATTCAAACTCTTGTTTTTCTGCAAAGATTAAAAACGAATTTCCTTTATTTCCTTCAACCATTTCATTAACCTCTCAAGGAATGACTTTCTAGTTTTAACTTCTTCCTTAAGAAAATTTATCATTTTTGCTGCTATATTTACTTTTGTAGCTTGGGTTATTCCAAGAAAATGAACGTTAACGTTCGCTTCAATTAAATAAAGTTCTCCATCTTTTTGAATAAAATCCAAGCCGCAAATTTTCATTCCTAATTTTTCGGCAAGTTTTAAAGCTAATTCTTTTTCTTCTTCATTCAATTCAACTTTTTTACCCTTTCCACTTATTGCTATATTTGCTCTCCTTTCTCCCGCTTTTGCAATTCTTTTCATCGCAAAAATTTCATTTCCAATTACTACAACTCTTAAATCTTCACCTGGATTTTCAATATATTCTTCCATAAAAATTGGTTCTTGAAATCTTTTTAACATATCGATTAAACTTCTTGCTGATTCTTCTGAATCAGCAAACATTACACCTTTTCCTAAACTTCCATAGATTAATTTAAAAACTATGGGAAATTCTAATTTCTTAAGTCTTTTTTTGAGTATATCATCTGAGTTACTCAAAAAAGTTTTTGGAATCTTTGTAATATCTTTAGTTGCTAATAAAGTTAAAAATTTATGGTGAGAAAGGAAAAGAGATTGAGGCTTTATTGGTAAATAAACTTCATTTTCTAACAAAGACAAAACACAATAACCAAAATAAACATAGGTTCTTGGAATTCTAGGTAATACAAAATCGAAATCACTCAAATCCTTACCGTTAAACAAAACTTTTCCATCATCCAAAGTTAAAGAAGTTATTGGAACATACAAAAACTCATCAAAAACTTTTTTTCCTTCTTCTAATAACAAAATTTCGTTTTGGGTTAAATTCTTTGGTCCTAACAAATAACCTTTCATATCAATCCTCTAATTATATCTTCTCCCAAATTTTTGTAAAATTTGGAAAATAAGGAAAAATTTGGGGCTAAAATTATTTTATCTAAAATCCAATCATCTTCTTTTAAAAATTTAAAAGTTAAGAATTTACAACCAAAAAATTTTAAAATCTGTTGTGAAATTTTTTCAAGTTTTTCATTTGAAAAAATTTTATATTCTTTTTTATTTTTTTGTAATAAGATTGTTTTAGAGGGAGTAGCAAAACTGAATACGATTTTTTTTGGTTTTAAAGGCTGAATTATGTTGATTGGAGTTCCAACCTTAATGAGTTTCAAAACATCTCTCAAAACTATTCCATCTGGTATAAAAACTCTTTTTGAATCATACTCTAAAATTATTGGAAAATGAATTTTCTTTAAGATTTCGTTTAAAGGTTGGTTAGACGCTATACAGATGATTTCTCTTACTTTTATTCCATGTTTTTTTAAAAAAGAAAGTGTCAAAGCTCTATTGCTTAAAATTAAAAAACTTTCAAAATTTATGGTACATATCTTTTTAATTTTTTTTAAAAAAAGAAGCAAAGACAAATAAAGATTAAAATAAGTTTTAGTTGGAATAAGAAAAGTCAAATCAAAGTTTTTTATGGAAGTATTTTCATGTTTGAAAAAAGATGTTTTTCCAACGAAAAATAGACATTGATCAATTGGAAAATATTTAACTTCTTCAAATATTTTTTTTGCAGCTGAAATTAAACATTCATCTTTTTTTATTCTTTCAGAATTTCCAACCAATGCTAATTTCATTTTTCCACTCTCTTGACTATTGGTCCTTCTTTTGTATCTTCAATTATATAACCCATCTTTCTTATTTCTTCTCTTATCTTATCAGCTTTTTCAAAATCTTTCTTCTTCCTTGCTTCTTCTCTTTCTTCGACTAATTTTTTAATTTCTTCAGGGATTTCTTCAGGTTTTAAAAATTCTTCGAGTTTTAAACCCAAAACTCTATCAAAATCAAGCATAATTTTAATTATTCTTTCAGCATCTTTTTTACTCATCTTTTTATTTTTAATCAACTTGTTAACTTCTCGAATGAAATTGAAAATTGTTGCTAGAGCTTTGGGCATGTTTAGATCGTCGTTTATTGCTTCTAAAAATTCTTTCTTAACTTTTCTAACCAATTTTGAAACTTTCTTTGAGTGCATCCCTTTTTTAACGTTTTTCAAATTGATTAAAAAATTCTTTAAAGTTTCAACAGAATGTTTTGCACTCTCCAAACTTTTAAATGTGAAATTTAGTTGTTGCCTATAATGTGCTGAAAAAAGTAAAAACCTTATACTTCTCCAATCCCAACCCATACTTAACAAATCTCTGAGTGTGTAAAAATTTCCTAAAGATTTGGACATTTTTCTACCTTCAACTATCAAATGTTCACAATGAAACCAATATCTTACAAATAGTTTTCCAGTTATAGCTTCAGTTTGTGCAATTTCATTAGTATGATGAATTGGAATATGATCTACACCACCTGCATGGATATCAATAGTTTCCCCCAAATATTTTACTGCCATAACACTGCATTCTATATGCCAACCAGGAAATCCTTTACCCCAAGGAGAATCCCATTCCATATCCCTTTTCTTATCTTTTGGAGAGAATTTCCATAAAGCAAAATCTGTAATATTTCTTTTTTCCGGATTGAATTCAACTCTTGCACCAGCTTTTAATTTTTTGTTAAGTTCTTCAAAATTCATTCCAGTAAGTTTTCCATACTCTTTGAACTTAGAAGTATCAAAATAAACTCCATCTGAAATGATGTAAGTAAAACTTTTTTCTTCCAATTTTTTAATCCATTCTATCATTTCTTTGATGTGTTGAGTTGCTCTTGGGTAAAAATGAGCTTTTAACAAATTCAGTTGTTCTGCATCTTCAAAAAAAGCTTTTGTAAAAAATTCAGCTATTTCCCAGGCCGTTTTTCTTCTTTTCCTTGCTGACAGTTGAATTTTATCTTCTCCTGTGTCAGCATCACTAACTAAATGACCGACATCAGTGATGTTCATAACATGAATAACTTTGTAACCATTGTATTCTAAAACTCTTCTTAAAATATCTTCACAAACAAAAGCTCTAAAGTTTCCAATATGGGCATAATCATAAACTGTAGGCCCACAAGTATAAAGTTTAACGATCTTATCTTCAAGTGGTTTAAAAATTTCTTTCTTTCTAGTTAAAGTATTGAACAATTTTAGCTTTACCATCTAATCAATATTAATAAAAACTAACTTAAAAACTTGTTGAATTTTTTATAGCCCGGGAGGGGATTCGAACCCCTGTACGTCGGTGTCTGGATATCATAAATCAAAACACCGACTGCAGCCGACTGCCTAACCACTCGGCCACCCGGGCTTCATAAAAAAATTAAAAAATTTATTCAATTTAAAATTTTAATGGGTGGAAGAATGAAGCCTAAAGTTTGTCCTCATTGTAAAAAAGAAATCTATGCTTTCTATGAAAAACATGTTTTACTTTGTAAGTTTAAAGAAGAATGATCAACTTTTCTTCTTAATTTCTTTTTGTAATTTTTCCAATTTAAACTTAAAATCACAATTTTTACACTGAACAAAAAACTTTTGGTTCTTACCAGAGCCTTTAACAAAAGGAGTTTCCCACTTTTCTTTCCATTTAGCTTCTTTCTTACAATTTGGACAAATAAAATGAATTTCCGCAAAATCGTTTTCTTTTAACTTCAAAATCCTTATCCAACCTTGTTTTCCATTAAAATTCAAATTTCTAGTTGTAATGTATTCTATCATACTTTTGGCCTGTTTTTCGGTCTTAAAGCTCTTGAACCACATTTTCTACATTTAACCTTTCCAGCTCTAACTTTTGCGGGATCAGCTCTAATTTTACTTTTACAAACTTTACAAACAAATACTCTTTGAAACAATCTTTGTAGAACTTCTGATGGCATTTTTTTTACCATGTTAAAAATTTTAACTATAGAAAAATTTAAAAATTTGGGTGTACTATAAAATTTAGTTTAAAGGAGTGGTATGAGAATAAAATCTGAAATTCGTATAATTGGTTTTGATGACTGTCCTTTTGAAAAAAATCAAAAGAAAAGAGTTTTGATAGTTGGAGTTATCTACAGAGGAGGAAAAACTTTTGAAGGAATGTTAGTTGGAAAAGTTAAAGTTGATGGTTTGGATGCGACTCAAGTTTTGATAAGGATGATAAAAAATAGTAGACACAAACCTCAATTAAAAGTTATAATGCTTGATGGAATTACTATGGCAGGTTTTAATTTAGTTGATCTAGAAGAACTTTACGAAAAAACTGATTTGCCTGTAATCGCTTTTAGCAGAAAAAAACCAAATTTAAGGAAGATAAAGAGCGCGTTGCTTCACTTTAAAGATTTTGAAAAAAGATGGGAAATACTTAAAAAAGCTGGAAAAGTTAGAGAATGCTACATTAAAGATAAAAAGGTTTTTTACCAGTCAAGAGGTTTGAAAGAAGTTGAAGTTGAAGAAATTTTAAATTTAACTTCTACCAAAGGATATATTCCCGAACCTTTAAGAGTAGCTCATTTGATAGCTGGTGCTTTGGTAAAAGGTGAAAGTTATGGAAAAGCTTAAAACGATCTGGAAAAAACTTAACGAAGGATGGACAGGAACTTTATTTTATTTATTTTTAGGAATTTTTTTAGCTTTCAGCTTAAATCAAATTTTGATTTATGCTATAACCAACACTGATTTACCAATCATAGCTTTTTATGCTGTTTATAGTGAATCTATGAAACATGATAACGAGGAAATAACTTTTTATCAATGGCTAGAAAAAAATTTTGGATATTCAAAAGAATACATTCAAAGTTGGCCTTTCTTAAAAGGTTTAGATGTTGGAGATATTGCAATAATTCAAAAAACAAAAGATTATAAGGTAGGAGATATTATAGTTTTTGAAGTTAAGGGACAATTTTATCCAATAATTCATCGAATAGTTGCAAAGAATGAGGATGGAACTTTTCAAACAAAAGGAGACAATAATTTAGCACAGTTGCCTTATGAGATTAAGGTTAGAAAAGAACAAATTTATGGAAAAGTTATATTTATAATTCCAAAATTAGGTTATTTAAGAGTTGGATTAGCAAAGTTGGTGGGGGTCTGAAATGAAATTTTGTGAAAAGTGTGGCAACATATTGGTGGTTATAAAAAAGAGGAAAAAGAATTATTTGTATTGCAAGCGTTGTGATAAATACTATCCTTTAAAACAAGAAAAGATTTCGATAGGACAAGTTTTGAATGAAAAAAAGAAAGAGGTTATAGTTTTTAAGAAAGGAGAAGAGTACAGTGAATTACCGAAAACAAAAATTATGTGTCCAAACTGTGAGAATACCGAAGCTTATTGGTGGATGCAACAAACTAGGAGTGCCGATGAGCCTCCAACTATATTTTATAAATGTACAAAATGTGGATATAGTTGGAGGAGTTATGGATAATTATGAATATAAGCAGATAAACGAGATTAAACCTACCGATAAAAAATTTTGTCTAGTTGGTAAAGTTAAAAAGAAATTTAATGGAACAATTGTGCTTGAAGATGAGCAAGTAGAAATTGAGTTAGAGGGAGAATTTGAGGTCAAAGAAGGAGAACTGGTAAGAGTTTTTTGTTCTAAAGCGAACGACCATTTTAAAATAGATTTTTTACAAAAGATTACTCAAGAAGAGCTTAATCTATTTAAAAAGTTTTTATCATTATATAAAATGGTGAAAGAGTATGTTTAAGGCTGTTTTAAATGATGTAGATTTGTTAAAAGTGCCTTTAATTGCTATAAGTGAAATAGTGGATGAAGCAATTTTTAGATTGGAAAAGGATGGAATAAAGTTAAGGGCTGCAGATAGGGCGATGGTCGCAGCCGTAGATTTTTTCTTAGCTTCTACCGCTTTTGATAGTTATGAAATAGATGAACGTAGAGATATAGGTTTAAATATTGAAAATTTTGTTTCGGTTTTAAAAAGAGCTTCTGCTAAGGATATTTTGATTCTCGAGCTAAAAGATTCAAGATTGGATGTAATCTTACAAAATTCTAGTCGAAGAAAGTTTTCTTTACCCTTGTTAGAAATTTCTCAAGAAGAGGTCCCTCAAATTGAACAATTAGAATTCAACAGCAAAATAACCATGGATTCAGATGTTTTAGAAGAAAGTATTAAAGATGCAGCTGTAGTTTCAGATTCTTTACTCTTAGAAGCAACTCCTTCTAAATTCTGTTTGATAGCAGAAGGTGATATAAGTAAAGCGGAAGTTGAATTGGAAAAAGGAAACGAATCTTTAATAGAACTTGCAACCAAAGATGTTTCAAGAGCAAGATATCCTTTGGATTATTTGAAAAAGATGATAAAAGGAAAGAAAATTTCTGACAACGTGACTTTAGAATTTAGCACAGATTATCCATTAAAATTAACTTTTTCAGTTTTGGATAAATGCAAGTTAAGCTTTGTATTAGCACCTAGAGTGGTGGAGGAATAAAATTTTGAATTTCTTTTAGCGAATAAATTCTTTTTATCCAATCATTTTCTTTAACTTCTCTATTCCAAGGTCTATCATACAGTAGTAATTTTTTTCTGTAATTAGCTGAAGTTGACAAAGTGGGGTTATCATCAACCAATAAACAAACATCTACGGCTTCCAACTTTGAAACTCCATATTGAACATAGATTAAACCATCATGTTCAAATCCTTGATAATCTAACCACTTTTTAACACTCTCAATATTCTTTCTATGAGTAACTATATAGATCTTTGACGTTTTTCTCAACTCCTTTAGAATGGATGGAGAATCTTTTTCTATCAATGGAATTTCTTTCCAACGTTTTTTCCAGTATTCACTTGACCATTTCATGTAAAGATTTCCAACATCTATACATTTTTCCTTCAATTTTTCTGTTAAGATTTCCCATTCCCAATCTGTAATTTCCTCTAACTTTGCATCTATTTGGTAGAATTTTGAAATTTCTTCAAGAAAAAGAGTATGAATATCTGCCAAAACACCCTCCACATCTATTCCAATTTTAATTTTTCGCATAAACTAAATTTGGGACTAAAATTTTTAAGATTATCCTTTCCAGACAAATTCGTATTTCATCGGCATAAAAGCCTCTAGATCACTCTCATAACCACATTTAGTGCATTTGTAACCAACGATTATTTCCTTTCCAACCAGATTTTTAATCTTTCTTTCAACTATTTCATTCTCGCAAATTGGACACTTTTCAATCTTTTGCAAGTTTATAGATTTTTTAGTTTTTGCTTTAACTTCAATTTCTGGAATTTCTAAAGCTATTCTTTTTACTCTTGTAGGGGTGATCACATAATTCTTATCTTCTTTTCTTAACTCTCTTAAAACTTCATCTGCCAATCTATCTTGAGACTCTATCTTTAAATACCTTTTTAAAACTTTTTTAATTGCAGTCAATACTTTTTGTTTTGGTGGAATTCTTCTCTCATCCATGATTAAATTTTTTAAATCAAAATATTTATTAGACTCTTAGCCCGGGTGGCGGAACCAGGCAAACGCGCCAGTCTGGAGAGCTGGTGGGGCTATGCCCCTTGTGGGTTCAAATCCCACCCCGGGCGTTTTTTAACTTTTAAATAAAAGGAATGAGTATGAAGAAGATAAGGATTCCTGAAAGAATAGCAAGAATGTTAAAGAAAGCACATTATGGTATTTTTGGTCATTCTACGGTCGAAATTTGTCATTGGACTAAAAAAGTTTTGAAAGGAGAAGGAGTTTGTTACAAAAGAAAATTCTTCGGAATAGAAACCCATAGATGCATGCAATTCTCTCCAGCAGGGATTTATTGTGAGAATAGATGCATCTATTGCTGGAGACCTTGTGAATTTTATTTCGTTAAAAAAATGGATGAAAGCAAGGTTGACGATCCAAAAGAAATAGTTGAAAATTTGATAAAGGAAAGAAAACAATTGTTGTCTGGTTTTGGAGGAAATGAAAAGGTTATAAAAGAACTTTTTAAAGAAGCTTTAATTCCTTCACATTTTGCGATTTCATTGAGTGGAGAACCAACTCTTTATCCAAAATTACCAGAATTGATAAAATATTTAAAAAGTTTGGAATTTACAAAATCCATTTTTTTAGTAACCAATGGTCAAGAACCTAAAATGTTAGAAAGATTAAGAAAAGAAAAAGCTTTACCGACTCAGCTTTATCTTTCTTTGAATGCTGGAAGCAAAAAAATGTTTGAAAAAATCAATAGACCTTTATTAAAAGATGCTTGGCAAAGATTTCAAAAAAGTTTAAAATTCATTTCCAAAGTTACAACAAGAACTGTGATAAGGTTCACTTTGATTAAAGGTTTTAATGATGGGGAAGAAGAGTTGAAATCGATTACAAAACTTATGAAAAAAGGAAATCCACATTTCATCGAAATAAAAGCTTACATGCATTTGGGTTACTCAACCAAAAGATTAAAATCACAAAACATGCCAAAGCATTTTGAAGTAAAAGAATTTGCTTTTAAGTTGCTTAACGAACTAAAAAATTTTGAATACATGGATGAGGATTTTGATTCAAGGATTGTAATTTTAAAAAACAAACGGAGAAAAGTAAAAAGATGGATTTTATATCCTGAAGAATCAACTTTGTTTAAATACAATCTTTAATTTTTTAAACAAGAATTTCTAAATATAATTTATGTTTGAAGTTTATTTGCAAGTTCTTTTCACTTCATTTTTATCTTTCTTACCAAAAATAGTTTCTGCGTTGATAATACTGCTTATAGGTTGGTTTTTAGGTTATTTCATAGGTTCCTTGATTAAAAAAATTTTGGAAAAGGTGAAATTAGATGAACATTTGGTAAAAAGAAAGTCTTCTATAAGTATTAGTGGAATAATTTCAACCATAATAAAATGGTCAATTTATTTAGCTTTTATTTGGGTTGCAGTAGATGTGGTAGAAATTTCAGCTTTGAGCGAATTGATGCGTTCAATAGTTCTCGAGTTTTTACCAGGAATAATTTGGGGAATAGTGATTTTGATTGCTGGATATGCAATTGCTGATTACATAAGAGTTTCGATTGAAAGAAGTAAAATATTTTATTCTGATTTAATTAGCAAAATAGTTTTCTGGTTAATAATCTACATTTCACTTGGTTTAGCTTTACCAAAATTTGGAATAGATCCAACTTTAGTTAACAACATTTTGCTAATTTTGATAGCATGTATAGGAGTAGGTATAGCGATCGCTCTCGGTTTAGGTTTAAAAGATGTGATAAGAGAAGAGGCTAAGAAATATTTGAAAAAGATAAAAAGATAATTTAAAAATCTTGAATTTTAAACAAAATTTATGGAAATTAAACCAAAAGTTTTACCTTCAAAAGAAAATTTTGTTGAATGGTACAATAAACTTTTACAAGTTGCAGAGATTGCAGATAGGAGATATCCAGTAAAAGGAACTTTTGTTTGGCTTCCCTATGGTTTTCAAATCATGAAAAAAATAAAGGAAGAATGGGATAAAAGATTTCAAGCTCATGGAATAAAAGAAGTTTACTTTCCTTTGTTTGTTCCTTTAAAATTTGCCAAGCAGAACAAAAAATGGTTTGAAGGATTTAAAGAAGAATTGTTTTATGTTTACGATCATAAAAAAAAGGATTTAAAATTGATTTTAAGACCAACTGGAGAACCAGGTATGTATTCAACATTTCAAAATTGGATAAAAGATGGAATTTTGCCAATAAGAATTTATCAAACTGTTTCATCTTACCGTTTAGAGGGAAAAACAACTCATACGATGATAAGGGATAGAGAAATAACTTTTTGGTATGAGATTCATACAGTCCATAAAACTAAAGATGAAGCTGATGCTGAAGTCGAGCTTCATAAAAAGATAATCGATGATTTATGGAAAAATGTTTTAAACATAGAACCTGTACTAGTTGAAAAACCAGTTTATGAAATTTTTCCTGGAGCTGAAGCAGCTTTAGAGTATTATACTCTTTTACCAAATGGAAAGTTATTAGAAAATGGTTCAATAAATAATTTAGGACAGGCTTATGCTAAGGAGTTCGATCTTTATTATTTTGAGAATGGTGAAAAAAAGTATGTTTGGCAAGTTTGTACTGGAAATGGGGCAAGATATTTAGTTGCTGTTATAAGCATACATGGAGATGAAAGAGGATTGGTATTACCTCCAAAAATAGCTCCAATTCAAATTATCATAATTCCAATTCCGAAGAAAGGTTCTGAATCGAAAATTTTTGAAAAAGCAGAAGAACTTAAAGCAAAGCTTTCTAAGTATTTTAAAGTTGAATTAGATTACTCAGATGCTACACCAGGAGAAAAATTCAACATTTGGGATTTAAAAGGAGTTCCAATAAGGATTGAAGTTGGTTTAGAAGAAGTGAAGAAAAATTTTGTGACTGTTTACAGAAGGGATAAAAAATCTAAAGAAAAAGTTGAAGAAAAAAATTTGATTAAGCGATTAAAACAGTTGCTTGAAAAGGAAATTCCTGAATTCTTGTTGGAAAAAAGTAAAAAACTTTGGAAAGAAAAGGTAAAATGGTTTGAAGATTATGAAAAAGCTAAAAGGTGGATTGAAAAAGGAGGAGTTGCAAAGGTTAATTGGTGTGGTTCTCAAGAAGATTACGAAAAAGTTAAAGCTGAAAGTTTAGAATTTGTGGGATTTTTAGAAGAAGAAAAAGAAGGAAAATGCATAATCTGTAAAAAACCTACGAAAAAAATTTCTTTATTAGGAAAAGTTTATTAATTAAGCGCCGTTCGTCTAGCCTGGTAGGACACAGGCTTCCCAAGCCTGGAGCGCGGGTTCAAATCCCGCACGGCGCATTTATCACTTTTTAGTAAAGAAAAATTTAAATATAACTACTTCTTAATAACAAATATGGAAATCAATGAATGGATTTCAAGATTCCAAGAAGAATTGGTTTTGTTTACTTACGGAAAATTAGATGCTTCTCAACTTCAAAAAACTATAGAAATAGTTTCAAGTTTTGTTTATGATGAATCTAAACGAGATAAAAAGTTGAGAAAAATTTTTAAAAGTTTGGGAATTGAAAAAGTTGAACATTTAACAAATTTAATTTTTAAAATTGCTACAGATTACACTCAAATCAGAGAAAAACATAAGAAAACTCATGGTTCAATAAGCCAATATCCTTTAAAGTCTTTTTTTAAAGATATGGCAAGATATGCTGTAAGAAGATATGGAGAAAACTATGAAATTCTTATCGATCATTTAACAAAACTTATTTAAATTTTTAGGATAAAAGTAATTGGATGAAAAGAATTCAAAAACGTTTGAATTATTTGCTTGCAGAAACTTGGTTGAGTAAAAATGATGTTAAAGAAGAATATAGAGAAGAACTTTTGTCTATAGTAGAAAAGGTTTTTGATTTTGTTGAGGAATATGGTAAAATTAGAGGAAAGATAAAGTTGGGATTAAAAGATTTAGATGAAATAGATAAATTAAGAAAAAAGTTTTTCGATTTTTACCATACTATAATGTTTCAAACAAATTTTAGAGAAGATCCTTACCTTTCAACAATTTTGAAAAAATTGTTCGAAGATGCAAAAAAAATTTTGGATAAACCTTTATTTTCTTAAACAAAAAATTTTTAAATTTGTTGCATACGGAATAAGAAAATATGCAACAAGATTTACTTGCAGATGCGTTGAGTGCAATAAAGAATGCTGAAAGAGTGGGAAAGAAAGAGGTAGAGGTAAAAGCATCTAAGTTAATAGAAAACGTTTTAAAGGTAATGAAAAGGAAGGGTTATATTGGAAATTTTAAGTTTATTGAAGATGGAAAAGGAGGAAAATTCAAGATTGAATTGAAAGGAAAGATAATAAATTGTAATGTTATAAAACCAAGGTTTTCCGTAAAGGTTGATGAGTTTGAAAAATGGGAAAAGAGATATTTACCCGCTTACAACGTTGGAATTTTAATTTTAACTACCAATAAAGGAGTGATGGATCATTCTCAAGCTAAAAAATTAAGGGTAGGAGGAAAATTACTTTGTTATGTTTATTAGGTGGAAAGATGTTTGTAAAAGAGTATAAAATTCCGGAAGGAGTTGAAGTCAGAGTTGAAGGAAACAAAGTTAAAGTGAAAGGACCAAAAGGCGAATTGGAAAAAGAGTTTAAATTTCCTTCAGAGATTTCTATAAGTGTGGAAAACAATAAAGTGAAGGTTAAAAGTAAGATAGATAAAAGAAAGTATAAAGCTCTGGCAGGAACTATTGCTGCTCATATAAGGAATATGATGATAGGTGTCACCAGAGGTTTTGTTTATAAGTTAAAGATTGTTTATTCTCATTTTCCAATGAACGTTTCGGTGGAAGAAGGAAAAGTAATGATTAGAAATTTTTTGGGAGAAAGAACGGCTAGAGTTGCTAAAATAGTTGGAAACACTCAAGTTAAAATTGAAGGTAATGATATAATAGTTAGTGGAATAGATATCGAAGAGGTTGGTCAAACTGCAAGTAACATTGAACAAGCTACTAGAATAGTTGGAAGAGATAGAAGAGTTTTTACAGATGGTATTTACATAATCGAAAAACCTATAAGGAGGTTATAAGATGGTCAATCCAAGAAAAAAACCAAAGTTTTTGAGACAGCTTTGGCATGCTTACAAAAGATTACAAAAGGTAAAATGGAGAAGACCTCGAGGATTGCATTCAAAGTTAAGGATTAAAGAGAAGTTTAAAGGTAATGTTCCGAATAAAGGATGGGGAGCTCCTAAAGAATTAAGGTTTTTGCATCCTAGCGGCTATAAAGAAGTTTTGGTTCGCAATTTAAAAGATTTAGAAAAAGTTAATCCAGAAAAAGAAGCTATAAGGATTGCTACAAATGTTGGAAAGAAGAAGAGGTTGCAAATTCTTGAAAAAGCAAAAGAACTCAAGATAAAGGTTTTGAACCCTCAAGTTTAGAGTGATTTTTGGAATGGTATAGTTGGTTTAGATGAAAAAGAAGTTGAAAAAGCTATCAAAAAAGTTACTGAAAATTTAAAGATCTGGAAATAATTTTGGTAAGTACAGAAAATGATTACAGGAACTTTACTTTGAAAGGTTTCTTAATTTTAAAAAATAAAACAAAATTATGAGAGTTGGTTTGACAGATTTACCTTTACATTATGGAAGCTGTCCTTCTTGGTTATTCAAACGAATGAAGATCTTGACAAGAGAAATATGTGAAATAATAATTTTAGAAAAGGGTAGAAAAGAATTTTTGGAAAGAATAAGTGATCCTTTCTTCTTTCAAGCCTTTGGGAATGTTTTAGGTTTTGATTGGCATTCTAGTGGTTTAACTACAACAGTTACAGCAGCATTGAAAGAAGCAAATTTAGAAGAGTATGGAATTTGGGTTTTTGGTGGAAAAGGAAAAATTAGTAGGAAAGTTCCAGATGAAATTGAAAAAGTAGAAAGTTTTGATGATAGAGAAAAGGAGAAACTGAAAAAAATTAGTAAATTGGTTGCTAAGGTTGATAACAGTTTAATTCAAGACGGTTTTAACTTGTACCATCATTGTTTTTTGGTTGATGAAAAGAAAAATTGGGTTGTGATTCAACAAGGTATGAATACTCAAAATCAATTAGCGAGAAGATATCATTGGATTTCTTTTCAAGTTAAAGACTTTTTTGAAGAACCACATAAAGCAATTTGTTGCGATTTAAAACAAGAAAAAGTCTTGAATTTGGTTGCAAAAGAAAGTGAAGAGACAAGAAAATGTATGGTTGATTTGGTAAAAGATGACCCAAATAATTTGCTAAAATATGTTGCTCCTAAAAATTCTTTGGTAAAATATTTAAAGATGCCAACAAAACATTTCATCGATTTAAACGATTACAAAAAGTTGATGGAATTATATGAATTTCAACCAAAAAATTTTGAGGAATTGGTTTCTCTAAAAGTAGGACCAAAAACTTTGAGAGCATTAGCTTTAATTTCGCATTTGATCTTTGGAAGTAAATTGAGTTGGAAAGATCCAGTTAAATATTCTTTTGCTCATGGAGGTAAAGATGGGACTCCTTATCCCGTTGATAAAAAGCTTTACGACAAAACAATTAGAACTTTAAAAGAGATAATTGAAGACTTGAAATTGAAAAAGAGAGAAAAGATTGAAAAGTTGAAAATGTTGAAAGAGAAAGTTAAGATTTAACGATTGTGTTGTTAATATTTAAAAATTAATTGTTATATAGAAAATTTATGGTAAATTTAAGATTGCAGAAAAAACTTGCAGCAAAAGTTTTGAAAGTTGGGAAAGACAAAGTTTGGTTAGACCCTACTAAAATAAAAGAGATAAAAGAAGCTATAACTAAAGCTGACATAAGGAGACTAATTTTAAAAGGTTATATAAAAGTTTTGAAAAAAGGGAAAGTTAAGAAAGAACGGAAAAAAGGAAAAAAAGGTCCTGGTAAGAGAAAGGGAACAAAATATTCTAGATTAGATAAAAAAAGAGTTTGGATAAATAGGGTTAGATCTCAAAGAAAATTATTGAGGGAACTAAAGGAAAAGGGAAAAATAGATAATTTAACTTATAGAAAACTGTATTTGATGGTAAAAGGTGGTTTTTTCAGAAGTAGAAGTCACTTGTTGCTTTATGCAAAACAACATGGATTAATAAAAGGTGATTAAATGCCAAAGTTTTCTCCAACTTATAAAATGCCGTTTAGAAGGAGGAGAGAAGGTAGAACAAATTACAGGAAAAGGTTAAAATTGTTACTTTCAAAAAAACCAAGATTGGTGATAAGAAAAAGTTTAAGATACATAAATGCTCAGATCGTTGTTTTTAATGGTTCAGATAAAACGATTACTGCAGTAAATTCAAAAATTTTAAGAAAGTATGGATGGAAATATTCTTGTAAAAACTTACCAGCTTGTTATTTGACTGGTATTTTAATTGCAAAAAAAGCTTTAGAAAAAGGAATAAAAGAAGCTGTTTTAGACATGGGTTTGTATCCTTCGACGAAGGGATCAAAAATTTATGCAGTAGTTAAAGGTGCTTTGGATGCTGGTTTAAAAGTTCCTTGTAGTGAAGAGATTTTGCCTAGTGAAGAGAGAATTAGAGGAGAACATATAAAAAATTATTTAGAAAAATTCAAGAATATTTCTAAAGATTTTGATGAACTCAAGCAAAAATTATTGGGTGGTTAGATGGAAGAAGAAAAAAAAGAACAAGAAAAGCTAGAAGAGGAAATTAAAGAAGAGAAAGAAGAGAAAGTTTGGGTACCGAAAACAGAGTTGGGTAAGTTAGTTTTAGAAGGAAAGATAAAAGATTATGATGAAATTTTGAAGATTAGCAAGAAAGTTTTAGAAGTTGAAATAATCGATTATTTGTTTCCTAACTTAAAAACTGAATTGGTTTTGATTGGAGGAAGAACTGGTAAAGGTGGTGGACAGCAAAGAATTCCTATAAGAATAACTGCAAAGGTAACTAAATCTGGAAAAAGGTTTCATTATTCTGCATTTGCAATAGTTGGAAATGAAGATGGTTATGTAGGAATAGGAAGAGGTAAATCAAACGAACCTAGAAGGGCAGTTGAAAAAGCTATAAGAAATGCAAAATTGAATTTGATAAAAGTTGTAAGAGGTTGTGGTTCTTGGGAATGTCAATGTGGAGGAAACCATTCAATTCCATTCAAAGTTGAAGGAAAAAGCGGTTCTGTAAGAGTAGTTTTTATGCCAGCTCCAAAAGGAGTTGGTTTAGTGTGTGATGATGAAACAAAAAAATTATTAAGATTAGCTGGTATAAAAGATATTTGGGTTAAAACATTTGGAAATACTTCCATGCATATAAATTTGATCCAAGCCGCTTTCAACGCTTTGAAAAAATTGTATCAATACAATAGATAACATGATAGCAGCTATAAGAATTAGGGGAAGAGTTGGTGTAAGAAGAGAAATAGAAGATACTTTAAAACTTTTAAGACTGAAAAGAATAAACAGTTGCGTTTTACTACATGAAACAGATTCAATCTTAGGAATGTTGAAAAAAGTTAAGGATTTCATAACTTGGGGTGAAATAAATAGAGAAGTTTTGATAAAGTTGCTTAAGAAAAGGTTGAGGTTAAAAGGTAATAAAAGGGTTGATGAAAATTATTTGAAAGAAAAGTATAATCTAACTTTTGAACAACTTGCAGATGAATTGCTCAATGGAAAAAAACTAAAAGAATTTTTGGATTTTGATCCTGTTTTTAGATTAAGACCACCCAAAAAAGGATTTAAATCAATTAAAGAGCATTGGCCAAAAGGAGATTTAGGTTATAGAGGAGAAGCAATAAATGAATTGCTTGAGAGAATGATTTAATTTTTAGAATTTCTTTAAAATAGCAAATGAACATTTCCAATCCTTACATTCTTTAAACCAGCTTTTTTTGCTACTTCTAAACATTTTTTTGCTTGCTGATGGTTAGTGAGAGGTAAATCCTTTAAAACAAAAGAAGGATAAAAAGCTAAAAGTGAGTATGGAATAGAAGTATCTAAACTTGCAATGAATTCTGCTATCTTTCTAACTTCATCTTCATCAACATAACCAGGGATTAACAAAGTGGATGCATGCAGAAATGGAACTTCTTTTCTTTCTTTGTGCATTTCAGCTAATTTTTCAAAATTTTTATAAACATTTTTATTGGAAACATAACAAAATGCTAGATTTAATCTTTCATCCCAGAATTTCAAATCAAACTTTATAGTACCACCAGATTCAAAAGCATATTCCGCAAATTTTTTCAAAAGTTTAAAATTTTCGTTTCCATTGGTTTCTAAACACAACCTTAAAATTCTTCCCTCAAATTTTTCCCTAACCATTTTTGCAAATGAAATAGCATGAACTATTTGAACACTTGGATCTCCACCAAAAAAACAAACACATGAAACTTTTTCATAAACTTTTTCAGCAAGCTCTTCAGCCGAAATTATAGGAGAAAGGTTTTGGGTAAGTTTTTTAAAAGAATAATTTTGACAGAACAAACAGTTAAAAGAGCAAGCTCCATAAAAAACTGCTAAATTGTAAAAACCTGTTTCAACTTTTGCAGAATAGGAAAATTTTGGATAACCTTTGCCACTTGCTGCACAAATCCAACTAGCAACGCAATTAGTTGGTAAAGGATCATAATAATATTCTAACAAACCTTTTTGAGGAGTTCCAGCTAATCTTATCAATTTTCCATCTTCATTTTTCACCAAACCGCAAAACCCAAGCTTTCTTTTTGGTATTTTACATCGATTTGCACAATATTTACACTCTAAGCCTTTTTTGAAAAGTGGAGGTAAACCATAAAACTTTCTATTATTTTCATGCAATTCAAAAATTTTTGGTTTAAGTTTTTCCCAATTTTTGAGTAAACACTCTTTGCAAGCTCCAATTTTTCTACTTAAAATTTTTTCTTTTTTGCATAAAGGACAGACAAACATATTTATTTACTTTTTTTAAACAATTTTTCTATTATGGTTGTGAAGATTAAACCAAGAAGAAAATGGAGAAGAGGGCATAGAACTTATCATGGAAGCCATAAAAAATGGAGAGGAGGAGGTTCAAGAGGAGGTAGAGGAAAGGCTGGGATGCATAAGCACAAGTGGACTTATACAGTAAAGTACGCAAAAGATCATTTTGGAAAGATGGGTTTTAAGTCTGTTAAACAGAAAAAGAAAAAAGAAGTTACCTTAAACTTAATTGATTTAAGCAAGCTCATAGAAAAATTCCAAGATAAGTTAGAAAAGGTTGACGGATTTTTAAAAATTAGGTTAAAAGAGTTTGGTTATACCAAACTTTTAGGAAAAGGTAAGATTACACAACCAATAATAGTTGAAGTTGAAAACGTTACACCTAAAGCAAAAGAAAAGATTGAAAAGATTGGAGGAAAAGTGGTGAGTTCTAATGCAAAAGATAGTGGATAAAGCAGTAGAGTATATACCAAGTGTTGAAAGACCGACTTTTCAACCAAGTTTTACTTTGAGATTAAAATGGACTCTAGCAGCTTTATTAATTTACTTTGTTTTGGCTTTCATTCCAGTTTATGGGATTGAACCTAAAAGCTATTCTCAGTACAGATTTTTTGAAATCGTTTTAGGTGCGAAATTTGGAAGTATAATGACTTTAGGCACAGGACCTATTGTTACAAGTGGAATAATTTTACAATTGTTGGTTGGATCTAAAATTTTGAATTGGAATTTATCCGATCCTGAAGATAGAAAAAAGTTTCAAAGTTGGAGTAAATTCTTAGCTTTTCTATTTGCTTTTGTTGAAGCTGCAGCTTTTGTGCTTGGAGGTGCCTTACCTGTTAGAGCTTCTTATTTAATACCTTTTGTAATTCTGCAAATAGCATTTGGTGGTATTTTAGTGATTTTGATAGACGATTTAGTTAGTAAATGGGGTTTTGGTTCTGGTGTAAGTTTGATAATAGCAGCTGGAGTTGCAAATTCTTTAATAATAAGTTTGTTTTCTCCATTTGCTCTTTATGAAGTTATAACCCCTACTGGAACTGAACTAAAAGTTGGTTTACCATCTTTAGAGAATCCACCCGTTGGATTGGTTTGGAGAACAATAGTTTCTTTAATAACTTCAAATTACGAACTTTTCATCTTAAGTTTTCTTCCAATCATTGCAACTTTGATAGTTTTTCTTATAATAACTTATGTTCAAGACATAAGTGTTGATATACCTTTAACTTTTACTGCTTTGAGAGGCTTCGGAAGAACTTGGGGTTTAAAATTGTTGTACACAAGTGTGATTCCAATAATTTTAACTTCTGCCTTAGTTGCAAACCTTAATCTGATTGCTCAAATGACTCAAAATGAATTGATTTCCTCTACCATTTACTTTTTAACATCTCCTACAAACTTCTTAGAAAATTTGTTTTTAGGAAAATTAAATTCTTTAGAAATTGTTAGAGCAATAACTTATACTCTTTTACTTTGTTTGTTAGCAGCTATGTTTTCTTACTTTTGGATGAACACAAGTGGAATGGATCCAAAAAGTGTTGCAGAGCAAATAGCTGGAATAAGAATGCAAATTCCAGGTTTTAGAAGTAATGTTAGAGTTATAGAAAGTGTTTTGAACAAATACATACCAACTCTTGCAATTTTAGGTGGATTACTCATGGGATTACTCGCAGCTTTGGCTGATTTAACAGGAGCTGTTGGAAGTGGAACCGGAATTTTATTGTTGGTGATGATTATTTATAATTATTATGAGATATTAAGTAGAGAAAGACTGGAAGAAGCACCAAGCTTCATAAGAAAGTTTTTAGGTGAATGAGATGCTTGAAGGATATGTTACAATGGTTGATTTAGCACTTTCTCCCCTCTTCATCTTCAAACCTCACTTAGTGATTTTAATTTTAGCTTTTGTTCTAACTTTCTTTATATCAATTTTAAATTTTTTTGTAACAGATAGAAAAGTTATGAATGAAATAAGGAAAAAATTGGTTGAAATAAAAGAAAAAATAACACTGGCTCAAAAAGAAGGAAATATGGAAAAAGTTAACGAATTTTTAACAGAACTTATGAAAGTTAACAAACAATATTTAAAAATAAATCTTAAATCAACTTTAATTTCTTTTGGGATTTTCTTGTTTTTTGTACCATGGTTTTATTACAAATTTGGTAAAACAGCAGTTGTTAATTTACCTTTTTCTTTACCAATTCTAGGTTCAAGTTTAAATTGGGTTATCTGGTATTTTTTAGTTTCTTTCACTACAGCATGGTTGGTTAGAAAACTGATGGGTGAATAAAAATGGCAAAAGTAAAGGTTAAAAAAAAGTTACCTAGCGGAAAAATAAAAATAGTTGAAAGAAGGAAAAAACCAAAATTTGCAAAGTGTGCAAGATGCGGAGCAATATTACATGGTGTTCCTAGAGAAATTCCTTCAAGAATGAGAAAGTTGAGTTTAAGTGAAAAAAGACCCAACAGACCTTATGGAGGATATCTTTGTTCTAAATGTATGAGAGAGATTATGAAAGAGAAAGCAAGGTTGATAAAATGATCGAAGTAGGAAAGGTTTGTTTAAAAATAGCTGGAAGGGAAGCAGGAAAGTATTGTGTAGTAGTAAAGAAAATAGATAAGAACTTTGTAGAGATAACAGGACCAAAAAATGTTACTGGTGTAAAGAGAAGAAGGGTTAACATCTTACATTTAGAAGAATTACCTTATAAACTTGATATAAAAGAAGGAGCCAGTGATGCAGAAGTTCTTGAAGCCTGGAAAAAATCCAATCTTTTAAAAAAATTAGGATTGAAAATAAAACCACAAAAAATAGAAAAAGAAACTAAAAAAGTTGAGAAAAAAGAAAAAATTAAAAAAGAGAAAAAGAAGGAATAGATTTTAATATGTGGTTAATCAAAAGTGAAGAGGAAACAGATGAAACCTATGGTAAAAGACCAGAAGAGAGAAATATCGAAGAAATAATAAAGAACTCAATCATCATAGTTGATAAACATTCAGGTCCAACAAGCCATCAGATTACAAATTGGATTAAAAAAATTTTTAATGTTAAAAAAGCCGGACATGCAGGAACTTTGGATCCAAAAGTTACAGGAGTTTTACCAATTGCATTAGAGAATGCAACCAAAATAATGCCAGTCTTGATGGGTTTGGATAAAGAGTATGTTGGCGTGATGCGTTTACATAAAGATGTTGATTTAGATTTTTTAAGAAAGTTTATCGCAGAAAATTTTGTTGGAAAAATAAAACAAATTCCACCGAAAAAATCAGCTGTTGCTAGAAAAGTTAGGGAAAAAACAGTATATTTTTTTGATGTTTTAGAAAAGGAGGATAAAAACATTTTGTTTCACACGAAAGTTGAAGCAGGTACCTACATAAGAAAACTTTGTCATGATATTGGAGAAAAACTTGGAATAGGAGCTCATATGGTTGAATTGAGAAGAATAAAATTTGGACCTTTTGATGAAGAGCAAGCTCATACATTGATAGAAATAAAAGATGCTTATGAGTTATGGAGAGAAAAAAATGAAGAAAAATATTTGAAAGAAATTTTAGTAAATGTTGAGGATGCAATTCCTCATATCAAAAAAATTTTTGTGAAAGATTCAGCAATTTATGCTTTAACCAATGGTGCTCCTTTGTATGTAGGAGGAATAGTTAGAATTCAAAAAGGTATAGTTCCTGGTGAATTGGTTGCAATTTTTTCTTTAAAAAATGAATTAATCGCTTTAGGAATTGCTAAGATGGATAGTGAAAAGATGTTTTCAAGTAAAAGAGGAATTGCTGTAAGAGTTGATAGAGTTTTAATGCCAAAAGGAACCTATCCAAAACTTTACTAAAAACTTTTTATAAAATATTTTTATGAACATCTTTGAATTTTTGAGTATTTTTGGCGATTTCTATTTTTGGAACTTTTTCTTTCTATTTCTTATCTATTTCTTCGCATTTCTTAAGGAAAAGGAAAGAGAAAAAAATAAGTGGATGATATTTCTTTTAATTCCAACTTTTTATCTTGCAGCGTTTTTTGCTACTTCCTTAAAAATTGTTTTCAAAGTAGAAAGACCTTGTGCTGGTCTACCTTCTTGTCCAACCTCTTATGCTTTCCCAAGTGTTCATGCAGCTATAGTTTTTTCTTTAATGACTTCAGTTTTACTTGTTAAAAGAAAGAAGAGATATTTATCACTTCTAATTTTCCCATTTTTAGTTTCTTATTCTAGAATAGCTTTAAATTATCATTCACTGTTTGACATTTTAGGAGGAGCAGTTTTAGGAACTTTCATAGCTTATCTTAATTTCACTTTTTACAAAAAATTTTTACAACCTATAAAGTTTGGGAATTATGAAATGAGAAAGTTAATCCATATTTCCACATTTTCTTTAATTTTTTTCTTAAGGTTTATTCCTTTGAATTTGATAAAAGTTTTGATAGGTTGTGCTCTTGTTCTTTTTTCACTTTCTGAAATTTTAAGATTGAAAAATCGAAGATTTCCATTCTTTTACGATTTAACAATTCACTGTTTACAAAAAGAAGAAAGAAAAAGTTTTGCTTTTTCACCTTTGTTGTATGGTATTTCAATTCTAATTTTATTAAATTTAAACTTTTATCTGTTTTATGCAGGTTTTGTCGCTTTGGTAATTGGGGATGCTTTCGCCGGTCTTATAGGAAAAAATTTTGGTAAAAAGAAGCTTTTCAATCAAAAAACTTTGGAAGGAAGTTTAAGTTTCTTTCTTTCAAGTTTTTGTTTTTACTTGTTTTATTTCCCATTAAACTATTCCTTAATTTTAGCTTTAATAGCAACTTTCATCGAGCATTTTTGTAAAAGAGGTGAAAACCTTATTTTACCTTTATCAACTTCTTTTCTAACTTTTTTGCTTTTAAACTTTTTTTAATCTTGATCAAAAATTAATTATGCAATTAAAAGAGCTGCTTAAAATTTTGGCTTGTCCAAAATGTAAAGGAAACTTAAGTTTGAAAAAGATGTTTTTACTTTGTAAAAAATGTAAGCTTGCTTATCCTATAATCGATGAGGTTCCTGATATGCTGTTAGAAGATGCTTGGTCTTTAGAAAGAGCTAAAAAAGAAAATTTCGAACACAAATTAAAATTATGAGTAAAATAGTGAAGTAATTTTCAGAAATTTTTAAATGTTTGGTTTTAATTCTTTTTTCAAACTACAACCTTTTCTAACTGGGAGAATGGTGCTTATGGAAAAGCTGGGTAAAATATAAAATCAAATGTGAAACCAATGGAATTTAAAAGATGAAAGAAAGATTATGGGGAGAATAAAAAAGTTCCAAGAGTCTATTTTTCATACAATCTTCCCTTTTAAGCAAATGATCTAAATCTAACAAGAGTGAAAAATTAAAAATTTCAGAAAAATTTAGTCGAATTAAGGAAAAGATAAAAAAGAAAACAGTTTAACAAATTCATCATTTGGCTTTAAAGCTTTATATTTTAAAAATTAACCAATAATTAGCCTCAAGGTCTGATTGATGATGATCATTGGCTTTTATGATAAATGATAAAAGCCCGGGTGGCGGAACCAGGCAAACGCGCCGGCCTTGAGGTTTGGAGAAAGCCGGTGGGGCTATGCCCCTTGTGGGTTCAAATCCCACCCCGGGCGTTTTTTATTTAAAAGTAAAAAGTAATTAAATAGTAAAAGTGTGTGAAGCACATTCTACGAGTGACATTGACTTAAAAAACAAAAAAGAAAAGGAAAATAACAAAAACTTATTTTCATTGTTTTTAATTTTTTTATTTCTTTTTTACTCTGGTTGTTCTTCTTTCTTCTTCTTTCTTGGCACATTCACCACCTCTTATTCTAAAAATGATTTGATAGTATTTAAACTTATTGCTAAAATTTAAAAGTTTTACAGTTTTTTACTGCTTTTTTTAAAGCAATAAGCCTTATTACTAAAAATTTATAAGTTTAAAATTTCAAAATTAAAGCAAGAGATTTTAATGCTAAAGTTAGTGATAATGAATGGCTGAACTTCCGATAGCACCGTTTAAGAGAATGGTAAGAAAGATCGATCCAAACATGAAAATATCAGATGATGCTAAAAGGGAAATTAGAAATTTGACTGAAAGATTTGCTAGAGAAGTATTGAGAGGAGCTATAGAAATAGCAAAAGTTGCAAAGAGGAAAACTGTTTTGAAAGATGATATAATCGTGGCAAAAAAACAATTAATCAAAGTTGTTTAATTTAAATAGAATAAATCAGTGCGGAGCGTTGTCTTCATTCATCCGTTGACCGTCGTTTCATCATCATTTAAAAATTTTTAAAAATTAAATTAAAAATTTTAATTGGTTATTCTAACCTTCTATGCTTTGGAACAAAATTTAACACTTTTCTATTTTGAATTAAAGTACATCCTACAATTTTTTGCTTAAATTTGAGTAAATAAACACCATCATCAAAATTTTTTTCAAAAACTTCACCTTTTAACCACTTTATAAATTCCTTTTCATCTAATTCAATAACGTTTTTTTCTGTTTTTAGCAAAGGGGCTGCATCAAACTTTATTCTAAAAAATTTTTTAAAAGTTGCAAATTCTAGTCCTAAAGATATTACTTTCAAGTTGGAAAAATCGAAATCTTTCATCTCCTTTGAACAAATCCTTAATATATGCTTTCCTGATTTTAAAATCAAATAATCGAATTTTTTAATCCCAAACCTTTTTCTAAGTAATTTTAAAATATGTTTTTCCCCTACTTTATCAACCTTTTTAAACTTTTTTAATTCTTGCAATGAAGAATGCATCTCCACCACTATGCCAAGGATAAATTCTCATACAATTTTTTATTTCATCATAAAATTCTTTTTTCCATTTAATTAAACCCTCTTCCCACTCCAAATTTTTAATTTTTACTTTTTCTACTCTTGCGTTCGCTCTGTTTTCTAACAAATACTGAACAACCTCTTCATTTTCTTCTGGCTCGACTGTGCAAGTTGAATAAACTAAAATTCCTTTTGGTTTTAAACAGTCAAATCCAGCTAATA
>Ga0065719_100212_pt1 | contig 69011 bp, 70 predicted proteins | sample GBSCel85sediment_FD_59106 | JGI IMG/M metagenome (GOLD analysis project Ga0065719, IMG submission 59106) | Hot spring sediment microbial communities from Great Boiling Spring, Nevada - Cellulolytic enrichment CS 85C v3 (version 3) | ecosystem: Environmental > Aquatic > Thermal springs > Hot... | reverse complement strand
ATAAAACTTGTTGAAGAGGCTTTTAAAGAAAAAGCTCTAAAGAGAATTCAGATGCCTGCAAAAGTCTATCTATTCTTTGATAAATATAGTGGAGACCTACGTACAATGCCTGCATATTTTCAGCAACTAGATATAGCTGGTGTGAAGATTGTAAATTCTCATCCTAGTAATCCTATAAAATATGGTTTACCTACTGTTATGGCTATAGTAATTCTTATAGATCCTAGAACAGGTAAGCCATTATGTTTAATGGATGGTACTTGGATTACAGGTATTAGAACAGGTGCTGCAGCAGCTATTGCTACAAAATATCTTGCTAGAAGAGATTCCAAGACTATTGGAATTATTGGAGCAGGTTCTATGGCTCCTTTTCATATAGAGGCCTTGTACCATATAATAAAGATTGAATCTATAAAAATATTTGATATTAATAAAAACAGAGCCGAAAAACTAGCTAGAGAAACAGAACTTAAATATAATGTTAGTGTTAAAGCTGTGGATGAATGTAAAGAGGCTGTTAAAGATGTAGATATACTTGTAACATTAACCCCATCGAGAGAGCCTATTGTAAAAAATGAATGGATCAGAGAAGGAATTCATATAAATGCTATGGGTGCAGATGCACCTGGCAAAGAAGAACTAGATCCATTAATACTCAAAAGAGCAAAAATCGTTGTTGATGATATGGAGCAAGCTATTCATAGTGGTGAAGTTAATGTTCCTATAAGTAGAGGAGTTCTATCACCAAATGAAATATACGGTGAATTAGGGGAGATTGTAGCTGGTATGAAAACTGGGAGAGAATCTGATAATGAAATAACAATATTTGATTCAACTGGTCTAGCTATTCAAGATATTATAACTGCATGGTATGTTTATGAAGAAGCTGAGAGGAAAGGCTATGGAAGAAAAATAACACTTTGACTAATAAGTCATATAATCAGATGATAGAGTTACATCATTAATATTATTTCAGAGGGGTGAAGCGTCATCAGCTTATTAATAGAATTTAGATTGCTTTTCTACTTTACCTCTAATTGCTGGGTCATCTGTAGCGAAACCATCAACACCATAGTTAATTATTTTTAAAGCTATTGAAACATCGTTTACAGTCCATGTATATACTTTTAATTTTTTACTATGGATTTCTTTTACAATATTTGGCGTTATTAAATTATATCTGGGTAGAATCGCAAAGGCTTTTAACTTAACTGCTTGATCTATTGGCAAAGGTCTTATATATGTCAATAGACCTATCTCTATAGAGTTGTTCAACTCTTTTATCTTTTTTAAATATTCATAGTTAAATGATATAACTAGAGACTGATCTAAAACATCATAATCATTTAATAGCTTAACTATATATTTTTCATCAATTAGTTCTTTAATCTCGATAAACATCGTTATTTTACCTCTAAATTCACTTAGAACTTCATCAAGTGTTGGAACTTGCTCCTTTCCCATTATTACAATCTTTTTAAGTTTATCTAATGTAAGATTACATACTCTTTCTTCTACACCTGCAACTCGTTTCAAATCCTCATCATGTATAATTATCGGTATTCCGTCCCTTGTAAATCTAACATCAAACTCAATGGCATCAGCACCCATTTCAATGGCTTTTCTAAATGCCGTTAAAGTATTTTCAGGTTCATATGCTGAAGCCCCTCTATGTGCTATTAAAAGAAATTTATTTCTCCATGAATTCATATTCTCACATCAGTGAAGCTTTCTAAAAACACTTTTTGTAGATAACTCTTGATAGATCTGATATATATTAGATTTTGATGGATCTGCACCTACATCCATTAAATCTGTATAGATTTTCTTAACAAATGTTTCAAGCTCTATACAAGGCTCTACACATATTATTGTGGGCTGTAAATGTCTTGCAATAGCAAGGGATACAAGTGCTATTGCTGCTAAATCTGATTCATTTACATCACCTTGAGTAAGTTTTGTTTCAATTAACTCTAGTGATTGTGCTAAAAGAGGCTCTTTTCGAATTTCTGGTGTATTGCTAAGTGCATTGATTACAAATTGTATATATATCTTGCTATTAGCATGCATTGGTGGAAGAAGATTTACATCATATAGACAAAGTGTTCGAATCCTTCGAATAGGTTCATTTATATATTGATCACTCTCTATCAACGTAATAACCTCCTTAATAAAGTTAAGTATTCTTATAATATCCATTAACTTTCTATGGTCAATCATACATCTCCTAGCAATAACATTGATATCTTCACCTAGTTTAGAGGGCATTAAACTAAGCATTCTTTTTAAAAATTCGATATCCGATTTATTTGCCTGTAGTATAAATTGTGCTAAACGTCTATGTATATATATCATATCGCTATATCCAAGGACATTTCTCTTCATCATGTCAACGGCCCATATAGTTACCGCAAGAGCGAGACATGAATGTGGCTTTGTAAGAAGATCTACCCTACTAATAACATCATTAGGTAATAACATCTGTACTCTATAACATTTATGTAGTTTTAGCAAATTTTCTACAAGCTCATTATATGAAGTTATACTACTCATTAGTAGTCACTAGCATACAGTAATATTTGTTTAACTAAAATAAAAATATTTTAATTAAATAAACCATTATATATTAAGATAAAAGATTTTACTAGACATTTTAATGCTCAACAACTATAAGTGTTGTTGTACTTTTTATATGTGGAAACCTTCTAACTTTTGTTATAACAGCACTTCTAAGAGCATCAAACGTTTCAGCCTCAACTATAACCACAACATCATAAATTCCATAAACTATGTGAACCTCTTTAACCTCTGGTATCTGCATTAATGCCTTTGCCACTTCCTCCTCCATACCAACATCAGTATTTATGAGCACTATAGCTCTAGGCATAACTACAGCCCCATATCATATAGTTATAAACAAATTTATAAAAGTATTTATGAAACATAGAGAATATGGAAAATAAGTTATAGTGTAATATGAATTTAAATAATAGACTTACAGAAATCGTATCAAAAGAGATGAAAGAAGATAATATGCTAAAATATTAAATGCTTATAAAGAAAATCCAATATCCTTCTCATCTAAAGAATAAAATGATAAATTGATATTGGATTTTGATTGTTATTATACCGGTCTTAGTTTAATAAATTCCTCTAGATTTAATACAATATTTTAAAAGCTATCATTTTTATTAAATGTTTTATAGTTATAAAAATTCTCTAAATTACTATATTTACATAATCTATATAAATATGTAATTTAAATATCAGTGAATCTATAAAATATCATGGTCTGTTGAGATGAGTATTTCAAGGTTTATATGTCCTTTCTGTGGTTTTGGTTGCAAAATTTACATAAATAAAGAAAATGACTCTATTTCTGGAGCTAGCTGTATAAAGAGTGTTTCAGTAAATTCCTTCATAAAATCTAAGGATAGGATTTTAACACCTCTTGTTAGGATTGGTAGTAGTTTTTCTGAAGTTTCATGGGATCATATAATTTCTTCTATAGCACTTGAACTTAGGAAAATTGTGAAAGTTTATGGAGGTTCTTCTGTAGCTTTTATTGGAGGTTCTAAATGTAGTAACGAGGAGAATTATCTTTTTCAAAAATTTGCAAGGTTCATTGGAAGTAACAATATAGATAATTGCGTTAGACTTTGTCATGCTGTTAGTGTTGATGTTCTTGCTAGGAGCCTTGGTTTTGGAGCTCAGACAAATCCCTTTTCAGATCTTATTTATTCAAAAGCTATTCTTATAATTGGATATAATCCTGTTGTGACACATCCGCCATTAGCATCCATAATTCTAGAGGCTAAAAAGAGAGGAGCTAAGGTAATGGTTATTGATGTTAGAAAAAGTGAAACCGCTAAGATAGCTGATATTTTTATTCAGATAAAGAGACCTGGAATGGATTATATGCTTTTACTTTGCATGGCAAATATTATAATCTCTAGTAATTTGTATAATAGAGAATTTTTAGAGAAGAAAACTATGGGATTTGAAGAATTTTTAGAGGCTGTAAAAAAGTGTGACCCAATAACTTGTGAAAAAATTTTAGGTATTTCTAGAAAACAAATTGAGGAAATATCGAAAGAATTTGCAATTGCAGGATGTGGCTCAATATTATGGGGTATGGGCGTAACACAAAATCCAGTAGGATACAATACTGTTGGTGTTATTGTGAATTTAGCTCTTCTTCTAGGATACATTGGTAAAAAAGGATGTGGACTGTANCCTGTAAGAGGTCAAAACAATGTTCAAGGAGCGTGNGATATGGGTGTTTTGCCAAATTATCTTCCAGGATATGAAAGTATATTTGAAGATCATGCTAGAAAAAGGTTTGAAAAGATTTGGCGTATTGATGAGATTCCTAGACTTCCTGGGTATACTAGTATTGAAGTTTTTGAAGAAGCTTTGAAAGGAAAGATAAAGGTTCTTTTTATAGTTGGTGAAAATCCTCTTGTGAGTCATCCAAATAGTAAGATTGTTGAAAAAGCTCTTCAAAATATTGAAATTGTTGTTGTTCAAGATATTAAGTGGAATGAAACAACAAAATATGCTGATTATATTTTAGCTTCAGCTGCATGTGGTGAAAAAGAGGGTTCTTACACAAATTCTGAAAGAAAAGTTCGATGGTCTTATAAAGTCTTTGATCCACCTGGTAATGCTGTTCCGGATTGGGTTATTATAATGCTTCTTGGAGAGGCTATGGGGTTAAAAAACTGGAGAAGATATCTATCACCAGATGAAATATTAAAGGAAATAAATGTTGCTGTGCCAATATATGAAGGGATAACACCAGAAAGACTTAAGTCTAGCGAAGATGGTTTGACATGGCCTTGCAGAGATAAAAGCTGTGTAGATACTCTATATCAAAATAAATTTGAGACAAAGAAAGGTAAAGCTATATTTAATAAATTAATTGATGTTAGAAGTGAACAGAATGACCTTACATTAATAACATATAGATTAAATGAGTGTTATAATACATCAATATGTTTAAACAGTAGCATAGGTAGTGACCTGATGTATGCTATTATAAATTTAGACGATGCTAAATCCATTGGTATTAGAGATGGTGATGCTATAAAAATCGTAACAAAATGTGGCGAAGAGGTATTTCATGCCAAAATAAGTAGCGAGGTACCTAGAGGTATTGTTGCTATTCCATGGCATGCAAAGGCAAATATTATCACATGTGAAAACCTTGTTAATATCTCTGGAACGCCTTCCCTGAAAAATACAAAGATATTAAAGATATTAACTCTAAAAACTAGAAAAGATAGCAATATATTGTGATTACTCTTAGCCATTGAATTAACTACATCGATTCACTTAATCTAGCTATCTTATCTTAGATATTTGACATTCTCCTATACTGAAGTACGAGAATTTTAGTTGCAACTTTATCGAATTTATTCATTGTTTAAACAGATTGTTATTGATTGTGCTATAGCAGTATATCTATATCAAGAAGTATTCCCTAAGTACCAAGATATAGAGTCTCTGGAATGACTTTGAAACATTTAAATTGATACAATCCAAGAAACAATTGAGATGAAAGAAGACGAGGCAATGATAACCAATATGAGGTTGTATAGATGCTAGAATCCATCTAGCTAAAGATTTTTGTTTTATTGGTATTAACCGGTTCCAAGGATCATAACAATCACTTCTCTAAGTGTTCTTGGTCCATCCATTTCTACAAAGAATACGTTCTGCCATGTACCTCTCACCATTTCTCCATTAATAACTGGAAAAATTCTTTCACTACCGGTAATAGCTGAGCCTATGTGGGCATGTGCGTTATCGTCAATTCTATTGTGTTTCCATTCTCTTTCAGGTTGGGTTATCTCTTTAAAAAATGTTATTATATCTTCTATTAATCCTACCTCATTTTCATTAGCTATTATAGCTCCTGTAGCGTGAGGTGCAAAGATTACACATACTCCATTTTTTATACCACTTCTTTTAACGATATCCTCAATATTTTTAGTTATATCTATTAATTGAAATCTCTTAGATGTGGTTAATGTTATTGTTTCATAATAAACTTTAAACATATTAGTACCCATGTTATATAATTATTTAATTAATTTTATCTTTCTTTTAATTTTTAAAGCTATCTATCTATAAACTACATAATTTCGCTATATATAGTCATATACCATTGCTTTATCCTCGATGTTCTCCATAATTTGNTATACATCAAGTAAAACTCTTACTCAAAATAATTAATTATATAGTATAAGAGAAAATTGCTGATAAAATACTGTTGTAGCTTAATGACATCTTTAAGTTAAGTTTATTTATAGAGTTTATAAAAAGTAAAGATAAAAATTTCTTATACTAAGAGACGTTATAGCTTAAACATCCATAAAAAGTTATTATATATTATAAAATATTTAACCTATTGTGATGCTGTTCTCGATTTAAGTGTATTGTATATAGTATCCTTTAACCCTACCTTAATTAAAAGTCTCTCAAGTCTGTAGAGTTGCTCATGTGCAATATCAATTTTCTTAGCCATTTGAGCTATAGGTATTCCATTTGCTCTTGCATAGAGTAGATATATTAGTGTTCTAACACTATGTGGATGTCTTAGTGACGATGATATTGCACTATCAAATACTAGCCAATCTAATATATCAATATTGTTTTTAATCCATTCAGCTATTTCTTGTGGTAATTCAAAGCTATGTTCAAGTCTTTTTCTAAACACTATTTTATTGCCTACTATATCTAGTTTTCTTTTTCTTCTTCTTCTTTTTTCAAANAATATTTCTGCATCCATTTTCTCACCTTCAACTCTTACTAAGTATATTAGAGTTTATATAGAAGCTAATAAATTTATCGTTTCTAAAATCTCTGGTAAAGCTCTAAAAACACATGAATTATAACATATTCATTTAAATTAATAAATATTTATAAGAAATATAGATTCAGGCGTATCTATATGAGTATGCAAGAGGATGCTGTTATAAAGGGACTACTTGTTAAAGAATTAAAAGTAGTCAATAAACATTTACCAAGAGAAAGACTTTCTCTATATAAACTAATAAATATGGAAATTCCATATGTTATTCTAAGAGATGGGACAGTGCATTTCTTTAGAAAATCTGAATTAGAGATGCTAAGTAACTATATAGAGCCAGATAATTGGGATAAACTACTATTACCGATAATAATTACAATTAAACCAGATATAGGTGAGGGTATAGCAATGGTTGAAGATTCTATAGCAGTTAAAGCTATTGCAAAAATTCTTGGAATGGAACTAGGCTCTACAAACATGAAGAAACTTACCCTATATAAACCGCATATAGCCGCTCTTAGATCTATATTTGATACTGTAATCCAATATGCTTTATCTATAGATTTTGGTAAAGATATAGATGATATAAACTCTTCAATAGAATACCAAGGTATAAATTAATATGAATACAAAAAATTTACCGGAAGCAGAAGCTATAGCTATAGCTACATCAATAGTTATAAATAATAAGGTATATAATATATACTGCGATGTTGATGAAATATTATCATGTGAAGAAGAAAAATGTGCTAAAGAGATATATAGTGATTGTATAGAGTTCCTCGTAAAGGGGGGCATTATTAAAATAAAACATATAGACTACATAAGAAGTGGTAAGATAATAATATTTGATGTAGATGGAAGAATTGTATGTTTATGTGCATGCAGAAAGGATGTTGATGTTAGATCAATATGTAAAACTTATAATCAAATCATTTAACATTCATATATCCTTTCAGGTATTATATAACCTTCATATTCAGATACTATGTACTTTTTACTATCAACACATATCCTTCTCTTAAACAATGGAGCATATACAACAAAACTCTCAGCTTCACCCCCTTCAAAAGCTGGGTCAAATCCATAGATAGCTGATCTTTTTACTATTTCCTCAACATCGTGTTCTGTAACAATTTTTCCAAGAATATTCATAGGAATACCCCAGCTAGTTATTGAAGTCACTATAAATTCTATACCGTTTTTTATAAGCTCTATAAGATATTTTTTCCTATCTTTTCTCCATAAGGGGATATACAGCTTTAATCCCAAGTAATCAGCTATATCTAAAAATAGCATTCTTTGAGCATCGCTTTCAATAACACCTAAAACAAGATAGTCAAAATCATAAACACTAGTAATTCTCTCNAAAGCATTTTTAATCTCATTTTCTTCCTCAATTCTATCTCTAGCTCTCAACTTAATAAACATGTGTTTAAATCCCATTAAATTAGCTTGAATATTTGTATACTCTGTAAATGGTTTATGTAAATACCATGGATGTGGAGAAGTTGTTAAAAAGGTTAAAAGCGATACAATGTTAAAACCTTGTAGAAATGCTATATGAAGTGCATAGACACTATCCTTGCCACCGCTAAACACTACCATAGCTCTAACCATAAATAGCCTCCACCTTTATAATAACCTGTAAACTATGAATCACTATAATAACATATAGAGTTTTTAATAGCTTTAAAACCACATAAAATCATTTCTCATCTCATAAACTTCCTTACTATTTTGAAAGTAATGTTGTGTCCAAATGTCTTGACCTTTAGAATAAGAAGAAAATTGAATGAATTATTGAATGAATTAGTATTTAAATCAAGGGAAATATTTATAATTAAATATCTATAATTTTGAATTTGAATTTGCTATTTAACTAAATACTTTTCTTTGAATCAATAAATATAAATATGACATGAAATTTAACATTAACTAGGAAATGATATATTTAAGACATTTTCCTATATCTTCTATGGATATTGCTATGTGAAGTAAAACTAATGTAAGTATGATATTATTCGGTGTAAATATATAGAAGAACACCATCATTAATGTGAATAGCTGTGGGAATGAAGCTGCTAGGATATATTTTCTTTTGTTCTCAACATTAACAATAAAACCAATATAAAGACCCTTTATAGTAAATTTGTATTTGATTTTCAATATATTTATAGCTATCAAATGGAATATTTCATGCGTTATACCCATTAATGGAATTAATAAGAATAGTATGTAAATAGCATTTTTAATGTCTATAAAACTTGATGTGACCCAAGAAATTAAGAAACCTGATATTATATATGTTGCTTCTTTTAGTTTCACTAAACTCTCACCATGTACTATTTCTACTATAACAAAACAGATAATATAATTAAATATTATAAAAAGTAGGTGAATATAACATACAGTGATGTTGTTAAACCGTAAGTAATATTTGTAAAACTTTCGAATATGTTAATTGTTAATACTACCATGGAACATCTTTTAATTTTAATAAATATGCAATAAAATTGGTTGTGATATGAAGTATAAATGTTATTATGATTACGTATATAAATTCAATAAGTGATATAATTAGATAATTAAGAGCTTGTGTAAAAGTTATAGCTATAACTATGAAAAGTATCTGGTCTAGAACAGGTAAGGGTTTTCCAGGTTTTATACCTAGTCTACGTTTTATAAATGCTCCTATGAGATCACCTATTAATGCTCCAAAGCTAAGCACAATTCCTCTGTATATGTATATATCATCTTCTATTATATAATATTGTATGAATCCTGTTATTATTCCCAAAACCAACCCTGTTAGAAATCCTTCCCAACTTTTATTATCGCCAAAGATTCTCTTTCTATCAAAAAAATGTTTATTAAAATCAATAGGATGTCTCTTTAAATTAAGAACTGTAATTATCTTTGCAGCTATTACAGGTGTTCCGTTTGCTACATAAGCTGGTAATATAAGCCATAGTAGTCTCAGTATTGTGTTAAAATCCATATAAACACCACTCTTTAGATACTTTAACCAAAATACTTTTTAAGTGTATTAATATTGAATGTTAATACAGTTTTAGGTGAACATAATATGGATTTAGAACGTGTTGAAATTAGATGGCATGGACGTGGAGGACAAGGAGCTGTAACAGCATCAATAATAATTGCTGAAGCCGCCATATATCAAGGTAAATATGCTCAAGCATATCCTGAATTTGGTGCTGAAAGAAGAGGTGCTCCTGTTAGAGCATATACAAGAATTTCTGATGAACCTATATACTCAAGGGCACCTATATCCAATCCTGATGCAGTGGTTGTTCTAGATCCTAGCCTTAATAAAAGTCTATATATAGAGGGGCTTAAAAGTAATGGTGTTATTATTATTAATAGTGGAAGAAGTCTAGACATAATAAAAAAAGAGTTTGGAGAGAATTTTAAAGTAGCTAGGGTAGATGCGACTAAAATAGCTCTTGAAATTCTTAAAGCACCCTTTGTCAATATGGCTATGCTTGGAGCTGTAGCAAGAGTTTTGCCTATTGTTGATATTAAGTATATTGAAGAGGCAATAAAGGAGAGTTTTAGACCTAGAATTGCAGAGGCAAATATACTAGCCATGAGAAAAGCTTTTCAAGAGGTGGAATTTGGATGAGCAACAAACGTTTACTTGGATGGAAATCTATACCGTTAGGGGGAAGCATAGTAGAGCCTGGCAATAGTGTTCAGAGACCTACTGGGGATTGGAGGGTATTTAAACCTATTATAAATCAAGATAAGTGTGTACGTTGTCTTTTATGTTGGATATATTGTCCAGAGCCATCAATATATATAATTGATAGACCATATAAAACATCTACAGGAAGAGAATGGAAGTTTAGCGTTGAAGTTGACTATAATTTCTGTAAAGGCTGTGGTATATGTGTTGAAGAATGTCCTGTAAAAGCAATAGATTTTGTTGAAGAGGTGAGATAACTTGAGAGATGCGAATGAAATGTGGAGAAGAATACCTCTTAATTCAAATTATGCCGCAGCATATGGTGCTAAAGACTCTGATGTTGATGTTGTTGCAGCTTATCCCATAACACCTCAGACCCCTGTTGTTGAAAGAATTGCTGATTTTATAGCTAATGGAGAACTAAATGCTGAGATGATCCATGTTGAAAGTGAACACTCTGCTATGAGTGCATGTATAGGTGCTGCTTCTGCTGGGGCAAGGACATTTACAGCAACATCTGCTCAAGGACTAGAGCTTATGCATGAGCTTTTACATATAGCATCTGGTTTAAGATTACCAATAGTTATGACCATAGCAAGTAGAGCTTTATCTGCTCCTCTAAGCATATGGGGAGATTATAGCGATGTTATAAATGTAAGAGATACCTCATGGATAATACTAATAGCTTCATCTGCTCAAGAGGTTTACGACAGTGTTATACAGGCTTATAAAATAGCTGAAGATCCCGATGTCTTGTTACCAGTTATGGTAGCTTACGATGGATTTATGATGAGTCATACATATGAGCCTGTCTATGTTGCAAACAATTCAGAAATATTTAAAGACTATATACCAAAGAAAAGAAGTTGGACAGTATTAGACATAGAAAAACCTATTACAATGGGCGCTGTCGCTAATCCTGATTGGTATTATGAATTTAAATATCAACAAGTAGTAGCGATGGAGAAATCCTATGATGCAATTAAAAATGCTGATAAAGAATTTGGAAAGAGATATGGTAGAAGCTATGGAGTTATAGAGTCATATAATCTAGATGGTGGTAAAATAGGTGTTTTAACCTATGGAGGGCTATTCGGCACAGTTATGGAAGCTATAGACTATATGAACAAAGAAGGTATAAAGGTTACTGGAATTAGGTTAAGGCTATTTAGACCATTTCCTTCAAATGATATTAAAGAATTTTTAAAGGATTTAAAAACATTAATTGTAATTGATAGAGCTATAAGCTTTGGAGCACCAATAGAGGGGCCTATAGCTATGGAGATTTCAGCACTAGCATATAGAGAATCTATCGATATACCAATATACAGCTATATTGCAAGCGTTGGCCAAAGAACAACAACCGAAGAGGACATTATAGGTATAGTTAAAGATGCTATTAGCTTATTTGAGAGAGGTAAAAGAGTTACTAAATCGATTTACTGGGGTGTGAGACAATGAGCAGTAGAATAGTATATTATAAATCAGTATTTGATGTATCAAAAGAAGAACTATTGGCACCTGGCCATGGACTTTGTGGAGGATGTACTGCAGGAACTATAGCTAGGCTATTACTAAAGGTTGCTGGTCCAAATACTATAATCGTTAATCCTACAGGTTGTTTAGAAGTCTCTACAACAACATTTCCATATACCTCATGGAGAGTGCCATACATTCATGTAGCATTTGAAAATGCTGCTGCAGTTGCAAGTGGCATTGAAGCTGCTATTAAGGTTCTTCAGAGAAAAAATGTTATTGATCCAAATAAGAGAATAAATATTATTGCTATAGGCGGTGATGGAGGAACAGCAGACATAGGATTTCAAGCTCTTAGTGGAATGCTTGAAAGAGGTCACAAGGTAATGTATGTATTATATGACAATGAAGCTTACATGAATACAGGTATTCAGAGAAGTGGTACAACACCTTTACTTGCTTGGACAACCACAACACCTGTTGGAAAGGTTCTTAAAGGTAAAATACAGATAAAGAAACCCATCGCAGAAATAGTGGCTGCGCATAAAGTACCATATGTAGCTACAGCAAACCCTGCTCACTTCCTCGATATGATGAATAAATTCAGAAGAGGTCTTGAGGTTGAAGGACCTTCATTTATTCATGTCATCCAACCATGTACCACTGGATGGAGATTTGATCCAAGGATTGGAATAAAACTAGCTAGACTAGCAACTGAAACGGCTATGTGGATTAATTGGGAGCTTGACCATGGAGAATTCAGAGTAACTGTAACAGTTCCAAAGAGAAAACATGTTAAACATTACATAAGAGCCCAAGGAAGATTCAACCATTTAACTGACGATGATATAGAAATAATACAGAAGTATGTTGATAAAGAAGTTGAGAGAATAAATAAACTTGTTGGTAAAGAGGTTATAGGACCCGTTGTTGAGTAATTACTTAAGCCATAGCTTCTAACTCTATTATTTTTTCAACTATAACTGACCTTCCACCTATTTTATTCACATAGAATACCTTATCAGCAAGATCTATGACATCAGCGTCATGTGTAACTATTATTACTTGTGGTATTCTTTCCGACAATCTTTTTATAATCTCAAATAATGTTCTCCTGCGATTTAGATCAAGAAATTGTGTAGGTTCATCTAATATAAAGAACCCTGGAAGCTTACCAAATATTGTATAGGCTGTAGCTATTCTTAAAGCTATTGCAAGGGCAACTGTTTCACCACCACTAAGACTCCTTATATCAAGTTCTCCGCTACTACTTTTAACCTCTATATTGAAATTCTCATCTATATCTATGCTAAAATCTAGTCCTAGTTCATGTAATATTCTATTTGTATAAAGCTCAATAAGTCTTTTAGCTTCAGCTGTTAAGATCTTTGCTATTATACCATCTTTACCAAGCAATTTATTTACCAACATATCTACTACTTTATAAATTTCAACTGATTTTCTAAGCTCTCTAAGCCTTTCTTCAATATCTTTTAATCTATTCTCTATATCAGCTCTATGTTTAATATGTGCCTTTATTTCACCATCTATCCTAGATAGCTCTTGAGACATATTATTATATACAATACTTAATTCTCTATNTTTCAACTCAATATCATTGTAATCTACTTTATCTAGCTCTATACCTAATGCAGATAACTCTTTCTCAGTATTGTTGAATTCTTCAACAATTTTATCAAGGCTACTAAAATCTATTTCCTTACCTAATCTAAGCCTTTTAATAAGATTTATTTTCTCATTATAGATCCTTATAATTTCAATAGCTTTTCTCTGGAGACATTGAGCTAGTTTTAATGTAGTACTTTCAGAGCTTGTAAAACATTCGCTAAATTCTTCAACATTCTTAGCATTTATAGCAATATTTTGTATTTTTTGTTGAATATTGCTATATCTTGATATAGCTTTGCTCATTTGATTTTCTAACTCTGAGATTTTCGATTTAATCTCTACTTTCATTACATCATACTTTTTTATATCATCTAACATCTTTTTTAAATCATTCTCAATCCTATCTATATCATTTATAGAATTCTTTAAACTCTCTATATGTTTAATAATATCATTAATTAATTGTTTTTTCAATGAATCATTCAATTCTCTCTTACACAATGGACATACCGTACTNTTTTTCAATACATTGATAGAGTCTTCATTGAATTTTACCTCCGCAACTCTTGTATGTTTAATTCTTTTAATCTCGTCTAGATATCTTTCAATAGCTTCTACAATTTCATCAATTTTATTCTCTTTGAACCTAAAATCTGAAACATTTTTAATCCTCTCAATCGTGTTCTTAACTTTAATATCTATTTCATATAGCTGTTTTTTTAATTCATCAATTCTCTTTTTAGCATTACCATATATCTCAAGTGCAGATATCATTTCTCCTAACTCTAACCTATTCAGTTCACTGCATAGATCCTGCAACTTTCTTAACTTATTTAACTCAATCACTATTTCTTTTAATGTTTTCAATTCATTATATCTATACACCAAATCTTTAACTCTCTCAATAGATTTAAGTTCATCGAATACCATTTGAACCTCTTTACTAAGTTTCTCTCTTCTACTAAGCTTTTCATTAATTATATTATTTAACTCCTCTAACTGCTTTTTAATCCCTTCGTATTGTCTATTAAGCTCTTCAAATAGCTTTATATCACCCTCAATTTTTTTCAGATGATCTTTTAACAGATCCTTAGCTTTCTCAATTTCATCTAAACCAAGCAACTTTAATATTGTCTCTCTTCTACTACTAGCAGTATCTTCAATGAATGCTGTAAGCTCATTCTGTCTAGATACAATTGTATATCTTATGGCTTCCGACGATGGTATACCCAAAATCTCGTTAATAAACCCTAAAACCTTAGAAACACCAGAGGCTAGGATCTTTTTCTTATTATCTTCAATCTCAATTAACATTGCGTTTTCAGGTCTAGATATACCTATGAATCTTTGTACGATATATGTTCTTCCACCTACACTAAGCTCAACTTCTATTAATCCATCGCTTGCTCCAGTCCTTAACAAGCTTCTTTTACTACCACCTCTAAATCCTTTTGCTGATTGAGGATTATAGAAAAGTGTATATACTATAGAGTCTACTATAGAGCTTTTACCAGCTCCATTAGGCCCTACAAGAGCTATTAATCCAAGTGGAAATGTTATCTCTGTATTCTCATGAGATAAAATATTCCTTATCTTAACTTTTTTAACAATGGTTACATTGCTCATTTATTACCACTTGAATAAGTTAATAACGAACTTTTTCCTCTATTTTTAAAACCCTCTTTGTATTCTTTATTAATACTCCTCTCTTTCTCTTTATCAATATCTAGAGCACCGACACTAATCACTTCATATCTAGATTCTAACGCTTTCACCAATTCTGTATTGTTCTTTAAAAATTGTATAATTTCATCTGCCATCTGTTTCGTAGGTTCTTTTAAATATCTTGATAATAATTGCGCGAAACTTTCGTGCTTAACTAAATTTTGTATAATTTTGTCTAAATCTATATATTCATAAATCTCAGCTACCCTATCTACACCCTTTTCTATTGTATTACCTTCCTCAACGACCTTAATCCTATAATACTCCACAAGCCTCTTATTAATCATTTCATCAAGCAACTTTGTAACATTCTCTGTCCTTATGTTTGATATTTCTACATATACTATAGGTCTCTTAACATTTTTATCTAAACTACTGATTTTCTCAGAGAGCTTTTTAGTACAGTTAAATGGATCAACACAGCTTATTTTTATCCATGGTCTAACACTTTTAAGTTTAATAAAATTAATTATAGGCTCCTTAGCACTTAGATCTACAAGTGCTACAAACTTGTCACAACATTCATTCTCTTTATGTATCTCAGTAGCACCTGGATATACAGCAGGAGCCCCACATAGATGTCTAAGCTCTGTTTTTATGTGATAGTCTCCCATAGCAATATACATAAAACCATTGGGTATATGATTAAGCGATACATCTGCCTCTTCACTTGGTATACCAAGCTCCTTTAAAAGGAAATGTGCTATAAGTATGTTTCTATCATTTTGTTTAGAAACATTGATTTTATTTATTAGCTTTTTTAATCCGTAGGATACACCATAGACTGTAATTGAAAGTGGGCCATATTCAAATACTCTACTAGCTATAGAGTCAATAGCAAGCATGTCTATTAATCCTAAATCTTGGAGTAGATATAAAGGTGAGATTGCATGTCTTTTAGGAATGTCGTGTTGNCCTGCAACAACTACAACCTTTATATTTGCTTCTTTAAGCTTTTTTANCCCTCTATATGCTATTATATATGCTTCCGGAGGAGGATTCGGAGTATCAAAAAAATCTCCGGCATGGATATAAAGAGAAACACGTTCTTTTAGGGCAATATCGATAGTTTCTCTAAACGCTTCATAAATATCTCTAGCCCTTGAGATAAGACCATAAGGCATTGCTCCTAGATGTGTATCACTTACATGAAGTATAAGCAAAGTTTTTCCCTTCAATACTTTTTCTCTCTTTAAAGGTTAATAGAGCTATAGCCTCATAAAATCTCTCTTATCTCATTATATGCATCTATATTCATTTTCATCATAATATCTGCTACCTCCTTTCTATTTTTGAATGCTTTCCAAATAGATGCTATATCTAATGTAGCACCTACTAATTTGCCTGAATGCCTCTCTATCTTAACATATGCTGGAAATCTACCAATCCATTCACCAAGAATCAATGCTTCTCCAACACCCATTGAAGAAAGGGAATGTGCTAAGTCTTCTGTAAGCATATCAGATATATTCATAGCTGCTAACTGATCACTCTCCTGCACAAGTTTCATAAACACAAAATTCTGTATTTGACTAATTGTGTTTGGATCTATATTTCTAGGTCTTTGAGAAACTATGGCAAGCGATAAACCAAACTTTCTTCCTTCTCTAGCAACTCTCTCTATCGAGGGTTTAGAAACAGTTGATCTATTTATAGATAGAAACAGATGAGCCTCTTCGATAAATATGAGAATAGGTGTAGGAGAGTTTTCAAGCATCCTGCTCCTTACATATCTAAGAAGCTCATCAAGTATTATTTTAAGGCTATAATCTCTTTGTTCATCATTTAACAACGATACATTAACTACAATTATTGATGAAGGTGCAAGCAGCTCTACGGGCTGGGGTGTAACAAAGCTTATAGCTGCATATTCAAAAAAATTCATCTACCTTGCTACAAGCTTTTTAACACTGCTTCATTGTTGCTTACCTCCAAGATTCTTAATAGAAGCCTTTCATGTATTCTTTTAAAAATCCATGTTAACTTATCATTTATATCTATACCCTCTTCATCCATCTAATATAAGACTTTTAGAATCTAATGACTGAGGAACGCATCTATCTTTAGAAAATAGCTTTAGAATCTCAGAAGGGTTTCTAAAAACATTAATTGCTTCATCTGTAACACCATATTTTCTTATAACGAATTCAAACATCGGTTTTACACAATTAAAAGCCCTTGTCGTTAATGCCCTTTGAATAGTCGCTGCTGCCTCAGGTATAATCATTTTAGCTAATGTTTTTGAATATATCTTAAGAGGATTTAATTTATAATCTATTATGTGGGTAGATACATCACTATACATACTTTTTAACGATGTATATTCTCCATGAACATCAAATATAACTATAGTTCCTCCTAAAGATGCTATTCTATCAGCTAACAATGCAACAGTATTGCTTTTCCCTGAACCAGTTGTACCTGTTATAAACAGATGCTTTGTTAATGCATTAACATCTAGATAAATCTCTACATCAGATCTACCAATAAGATGCCCTATTCTTATAGAACCATTTCCTCTTTTACTAAACATTTTAGATAGTATAGCTGATGGTGCAAGAAAGACGTGGTTATCTGGAGGTGGTGGTACAGAAGCAATTTCAATGCTATCTTCACATACATCAGCTATTATTCTAGCTATTGATGACGAATATCTAAGAAGCTCATCATCTATACCAATACTTTGCATAGATGTAACCGTAATAGAGGGACTCGTTGGAACAATCTTCCTATACCCAGTACGACTAACAACACCTACTAAACAATGTTTCTTTACAATACCACTTGAGATATCAAATGATTCAAAAGGTATTGTTACATATGTTCCTAGTGGAATAGGTATTCTAGAGATAATCTCAATATAACTAGGTGTAGATTCAGATCCAACACGACCTAATACAACATTAGAGCTACAATCCATAGATCAACACTATATATCAAATCTATAAAGTATGCCTAAAACATATATAAACTACGCTACGTTTTTAAAACTTGTCTATATTTTCAATTAGATACTATACATAGATACCAAATAGCTATTGTTAAGAAATCAGTGAAACCATGTNAACATACAGTTTATCATTTATATACCTTAAAATATTTCTATACTATAATTCGTCTTCTATCATCAAACCTTCAAATAATATTCTGAGTGCTTCTCTACGCTTTCTCGACTCAGCCTCTTCAAATGTTCCCTTAACCACAACCTCATATAACCTAGCCTCCTTACCTGGCAACGGTCTTAAAAGTCTACCTAGTCTTTGTATAAACTGTCTCTTAGATCCTGTTCCTGCAACTATTATACCTACATTTGCATCTGGTACATCTATACCTTCATCGCCAACTGTAGTTAAAACCAATATCTTTATAGCTCCTTGTTTAAACATTTCTAGCCTTTTCTTTCTTGATTCTTCATCAAGATCGCCAATTATGTAATATGTGGATAGCTTCTCTGCAATATTTTTAGCTTGTTCAACATATTGTGTAAATATAAGTATCTTGCTATTATTTTTAAGTTCTTTATCAACAATCTTCATAACAGCTTCTATTTTCTTTTCAGCGTTATGTACTAACGATCTAAGCTCACTTCTTATTTTTATAGCCTCTAAAGCCCCTATATCCCCTTTTCTGCTATCAGCTAATAGTTGTTCAAATGCTCTATTCTTTGCAAGTTTTTTATATCTCTCTAGAAGCTCTTTATATTTTTTCTTTTCTTCAGATGTAAGCTGAACATATATCCTTTCTACTCTAAATGGTGCTATATAACCCCTTTCTGTAAGTTCCTGCAGAGTTTTGCTATATACTACCCCACCCATTAACGGAAAAAGATCTATATGACGTCCATCCTCTCTTATAACAGTAGCTGAAAGTCCAAGCCTTATAGAGGCATACATATTTTCAGCAATAAATCTGAATTTGTCTGCTGGTAAATGATGAACTTCATCAACTATAAGCATTGAAAAATTCGATGCAAGCATAGCTACATATCTAAATGCTGATTGATATGTCGTTATAGTTATTGGAGTAACCCTTTTTTCACTCCCATAAAAAAGTCCAATAATAGCTGGAGAAACATCTGTAAACTCTATTATCTTATCCCTCCATTGAAACATTTGCTCTTTTGTATATGTAACTATAAGTGTCTTAACATTAACATCAGCCATAGCGGCTATAGCAACAATGGTCTTGCCGGTACCTGTAGGTAAAGATATTATACCTTTATAGCCATTTCTTCTCCAAGCCTCTAGAGCCTCAACCTGATAATCCCTAAGAACCCCTTTAAAAATCAATTTCAATGGAAGCTCTAATCTTTCAATAATTCCAGTTTTATTTACTACTTCAACACCTCTCTTCTTAAAAACATCAATAACATCAAAGAAATACATCGGCTTAGTCAATTTAAATGCCTTTATATTCTTGTCATATACCAACTTACCCTCTTCTCTTAAATCCTTGGCAAAATCACCTAAGAAAAAATTTGGTATCAATACTATATCCCTACCATAAAACTCTGCAACAATGTGTGGCATATAATTTTCTAAAAGTTTTCTAACGTCTTCTATAGACCCTCTTTCAAATTCTACACCATAACTTATTAATAAATCTAAAACATCAGCAGGCTTCAACTCAGATTTTCTTAAGGCTTCAGAAAGCTTATTTAAATCTATTGAGAATTTAGACCTTCCAGCTTCTCTACCAAGATATTTAGAGAACTTAAGCAAAAGTTTAAAATCGCTTTCCTCAATCCATTCATCAACATAAAATATTATGCTATTTATCATTAGTCACTACACCATTGCATCATTCGATATAACTACTTTAATTTCTATTTATATAGATCCAATCCAAAAACACTACTATCTATAGAAACTTAAAAGATTTCAAAAATTAAAAACATTTTCATCATTTATACTATATTCTCTAATACATCAACATATAAATATAGCACTAAGAACATTATTATTTATATAATGGTGCTTTATAATTTACATATTTCTAAAAAACTATGTAAGTATACTTATATAATAGGTTATATTTTAAATATTTAACATTAATAATGTTAAATATTCATTTTGATATAATGTTAAATGATTAAAATCGATATTGAAATATGAATAGATTAAAGCTTTGGTTTTATTTTATAATATAATTCTAAAAGTTATTTTAGAAATAAAGATTTATCTAGTGGTACATAGTACTTAGTTATATGAACGTTATTTTAATGGTTAAATATATTATTTGTGGATAGNGATAATATTGAAACTTCATTAATAGATTCATAATGGTTATTGAATAGTTGGTATAGGTTTTAAAATACATGTTTTTAACTCTATTATTCTCTTCTCTATAAACTTCATTCTAGTTTTAATTAGTGTTAAAAGTCTTTTTATATGTATTTTACTTAAAGATGCTTCTTTAGCTATTCTATTCATATCTACATCATTTTCTAGAATCAGATGCTTTAATATTATAGCCAATGCAACTTTTCCTCTTAAAGTTCTTGAAGATAATACAGGATCTGTTTCTATGATGTTTTCAATTATTAGTTTTATTATTTGATCAGAATTTATCATCTTTTCTATAGATTCTTCAGCAATATGTTTATATATTCTACTAGACTTACTACCCTCTAGCTTCTTCTGTAAAGCATTCCAATCAACATATATATCCTTCCTAGTTCTTTTAGCAAAGCTTTCATATATTTTTAACTCATTATTAATTTTAGCTAGTTGCCTTAGTTTACCTCTAATTATTTTCTTCTCAAAACCTTCACGAACTGTTGGAAAACCTTTGAATTCAAAAATATCATCATCTTCAATTGCAATGAAATACTCTATGAATATATTATCATTAATAGTACCACAATCGCTACACACTATATAGCCATGAATATAATCATATATTAGATTCTGGGAACCACAATAAATACATGCCATGTTTAATCACAAGAAAAAGACATTATTTCATAATTTATATAGATATATGTAAGACTATGTAGCTACTCTCAGTGAGAGCAAAGCGAAACTATACACAAATATAAAAATATAAAATTTTTGCAACTGAAAGTCTCACGTCTATATCGAGGATGAATAGAAGGGTTTACAGGCTTGATACCGCCAAAGTTTTTGATGGTTACTTCCAAGGCATGGGTTCAGATCTCCTTGTATCTAAACCTTTGTATTTCATTGTTTCTAATTCTGTTTGACCCTTGATACTCATTTCTATTAATTTATGTTTATTCATGGTCACATCAAGAGTCTTCCACCTCATCCACGCTTCACGCGATATATGTGGGGTCATGGATGGCTATCGAGAGCCCAACAGCATGGAGTCCATCTATGCTTGACCCATCAGTCTTCAACCTACTAGCAACATCACTTAGCACGTCAACAACTCTATACCCCTTAGAGAAACAGTACTGTTAAGATACTGTATCTGTTTCCCTAAAGGAAATCCTTGTCCTTTAGAGTGGGAAGGAGGTTGGATCAGCACTCATATACATCATCATGCTAGCAGTGGGAGATCTTTCATCATCTAAATAAAATTATTGGCTATAACTATTTAAAAATTTTGAATTCTCTATACTATTCTTAGGTGATTGTTAGTGAGTGGTGTAGTAGGTATAACAATAGAACCAAAGATTTTAATCTCTTACCCTATTGCAAAAGATTTCGTAGAAATACTTAGTGCAGTAAGTGAAATTGTAGATGAGGTGCTAATTAGAGTTGATTCACAAGGCTTTAAGGTTAAAGCACTTGATCCAAGTAAAATTGCATTATTATCTATAGCTCTACCTCCTGAAGGTTTTCAAGAATTCAATGTAACTGAAGAAACTAGCATAGGATTAGCAGCTTCAGTTTTATCAAAGATATTAAAACAGCTAAAGAAAAGTGATAGAATAGTAATAGCTGCTAATAATGAATATGTTGAAATCTTGATTGAAGGTATATCTATAAGAAGATATAAATTTAAGAATCTAGAGGTTATAGCCGAAGAAGTACCTGAACTTACACCACAATATGATGTAGAGGCATCTATACTTTCATCACCTCTTAAAACAACTCTTAGCGAATTAACCTCCATTTGTAGCACTATCGGTATCACAGCTAAAGGAGATACCATGACTTTTTTTGACTATGACAATAAGAAAAGCCTATATAGACTTACAACAACAGCGGGTACTATAATTAATTTGAATATTAAGAAGGAAAGCACCGTGGCATACGACGCTGAATATATTTCAAAAATCATAGAATTGTTAAAGCTTAGTAATATAGTAGAATTAAAATATGGTTCTGAAGCTCCTCTATATATATCAATAGAATTTGCAGGAGGCAAAATAGAATATTTCTTAGCTGCAAAAACATAAATGATATCTAAGTAGAAAACAATCATTAACTTTAATATAAAGATTTTATCTTTTAAAATGGAAAGCTTTTAACATGTTTATCTAGATTGATTCCTACTAAAAGCATTTAAAGAATCTTTTTATCTTAGCTTTGTTTAAAAGAACGTAGCTTTTTAGCTGTATAATGAAGTGGGTTCTTTACATTACATTCATTACTACACATACCCAAGGTTTTCATAGTTTGACAATTGTATGGTAGATAGCGTCTTTTAGAACCTCGTAAGCCTGCTAAATGTTCTAATTGATATCTTGTCATTTTTTCATTGAAATCAGGACTATGTCTAAAAATATTCAATATTTCATCAATGTTGATATTTAAATTTATTAAAAAGGTAGCTAATGCAAATCTTTGATGATGTGTGAGATTTTCACCTGTAATTAATGCTTTTAATATACTTTGTATACATGGTGGAAAGAAATTTTCAGAAAATGATATAAGGCTTTTTATATCTTTAAAAACTTCAGCTATATTCACTACACTAAGATTATCTGTATATTGAACATCCTTACTAGGCTTTAAAACCTTATTATCAACTACTAAATTGTTAGAGTTCAAAGACTTTATAAAATTACTTATATCATTACCTAGCTCTTGATCAATGGAACTGATTCTTTTAATTAAATTTGGAAGAAGGTTTCTAGTATCGTTACAGGTCATAGATACAGCTTTTATTCTATTGCTTATAGAGTTGCGCAAATACTCCATAAAAATTCTTGCAACCTTTTCACGATTTTCAATAAGAACATATCCTCTGTATAGATATACCGTAGGTAAGCCCCAGAGAATCTCAGTTGATGAAAGATTTTGAACTGCTTTAAGATAGGATATAAAGTGTATTCTATACTTATAACATATTCTAACAATTGTATTGTTTTTAGCTATATATAGATCTGACTCTGAAAAACATCCATCAGACCTCTCTATCTCTAAACCTAAGTTTCTTATTCTTTCAATAAATTCAACTTCACTAATGTTATCTAAATAATGTTCTATATAATGCTTAGAAAATCTATATGAAACTCTATTTATATATGGTACACCTAATGAAATAGCTATAATAAGAGCAAGTGGAAAGAGGTCAATATATGATTTATTAATATTATCAATTCTATCACTACCTATTTGAAGAAAAAACTCTAACCCCTTTTTATAATCAATACTCCTACAAATTTTAATAACATTAGCTAGTACATTGTCGTTAACGAGAAATGAATATAGATCATTGCAATCCTCATCTAGAAGAAGAATCTTTAATAAATATTCCATAGTTTACCACGTTTCAATATTTTAGTACTTCCTTATTCAGCGAATTTTGTAGAGAGTTTGGCAAAACTTTACTATTTTCTAGAAAAGCTGATGCCTTTCTTAGATAATCTAAGACTATTTCTAAAANTNCTCTATAATCCTTTAATACACAGAGACAATTTCTGTTATCATTGTTTATAACTTTAATAAGGATTAAAGGATTAATAGGTGGATCAGGTAGATTTTGAAGAGGCTTCTCGCTACTAATATAATACCATTTTATTTTAGAGCCTTGAGAAACCACTCTATACCAATATTTACCATAATAATAATATGTTTTTATACCACTGCCATATTTCTTAATAACTATGTGAAGAGGTTTTAAATAATAACCTGTTTTCTTTATTACGCTATTGTATTCATATAATTTTTCTCTATATAGCATTGAAATAGTTGATAACAGCTTTGATATCTGGTCGTCATCTAGACATACTCTATATATACAAGGAGAATTATCATTATAAATCAAAAGATACACCATATTGTGAATATGATACAAATTAAACTTAGGGTGTAAATCCAATAAAATAATTCAATATGTAATACAAAGCCGTGAATTGAATTACAGTTTTATAAAATCCTCTATAATGCTCTGAGCTTTTTTAATTGATTCTCTACTTATTGTTAAAAGAACCCCATTATCTAATACTATCTCACCACCTATAATAGCTGTCTTAACTATAAAGTTTGAATCTATTATTTCACTTATTATAGCACTTCTTGTCATAGGTATAGGTCCATATGGAGGTTCTCCAAAATCAAGAATAATTATATCAGCAATAGAATTCTCTTTAATAACACCTGAACTTATAATATGGTTGATTGAATTATAGGAAGAAACTATTAAAACACTTTCTTCAGCATTGTCTATAATACGGTATGTTTCTTGTAGTAGTTTCTTGGGATTAAGTAGCATTGAATCATATGGTGAAATACCGCAGTTATATCTCCATGATGTTGCATCACTAAATATACATCTTGTATGTGGATTTGTAGGATTTATGATAATGTATTTCTTATTCTCTATATCAGGAAAAATATTATGTAATTTTTGCTGAATTTCTGCATTGGCATATACAAATACATCAATAGAATTCACAATATCTATCATCTTTTTAATTGACTTTTCATCTATTATGTATAACCCAAAGGATATAATGTTCTTAGTTATCGCTTCAGGATCCTTAGAACTTTTCAAGGCATTTCGAATCTCATTTTCTATACTACTAGAATCTTTAGACCCATCTAAAAGCAACATAATGCGTGTGCGTATCCAACTAGATGATGCAGCAGCTACAATAGCGGAGAGAATCTTTGGATCCGGGTTATATAGAAGCGTTATAATTGATGTTGCACCATTAGCTGTTAGTGATGTTAGTATAACTTCGATCAATGCATATAGATCACTTTTACTTAACATCTCTATAATCTCTTTAGTGTTCTTAGCTTCGATAAATCTAAAGAAATACTTAATTATATCACCTATTCCAACTGTGAATCCAGGAAGTGTCGCTATAAACCTATCATTAATTATATAATCAGCAAATTCGAGTTCTGGTTGAGGTTCACCGTCACCTAGAGCTACTATCTTGCCCTGATCTATATAGATATAACCTTTACCTATAAACGGCTTCTTGCTATCCATAGTCAATATTGAGGAATCTCTAATTAGGATCTTCATAATCTATAGCCCTTAACACTATTTATCTAAACTTCGTCAATGTTTACAATATTTTGAATCTAGAGTTCCTAGAGATAAAACCACTTTTAAACCTTTTATAGTAATAGATCTAACCTTCTCTCCAAAAAGTAAGGGGTTCAGCTTTCATATGGGTTTATATAGCTTGATATGTTTTTCATTGCCTCATCCCTGTTCCCCTGCATCCCACTCGGGTTCTCACCGGGCTTGGGGCGTTTGGGGAGACCCCTAGACCCCCACATCTTGAGTAGGATGCGAACCTCTTGAAGAGGTTTACTGTTGCAACCACGTCTCTCTCTCCTATGAAATCACATTTGCCGCACTTTAGTGTTCTATGACCGTTATCAACTAGTTTGCTACCGCACTTCGGGCACTTTGTTGAAGTTCCTTTGGGACTAACCTTAACTACTCTCAGCCCTCTCTCCCTAGCCTCGTACTCTATGCAGAACTGCATCCTCCTGTAGAACCACAGCGTGAGTTTCTTGTTGAACTTCTTACCCTTCTTAGCGTTATCCCTCAGCTTCTCTAAGTCTTCAAGAATGATTATTGAGTTGTGGTTAAAAGCTAAATCAGCAATTAAATCTCCTATTTTATGTGAATAGCCCCATGAAATGTTCCTAATCCTCTCACCGTGCCTCTCGATAGCTCTTTTAACTCCTTTAATGAACCTCCACGACCTCGGGTACCTCTTCTGAATTCTCTCAATCCAAATCCTGTGTGTAAGGATTTTCCTGGAAGATGTCTTAAACCTCTTCAGCTTAATCAATCTACCATTGAGAGTGAATACTGCTAGTGTTAAGTTGTCGAAGTTAAGGTCAATAGCCATAACCGTCTTTGNCTTAGCTGGTTTAGCGGTTTTCTTGAAGTAAATCGCTACCCAGAATCCCTCGNCGTCATACTTAACAACTAGCTCGTAGTTANTCCAACTCCTGAACTTCTCAATCCTCTCTCTAGATGTCAGTAGCTTCAGCTTAACTTCGTAGCCATCGTGTAGCTTCAACACCAGAGTCATGTTGTCTAGGTCTAGCCTGTAGTCGTACTTATCTATCCTTGCTGATAGCTTCTTTAGGATAGGGTTCTTACCGCCATTAGCTTTAGCTGACTCTACTATGCTCTTAGCGTAGATGTATATCTCCTTGACGTGGTGTGCTCTAAGACCAAGTCTTCTTAATTTATCGTAGAACATTTTGTGTAGCTTCTTCCTAGAGAGCTTTTCACCTAGATTCCACAGTTCGTTTACAACCATCTGGACAGCATCGCGGTACATCCTCAGAAACTCTAAGAGATGCTCATAGCTACCCTTGGGGACAGCCCTCGCCTTCAGCACCTCAACAATCTCAGGCTGTTCACCCTTCACTGGGTAGCTCGCCACTATGAAATTTGTTTTCAAATCTTATAATCTTTTCTAACACTAACAGCTATAGGTGATAACATATCTAAGTTTAGGTTCATATATGTAAAGTGTTCCGTGATAAAGTTTAGAGGCGGTATGGTAGTCCTCTACCCACTAGCAAAGTACCAAGACGAAGTAAAACCACTACACAGCAAGAAAGTACACGTGATAATCATAGCAGAAGACTGAAAACTCTATATAAACCATCATAAACCAGTATGAAACTCAAAACAGTTGCAAAAGGCTTTTAAATATAAACTTAAATACTAATTGACAAACATCTAAATCTTCAATCTATATTCTTAGAATAGATAAATAGAGCTTTAATAAAAACTATGAATGAGAATGTATGCATTAGATAAAAATCTCTATGTGAAACTAGTGATGAAAATATAAATGCTTCTTAATCCACATAAGGATAAAAATAGCGGTATTTTTTAAAAAGGTATTGAGGGGTTAAATGGTTAAAGCTATTCAAAATTCTATTGTTTTGCTTAGTAAATGTTTCAATATTACATCATTGACCATTTATATTGCTTAGTTACAATATTCATATTTAATACAATTCAAGTATCTGAATAATTTTCTCAGCTGCTTCACTACTAATACCTTTTTCACCTAGTATTGTATACCTCTCTGGTCTTATTGTATGTGCAATCGTTAAAGCCTTTACAAGCTGCTCTCTTCCTATGCCTATGTCTCTTGCCTTAGTAGGGGCACCAATTGAACTAAGTATTTGTCTTACCTTTCTCCAGTTTCTTCCATGTAGATATAGAGCTACTATAGACCCTATACCAACTTCTTCACCATGCAATGCTGGATAATTTGCTACAACATCTATTGCATGTGCAATTAGATGCTCAGAACCGCTTGCAGGTCTCGTTGACCCTGCTATAGCCATTGCTATTCCGCTACTTATAAGAGCTTCAACAAGTACTCTAATAGCCTCTATAGGAATGTCTCTAGCTGCAAACATCTCACTATATTTAACAATATGTTTAGCTGACAGAAGTGCTAATGAAGCTGCATATTCTCCGTAATATTCACCTTTAAGCCTGTGAGCAAGTTTCCAGTCTAAAACAGCTGAAAATTTTCCTATTAAATCGCCACAGCCAGCAATTATGTTTCTTCTTGGGGCCTTAGAAATTACATTAACATCTGCTATAACAAGTATAGGTGTAGATGCCTTAACCGAGATAGGCCTCTCTAAGCCTTTTATTGATGCAAAAGGGGATGCTATACCATCATGCGATGGTGTTGTGGGAATACTAATAAATTTTACACCATTATTTAACGCTGTATATTTCGCTACATCGATAGCCTTGCCACCACCAACACCTATAAGAATTTCAGCCTTTACTTCTCTAGCTATATTCGATACCCTATCTATTTCATCTATAGATGCTTTATCTACATGTGTAACCCAGCATTCAAGTCCATCGTCAACTAAATAGTCTTTGACTGCATTAGCATAGTCTTTTGTAGAGCTATATCCACTGACAATAAGTATCTTTTTGCCAAGGTTGAGCTCGGTAATATGACTTGGCACCTTAGATAAAATATCATTGCCTACAATAACACGTTTAGGTAGATCAATCTGATGTATATCGCTATCCATAGGTATACACTTCAATAAACTTATATCTTTATTCACGTCATAGAAGTTTATTAAGCTTACACAATAGTAGTATCTAGAAGATTTCTAAAGTGGTGTAATTTAAACTATGCTAGACCATTTATATGCAAGCAACACAGCAAGAACTATAGAAAGTGATGCAACTATAATTGAAAAAGCTCTAGAGAAAGCNTATAAAGGTACAACAACGATAGGTATAGCATTAAAAGAGCATATAGTTTTAGCAGCTGATAAGAAAGCTACTTCAGGTATTTATGTAGCTCATAAAAGTGTTAAGAANATTATAAGAATAACAGATAGATTTGCATTAACAATAGCTGGTCTTGTTGCTGATGCACAGTCGTTAGCTGATTACATAAGAGCAGAAGCTCAATATTATCAATTAATAAATGGTAGACCCATGGGGCTTAGAAGCATTGCCTATCTATTAAGTCTTATACTAAATGAATATAAATATTTTCCATTCATTGTACAGCTTATACTAGGAGGCTATGATTATTACGAAGGTGCAAAACTATTTGCTATAGAACCTTATGGTGATGTAACTGAGGAAAAATATACTGCAACAGGATCAGGCTCACCAATAGCTATAGGTGTCATAGAATCTGAGTATAGTCCTGATATATCTATAGATAACGCTGTAAAACTTGCAGTGAAAGCTATAGCTGCTGCATCCTCAAGAGATATATTTAGTGGTGGTATAGGTATAGATGTTGTTGTTATAGGTAAAGACCTATATAGAGAATATACATTTCAAGGAGATGAAGTTAAGAAGTTACTCGGTAGAGCTATACTATGAGTTTCAATATAGATCTCTCTTATATAAGATCTGTAATATTTAAAATGATACCACCATCAGCACAGCTAACTAGACTAGAATTCGAAGGGCCTGAGATAGCTATATATGTAAGAAACCCAGAGTTTCTTTTACAACAAGGAGAAATATTGTCGCAAATAGCTAAAACCATAAAGAAGCGTATAGTTATAAGAACAGATCCATCTGTAAGAAAGTCCGTTGAAGAGGTTAAGGAATATATTAAAAGTTTAGCATCATCTGAAACAGGTATAGAATCTATAGAAATAGATGATGTATTGGGAGAGGTTGTTATAAAAGCTAAGAATCCTCAGTTAATAGAAGATAAAGCTAACCAGATTCTTGTATCAACAGGTTGGAGGCCAAGAATAATCCGTTCACCTCCAATGAGATCCAAAATATATGAAGAGATTATGATGGGATATCTTGCAGAGAGTAGTTATAGACTNAAATTTCTTAGAGAATTAGGAGAGGCTATACATAGAGATGTTTTATTAGCTAAGAATGGCAGTAATTATGTTAGAATTACATTTTTAGGGGCTGCTCAAGAGGTTGGTAGATCTGCAATATTATTAGAGACTGCTGAGAGTAAGATTCTACTTGATTTTGGGCTAAATCCAGGAAGAGGAACGTCAACAAATGCATTCCCAAGAATAGACCTTCTTAATATAGATCCAGAGGATATTGATGCTGTAATAGTTACACATGCTCATTTAGACCATGCCGGTTTAGTTCCATATCTATTTAAATATGGATTTAGAGGAGCAGTTTATACAACAGATGCTACAAGAGATCTTATGGTGCTTTTGCTAAAGGATTTTCTAGAAATAAGTGAAAGAGAAGGGTCAGAACCGCCATTTACATTAAGAGATGTTGAAAAGATGCTTCTCCATACAATAACACTAAAATACGGTGTTGTAACAGATATTGCACCTGATATAAGGTTAACGCTATATAATGCTGGACATATCCTAGGCTCTGCTATAGCTCATCTTCATATAGGTAACGGTTTTCACAACATTGTCTATACAGGAGACTTTAAGTTTGGCAGAACAAAGCTTTTAGAGAGAGCAGATCATGAGTTTCCAAGAGTAGATACAATCATTATGGAGAGCACCTATGGCGCTACAGAGCAACCTAAACGTGAAGAAGCTGAAGATGAGTTATTAAAAATTGTATTAGATACATATGAGAGGAAAGGAAAAGTATTGATACCTAGTCTAAGTGTTGGAAGAGCACAAGAGGTAATGCTGATATTAGCTGATGCAATGAGGTTAGGAAAGATTCCAAAGATGCCTGTATACATAGAGGGTATGATACATGAGGTTACAGCCATACATACAGCATACCCAGAGCTTCTATCTAGAGATTTAGGAAGAAGAATTAAAAATAATGAAAATCCATTTGATTTCGATACCTTTATAAGGCTAGAAGGTAGAGAGCCAAGAACAGAAATTGTAGAAAGCCAAGAACCAGCTATAATAATAGCTACATCAGGTATGTTAACTGGAGGTCCTGCTGTTGAATACTTCAAGCTTATGGCACCTAATCCTAGTAACAGTCTTGTCTTTGTTAGTTATCAAGTTGAGGGAACCTTAGGCAGAAGAGTAAAGGATGGTTCCAGGGAAGTAGCGTTTGTTAATGAAAGAGGTAAGGTTGAGGTAGTTAGGATAAAGATGCAGGTACATGCAATAGAAGGGTTCTCTGGACATTCAGATAAATACCAGTTGCTAGAATATCTAAAGTATACAGAGCCAAAACCTTCAACAATAGTACTTGTACATGGTGAAAAGAACTCTATACAAAGTTTTGCTAATGAGGTAGTGAGGAATAGCAAGAGAAGACTTGGATTGGGAGATATAAAAGTATTAACACCAAATCTACTAGATTCCTATACCTTAGCATACAATATATAATCTTTACATTAAATAACAGATTTTTAGATATAATATAAATACTTCTAAAGATAAAGCTTTTGATTTTAAACCATCTCTTATCATCAACTTCTCCTATTCTAGAGAATAGGATTCTTAAAACTTAAGAATTATGCNTTTACAAGTGCTGCTCTATTGTGATTAACTATAAATGATGAAAGGATTTTTAATGGTATTTAGATAACATCTATGATATTCTCTAGCATGTTTAATACNTTATTAAGATGCAAGATTCTTCATTTACACCATTCATTACAAATTCTATTCTTTATATTCGAGGACGAATATACACCAATTCTATTATTCATCCTAATAATCTCAATATTTAATCCCCTTACATTGATCTCTTTACTAAAATCAAAATCCTTTAGTTGATCATATCCCAATGCTATAACATCAGGTTTAACACTCTCAACAGATTCCATAATATCTTCAGTAGAACCTAGAAAAGCTTTATAGATGTAACGTATAGAATTTACTATGTATAATCTTTCATCCTCTTTAAAAACAGGGTTGGATCCCTTAAACCTTCTATAGTTTTCATCTCTTGACACAACGACATATAGTTTATCACCTAATGAAGAGGCCCATTTAAGGAATTCTATATGGCCAGGATGAATAATGTCAAAGGATCCTGCAGCTAAAATTATTCTCTCTCTAGGCTTTTGCCAGCTCCATTCAATAATATTTAATGATTTAAGAGCATCTAGTATACCTTCTGCATATGATATTGTTACTAATCCTGTTATACAATCCCTCTTTTCAAAATAATATCTAGAGTCCATAAAGTAGCTTAAAGCAAGGTCTACAATCTTAGATGAAGATGCATCTATGATCTTCAATGTCTTTAGACTCTCTTTAAACATAGCTAAATATTTTGCCAATCTATCACAAGGATCCATTTTACCCACATCATAAACATAATATCGTTTTCTGAATTTCCAAAAATAGTATATTTATTTATTTATTATTGTTTAACTTTAAAGCTGTTTTTACAATTCTCATTTAATTATCTTAAAAACCCTTAAATATAATCCTCTCTTTAAAGGATTTATTCTTTTATATTCCAATAAGCTATAGAACTTCTAAATAAGTGCTGTTCTAAATATTGTGCATGTTATTATCCTCTCTATATGTCTCATTATGAGAACTTTTAATTTAACATGAAAATATCAATGAGAGATTGTGTTGGGTATAGAGCCGCGGCCGGGATTTGAACCCGGGACCTCCGCCTTACCAGGGCGGCGCTCCACCAGGCTGAGCTACCGCGGCTCTTAATATTGTTTTACATTTTAGGTATATAAGTGGTTTTGATACACAGGTTATAAATCGATGATGTATCTGTTAATTATTTGGATATGTTTTTCTAGATTGATGTCTAGCATTTTGGTTATATAGAAATGCTTTCTAATAGCTTATTAATATCTATATATTTGATATAGGATGTATAGCTTAGTTTCTCTATGTTGTCTAAGCATTCTTTTTCTATTGGGTGTAGTTTTCTTGCTGGTATTATTATTGTGTATGGTGGTTCTTTGAATTCTATAACTTCTTTTAATATATCATTCACAGTTATTGTATATGCTTTACCTTTACTACTTGTAATAGCTTGTAGCACTATAACTATATCATTAGGTATTATTATTTCTTCTCCCCATCTTTTCTGTATATTAATAAGTATTTCAATAGCTTCTTTTGGTGTCATAAAATAATTCTTTTCTATATCCATTTCTAGAAGTAGCATTGTATGAAGATCTAGCGATCTATTTAGCTTTACGATTTGAAGGGGGTATTCATATTCTATACCATTCTTCGGCTTAATTACTGTAGCTATTTTACCAAATCTATAAATTTGAAGACATGACATTGATATACCAACATTTAATATGGATGATGCAGGTGCAATTTCCACTAAAACATCTTTCTTTAAAGCTTCTATAGCTATTGCAGAATGTGTTGTAGCTATTAATGGATCTCCTGGAACAGCTATACATATATCTTTATCCTTAGCCTCTTCTACTATATTATCTATGTTTTCTCCTTCGAGATCCTTTCTACTAGCATGTATAACCTCTATACCATATTTCTTAAATATTTCAGAAATATCTAAATTATTTGAAAACCATATACTTGTGTATCTATCAAGCAGAATTTTGTTACACTTTAGAAGCTTCAGTAGATTTCCAATTGGTAGAAGATCTATTGATAAACCCAAACCTATTAATTTAAGCATTTATAAAACCCTTTGCTGTAAGATATTCCTTTAACTCTTGCCACTTACTGCTTATGACATATAACCTCTTTATATGGTATCTTCTAGGAATATTCCTTATAATACTGTTTTCAATATCTGTAATTGGTATAGATGCTTTTCCATCAATAATAATTCTTGGAGAGATATGTGGATCCTCATCAAGAATCTTTATATCGTCAACAAAGAATGCTATTTGATGTGTTTTAACTTTATCTTCTATCTTATTCATAATCTTCTGTAAAGCTATTATATCTCTATCCATATCTAGATCAAGAGGATAGAAATCAAATCTTGATCTATCTATTACTACTTTGTATCCTTTTCTAAAGAAGAATGCCTCTATAAGCTCCTTTAACTCACTATGTTTACCCTCTCTATACATATTTATCATCATCCCTATAAACCAGTCGTCATGCCATAGAGCTATTTCTCCAGACCTAGCCATTTTCACTATATCTTCTCTAGATTTTGGTAGAAGTGTATCTTCAACATATTCATTTATGTATTCATATATCTTTCTAAGTAGCATTTCATAACCAACTAAAGTTTTGTGATAGTAAACAGCTCTATACATATGCATTCGAGCGAGGTAGAAATTCTCGAGAGCATCTATACCTTTATCAAGTATTGCCAGATTGCCTTCACCATCTACAACAAGTGTTGCTATTATTCTATGTAAATCTATAGAGCCATATGTTACACCAGTATGTAATGCATCTCTTATTAAATAATCCATTCTATCTACATCTAAATCACTTGAAAGAAGCTGGTTATACAAAGGTTCTTTGTATCTGCCTTCTAAAATTGCTACAATAGTTTTTGGGTCATATCCATAGCTACTCAATATCTCTTTAATATCACTATTTTCCAATATCACAATTTTTGAAAGATCTTCATGGCCAATATATAGTCTGTATCTATAGAAAGGCTCTATAGCGTGGCTAAATGGTGTATGACCAACATCATGTAGAAGTGCTGCTAATCTAAGTAACTGTATATCATCATAGCTATATATATAACCTAGACTAGCTAGTCTCGATGCAATTAAACCCATTATATGCATTGCGCCAAGACTATGGCTAAACCTTGTATGCGTGGCACCTGGATATACATACCAAGCAGCTGCAAGTTGTTTTACAAATCTCAATCTTTGAAAAATAGATGAATCAATAATTTTTAATTCAATCTCGCTAAGCTCTATATATCCATGAACCTCATCATATATCCTTTTAACACCACTAAAAAGCCTTGAAACCTCTCTAGAGNTAGGCATTGTTTTATAGCCTCACTAAAGNGTTTAACTAAAGTATTGCTTTTCCGAGGTAATACCTTTATATACAAATACCGAATTTATCTATAACTCTCCAAATTCTTAAAACATCCTCTTTAAACAACTTCTTTCGTTTAATAAGCTCTTCAACAGGATCAAGCGGCTTAGGATAAACATCTCTACATAACATTACAAGACTAGCTACAATCTCAAGTGTTTTAACATCTAATTTAGCTATTTGATCCTTTACACCAAAAAGCAACCTCTTAACAGCTTCTAAAGCATTTTGTTCAAAAGCATTTAACTCAACTCTATTCAAATTATTTGTTAAGACCCTTGATATCTTCTGATAATAGTTTTGTAAACCCTTTGAGTAAGGACCCATAGAAAGCCATTCAAATTTAAACCCTAGATCAAGACCACCAACCACTTGAAGTAGATATACAAACTTCTGAACCGCTATTTTAAACTCTATACTCCCTATAGAGATATATTCAATAATACCTGTATCCTTCATAAGGTATGCAACTAATAACTCAACCCTACCTTTATTTTGAACAGCATTAAACATATTCATATCCATTTCTACAACCTTAATCTATACTTAATATTAACATAAAACTTAAAGAGAGACCCTACTGAAATAATTGCATTATCAAAACAGTCCAATATTCATAATCTATATGTTTATCATACAGAATCTATCGAATTGATGTATTTGGTGGACCGGCCGGGATTTGAACCCGGGACCTCTCGGATGCCAACCGAGCGCTCTTCCAGGCTGAGCTACCGGCCCACAAACAATAATTACATATCTATAGATGTTGGTAAAAGTTAATAAGCTTTAACAGATTTAAAATATTCTTCAATTATGTTATAAGATTAAAATCAGCCAAAGGGATCCCGTCATATTTACTTCACAGGCCTGCGTTGATCATCATCTGATGGTTTTTGCTAATGGGCCCGCGGGGATTTGAACCCCGGACCTCCGCCTTGTGAGGGCGGCGTCCTACCAGACTAGACGACGGGCCCTTAACGGTTTATAATATAAATTATATGTGGTAAGGTTTAATAAATCTTCTTCTATAAGCTTACTGCTTTATTTTAATATACGTTGCTAAATTATCGTTAATCATTAATATATTTGATGAAGAAATTTCATTGAATATTATTTTTCATTAAGCATTATCTGGTGAAGAACCTCTATTAGTTTTCTGTTATGTTCTATTCTTATATTAAACATCTCAACCTGTACTTTATCAATATCTTCATCTGTTAAAGCATTTATATATCTATAAAGCCTATCTTTATTTATTTCAATGAATTGTAAACCCCATTTGAATTCTTCTAGAATATCTTTAGCCTCATTAACATATCCTGTAATTAGAAGTGCTGCTGCTAAGGCCTCTGCTGTGCTTAGTTTAAATGGCTTTCCATAGTTTATAGGATTTGCAGCTATAAATATCGGCAAAACCCTTTGTTGACCCCTTTTAATATTTTTTAAAAACTCTATACCCTCTTTCCATGATACATCAACTGCTACTAATCCACATCTTTCAATCCATATCCTATCATATTGCTTCAAATAGNTATATGCATATGGATTTAAAACTATACTGCATCTAGGTATTTCATTTATTCTAACTATCCTCCTAGCCTTTCCTCTTCTAATTAAGCGCTCAGCTGTACAATGTTCTGGATCATCTTCACCTTTAGTTAAAATCATTAACCTTAACATAATGTCCATCCTTATAAAACTCCTATTACTTCAATAAACTAATAGTAAAGTATTCATTAGCTTAATTGCTTAATTAGCTTGACTCTTCTAGCTATAATATCTTTACTCTAAAAATGTAGATCTTTCCCCTAATGCTTCTACAGCACTACCTCTCTCAAATCACATCTATCTTCTAGCATCTTTGAGAAATTCAATACNGTACTATTGAACTTGTAATTTTCACCGAGCTATAGATTATAGAGAGTCAATAGGTTAATTATATTCAGGAAATGAAATAATTTAAATAGGTAACTATTAATTTATGACTTAATCGATGAAAATTGTAAGTTATAAAATATTTAAAGTATAGCATTATGATGTTTTGAAGAATAATATTGTATTTATTTAACTAAAAATACTATTCTGTAAAATAGGAAATTATAAGGATGTTTATAGGTTTGTGTATTTTATTATAGTATTTCTAGATAATCTGAGCCAAAATTGAATAGATATAATAGATCTAGAATCAACTATCATCTGTTTTATCGAGACATTTAGAATTTATTTAAAAGACATGTTTTTAAAAAGATCTAAGATTATGCTATAGATCAAGTAAGTTTTTATACACCTTACATACATTATGCTTTAAGGTGATAGCTATTATGCCTGAAGCTCTTGTCCTTATAAATACCGATGTGGGAGCTGAGGAAGAGGTACTAAATCAGATAAAAAATATGGAATGTGTGAGAGAAGCATATATAGTTTATGGTGTATATGATCTATATGCAAGAATTGAAGCAAATACAATTGAAGAGCTAAAGAATGTGATATCTACGAAAATAAGGAAACTTCCAAAAGTGAGATCAACTATAACAATGGTTGTAGTGTCTACAAATACAAAGTCTAGTAATACAAACTATAACAAGTAATAGAAATAATCAAATACTATTATGTTGTCAGGTATATGGATGAATTTAAACAATGATCTATGTATAGTTCATATAGGAATAGATGATTTTGATGCACAAAACTATGGATGTACAACACATGCAGCAACATATCTATTACATAGTTTAAATAATGTATATAAGATAAAATTAATTGATTATCCAAATCTTGTTAGATTAAATCCTTCTATACCGTGGAAAACCCGTGGAAATGGTGCAGTATCTCTAAGAATTGCTATAGAATGCGATAAGATTTATAATATTGTTGAATATTCTGAGAAGATTCTTATAGAATACCTAGACAAAATAGCAAAGTTCAGCAGATCTTTAACAGATCGTGATACTGAACCTGGGGTTGTGTTTATATTAAATTCTATTCCTTTAATATTGAAATCTATATATATAAAGGCTTTAACAGATATATTACTACCATCTATAGTAATAGAGAAACTTTTAAGACATAAAAACATAATTCTAGGCAATGTATTTAGATCTCGTGGAATTGTAGGAGCTTCTGCCGCAATTGGATGGTTTCTAGCTGAAGATGACTATACATATGAGATGCTTACATATAGATCTAAGGAAGTATATGAGAAAGAGAGATGTATAGATAGAGAATCTGTTAAAAAATTCGATGAACAGATGAAGAATAGCACTTTTAACAATATAGATAGTGAAAGTGGAAGGATTTTAATAGAGTCTCATGGAATGGATCCAGTACTCTATGGTGTAAGAGGTGAATTTCCTGAATCTGTAAAAATGGCCTTAAATACTATTAGGGTATGTGAGCCCATCACAGCCTGGACTATATTTAGAAGTAACCAGGGAACGGATTCGCATGCTATTCATAGAAATATAGAGGATTTGAGAATGTACACAACAGCTAAACTCCATATAGTTATTGCTTCAAAACCTGAAGCAATCTCAGGTGGGGCTGTTATTGTTAAAGCGTATGACTCTTCAGGTTCTATAGATCTTGCCTTCTTTAAACCTTCTACATTAACAGATATAGCATTAAATCTATATATAGGGGATGAATTGATTGTACAAGGACATGTAAAGCCGTGGGGAAAGGATATGGTGTTCCATGTCGAAAAAATGCAGATCTTAAATACCGCAACTAGGTATATATGTAGAGCACCTAAATGTCCAATATGTAGAAAGAGAATGGAGAAAATAGGTTGGGGAAAAGGCTATAGATGTAGAGAATGCGATGTAAAAATAATTAACCCTGAGTTAGAATGCAAACCTGTTTTTAGAAATGTTGAACATAGATTATATCTTCCACCATCAAGAACACAAAAACATCTCATTAAACCTTTGTCTAGATATGGCAGGGAAAAAATATGGAGATCTCCATCTAAGTATATAGAGTTATATGATGTTAGCCAAATTATTGAACCCCTTAGGTTCCTGTAGAGAACACTTTAATCCCACATATCTTAGAGAAATTTTAAAGTGAAATTGATTTCTGTTTGTCAATGGTTTTATATAATATACCTAGCGACCCCTTAGCTTCACATGCATCATGTTTTCAAACCATCTGCTCAAAGATTTTATATCTAAATACCAAGATATATTTAGAGATCCTACAGCTTTGATAACTATAAAAATATCTTTATACAAACACTATAGATATATAATCTGCTTTAATTTCTATATGAAAATAAGGGGTTTGGGGCTTATTTAACAGAAAAATAGTTGGGGTAGCATTACTATTCTAGAGTATTACTAACCCCTCTAGTTCTTTTAGAAGATAGCTATAGATATGGAGGGATCCGACCCATAATAACCCGTCTTCTGTATATGGCTGCATTTGGCTAGAGCGGTTATCCACCCATTATATGGAGATTTTCATCGGGTGGTCCTTACTCCCTGGAGGCTGGCCGTTTCACTACTCCCACAAATCTCGTCAGCGGGTTTTCTACTCCTTGGTTACCCAAGGAGTCTCTCCACATCATCCTCATTGATTTGTGGATATATCGTTTCTGTGCCAGAGCCTAGGGTATTACCCTAGCCCCTTACGGGGCTCCAGATCCATACGGAGGACGGTGTTTCCTCAGCATGGTTTACCGTAGCAGCCTATGGGTCGGATCCCTAGAAAATGACTAGTTTATCCAGGCTATATATCTTTGTATTATAAAGTTTGGGTTAGGGCATTGGTGTAAATATTCTAACTAGAATTATTGTTATTGATGTAACTATAGCTAGTGTTATTATAATATATGGATTGATCTTTATGATTCCTTCTAACTCTTCGTAGAATCTAACTAGTCCAACATNACTTGCTATCGAAGGTCCTTGTCTACGTCTTCTTGATGAAGACATCTCTATAACCTCAGTAGTGTTAAGTGAATATAGGTTTATTAAGCTTACATCAAGTATTCTCTAAATACAAACTATAGAGAATATTGTTTTTGTGAAACTATGGAGGCAGCAATGCTTTGTAGCGATGAAGTGATAAATCATTTTCTAAGTTATGAAAAGCTTTTAGAAGCTATTAATATGAAGAGGTTTCTAGTCTTAATTAATAGAGATACAGGGTTAAAGGTATACGTCTTTAAAGGTATTAACAAAGACTACCTTGTATCTCCATGTAGGATATGTACATGTAGCGATTTTATTATAAATTTCATTGGAAGAAAAAGAGGCTATCCTTGCTATCATGTCATCGGATTTGCTATTGCTGAAAAACTAAATAAATTAAGTTATATAGAGCTTGATAATAATATGTTTACATCTATAATCTATGAAATTGTTTTCCAAGGGATATCTTTCAAATTAAGAAAAATTCTTAAAGGTTAAACTCTAAAACTCTTTCTATAGACTATAATATGGGATGCTATATTGAGATGGAGAGGTAAGATATATAGTTATATAAAAGGTGAAATTGATAGAGGGTCAAAGCTTCACTTCTCTTTAGTTGACCCTGAGAAGGTTTCAGATTTTGAAAAGCTTAGAAAGATTCTCAGCATGGTTGTCGATGCTGGAACAGATGCTATATTAATTGGTGGAAGTCTTCAAGTGTTTAGCGATGATGTTACAAATATTGTTAAAATAATAGATGAGTTTAATAAGCCATCGATATTGTTTCCAGGTAGTGTAGCAGGGCTTTCACCATACGCAGATGCAGTGTTGTTTATCTCGCTACTTAATTCAGATGATCCTTATTTCATAGTAGGAGCGCAGGTATATGCAGCTCCATTGATTAAGAGATTTGGGTTAGAGGTTCTTCCAACAGGCTATATAATTGTAGGTGATTGGCCAAGTGCTGTAAGCATTATGGGTAGAGCTAGAACCATACCTTTAACAAAACCTGAAATAGGTGTAGCATACGCTTTAGCCGCAAAGTATATGGGGATGAAGTTTATATATCTTGAAGCAGGTTCAGGTGCATTGCAGCCTATTCCACCACATTTTATTAAGATGGTTAAGAACTCTATAGATGATGCTATACTAATAGTTGGAGGAGGTATAAGAGACTCTGAAAAAGCTTATGAAGTAATGAAAGCAGGTGCAGATATTATTGTAACAGGGACTGTCATAGAGGAAAATGTTGATAAAGCTCTAGATATTATAAAAACTGTTAAACGCTTCTAGATCTTTAACATATCTCTTATATTTCTATCGAATGGAGGTTCTATAATACCTTTTTCTGTAACAATACCTGACACAAGATCGGGAGATGTTATATCAAATGAGGGGTTAAATACATCAACATTATCTAAAGTTATAGACATTTTACCAAGTATGCATCTTACTTCATCAGCACTACGCTCCTCTATAACAACGTCTTCTATCTTTGATTTAAGATCAAATGTAGATATAGGTGCAGCTACATAGAATGGTATATTATGTCTTTTAGCAGCAATTGCTATAGTATATGTACCTATCTTATTAATTACATGGCCATCACCAAGAATCCTATCAGCACCAACAATAACCTTATCAACAAGTTTTCTATACATAACATATCCAACCATATTATCTGTTATTAACTTAACAGGTATACCCTCTTTAACAAGCTCCCATACAGTTAACCTAGCACCTTGTAACATAGGTCTAGTTTCTGTGGCAATGACATTTATCTTTTTACCTTTATACCATGCAACTCTTATAATTGCTAGAGCAGTACCAAATGCAGCTGTTGCTAAAGCACCTGCATTGCAGTGGGTAAGTATGGTGTCTCCATCTTCTATAAGCTTTTCCCCTACTTCACCAATCTTAATGTTTGTCTCTATGTCTTCATAATATATCTTTAAAGCCTCATCGACGATCGCTTTTCTATAGCTTTCTACATCTAGATGTCTTTTCCCTAAAACAACCTCCTTGATTCTATCTAAAGCCCAGAATAAATTATATGCTGTAGGTCTTGTTTTTCTAAGCCTGTCTATAGCTTTTAAAGCTAGATTTCGAAGATCTTCAACACTATTTATAGAGCTATTTAAAATAGTTGCTGCTATAGCTAATGCAGCTGCAACACCTATAGCTGGAGCACCTCTAATCTCCATAGACTCTATAGCTCTAGCTATTCTTTCATAGTCTGAGCTTTCCTCATATAGTTCTTCATATGGTAGAGCATTGGTGTTGATCCATCTAACCTTTCCATCGACCCACTCTACAGCCTTTACTTTAAGAGGATATTTAAAATCCATTAGCAACACCACAACATATCATAACTATTCCCTTTTCATAGATATAAACTTATGTATTCTATAGCGATAAAGAAGTTGAAGGTTATAGAATAAAGTAGCTAGAAACTTTAAAAATCTCAATAACGATATAAATGTAGCCAGGTATATCTATTTTGAGTGCAGGTAAAGCTTTACTTACAATAGTTAACTGTAGGATTTATATCAAAAAAGCTTCGGTTGAATTGCAAGAGCGATTTGGTATTGTAGAGGGTGGAGAGGTAAACCCAATTATAGCGCTATATCTTTTAAATAAGAAAATAGCTGATATAGTTGATGACAATGGGAGAATAGCCGATATATCTAAATTGATTGAGTGTTTTGATAAACCAATATATTCAACGCTATTCTTTGTTGTCCAAGATCTTATAAAACGTGGTAAGAAGATAGCCTTTGGAGAAACTGATAATGAGCTTATTATAACAAGTGAAAACACTCTTGTATATGTAATGGACGAGGATTCAACGATTAAAGCTATAGATCTTTATAACATTGTTGATAGAGCTATTAAACAGGGTTATAGATTTTTAATAGCTGTAGTCGATATGCATGGTGATGTTACATACTATGAGGTTAGCAAAATGGTTTTCCCGAAAATAGAGAGGAGGGAGATGTATAATGAAAGAGCTTTATGAACCTATAAGAGGATTTAGAGACTATATACCACCTGAAAGCGAGATTCTCTCATGGATATGTGACACATTTAGAGAGGTTGTAGACTCCTTCGGCTATAGAGAGGTAAGAACTCCAACAGTTGAAAGCTTTAAGCTTTTTGCAATTAAATCTGGAGAGGAGATTAGAGAATCCATGTATGTTTTTAAAGATAAAGGGGAGAGAGAGGTAGCTTTAAGACCAGAGGTTACACCAAGTGTTATAAGAGTCTATTTAAAAGAATTAAAAGCATGGCCAAAACCTATAAGACTTTTCTATATAGCAAATGTATTTAGATATGATGAACCTCAGCTAGGTAGATATAGAGAGTTTACACAAGCTGGTGTAGAGATTTTAGGAGCTGATGATATAAGCTATGATATTGAATTGATAGAGATTTTAGAGGAGTTCTATGATAGAATAGGTTTAACGGATAGAAAATATAAGGTTAACAACGTAGCGATATTTAGAGATCTTGCAATGCATTCAAATCTTAGCGAAGGCTATATAGAGAAACTCTTGCATCTATTAGATAAAGGGCTATTCAATGAAGCAGCTGAGATATTTGAGGCTAGAGGATCAGCAAAAGGTGCTAGAATAATAAGGGAGATAGCTAAAAATAAAGATTTAAATGATATACAAACATTGGTTAATATCTTAGAATCTGAAGGTATCTACAAAGAGTTTAAGACCCATATCGATAACCTTATGAACTATATAGATTATGTAAAGTCTATTGGAGCTAAGGTTATCTTAAACCCTGCTTTTGCTAGAGGAATAGCATACTATACTGGTATAATATTTGAGGTAATGGCACCTCCACTAAATATAAGTATAGCTGGGGGTGGTAGATACGATAATCTAACAACTGTATATGGTGGTGAAGAGCTTTCAACTACAGGTTTTGCAATAGGAGTTGAAAGAACAATGTTGGCGTTGACAGCACAAAGAGGTGGGAATATAGTTTCTAATAGAAGAAAGGTATTATTATTGCTTTTGATAAAAGACCCTTCAATATTCAACGAAGTTTATTCTAGTGTAAGAGATATTAGAAGACATGGTGTTGTTACTCAAATGGAGATAGTACCATCAACTCAAAAGCTAGGTAGGTGGCTCGAATATGCATCTAAACAAGGGTTTAGCTACACAGTTATAATTGGTAGAAAAGAGCTGGAAAAAGGTGTTGCTATAATTAAAGATATGGAGCATTGGAAACAATTTGAGATACCTCTTAACAAACTTGTAGAGTTTTTGGTGAAGGAATGTGAATGATTTTGTTATTGATGCAAAGCTGTTTAAGGATATGAAGGTAAAGGATTTAATAGAGCTTTACGGCTCTATACATGGGTTTATGGCTTCACATGTCTATGAGGCAATAAAAGTTATCAAGGAATTCAAAGACAGTTGTGATACCAGGATAATATCTTTTACAGGCAATATAGTTGCAACAGGGGTTAGAGGAATTATATCACAACTACTTAAAGAAAAGATATTCAATGTTGTTATAACAACATGCGGTACTATAGACCATGATATTGCAAGAAGTTTTGGTGGAAGGTATCTAAAAGGATTTTTCGATTCAGATGATGTACAGCTCTATAAAGAAGGTATACATAGATTAGGTAATGTATTTATACCTATTAAGGATTATGGTCCTATAATTGAAAAAGTGGTTCACAATGTTTTGAAAGACCTCATTAATAGATATGGCTTCGATAAATCCTATAGTATTAAGGATATTTTATGGGAGATAGGAAAGCGGGTAGAGGATGAGAATTCTATACTTAGGATAGCAAGTATCAATAGTATACCTATATATGTTCCAGGGTTTCTTGATGGTGCTTTTGGAACTGCGTTATTTACATTTACACAGTTTAATAAGATTTCCATAGATGTATTTAGAGATGAAAGTGAACTTGCAGATATTGCTTTTAGAGCTAAATGTATGGGGGCATTGATATTAGGTGGTGGTATAAGTAAGCATCATACATTATGGTGGGCACAGTTCCATGGAGGGCTAGACTATGCGGTTTATGTGACAACAGCTGTTGAATGGGATGGTTCGTTAAGTGGTGCTAGACCTAGAGAAGCTATTACTTGGGGTAAGGTTAAAGAGGGTGCAAGGTGTGTTGTAGTCTATGGTGATGCAACTATTCTTGTACCTATAATAGCATATGGTGTCCTATTTACATAGTCAATTCTATAAAAATTTATATTTAAGCATATTGCTTATTAGTTACACCAAAGAATATGTTTTTAGTAGTGAGTGTTGAGGAAGAATGAGTGCTATAGAGAAGTTTAAAGCTATAAGCCCTGCAGAGTTTTTCTATAGAAATAAAGAGATAGCAGGATTTGCTAACCCGGTTAGAGCTCTCTATCAGTCTGTAAGAGAATTAGTGGAGAATGCTTTAGATGCTACAGATGCCCATGGAATTTTACCAAATATAGAGGTATCTATTGAGAGAGATGCTTATAAACCTATGGTTTATAGAATAACTGTTAAAGATAATGGTATAGGAATACCAGAAAAATATATAGCTGAAGCCTTTGGAAGAGTTCTATTTAGCTCAAAGTACGTTTTAAGGCAAACCCGTGGGCTTTTTGGTCTTGGTGCAAAAATGGTTGTTCTCTATGGGCAGATAACAGTTGGTGAACCTGCTGAAATAGTTTCTGCAACTATTGGTTCTAAGAAGGTATATTCTTATAGAATATCAATTGATGTAAAGGAGAATAAGCCTATAATACTTCAAAGAAGTGTTTGGAACAATGTTTCTGGGTGGCATGGAACTATAGTGAAGATCGCTGTTGAAGGTGATTGGGGTAGAGCTAAGCAGAAGATAATAGACTATATTAAGAGAACAGCTATTGTTACTCCATATGCTAATATAGTCCTTAAAACACCTGACGGGGAGATCTATGCATATCCAAGAGCTGTAGATAAACTACCTCCGCCACCTAGAGAGACAAAACCTCATCCACATGGCATTGATATAGAGATGTTAAAGGCTATGATAAGTGAAACAAAGGCTCAGACGCTATTAGATTTTATAGCTGATGAGTTTCAAGGTGTTGGGAGGGTAACTTCTGAAAGGTTTTTGCAAAACTATGGTTTTGATCCTATGAAGAACCCTAAAGAGTTGTCTAAAGAAGAGTTGGAGGTTTTAACTAAGGCATTAAAGGAATATAACGAATTTAGAAAGCCTAGAGCAGAGTATCTATCCCCTATAGGAGCAGATTTAATAAAAATAGGTCTCAGTAGTATTCTAAAGCCCGAGTTTGTTGATGCTATAACAATGAAGCCCGTGGTTTATGAGGGGCATGCAATAATTATTGAAGTTGGTATAGCATATGGTGGTTCTATAGAGCCCTCAGAACAGCCTCAACTTTTAAGATTTGCTAACAAGATACCGCTTCTATATGATGAGAAAAGCGATGTTTCTTGGAAGGTTATATCAGAGAATATAGATTGGAGTTACTATGAAATAACATTTCCAGCACCTATAGCTATTCTTATACATATTTGTGGAACGAAAATACCATATAAAGGTGTAGGTAAAGAGAGTATAGCGGAGGTGCCTATAATCGAGCATGAGATTGAAGAAGGTGTAAGAAGTGTTGCAAGGTCTTTGAAGCTTTATTTAGCTAGAAAACAGAGGGAGGAGGAATATATGAGAAAAGCTATTACAGTGATTAAATATATACCTGAGGTATCTTCAGCATTAACAGTATTTCTAAAGTCAAACCCAGAATCTATAGATCCAAAGATTATAGAGGATAAATTATTTGATCTTGTGAAGAAGAGGTTTGGAGATCATATCAAGGGAATATCTTCTCCAAGGGATATAGTTTTATCTATTGAGTANATATAGGTGATTTATATGGATGAAACTGGAAGAAGGTTTACATCATCAGTTGATATTAAGGCTAGACAGCTAGCTGCTGAGAGGGTTAGGGAATCTTTTGAGAAGATAGCTAAAGCTATACTTAATGGTGAGGAGCCTAGACTTATAATACCTAAAAGAACATTGTCGAATACTATATATGATGTTGAGAAAGGGCTTTTGCTTTTAGGTTCTTCAACTTTTGAAAGAAGTTTTATTGATGTAAAGGAATCTAGAAAGTTTATGCAGACTATGCTAATGGCTAAAATTATATATGAGGCTCTTGTAAATAACGAGTATCCAACGATAAGAGATCTATTTTATCGTGGAAAACATAGTATAAGATATAGAGATCATAGGGGTAGAGTTGGAGAGGAGAATACATGGGATGAGCAAAAAGAAAGTGATTCTGTTTTGAGAGATATTGAGGTATATGTTAATCTACTTAGAGAAGAGATGTTGATACTTAGTAAGGAGAAGGGTAAGGTTGTAGGCGATATGAGGATTAGATCAGGTGATGATGTTATAGATCTTAGTAAAATGGGCCATGGTGCATATTCTATAGAGCCTACACCAGACTTGATAGAGTTTATAGACGTTAATGCTGAGTTTGTTTTAATTGTAGAGAAAGATGCTGTGTTTCAACAGCTACATAGAGCTGGTTTTTGGAGAAAATACAGAGCTGTATTGATAACAAGTGCTGGACAACCTGATAGAGCTACTAGAAGATTTGTTAGGAGGTTGAATGAGGAGCTAAATTTACCTGTCTATATACTTACAGATGCTGATCCATATGGATGGTATATATATAGCGTATTTAGAATTGGATCTATTACACTATCATATGAATCTGAAAGACTTGCTACACCAAAAGCAAAGTTTCTAGGTGTTAGTATGAGTGATATCTTTGGGGATAGGCAAAGAGGTAAAAAGCCGTATCTATCTGAGGGAGAGAGGAGAAACTTTATTATAAAAGCAAAAGAAAACAGAATTTAAAAAGAGCTCAAGAGCTTTTAAACTATGAATGGTTTAAAACAGAGGGATGGATAAAAGAAATAAATATATTTCTAGAAAAACAAAGCAAACTTGAAATAGAAGCTTTAACAGGTAAAGGGCTTTATTTTCTAGCAGATACATATATACCAGTGAAAATTGAGACAAAAGATTTTATAGAATAGACAAAAGCAATTTTAATTAAAAGTTATAAAGGTAAAAACAATGAGGAAATATGGGCCGCCGTAGCTCAGCTTTGGGAGAGCGCCCGGCTGAAGAAGCTATCTGTAGATACCGGGAGGTCGGGGGGTTCAAATCCCCCCGGCGGCATCTATGAAACTAAAACAACGATAACCTTATTACTCCTAAAACAAAACATCATATTACTGAAGCCGGGGTGGCCGAGCGGTCTAAGGCGGCGGGCTGCAGTGGTTTCCGGCTACCGCCCGTTGAGACCCGTTATTCCCCGGGTTCGAATCCCGGCCCCGGCTCCACATTCCAACAATATGCAAATAATTTCACGGCTAAAAGCTCTCTTTTAATTAGAGAGGTTAAACAAGCTTCTTTCTGTTAATGTTTATAGTCATTGTTTTGTTTTAGATATATATAATTAGCTAGTTATTTAAAATTGTTTAAAAATTATATAAAACTCTTAAGAGCTATGAAAGTGAAATAGATTTTTACTTATAAACTAACTCAAAAGATATGGAAAAGTATTTCAATAAAACTTAATAGGTAGTTTCGTATAGCTTTCTGGTCTTAGAGGGCCCGTCGTCTAGTCTGGTAGGACGCCGCCCTGACGAGGCGGAGGTCCGGGGTTCAAATCCCCGCGGGCCCACTTATTCACCTTTTTGTTTATCTTATTAATCAAGGACAGATTTATGTTGCTGATGAAGATAGAGTTTGTTATATAATTTATTAAATAATGTTTATCTGTGTCAATACTTGTCATAGGTTTTCCTAAAGCAATCATCCCTAAATACTTTTGTGCATCCATAAAAACTTTATTCTTGCTTTTGAAGTTTCCCACATTGGGCGGATTTTACCGCCCATTGCAACTGTTTCAGTTTTTGTATTGGTTTATAAGAGTTTATATGTTTTGATGTTATTCTTCTGTTGAGAGGTGTTTATAAGCTCTGTAGGAGAAGTAGAGATAAGTGGAGTAGTAAAGTGTTTAAGATGTGGGGCTCCTGGGGTAGCCCTGAACGCTCCCAAGCCCGATGAAGCCCCGAGTGGGATGCAGGGGAACAGGGATGAGGTAATGAAAAACATATCAAGCTATATAAACCTATATAAGAGCTGAACCCCTCTCTTCAAGACTTATATTAAACAGCAAGGCTTGTCCCATCCCAAGCAAACTTGGACTGTTATAAATTTGTTTGCTGGTAGTTAGATTTATATTTTATTTTTCTCTAAGCTTTCTAGTTGATGGGGGCAGTGATCTAAGTCTATGTAGTCTAGGTTTAGATGGGCTTTGCACTGTTAAGCTTAACAGAACCCATGAACCTACACCAATAGCATGTGAGATATAGGCGAGGTGGAGATACCTAGATACAACAAACAAACATAAATTAATGAGAATAAGCATCTAGAGACAAACAAGTGAAATAAAGAAGAGGCTTGAAGATGCTGAAGGTAGAACAGTAAATGATAGAATACTCAACGAACTTTTAAACACATTAATAAACCTATCAATTATTGAAAAGACAAATAACAAATACATAATTGTAGATCCAATAATTAGAAAAGCTGTAGAAGACTATTGGGCTAAACTAATGAGATGGAAAGTAGAAATGTTTCAAAACCAAGATGCTTCTGATATTGTGTTACCGCTATACTACATTTACTCTACTCCATCAAGTAAAGTAGTTTCAACCACAGAGTTGTGTCCTAAAATTTTATTAATAGCTAAGGAAAACCCATTAAATTAATAGAGTATAATATGATGAAGGAAATAGAATATAGACCTACGAATACCCTCCTTAGAAAAATAACCCACGCATCTTAAGTACTATTATATATATATTTTGAGTCTTCTTCATATATATCTATAACTTTCTTCATTAGGTTTAAATCTAATGCAATTTCATTTTTATCGTAGAGATCCTTAACAATCGATAACATTGCTATGTCTTGATCTGCACCTCTTCGAGCTTTAAGAACCACCCAGCACTCTAGTGCTATATAAGCTACTTCCATATGGTCTATAGTGCTTGTTCTTTTACAAAGCTCTATAGCNTCTATCGGTATATAGAAATCCATTACATTTTCATATAGATCTATAGTTATATCATCCCCATAGATATTCATTGTTATTGAGGGTGTACCTAGAGATGTTGTGCCAATAGTCCATGAGTTCTTTTCCGCAGCCTCATATATTTTTTCCTCTTCTATTATAAGACTTATAGACGTTACAAAAAGATCTATATCACCTTCAATTGATCTTCTATTTAGTGTTAAATCTAGACATGTACTGCCTATTATAATGCCTTCTACACCTATCTTCTTAAGAGTATCGATAGCTTTCGCTATATGCTTCAATGTATACGTTTTTCATACACCTTCACAGTTACTTCTTTACAGCTAGTGCTTTTTTCTTAGGTCTTAGATTCTTACTTTTGCATCTTCTACATCGAGTTGCTGTAGGTGGGTTTTTAGCACCACATACTCTACATATCTTTTTATTGAGTATCCTATTCTCTACTATCTTCATAAGCTCTGGATCTGTTATAGGCATAAACTTAAACACCTTTTTACAGCGTTACAAATATAAGGAGAGGTCTTAAATTTATAAGCTGAACGGCTAACAACAGTGAAAGTATTAGGGTGTATAATGTGTTTTAATAAATGGGGTAGATATAAACAATGAGGCTACCACTGGATATCATCTGTGTTAAAAGTGGTGTACTATGTCCACGCTGTAAAAGGCTTATAGATAGTGGGGTTTATAGCCAAAATGAAGTAGATATTATGAAGGCTCTACTAGAACTTGAAGAAGATCCTAGCAACAAGTTTTTACGTGAAGCAACATATTTTAAGAGCTACTATGTGGATTCAATAGTAATAGTGGTGATAGAGGTAAGTGATAGCATTCCACAGTCTATGCTAATAAAGCTTGGGAGAGCACTTAGCGAGAAACTTGGGTTAAGGATAAGAGTTATTAGAAGGTCACAAGATGTTAAAGTATTTCTAGCACAGATATTTGCACCTGCAAGAATCCAAGGAATAGATAGTGTGTGGACACCTGATGGCGATGTACAACATATAATCAGAATATCTAAATATGATGCAAGGGTTCTCCCATTTAAGATAAGCCAGCTTGAGAATCTACTTACAATGATATTTAATGAAGTTTATAGAATCAAGGTAATATAGAGAACAACATGGATGTAAAGCCAATCTCTCCAAACTAAATTAATATGGCTTTTAAACAAGCAACCTATATCTCTTTAGAATAAACTATATCTCATAGTTTCTTAATATAACCTTCTTCTCGTAGTGAGAAGCCCCAAGAGCTTTAACAATATATTCAAAAGCTTTTTCAGGATCTGTATGGCTTCCACAGCTATATACATCAACTGTTGCAAAGTTGTATTCAGGCCATGTATGTATTGATATATGGCTCTCTAAAACTATTCCAATAACACTAATACCTTCTCCTATTTTCCACGACTTTATCTCAAGCAATGTCATATTACCTACATTGGCAGCTTCCTTAACTACTTTTGTAAGATATAGAACATCGGTTAGTTTAGCTTTTTCACAACCATATACATCTCCTATTACATGTTTCCCAAAAACAACTATGGTTTTCTGAAGAGCCCTCATAGCTATTCACCGTAATAGGGTCTGCAGATATATTTATAAGCTTTTCGGTTATAATTGGATTGAGGACCTTTAAAAACCCTACTTAAACCAGTTAACAAGTTATTTGAATTTTTTTATACCCCCCTATAAAGTATAGGATAAATGAATTAATTAATCTCTATAATACTAGGTAATATAGCTGAGAAAAATGTCTTCAGAGTTTAAAACACTTTCAAAAATTCTTAGTTATTTAGATAGAGAGATTGTTGATAAGATAAATAAATTAAGTGAAGAAGAAAAAAAGGTTCTTGAATATTTTCTTCAAAATATTTCTGTTGGAAATTTAGTGGCATTAAGAGAGTTGAAAGCTTTCTATAGAGTTAATGATCCAAGAACTATAATAAGAAAGTTAATAGATATGGGATTGATTGATCAAGGCTATGGATGCTATAATTTATCTAGAGCTCTTAGAGAAGCTCTACTTAAGATGATTCTTCAACAGATGAAAACATAACAAGATCTAAAGCTTTTATCTAATTTTACTTTTCTTCTTTCTTTTTCTTGTTCTCTTTTTCTTTCTTTTCATAGCCTTTTTACTTTTTTCTTCTCTTTTAATATCATTGATCGTTATAAATGTTATGTGATTTTGAGATTCTATGATAATAGCTTTTATATATGATTTATTGATTAGCTTTATAGGAGATGAAAATATATATAGATCCTCATTAGAAAAATCATACGAAGTGACATTACTATTTTGTGTATTTAGATCTATTATAGGTTTATCTAATGTAGATATATCGCCATGTAATAAATGTATTCTTTTTACCTTTGTAAGCTGAGGTATAGGTAGATAGAGATCATAGTTTTGTACATTCTTTATATTAGAGTATAAAGCGTTATATGTTACACCATTCAATTTAATTTCAGCTTTAATAAGATCAGCATCTTTAGAAGAACATATACTTATAACCCAAGAAAGGAAAAGGTCATCATCTTCTATTAACTTATCCACATCACTGTATTCTAATTCAAAATTTTTAAAAAATTTATATAGATATACAGAGAATTCAGGAAAGCTATACTCATATAGTTTATATAGCTCTATAAAAATCTTATTACTCATTTCTTATACCCTATCTTCCTCAAGAACTCATATCTCTCCTTCTTATTTTCCTCATCTTCAACACCAAGTGGTGTATAACCATCTACTACTCCTATAATCCCTCTTCCCTGATTAGTCTCTACAACTATGACTTGAACAGGGTTTGCTGTAGCTGTATAGATTCTTAAAACCTCTTGAATATTTTTAATAGCATTTAGAATATTTATAGGCCATGCATTTCTTATATATATAACGAAGATATGTCCAGCACCAATTCTCTTAGCAGCGTCTATAGCATATTTCACCAGTTCTTCATCATTTCCATCATATCTTATCAACCTCTTTCCACTAGCTTCGTTGAATGCTATACCAAATTTTATTCCAGGGACATGGCTTATTAAAGCTTCATATAGATCTTCAACTGTTTTTATAAAATGGCTTTGGCCAATAATTACATTAGCACCATGTGGTATTTGTATATCAACTACATCAAATCTTATGGCAGATGACATTTTTGTAACCCCTACTAAAATATTATTGTACAAATTTATATTTTTGTATTAAAAATAAAATTGAACGTATTTAACTCTAAACCATGTTAAAGCAAGTTTTTAACCAATAATAACATCATTATCCTATATTGATGGTGCGTAATAAGTGCCTTTTGCAAATCTCTGTCTAAGTCGTAAAGAGTCTTTAGTTAAGATAGAGATATTTAATGAAGAAGGAAAGAGTATTAATGAATATGAATACAAAGATGTAGATCTAGTTGAGGTTAAAGGCAGTATAAGAATAGACTATACAACATTTTCACTTCCAAAGAATATGATATGTATATTTATAGAATTCAATGGAGATGTCAAGCTTATTGAAAAGGTGTTAAAGGTTGGTTAAAATACCTATAAGAATTGAACATACATATAGTAAATCAGGTAAGCATCATAGAATAGCATTAACATTAATAATTAATTTAAAAAATGGTGTGGTTTTTCCAAGTCCTCAAAACCTTAAAAAATGTAAAGGCATATACACTATGGGGTTTGCCTACTGTGGTGAATATAGCCTATCTAGAGACAATATAGCTGTATATCTATATATAACATATGGTCTTAGAGGGAGAAATAAGGGATACATACATGTTCTAATTGAAAATGGGGTTGAAGTTTTAAGATTGAAATATATCAATAATAAGATGAGAGTGGTTTCAGGAGATGTTAAGTATAAAGATTATGCTTTAATAGCATTGAATAATATCTATAAAGTTGATGAATATGCAAAGCATTGATAAAAATTCAATTATAAAAGCATTGAAAAATTTTAGATTCATCATAGTTGATAACACTAACGAAGGCATTGTTCTGGATCATCTAAGAAATGTAGGTATAGTTAATTTATTTCAGATTCATAGAGTTAAAAACTATACTATAATNGAACTTAATACTACATCTTGTGAAAGGGAATGCAATTCATATTGCTTAGATAATAATGGGAGAAGAACTGAGGAGTGTCATAGTTTATGTGTTGCTACATGTATTGATGAGAGAATGGAACATATAGTTAAAAAATTATCTTAGTATCTAGCTATCTCATTATTGAGGCTAAGACAGCTTTAGATGTATGTAATCTATTCTCAGATTGAATCCAAACAACAGAANTGCTAGACTCTATCACTTCATCTGTTACCTCTTCTTCTCTATGTGCAGGTAGACAATGCATAAATATATAATCCTTTTTAGCATATGAAACAAGATCTCTATTAACTTGATAAGGCTTTAAATCCCTAATCCTCTTATCCCTTTCTTTTTCCTGGCCCATGCTAACCCATACATCAGTATATATNACATCAGCATTTCTCACAGCCTCTATAGGATCTCTTACTACTGCAATAACTGCTCCACTTTTTTGTGAGTCTTCGTTTGCAATTGTTAAAATTGATTTATCAGGGTCATATCCAGGTGGAGTAGCTATATAGAGGGTACCACCAAGTTTAGCTATAGCTAGTAAAAGGCTATGTAATACATTGTCACTTCCATCACCTAGAAACGCAATTTTAAGCTTCTTTAGATCACCCTTCATCTCTATAATGGTCATCACATCAGCTAGTGCTTGTAGTGGATGTTCACGGTCGCTTAAAGCATTAATTACAGGTATTTTTGCATATTCTGCCAGTTCTATTAGATTTTCATGTCTATATACTCTTGCAGCAATACCATCAACATATCTATCTAAAACCCTTGCAGTATCTTTTACAGGCTCCCCTCTAGCAAGTTGAAGCTCTTGTGATGATAGATATAGCGAAGATCCACCAAGTTGATGAATAGCCATTTGCAAGCTTACACGTGTTCTTGTGCTATGCTTTTCAAATATAAGTGCAAGTACTTTGTTTACTAATATGGGTACTGTTTTATGTCCTTCATAAAACATTTTTTTGAATTGAAGACTAAGACTTAAGAGGGATGAGAGTTCATTGGTAGAGAGATCAGATATTGATAACAGATCTCTTCCTCTTAAACTATCTACATACATATTTCTTCACATTAGATATTATTTATCTAGCGCTTTTTAAACCATTGATCAAGACTTGTTGTTGCACCTTTTATATGTTCTCTAAAAGCTTTATCTAGTCTTTTTAATGCATTCTCAACTCTATCTCTAGAGAATTCATAATCCTCAACAAGCATCTTTATAACATCTTCATGGCTTGGTCTTCTCCATTCAATGTTATCTATATCTATCACAATAGGATTTAGGAAGTATTCTCTAATCTTTAGAGGATCTTCAGGAAATTTAGCCTGTGGTATAAACTTCAATGCCTTCTCTAGCGATCCATAGCTTTTAATAATATTATAAGCTGTTTTTGGACCTATACCCTCTACACCATCAGGATTATAATCCTGTTCCTATAAGTAGAGCAATATCTATAAGCTGCTCTCTTGATATACCAAGAGATTTTAATAGCTTCTCTAATTCTATTAACTCAGGTTTTATCTCGACATATATATCTTTTCCAGGGAGTTTCCTCTTTCCAGATATGGTTAGGTTTCTTACAAGTCTTGGAGCAGAAAATAGTAGAGAGTCATAGTCTTGGCTTGCAGTTGCCCAGCTAATACCTTTTCTAGATAGATAAGCAGCTTGTGCCTCACCTTCGCTAGGAGCTTGGATATATGGTATACCCATAGCTTCCAACAGCCTCATAGATTCTTTAACCATATCCTCAGTTAAATAAATCGCTTGTACAGCATATCTTGCAGCTTCTTCTACATATCCTTCACGATAAGCTTTCTCAGCTAGTTTAGCAGCTTTCTCTTTTCTAATATGTCTTCTTTCGAGTTCAGCTCTCTTAATTTCCGGAGGCTTGCCATCGAATACATAGATAGGTTTTATACCATTTTCAACAAGGTTTACAGTTCTATAGAATAAACCACTTAGATGGCTTGTTATTCTATTTTTACTATCTATAAGGGGCGTTCCATCTGGTTGTCTTATAGCTGCTAGAAACTGGTACAAAGCGTTATATGCATCAAATGCTAAAACTTTATTAGCAAGATATCTCAGGTCCTCTATTTCAGTTTTGCATCCAGGTGGTATTAAATCCTTTAGATTTACACCCATAGAATTCTCCAAGTGTAACATTAGAAAAAGCACTTATAATCTTATTTAAACTTTGCTTACCAGCTTAATCATGCTTTATAGCTATTCGCTAGAATATCTATGCTGAGTCTTTGGAACTATTATTATTGAATCTTTTGAGTAATGCAGTTCTATAAAACCCTCTATTTCGAGTGCCATTAACAATGAGATGAATTGTTGATATGATAACTCATGCTCTTTTCTAATGATTTCAAATAGCTCTTTATCTGTTGTTTTACCTTTTCCCTTTACATAGTTTAGTATTATCAACTGTAATTTTCTTCGTATAAACATAGCTTTTTGTTCTCCTCTATACACCTATTCTTGTTATATATATAACATCAATATTATCTATATCTTCAATACTTTTAATAAGCTCTTCAAGCTCCTCGGTTCCTCTATCGATATCCTCTGGCATTAGAAAGTATAGATCGAGGGCTTTGTATCCAAATGCAATATCTGTTGCTTCCCATTTCATTAACTCATACACCTTATCTTTTATAACATTTCTTACCTTATTTACTAAAGGCTCAAAATTTTCAGTTAATTCTTTTGGATACACTCTTATTACAGCTACAACTTTTCCGGTCATGGCAACCAACCTAGGGGCCTTCAAATCCACAATTTGGACACTTATATATAACTGCAGCTGATCTACATCTATAGCATCTCCACATAATAACAGCTCCACAGCTTGGGCATTTAAAGCTTACAGCTTTTTCTGTTGGTGGTATTGGTCTTTTACAGCTAGAGCATGTTCTAAGTGGAGCTGCTTCATGTACTGATACCTGTAGCTGTATAGACAGTTTAATCACCTTCTAAGTTTAGTGTAGGATGACTTAAACTTAAAAGTCTATTTAATTAATAAACGTTTAGATTCATCTATAGCTTTGCGTGGATGTTATGTCTTCTAATGATGTAAAACAGGTTATAGTTGTAAGAACAGATATTAAGATGGGTAAGGGTAAGCTAGCTGCACAAGTGGCGCATGCTGCTGTAGAGGCTGTGTTTAGATGTATGGAGAGTAATGTATGTAGGGAGTGGCTTGAGATTTGGCGTAGAAGTGGCCAGAAAAAGATTGTTGTTAAGGTTGATTCATTGGCTGAACTTATTGAATTGAAGAAAAAAGCCGAGGAGCTTTCAATACCATATGCACTTATAGCAGATGCTGGGTTAACACAGCTTTCTCCAGGAACTGTAACAAGTTTAGGGCTAGGGCCAGCACCTTCTCATCTGCTAGATAGTATAACAGGTTTGTTAAAGCTTCTCTAAAGCTATTTTATTTATCTCATAGCTAAGATAAGCTTTAACCTCTATTAGTTTTGTTTATGGATTTTATATAGAGATCTAAAATTTTTAATGTATTCTATATAGAATTTATTTTTATAAATATATAACTGGTTGAGATAGCTCAATGTGTATTGGAATGTTATAGAAGTTAAATAGGTGTGATGGGCTATGGAGACAAAGTTTAAGAGTGTTAGATGTAGGGATGTAACACCTTTGTTAAAAGGCAAAACTGTAACCATCTCTGGATGGGTTCATCAGATAAGAGATTTAGGTGGAAAGAAGTTTATAGTTCTTAGAGATGGTAGTGGTNTTATACAGGTAACTATTTCAAAGAGTGAAGCATCTAGAGATGTTTTAGAAGCTGTTGAGACTGTTACTCTAGAGTCTGTGGTGCAGGTTAAGGGTATTGTTAAAGAGGATCCTAGAGCACCTAGAGGTGTTGAAATATCCCCTGTAGAGTTTAAGATACTTAACTTAGCTAAGAAGCCTTTACCTCTTGATGTAAGTGGAAAGGTTGGTGCTGATATAGATACTAGGTTGAGAGAGAGGGTTCTAGATCTTAGAAGAGCTGAGATGATGAGTATAGCAAGGATAGGTGACAAGGCTTTAGAGGTTATTAGAGAGGTTCTTAGATCTGAAGGCTTTATAGAAATTTTTACACCGAAAATCATAGCTACAGCTACTGAAGGTGGAGCTAATCTCTTTCCAGTTATATACTTTGGTAGAGAGGCTTTTTTAGCCCAAAGTCCTCAGCTATATAAAGAGCTGCTTGCAGCTTCATTTGAAAGAGTATTTGAGATAGCTCCTGCTTGGAGAGCTGAAGAAAGCGATACTCCTTACCACTTAGCAGAGTTTATAAGTGTAGATATAGAGGCTGCTTTTATGGATTATGAAGATGTTATGAGGATCCTTGAGAAGGTTGTATATGAGGTTGTTAAAGCTATTAAGAAGGAGAATGCTGATGATCTTAAAACCCTAGGCTATGACCTACCTGATATACCTCTACCAATACCTAGGATAAGCTATGTAGATGCTATTAAGATATTGCAGGGAAAGGGTATGGATATAAAGTTTGGTGACGACCTTAGCACACCAGAACAAAGAGTTTTAGCTTCGGTTTTAGATACACAGCTATACTTTATAACAGAGTTTCCAACAAGGATTAGAGCATTCTATACAAAGCCAAAAGATGATGATGCAGAGATAAGTGAGAGTTTCGATCTTGTATGGAGATTTCTTGAGCTTGCCTCAGGTAGTTCGAGAATATATAGAAAAGAACAGTTAATTGAAGCATTGAGAAGTAGAGGACTAAATATAGAAAGTTTTCAATTCTTTATAAAATGGTTCGACTATGGTATGCCTCCACATGCTGGTTGGGGATTAGGATTCTCAAGACTTATGATGATGCTAACAAATAGAGGTAGTGTAAAGGAGGTAACACTATTTCCAAGAGATAAGAAGAGGCTTACACCATAGAATATCATTAAATCTAGAGAATGGCAAACACGTAAATAGTCATGTATATAGCAGTGGATCTATATATAGAATTTCTCTAAGAGCTATGGTTGCATAGCATCCACTTTCAAGAGTGAATCTTAGTTTTATTGAGTTATCTGATAAACTATATTGAAAATCTTCAATAGCCATATAGCTTTTTCTATAATCGCCATTTATAAGAAGACCTAGTTCTTTTATGTAAAAGTCTTCAAGTTTTACATCTTCGATATATAGAATATCATTTAGGATATCTCTAGAAATTTTTGTTGTGTATTGCGTGGAAATACCTGGAATAGGTAGGAATGCAATATCCTTTCTTATTATATCTAAGGCTTTAACAATGCCATATCTTTCTATAATATCTAGCCATGTTTTTGATAAAACTACATTAAATAGATATGATTGATAAGCATTTATATATAGCTGCAATATATTCTTTGGAATTGTTTTAATGATTTTTAGAGGATTGTCTATGGTTTTAAAACATATGCTGTTCTCTATGGAGTTATATGGATAAAGCACATCTCTACATTCATACCATTGTAACCTACTTGTTATGCTATCTCTAGATTCTGTTGGAAATGGATATCCACATATAGTTTCTATAAATCCACTCCAGTCTCTATGGACTAGTTTTTTACCAAGGATATGTGTAATAGGTCTTCTAGATCCAAATCGCTGATAGCCAAAGAAGTTAAGTATAATATATTTGTAGTTTTTTAGCATGGATATTCTTTTATTGATTCTCTCTATAGAGTCTTGTGATGCTGGTTTAATCTCTATTGTAAAACTGTTTTTGGTATCAATGATAGCTATTTTACCGCATAACCATAGATATGCATCAACATTTTTTCTTTTTTCTTTAATTTGAATATATCTTTCTATCTTTCTACATTTTTTTAATGAAATTAGCTGATATGCTATAGCGTTAGAGTCTTTTAATCCTANTGTAGCACAGCTGACACAGTTAAGAATTTTCTTAATGGTATTGCATAGTTCTATGCTATCTAAACCTATTTTCTTTACAATATATGTTGCATTTTCATAGCATTTATCCTCAATATTGTTATTTTTTGTATTTTTCAATTCATTATATATTTCTATTAAATTGTATTGGTTTATTATCTCTGATACTATAAAGCCCGAGGGTCTATTTATTGCAACATCTATCATATCTCCATTAAATGGATAGGTATAGACATATATGCCTATGGCAAAGTCTAGAAGCCATTTAGATAAAAACCTTTTGACATCTTCTAGTCTATGGATATCCACAATAGATACCTTTACTATTAGATAATTCGCTTTTAAGCTACTTATATTGATAACTGTAGTTTATAAGCAGGTGTAACTCTATCTAAGGGTANAGGTANNATTTAAATGAAGTTAGCATTTGAAGACATCTATATACCAGGTACTACAGTGATTATTGAGCGTACTCTTTCAAAACTTATTGAGAAAGGTGTTATTAGGGGTCGCATTTTAGTTCCAAAGGAATATATACACTTCTTTGAATCTATGGCTAGAAGTGGTAGTGCTATAGGTCTGCTTGGCTTAGAAGAGCTTTCAGCTATTAGAAATATTGTTAGTGAGGAGATGGGGATATCTATAGAATTTATAGAGAGTGGATATAGAGATTTTCATCGTCTTACTCAAATGGATCTAGATAGACTTGTTGTTGATCTTGCGAAAAAGACTGGTGCAAAGGTTTTAACACATGACAGAATACAGTATACTGCATGTAAGGCTCTCGATGTAGATGCTATGCTTATTGAATATAGTGATAGAGGCTCTCTATGGTTTGAGAAATACTTTGACCATGAGACACTTAGTCTCCATATAAAAGAGGGGGCACCTGTCATGGCTAAGAAGGGTAGACCTGGTGAGTGGAGATTGGTGATAGTTGATGAGAGTCCTGTGAAACGTGAAGATGTTGAGTTATTGATTGAAGAGGTTGTTAGACGTGCGAGATCCGGTGAAGGTGTTGTAGAGAATGAGAAGCAGGGTATGGCACTTATCCAATTAGGTGAATATAGAGTTGTTGTTGTTTCACCTCCTATAAACACAGCTTATGAGCTTACTATAACAAAGCCTATAGTTAGATTGAGATTGGAAGACTATAACCTACCTGAGAAACTTGTTAAAAGATTAGATGAGAAGGCTGAGGGTATATTGATTGCAGGAGCTCCTGGTATGGGTAAAACGACATTTGCTCAAGCTATTGCTGAGTATTATAGTAGAAAGGGAAGGGTGGTTAAAACTATAGAGTCTCCAAGAGATATGAAGCTTCCAAATATTGTATCACAGTATTCAAAATACTATGCATCTTCTAGAGATCTACATGATATTTTACTGCTGAGTAGACCTGATTACACTGTATTTGATGAGATGAGAGATGATGAGGATTTTGCGATATATGTAGATCTTAGACTTGCTGGTATAGGTATGGTTGGTGTTGTGCATGCAACCTCGCCTATAGACGCTATTCAGCGTTTTATTAGAAGAGTTGATATTGGTATGATACCAAGTATCATAGACACGGTTATATTTATTGATAGAGGGAGGGTTGCTAAGGTATATGAGCTTTTCCTAACAGTAAAACTTCCAACAGGTTTAAGAGAAGCTGACCTTGCTAGACCTGTTGTTGAGGTTAGGGATTTCCTATCTAATGAACTTGAATATGAGATTTATGTATTTGGTGAACAAACAGTTGTTGTCCCTGTTAAAAGGATTAGGAAAGAGTTGGTTATGGATAGGGTTACATCTATTGTTAAGAAGGTTCTTCCAGATGCAAGTATAAATATTGATAATGGAACAATAGTTATAGATATTCCTAAGAAGCTCTATAGCTTAAATACAATGAAGCTTATCCGAAAGGTGAAGAGGAAGCTAGATAAAATGGGATATGATGTAGAGATAAGATTAACTTAATGAATATTTCTAGGGCATGTTGATGTCTGGTAATGATATACCTAAAGCTAGAGCAAGAGGGTTTAGAGCAGAAAGAGAGCTTGTGACAAAGCTATGGAAAATGGGCTTTGCTGTGATAAGAGGACCAGCTAGCGGTGCTAAGATTAGACGAAGCATATATCCAGATGTTGTTGCTATAAAAGATAGAAAGATATTTGTATTTGAGGTTAAGGTAAGGAGCAAACCAAGCTCTATATATATCGATAGAAATCAATTGAGTAAAGTTATAGAGTTTGCTAGAAGGGCTTCAGGTGAAGCTTTACTAGCAATTAGAATAACTAGTTTAAAGATTTGGAAGGCTATACCATTTAATGAAATAAACATCGACTCTGCTACCTCAAATAGGATAAAGATTTCTAGAGATGTTATAGATAGATCTGAAGATCTCTTTAGCTATATATCAAGGAAAATTTCAAGAAGTATTGAGGAATATATAGATAAGAATTGATGCAGCTTCATCGCTATTGTTGTGTCTTTTTAGATAGGAATTGAATAACGGCTATTATTGCAATCTCTATCTATATAGCTTATAAGCTCTTCTCATTAATATGTTTCTGGGAATCTATAATGGATGAGACATGCTGTATAGAAGTTGAGGTTCCAAAGCCTATAGTTAAAAAGCCTAGAATAGTAAAGTTTAAGGGTATTGATATAGGGGTGCGCATAGGTAGAGGTTTTAGCATTGGAGAGTTGAAAGCTGTTGGAATAGACGTTAAACTTGCAAAGCAGCTAAATATACCGGTGGATAGTAGAAGAAAGGGGGTTCATGAAGAGAATATTGAGAGTCTTAGAAAGTTTATTGAAGAGATTAGAGAGGTTATTGAGGCTAAGAAGACAAAACCTGCTAGAAATGTTAAGTTAGAGGGTCAGAAGTCATAGAGTTGAAGAACAGTTTAGAGTTTTATATCGAGGTCTCTACTAAATGTTCTTAATGCTTTATGCCACACTATTCTAGCTATGGCATTGTTTGCTTTAATAATGTTTCTTGGTATTGTTAATAGCTTTTCTTCACCAGGTTTTAGGCTGCCTATTCTGGATCTATATATCTGTAAACCGTATCTAAGGAGTATTATCTCTATTTCATCAGCACTGCTATCTCCATTATTATATATCGTTAGCATTATATCTTTCTCCAATACTTTTATGTTTTTCACATCTATTCTTGGATAGATTGAATATAGCGAGAATAGACATGTAAATATATGTCTTGGTGATTCATTGCTACATTTAATATTGATTGAATCTATGTCTAGATTTCTTTCTATTTGTGTTTCAATTATGTTGAAGCCTTGGAATAGATTATAACTTGTCTTCTTATTTATACTACCTATAATCTCTAGATCTAAAACACTGTTTTTATCGGAAACAATACCTATGTTTAAGTTTTTTTCTGTGGATTCAAAGGATAGAGGTGTTTTAGGTATGTTTATCGATGAGTTATTTAGGTTCATAATCTTTACTATACAGTTGAAACCTAAATGAAATTCATTATATCTATGTATAGTGATTAGAGTTGCTGCATCTACTCTCATTGGCTTTTTTCCTTCATAGCCTATTTTAAGATTTATATCTCTGTTTATTACCTTGGTTATATCATATATAAATAGCGAATGGGCTAACTTCTCATTTATCTGTACATCTATATGTGGCTTGAATTCCCTTGTGAGAATTATGTTGTTTAGCGCTATTTTCCATTTTGTAAATGCTGTGTATGTTGGATCTCTACTTAGAAGTATTATTAGATAGCCTTGTACTATATTTGTTGATGGCAGGGTTATTCTCGATACTACACCTTCTCCTATACCATTAAGTATCTGATCCTCTACAAGGTTGTTGATTATATATGTAGAGTTTGGATATTCTCCGCAAAGTCTTAGTTCCACAAATACGCACCTATTATCCTCTAATAATCTCTCTACTATTAAATGTTTATTCTCTTATTTGATATAGATTAGCTGTATTGGCTATAGATGTTCTTATGCTATTTACAAGTTCACAGAATTTGCATAGATCTCTATTAGGTGATGTAGGCTCTCCACATAGTTTACATTGTGGAAGTTCTATAGATTTAAAAACATCTCTTTTTATAAAGTCTTCAATTAACANATCTATAAATTCTAGAAATCTTAGCTGTATCCCTGGCATTGAGGTTTCTAGGGATATGAGCATTTCTCTAACTTTAACTCTTAGTGTTGGCCTCGATGATATGTAGGGGCATTCTGTTTCTTGAAATCTATAGCCCATCATATATGCAAGTATTGCTGTTTCATATTCATATATCTTTCTAAGAGGCTTTACTCTTTTTATAAGCTTGGTACTATGGGTGTTGCTTAGTGGATGTAGCTGCATAAGTCTCATCACATCACCTCTTAGTATATTTATAACATATGTTTGTACTTCATCGTCTAGGTTATGACCTGTAGCAACTTTGTTTAATCCTAGCATTCTTGCATAGCTATTTAGAACTCTTCTTCTTGCAATGCCGCAGTATGTGCATGCGCTAACAATATATTTTCTTTCTCTAGATAGTTGAAGCTTCATGAAATCATCTACGCTATAGCTTAGTTCTTTTTTTAAGCTAGTTTTAATGCAGTCTATTTTATATAGCCTGCAAACCTCATCTATATAGCTAAACACCTCATCTCTATTATATCCATATATCCCCTCCTCGATCATAAGCCCTACAATTTTTGAAGGGTCATATGTTTCAGCAAGTATATTTAGAAGTACAAAGCTGTCTTTTCCACCAGATACCCCTACCAAAACTCTATCTCTGGGTAGAATCATAGAGTATCTGTTTATTTCATCCACAACTCTTTTCTTTATATCGCTATATAGACACGCTTTACATAGCTTTAACCCACTATGTCTTTGATAAAACACAGCTTCTCTAATGCCGCAAACACTACATACTACTCCCATAAACTCCACATCAACTATATATCAACTATCTCTAGCTGCTACAACCTCATCAACGCTATGTATTACAGCACCCATATCATCTAAAACGCTTTTTATAGACTCAAAATCTATTTTAAAGCCTTCGATGGTTATAGTCAAGGTCAATGTCTCTACATCTATTTCATTAACCTTAATACTTATTTTATCAATACCCTTTATCTCAAGAAGCCTATGTGCAACATCTATTATTGTAGGACCTTTTAAAGTCTTTAAAACATCTAACACTAGTTTTGTTATACCCATTTCAACCACAACCTACATTATTTATATTAACATTAGGCTTATAAATATTAATAATAAAAGATTTATTAACTTGATGATGAATTACCGTTTGTCCCTAGAGAGTGTTTTGTTGGGGATTTTAAGGTGTTTTGTGATCTTCTTTAGGGACTTCCACCTCACTCACAGGGCTTTAGATACCTCTGTGGGATCACCAGGCTTAGAGCAGAACTCTCATCACCCAAGCAAGCCTACTGATTTAGCTAGATCTTCTTTGTACTGTATCTTAGTTTAATAGTTTTGTTGTTGGGTTTTAAGATAGTTTTTTATTGAATGGTGTTGGCATTCAATAAATATGTTTTGGTATATTATTTGTTAATACCTTATCTATTTGCTTTATGGTTTAATGTATTGGTTGTAGAGGTTTTATAGCAACTATTCATATTATTTTGATAGTGAGTGCTATGGATGTTAATATCATAAGGGTTTCTCTTCTTGAGTGTTATCGTAGATATGGGGAGAAGCTTGTTTCGGTTTTGAAGACTGCTATAGGTATTGCTAAGGAGAATAGACTTAGAGGTGGCCAGCTTCCTGGTGATTTTGATTATAGGAGTCTTGTTGATGGTCTTAGCTCTATAGGTTTTCAATACAATCCATCTCTTCTTTTAAGATCTCTTGAAAGAGAATATGGGGTTATAGAAACCTCTTATAGGAGTAGCAATCAGCACTGGTATAGATTTAGAGATCTTGAAGCTGTTGAGCAGGCTTTGAACTCTATTATAGGTCTAGATAATGTTGATGAGGACCCTGAGATTGCTATGGTTAAGATACAGATTAAAGCTCTTCAAATTAGATATTGGCTTGGTAAGCTAAGGTCTATTAGTATAAAGAATAAGTTGAATAGATCTGATATAAAGACATTTGAAAGATTCTCGTTTCATATCCTACCAAAACTTGTTAAGATAATGAAGATTGCAGAGGAGTATGAAGACCAGCTATATAGCGAAATAAATATTGTAAAAGACATCATATCACTAGCTCAAATAGTTGCTGAGAGAATCAACCAGGATAGCGAAGGTCGATATATATCTGAATCCCTTCAGAAAAACATTATTAGTGAAGCTAGTCGTCAACCTTCAATATAATCGCTACATATATTTAAGCAATAGCTTTCCACATCTTCACATATATCCTCGCATAACCTATCTTCACACTTATCACAATCTACTATAGCATCACATATATCTTCACATGTAGCAGAACTATTATTTATGTTGATAGCTATAGGCATTTCTATCACCGTTATACAGCTGTTTTTCTAGTGTTTAAATGTGGTTTATAAGCATAATTTTTATTTGTTCTTGCAATAGTTTTGATTTGTTGAATGCTTTACATTTTACTAGGATATGGTGATGGATATTAAAAGAGGTTATTTAGTGTGTTATGTATGTCTTCTCTAAGCATTGAGTATATATCGCTTTCTCTCCACATTCCAAGTCTTCCATATAGTGCTATATTGTATTCTGAGGTGATTTGTTGAAGTTCGTTAAATTTGTTTCTATCTATATTGCTTATCAATGCATATATAGCTTCAGATGTGTTGTATTCAATTGTTTTAGATGTGTCTATCAATCTATATTTTTTAGCTTCCGAATATAGCTTCTCTGTAATACCTGGTAGAAGGGGGTATGAAGAGCTATAGCTTGTAACTATATATGTTATGCTATAGCCATCTATAGGTATCTTTATAGCTGTATGTAGCCTCGATGCTCTTGTTCCATGGATATAGAACTCTATATCATTTCTAGACTCTGTCTCTATAGATATATAGGATAATGTATATATAGATATGTAGTCTAGGTTAAGGCTTTTAACAATTTCTATAACCTCTCTACTTCTTTCTCCATATATATACCTTGGAAGAAGATCTAAAGGCCATGTATATATAAGCTTCTTAAACTTTATTATTAATCCATTTGATANAGCTACAATGCCTCTATCTAGATCTATCTTTCTAATGTTTGATGCTATAAAGTGTTCTTTTAGCGATGTTTTAAGAAGCAGCTCTATATATTTAAATACCTCATTGCTATAGCACAATGTTTTCTGTTCAAGCCATTCTTTAAACCAGTTTCTCTGTATAGATATAGATCTATATCCAGCTATCTTTATATCTATAGGTCCCTCTTTTAAGATATTTTTTATAGTGTTGTAGCATTTGATGTTATGTTTAATGTTGTTTTCTTCAAGTATATCTATAGCTTTTTGTGGTATAAATAGCGGTGATTTTAGATATCTGTATACCCTACCTATGCTTTGTATATATCCTCCAACACTATATGTAGAGTCTATAGCTATATAGCTTTTACTATGTTTTTTAGCTGTGGAGATTGCTTTAAGAGCAGCTAAGCCAGACCCTATAACAGCTATATCGATGTCTATCATCTTCTATACCTTTATTCTGCTCTATGCATCTGCTTTACACTTTATATCTCTTAATCTATATGGGGTTCAATGTATATAAATAAAGGTGTTTCAAGTCTTGTTGCAATAGCTATAGTTGCATCTATAGCTTCGATACTTGGTGTTGCAGCATATAGTTTTCTTCAGAGTGGTTACCAGCTACATATCCAGCTATATAGAGGGTTGCCAGCGATAGCTAAGTGCTGGAACTTTACTAGTACATGGCTTTGTAGCGTTAAGGTTTTGTCTAATGTATATGGCAATATCTCTATAGCTACAGCTAGTGATGTGTTTGTGTATGGCTATAGATATCTAGAGGTAGATAAGCCATATATATTTATTGTCAATACATCTTCGAGACCTATAGCGGTTTTCATTAATGTTGATGGCTATATATATTCATATAGTGTTGATGTTGGTGATATAGATTGATTTTATCTAGAGGTCAAAGCGAGTATATAGCTGCTGTTATAGCTGTTGTTTCAATGGTTTTTCTAAGCATGTTATATATAAATATATTAGAGGGTATTCAGAAAGCAGCTATGTTATCTATAAGGAGAATAGATTCTTTAAAAGAATATCTAGAGGTTTCATATGATAGAGAAAAACATGTTTTATCTATAGATGGAGANGGTAGAGTTGCATATATAGTTTATCTANCTAANGGNGGGCTTTATCTAGATGAACTCAACTCAACANCTAGATATATAGATCTCAAGGCTCTTCCAAAATACAATGAGATGATAAATAAAAGCTATACAGTTGACAATATATGTATAGTTACATATTCTCAAAACATGTTCTGTGCAAAGAATAGAGACCAGGAACAAGTAAATAGCAGTGTTGCATTATCAGCTACAATATCTAAATGCACCGTAATGACATCTAGATTTCTAACGGATTCCGATCTATTCAACCTTCTTGAAAACTACTATACATATAACTGCACGTCTATCCAATACCCAGCATCATCTATTGGAATCAAGATTACATTTAGCTTTGAAGAAGATACAATAAAATATAATGTTACGGATTTAAGTGGCTATATATGGGGCTTTGGAGAAATATTATATTCATCTCTACCTCAAAGCAGTGTAATGCTAGCCTATAACAGAACTA
>Ga0065719_106585_pt1 | contig 69067 bp, 76 predicted proteins | sample GBSCel85sediment_FD_59106 | JGI IMG/M metagenome (GOLD analysis project Ga0065719, IMG submission 59106) | Hot spring sediment microbial communities from Great Boiling Spring, Nevada - Cellulolytic enrichment CS 85C v3 (version 3) | ecosystem: Environmental > Aquatic > Thermal springs > Hot... | reverse complement strand
GGGGCGGGCGGATACCGGGTGGTCGGGGGTTCAAGTCCCCCCGGCGGGACCTATATCCCGGTTTTTGGCTTGGATACCAAGACCAGGGCACGAGTCCTTGAGAGATGATGATGGAGGTGAACGCGGATTGGTGACATGCGATCAACCGGCTGATTACTGCCTATAGGAGTTACTAATGCTTGGGATGGCTAGGTAGAACTATTATATACTCAGTCCATGAAAGTTACATCATCTTTCAGGTCCTGCCGGTGTCATCACAAGTGCTGTCATTATTAATCAATGTGCTAGTGTTTTGTCTAGCGCTACCGGCGTTTTATTGACACCGTATTCCGCGGATTAAAAATATGTTTTAGGGGAATATCTTGTTATAACACTTGAATCTAAATTACCATGGTTGTGGTTGTCACCGAGGTGGTGCTACCGTCTATATATTTTGCTGTGACTACGATATTTATCTTTGAGCCGCTTATCAGCGGCATTCCTTCCACTCTAAACACTATGGATATTTCCTGGCCGGGTGCCAGCGGGTTCGTGCCGAGAGGTATTAGTATGGTATTTGTACTCGGAGTGAGCTTGGCTATATCTGGAGGAATTAATATGTTGGTTATGTTCATATCGCTGTTCACTATTGTTAAACTTAATTCCTCGATAGGCTTGGTGCCCAAGTTCCTAATAGACATCGACACCATACAGCTGTTTTCATCTATAGCGTTCGAGGACATTACCGTAACACTGATTTTCTGTTGCTGTGCTGACATATTTACGAGGTTTGGTACGAACGAATACAGCATCACGCCTATGGCTATGGTTATAGCTATGCCTATCGTTATTGCTAAAAGTTCGCTCATACCCCTACGTACAATCATAGATCCCTACAGTATAGCGTAGTTTTTAAAACGCGTGCAGGCATGATGTATTAAGTAAAGAATAGAAAAGGTATTGTAAGGATGACGGCCAGTATAAAGGCGAGACTCCTAGCCTCCAACACTGGTGTACCCCAGCGTATTGTGCTTGAAGCAAGAGAGTAGCCAAGTAATGATGTGTATAGCGATAGGTAAAGGTAATCGATATTGATGGTCTGCGNCACCAGGCCTATCGCCATTAGAGATTCGCGAATTGGTACGAGCGATCTCCAAATCCATACAAGAACAAATATGTTTATCAATGCTAAAACGTCAAAGAGCTTGGATGCCCTAGCCGTATTCATCTTAAGAGTTCTGAGTTTGACAGTATATTCGTAAAATGATTGAAAAACCTTTGGATCGCCACCCCCGCATTCATGAATTAGTCCAAGGGCAAATATGGTGAACTTGAATAGAAAACTGGGAGAAGGTATTCTTGAGGTAGCCACCGTCAAGGGTATGCCCTGGTACACCATGCTAAGCGCAGACTTGATCCTCTTAACAGTGGAACTACTTATAGTACGTGAAGATACTATGTATTCAAGGCTTTTTGTTACATCCATTCCGCTTTGCCTAAGCTCGATCATCATCTTTATAATTTCGATGCTGTCTCTTTCCAGGATATCTAGCTCTTTTAATGTTGCTAGTCCTTGCCTATAGGTGGCAAGAACTGCTACAATCCATCCGAGGACTATGGCGTGAGGACCTATGATGTTATATAGAGCAGCCGATATTACGTTTAAACATAGCATCTGCATCAATACTAATTTTGCTGTAGGTATTGCGTCCATAGCCTTAGGTCGTGAAACATATATGGATACTATTAGGGGTGGTGTCGCGATGATTCCCACAATAATTGGGAGGTTCGTGTTTATCGTCAACATGGCTACAGCTATCAACGGTAAAATCACGTATAGTGCTAGCATTAACTGCCCATAGATCGATGCAACTCTTTCACTATATAACCTAGCTGAAAACTCACTGTATAACAGCTGTTCTTCGATTTTCGATCTGAGCCACGTCAGGGCGTTACCTCCGCTACGCAAGCGGCTAGCGTATCCGGCAAGAACGCTAGAGAGCACGTTATTAGGCGTTACACTAGCTCTGCCTATGAGCGCAGATACATGTGATGGTGTGTAGAGCTTCGAGTCTCTATCAATGACTAGAAGCTCCCTGCTAATAGCATTGAGTATGCGTGTCTGCCTAAGTCTGTCTATTAAAAGCCTGATATTGGCATTGACGCTCTCTATTATGACTAGTAGGACGAGGAACCAAGGTATTTCATATTCGATCATTTTGTTATGATTATAAACCTCGAACACGGGTCTAAACAACAGTATCACGTAGATCGCCAAGGGGGCGATGCTAAAGAGAAGTAGTTGGTACAGTCTGGAGGTGATGCCCACAATTATGAACAACAATGTTAAGGAGATCAACACCGGAACTACTTTTTGACATCTTTTCGGCAAATTCTATGGACTCAAAACGCAAGCTTCTTATAACGTATGTTTTGTATATGTCGACAAGCTTGTTTATGAAGTCAGGCGCTAATATAGTCGTCATGGGAACCAAAACGACACTTAGTATATACGATAATATTGCTCCTAGTCTAAGGGGGGAAGAAAGCATCTCACTTATATGAGAGATTTTAATGTCCTCATAATACTTCATAAAGATTGCCGATTCTATAACGACTATGGAGAGCGTAATTAAGAACTCTAAGAGAAGCAACTGTTTTTCTTTGCTCGCTCTACTACTGGTTTTTTCCTGCATCGTGTTCCCTAAATCTGGTTTCGGGTTTATAGAGTGAGTTTTGCTGAGAATGAAGCTTTAAACGTAGGAAACAGCATATACATGGTTAAAAGCTGTAGAGAGCTTGCTAACTATCTAAGAGTTAGTTTATCACTTATCACATCATGCGGGGCATATCAGGTGAGGCATTTATTGGTGCAAGAAAAAGCTGGAACATGTATATGGAACAGGGATAAACTCCATAAGCTCATCAGCAGGTTACAGTCGTTATACCGTATAGACCTTGGAGAGTTTGTTCTAGGCTCAATTCTTGGAGGTATTCATGGAAAGTCTAGCTACTTCGAATTGTTGGTAGCTGTTGTTTTAAGTCAAAACACCAGTGATAAAAACGCAATTAAAGCATACAAAAACCTGAAAAAGCTCTTGGGATCCATAACACCAGAAAAAATCGCCGAAGCCGATCCACGCGAGCTTGGAAATGCTATAAGAGTTGCAGGTCTTGTCAACAGAAGAAGCCAAATGTTAAAGGCGTTGGCTCTGGCCATTCTTGATAATCCACAGATATTCGACTACATCCAACAATCACATGTAGAAGACGGGCGGAGAAAGTTGTTGGAGCTACCTGGTGTAGGTTATAAAACTGCTGATGTAGTCTTGCTAGTAGGCTTTAAAAAGCCCACGTTTCCCATAGATACTCACATTAATCGTGTTCTACGGAGGCTCGGTGTGGCTACGGCTGAAGATGGATACGAAGAAATGAGAAGGAAAATCCTAGACTACGTAGGTAGCGACGTCGCCGTGTTGACAAAACTACACCTTCTCCTCATTATTCATGGCAGAAAAATATGCAGATCCCGGGCGCCTAAGTGTTCGGAGTGCATTGTTGCTGATCTTTGTTGTAGAGCTGTGCAGCTTTAAGTTTGGGTGGGCAATCAGAAGCACCGGGTACATCACTCTTCAGCGCTCAGCTTACTCATCATTATAGCATCAAACACTATTAATGGGTTTACCTATGGCACATCACGGCCATTTCTAATGTATAGCCTAGACTAGGTATATATACACATCATACTTCCTATCATTGACATAAACTTCTGCAATATCTAGGGGGTCTAACCACTTTACTTCATAGCATAGCGAGGCAATAACAGTCCCAGGCCTGACCTCATTCATAATCTTGCTCTTCAGCTTCTCAATAACTCCCGTAGTCAAGTACATGTATATTGTTGTTGCAGGTGAGAGGTCGGCGTTGACAATATCATCACTTATAAACACCACTTTATCATCAACCCCATGCATCTTTGCGTTGTTCTTGGCAACCTCTATAAGTCTTTTATCTATTTCAACACATACCCCCTTAGCACCACGCTTAGCGGCTTCAACCACAAACCTTCCATCCCCACAACCGAGGTCGTAAACAATATCACCATACCCTATCGATAACATATTTACCACAGCACTAACAACATCATAGGGCGTGGGAACCCATGGAGCTTCAACGCTACCCAGCAAAACCCCCAGCTTATCCCATAGTGGTGAAATCTCTACCAGGTCTTGGAATAGCCTCTTTATTTCGTCGCTCTCCATATCCTACCCTTAAACCGAGTGTTTCAATACACCAAAGAAATATAAATTTTGGCATAATCTTTCTTGTACCTTATCATAGCCTACATCTTTTTGCTGAGATCCCCGAGTGTATTATAGAGAAGGCTAGGTAGCACAATCATGTGCAAGGCAATTAAAAATCTAAAGAATCTATAANGATCCACGAGTCCGGGCTGGGCTGCATGAAGTACGCTACGCTGGATCTCTTAGCATGTCCCAGGTGCAAGTACAATCCTCTATCGCTTCTCGTAATCAAGGAAGAAGAAGTGCCACCTAGCGTTCAAGACCTAGGTGTCAAACCCCTTTGCAGCGTATTCTGCGGTTACCACAATAAATACATAGCCGAACTCGAATTGCATGCCAATTGCTCTGAATGCTTATCTAAAGATATCGCGTGGGGAATCCTGTATTGTCCTAAATGCGGTAGTTCATATCCTATAGCCTATGGCATCCCGATGATGTACCCAGGCTACCTAAGTAGGTCGGCCAAGCTTAAGGTTTTATATAAAATAATTAAAAATAAACTAGCCCAGTATTCCCCAAATCATGGGGGTGTTCCGTAGACACGAGTTCCAACCCTTACATCACGTTTCTTTCTAAGTTTTCAGTAGTTCGTAGCACACCAGCATAGCCGCTTCGTTCCAAGGATTAGTGCAATTCTATAGCAAAATTGCTAGGACCATGACGCATAGCAACATGGCCAAGCAAGTTTAAACGGTATGTCAGGGGGTGCCGACAACATCATTTTTCAGTGCGAGCTACTCAACACATCATCCGCTGTTGCATGAAAATACCAGAAGCTTATAAGTGCATTAAGTAGCTTAAATGCCTTAAGAAAGATCCTACGTCCTCCTTACCGCGAAAATTAACTCGGGTTTCTTAGCCTTGTGTCAGCTGGTTTAACGCCTGATATAGGGCGTCGTCTCTCATTCTTTACGATTTATTACAGATCAACATATATTTTGCACTCTACACTGTAGTAAAACAGCTCGCGCGCTAAGTCCTGCTGGTGTTGATGTTGTGCGGCATTATAGGTATTGTGTGCAACTCTATATGTAGCTCTGTACTTGGAAAGGCCTTAGGTCTCGTAATCAAGGAGTGCTTGCTGAATCTCGAATATCGGGGATACGACTCTGTAGGGTTTGCTCTAATAGATAGCTATGGAAAGCTTGTTGTCAGGAAGAGCAAAGGCAAAATACTCGATGTCGAGAAGAAGCTCGGGTTTGATATCTACGATGGAGTTGCTGCAATAGGTCACACTAGGTGGGCTACTCATGGCATTCCCAGCGACTCCAACGCTCATCCCCACACAGATTGTTACAACAAAATAGCTGTAGTTCACAACGGTATCATACATAATTATCTTGAGATTAGAGAAAAACTCGCTTTGAAAGGGCATACCCTGAAGAGCGAGACAGATACCGAGGTAGTACCGCATCTCTTAGAAGATCTCCTAGCTGAAGGTTATAGCATGATAGAGAGCTTGAGGAAACTCGTCGAGGTGATTAAAGGGGCTTATGCCCTGGCCGTACTTGCTCTTCACGATAAGAATAGAATATACTTTGCCAAGAACGTCTCGCCTTTGGTCATAGGACTAGGTAAGAACTCTGTTTTTATAGCCAGTGATATTCCTGCATTTCTTAGGTATACAAATACGGTTATAGTCCTAGAGGACGGAGATTTTGGTTACATATCACCCAACGATATATACATAGAGAATATCCGCAGAGGAGTCGTAGATTGGCGTAAGAGAATAAGAACAATAGATTGGACCCCCGACATGGTGGCAAAAGAAGGCTTCCCACACTTCATGCTAAAAGAAATCCACGAACAGCCCATAGCGCTAAGAAACACGCTAGCCAGCGTCTCTAGGGAGATAGAAAATGCAACAAAAATCATAGTTGACGCAAAGAGAATATTCATTACAGGTTGCGGAACCTCGTTTCATGCCGCTATAGCCGGCGAGTACATGCTTAATACCATAGCAAGCTTAAGCACTACCTCGTTTGTTTCATCCGAGTACCTGAGGTTTAGAAAGGTTTTTAAAGAAGGCGATGTTCTCATCGCCATAAGCCAGTCAGGAGAAACTAATAGATACGCTCATGGCCGTTAGAGAAGCTAAGAGGCGGGGGGCTAGGGTAGTATCGATATCCAACGTTCTGTTTAGCGCAATCCCGAGAGAATCTGATGTCGTTATATATACAAGAGCCGGCCCTGAAATAGGGGTTGCCGCTACCAAGACTTTTACCTCACAGCTTCTCGTGTTACTGCTTATGTCACTACACCTAGCAAAAATTTTGAAAACAGATTCTGAGATACCTCTAGAAAGGATAAGCAGTGAGGTTGTGATGCTCCCTAAGATTGCAGAAGATACCATACTTACTCTTGAACCGCACATAAGAAAACTTGCCTGAGAAGTTAAAGACAAAAACAAACGCATTTTATCTTGGTAGGGGCATAGGTGTTTCTATATCAATGGAGGGGGCTTTGAAACTTAAGGAGATAGCTTACATACATGCTGAGGCTTACCCAGCTGGTGAGAGCAAGCACGGACCTATAGCACTTGTTGAAGAAGGCTTTCCTGTGTTCTTCTCGGTTTTTGATGATGAGTATAAAGAGCTTATCGTCAGTAACATCGAGGAGATGAATGCTAGAAAAGCGTTTACAGTAGGCCTTGTGCCAAAGGGTTTCAACAACATTGCTGAGAAACTGAGCGTGGCATTTGAAATGCCTAGGCTTACCCCATACACTGCTTCAATAGTATACGTGATACCCTACCAGATGATAGCATATTACACAGCAGTATCAAAAGGTTTAGACCCAGATAAACCAAGAAACTTAGCTAAAACTGTAACAGTTGAATAGGTGATAGTTATGTTAGACATTCCCATACTTATACTTGCGGGAGGTTCAGGTGAAAGAATGAAAATTCTAACGGGCGGTAAACCAAAAACTTTGTTAAGGCTCGTAGGCAAGTACCTTGTGGAGTATTCTCTTGAGAATGTAGTGAGTCTTGGAGGAAAAGAGGTTTTCCTTGTAGTTAACAATCCAAAGGATTTCGAGGATATCGCTATAAAATACGGCAGGAAATTGAAAATAGAGCTTATTACCCAACGAAAACCCGGTATAGAGGGTGCCATACTATCTGCTAAGGATTACATAAACAGCGACTTCGTTTTGTTATATGGAGATATANTAGCTCCTCCCAACATGTATAGAGAGCTATTACACATGTACTACTACGGAGGAGAGTTTGGAGTTGTAGTCATTCCCGAAGAAGAAACAGAATCATATGTTGTTGCAAAGTTGCATAGCATAACATCTATCGATGCCTTCATTGAAGGCTCTGCAGCAACTAATATGCCTGGACTCTATGTTGTTGGAGGGGCATACGCTTTACCTAGGGAATTCTTGGACACACTCGAATCGCATAACAACATTCTTAGCGCATTAAATGAAATAAATTCGAGGTTTAGGCTAAGACCGTGTATATGGAGTGGTTGGTGGGTTGATACCGAATACCCATGGGATTTGCTGAGGGCTTCGCTGTATGTGCTTTATCACCTCGAAAAATCTATGATAAGCCGTGATGCCGTTATATCCCCGAACGCAATCATCGAAGGGCCTGTCATCATCGAAGATGGTGTTGAAATTGACCATTACGCTATAATTAAAGGCCCGGTCTACATAGGTGCAAAAAGCTATATTGGAAGCCACAGCCTTATCAGAAACTATGTAGCTCTAGAGGGCGAAAATATTGTAGGAGCCCATACTGAGGTTGTTTGGAGTTCAATACAGAAACGAGCTAGTATAGGTAGCAAATCGTACATAGGATTTTCCATCGTGGGCGAGAACAGTGTTATAGAGCCTGGTGTTGTAACCATAAACATTGTGCCGGAGAAAATGAAGATAGCTAGAGCTATAAAAACTGAAAGAAGAGGCAGAGAATACGTAAAACTTGGGGCAATTATAGGATACAACTCAAGAGTGAGTGCCTACAGTATTCTAAAACCTGGGGAAACAGTACCCATAGAATACCAGGGTAGCCCCTCTACATAGACCGTTTATTTACTGCAAGCCATATTACCCAATGTTATTGATCGTGTACAGCAATCAAATATCCAGATATTTAGAATAGAACTCAAAAATTGGTTCTCTTAGGAGAATACATATCTGCGACGGCTTCTCTAGCGCTTTAGTGGTGCCAGTATATGTATGGTACCATCTGTGGCTTTCAACGTCCCTAAACAATACTTCCTTTTATAGCATAGTGCAACCAAAGCAGCTATTAGTGCATCCTTTAGATCTTTTTTCTTTAATTTATCCTGGTACATGTTTACGGATATCCCAAGCAAATCAAGTAACTCGTTGACATCATGAGCACCTGAGTTTACAAGAGCGCTCCTTGGATGTGTCTCTATAACGATAATGCCTAAAGACGATAGCTCTCGGCTAAGCCTCCAAGCCCTAAGTGTTAACTCCTTCATATGCTTGAATGTTGGCGGCATAACCCTAAACCCTCTCCTTATAGCTTCTCTATCAACCTCTCTGAACCGCGGGCTTTCCGCGACAGGAGCGTCTATAGCAAGCACATCTACTGAAAATAGCTTGGCATTCTCTATAATCTCTATATCACCATAAAGACAGTCGAGCTTCTTTAGAACCATATCAGTTTCATCTATTACAGCAAACCCGCTACATCTATGTTCGTAAGCCGCTAGGTCGAGCCCTCCAACAACCATTGATGGGCCCCCAACAATCCTTTGACGTGTTGAAGAGACAACAAAACAACTGTACTTTGACATTAATTAGGATGGAGCCGCGGCCGGGATTTGAACCCGGGACCTCCGCCTTACCAGGGCGGCGCTCTACCGAGCTGAGCTACCGCGGCTCATACTCCTTATACTATGTTCCAGTACTAAAGATTTTATTTAAGCTTTATGCTTAAGTCTTTGAGCTACTGCTTCTATCAGTAGCTCAAGTACTGCATCGTTTGCGATGGGTTTAAAAACCTTTAACTTGGTGATGTTCTGAATACACTCCTCCTCTACCGGGTGCAATTTCCTTGCTGGTATAATTAGCGTATAAAGAGCCTTTCCGTATCTTCGTTCAACGAGTTCCTTGACAGTTCCACAAATTATCTTACCTGTCTCGAACCCTATCGATTCCAGCACGATAACTATGTCTTTTTCCTCTAATACTTTTTCACCACGTTTTTTCTCTATATCAATTAGGATCTCCAATGCCTCTTTGGGAGTCATATAGTAGTTCTTCTCGGTGTCTATCTCGAGCAGAGCCACTGTATGTAATCCTTGATCCCTATTGGATTTCAATACATTGTAGGGGGTCTCATACACTATACCGTCCTTCGGCTTGACTATTGTAACCATCTTGCCAAAACGGTATGCCTGTAGACAGCTAATAGATATAGCTGCATTAAGTATTGATGTAGATGGTACAAGTTCTACCTCTACGCCTCTAGCAAACGCTTCCACAACAATAGCGCTATGTGTCGTTGCTATCATGGGGTCCCCAGGAACAGCTATACATATGACATCATCTAGAGCTTCTCTAACTATGTTGACTATAGCGTTTCCCTCCAAGTCCGACCTCCTAGCATTAACCACATCGATGCCCAGTCTTGAGAGGATCCTTGCTATAATATCTATCGAAGGATACCATATACTGGTGTAAGTATCTATGTAAACTTTTCGACATGCGAGAAGTCTAAGTATCGCTCCAAGAGATAGTGAGTCTATGGATAGCCCTAAGCCGATGAGCTTAATCAAGATAGCAAACCCTTCAATCTTAGTTCCTCTACGACTCTGCCCCACTTACTAGTTATAACGTATAACCTCTTTACATGGTATCTACGGGGTACGTACTTGACAATGCTTGTAGTGCATTCTGTTATTGGAATAGACCTTTTGCCTGTAAACACTATTCTGGGAACTACATGGGGATCTTCGTCAAGTATCTTGATGTCGTCTACAAATGACACTATTTGGTGCGGTTCAACAATATCCTTTATGGATACTTCTATTGACTGTATTTGCTTAACATCATCATCTGATTCCACATCTAGCGGATCATTACTAAAGTTAGACACATCTATTATTACTTTATAGCCCCTCCTTTTGAAGAATGCTTCTATAAGCTCTTTAAGTTGCTTAGGGGCAGACCTCGATCTATAGACATCCATCATGAAACCTATGAGCCAATCATCGTTCCAGTAGACTATATCACCGCTTCTTATGGCTTTGACTATGTCTCTCATGGTCTTAAATAGTAATGGCTCATCTGAATAGAGTTCTGAAAGCTGTTCATATATTCTTCTCAATATCAGCTCATATCCTACAAGCGTTTTGTGATAGTATACAGCTTTATACATATGCATTCGTGCAAGGTAGAAGTTATCTACAGCATCAACTCCCTTATCGAGTATTGCTACGTTGCCCTCTCCGTCAACAGCCATAGTAGCTATGAGCCTATGGAGATCTATAGTTCCATAAGCAACTCCTGTATGAAGTGCATCTCTTATGAGATAATCCATTCTATCTATATCTACATCACTTGATAGCAACTGATTATAGAGGGGTTCTTTATACCGTCCCTCTAAAACAGCTATTACTTCTCTATAGTCAAAGCCATGCTTAGATAGGATATCCTTTATTTCGGGGCTTTCTTCAATCGTAACTCTAGATATCTCCTCGTGGTTAATACCCAGCCTGTATCTAAAGAAGGGCTCTATTGCATGGCTAAAAGGTGTATGGCCTATGTCGTGAAGAAGTGCTGCTAAGCGCAGGAGCTGAACATCGTCAGGATCGTGGATGTATCCAAGCCTATAAAATTTTGATGATACCATACCGGCTATGTGCATAGCCCCTATGCTGTGGCTAAACCTTGTATGTGTAGCACCAGGATAGACGTACCATGCAGTTGCGAGTTGCCTTATGTATCTAAGTCTCTGGAAAATAGACGTATTCACAATGTCTAGCTCAACTTCCGAGAGCTCAATATAGCCGTGGACTTCGTCATATATACGCTTAGCCACATTCCGTAGCCCACTCTCGCTTACGTCCACAAAGCTTACCCCATCTCGGCAACATCTTAATATGCATCCTAAGCGTCTAGTTCAGTAGTTATTGCTTTTGAGGACATATATTCTTATCTATTAGGAACCTAAACACCTTTTCAACAAAATCTTTGGTCAGTCTTTCTTTACGTCTTAGAAGTTCATTTACGGGATCGGTGGGTATTGGATATATGTCCTGGCACACCATAATGAGACTTGCTAAAACTTCTAGTGATTTGAGATCAACACCCCCCACATACTTGACATATTCTTTTAGAAATGCTACCGTTTTTTCGTAACAGGCATTGAGGTCCGTCCCAAAGTCTATGCTATCACAGTGTTTTACTCTTGGCAGCAAGACTGCCACGGTATTATAGTAGTTCTGAAGCGTTCTTGAGTACGGGCCTAGAGAGTACCACCCAAATCTTAGCCCAACATCGCATCCAACCTTCTGAAGTATGTACCCAATTTTCTGAACCACTATCCTAAAGTCAAAGCTGCCAACATCAACATTATCTAACCCGATATCCGAAATTATCTTCGCAATTACCAATGCTAGCTGCTTATTCGCCATAAAGCTCCAGCCATGTTAATGATATAGACAAGGAGAGTATATTAAAACGCAGGCAAGTAAAAGTTCAGCAAAAGTAGAAATTATCTTCTTAGCTAGAGGTTTCATCGGCTACTTTCAATAGCTTTGTTTATGTAAATATCAATACTAGTACCAAAAGAATGAAACTATGACATCTAATGGTTGAGCCCTGCTAATAATGTGAAATTCACGGATCCCATAAGGAGTTAACAAGAATATCATATGGGTGGTATTTGGTGGACCGGCCGGGATTTGAACCCGGGACCTCTCGGATGCCAACCGAGCGCTCTTCCAGCTGAGCTACCGGCCCACCTCTTCTGGATTCTGTGTATCAAGCATATATCCTCAGAACAGGATATAAGCTTTATTGTCAATTCTATATATAGTCCTTTTGTAACGTGTCATCACTGCGGGGCCTCATCATTTGCTTTAGCAGAGCATTTCCTTAGTATCAGTATCGGAGATCCTAATCATCCGGTAGACTCGGGCTGCTGATAAGATATTAAGCTTATTTCTACTCGTGGTTTACTCTTGCCAAGACTATCTCTAGACAGTCTTCCACAACTCTCTCTACGGTTTGAGTAGCATCAACAACAAGAAGAAGCCCATCTTTCACAAGTTGTTCGTAGATTTCTTGGACTTTCACGAGCCTGTCTATGTCTTCGAAATAGCTCCACCTAGGTTCTACAGCTCTCTTTCTGGCAATGGCGATTTCGAGGGGTACTCTAAGATATATCGATACGTCGGGCTCTATAGCATACTTATTAACAATCTTTATCCACTCGATATCTACTCCCCGAGCACCTTGATAAGCATACGATGAGTAGAGATATCTGTCTGTAACAACTATATACCCTTTCATTAACAATGGCGCTATAACCTTTCTCACGTGAAATGCTCTATCCAAGGCCATAGCAAGGGTCTCTATCTCAGGTTCTGCAACACCATACTCCTCAATGTACTTTTTGAACGCCTCCGAGAAATAGGATACGTATGGTTCATATGTGTACTCTGCATTGTATCCTAGGTTTCTGAGTCTTTCCACAAGCTTTTTAGCTACAGTTGTCTTGCCAGATCCATCTATACCCTCTATTGCCACTAGTATTCCTTTTTTACTACGATGCAAACTTGTTTACCTCTCTGCTCTATCTTAACCTTGTCACCCGTATTTATGGATTGAACAAAATTGCTGGGTAATTCGTATATCATAGGTATTCCGCAGAGTGCAGCCCCAGCAACCACAACGGGATCTGGCTCGATACTTAGAATAGCCCGTGGACCAAGCCCTTTCTTACACAGCGAGTAGAGTATGTAGGTGCCTACAGTACTACCTCTAAACCTCTCAACAACAAGAATTTTTTTACTTATGCCACACCCACTACATCCGCTATCTATTGATGTAATCAGCCCAGTGTTTTTATCAACGTCGCCCAGAAACGATAATACAACTGCCTTCACGGCTTCGCCTTCTATTGTATTATCTAGACTCAAATAATCGGACTCTACGCAATGTTCAATATACATGATGCTACACCTGCAAGCCTTGGTAGATAGTGGTAAGCCTTGCCATGAATGGTCGGCATAAGTAGGATGTTTGCTGCCTTTAGATTTGAAACAACGGGACATGCCCCAGGTAGGTAAATAACTTCAATACCTTCTATACTATGTATGAATCCGGCGATTCTATGCTCTTCGAATATTGGAGTCGCTATGAACATCTTTTTGACCCCTAGGCTTTTCAACTTGCTGATAGAGCTTGCCAAGATCTCGTGAGCCTCATCCAAATCAACGTGCGGGCATCCTACCAATATACCTTCTATACCTTCTGAAGTGCAGGAACAATCTAGAATATCCGCTAAATCTTTCTTATCTATAGCCAGCTTCTCAAGGTGCTTAGTATCGATCTTTTTGGCTTCTGGCGATATACCTTCTATTAAAGCCAATGCCGAACTCGATGTCGATGCTATGGATGCCAGCATTGATCTTATAGCTACATCTCTGAGCCTGCTCCCAAGCTCTATCTTGACCCTTATATAGGGTACACCGCTTGTGATTTTTCCTATGTATAGCCCGATAGCAGAAGCTGCCGATATTGAATCTACGGGGAATTCTACCTCAATGAGTTCGGTAGGGTATCTGTTCTCGCTAACGTGATACCCGCAGTAGCAGGTCCTTCCAGTAATAGCAGCCATGAGCGATACAACAGCTCCTTCTCTATTAGTTCGCGCCCCTGCTATCGAGTTTGCATATATAACAGCGCTCGACTCAGCCCATGCAAGGTGTTCTCCTTGCCGAGGCATCCTTATTTTGTATGGTGTACATGTAAAGCTTTTTTCGTCTATACCCATAGAAACGAGTACATCGATCACCCTTCGTTGCTTGGTGACCACGTTTTTATCAAAGAACGGTTCGAAGAACCTTGAGACAGTGACTGAAGCAGGATTTGCTGTAGTGTAAACAGCAACCCTAGCACCTTTTGAAGCAAGTTCTTCTAGCAATTCGAGACCTTCATCGCTTATATTAAAGTAGGACACCCCGGCTACGTGTGCATGCCTTATCTCGACTAGTCTCTCAGCTTTCAGAGCTCTACAGACTTTGGTGAGCACGTTCATAGCTATGCTAGTTGCTTCGCCAAACTCTCCTTGCAGAGCTTTTTCTTCCCACGTGCTTAAATACATAGTCTACCCAACACTAACATATCTATACTTTGTCCTGTCTTCAAAGTGGGGTACCGTAAGGTCTAGCCCAAGTTTATCGCATAGACCTGTGTGGGTGCTTGGGTCTAGTGTAGAGCACCTAGCTTTTTCTATCAATACGATACTGTCTCTGCCCCTAAACCGTGTTGCTAGAGCCCATAGAAGCATGTATTCTGAATCGATGTCTATATCGCTATCGACTGCTATCACCATTTTAAGACTGGGGTTTGCGGCAAAAGCTGCTATAATAGCGTTTTTAGCGTCTGCTTCATGTGCTTTGTCTATAGATATTGCCGCAACTAGCCATGAGCCGGATGGTTCAAGCAGTCTAACCTTGTATACCTTCGGCACTGCCCGCGAAACATAATCCCATATGAGTGCTTCTCTGTAGAAGCTTTGAAGTAGTTTATGTTCTTTTCCAGCCGGTAGAATTATATTGAAGTATTCGTCAAGGTTTATGTACATTGCATCTATTTTTATCAGAGGTTCATTTCTTACGGTATCATATAGGTGAAGAAGGTCTACGAAGGGTCCTTCTGGTACAAGCTCCTCGGTTATTCTACCCTCGAGAACGAGTGCTGCTTCGGCAGGCACTGGTAGTGCATACCTCGGCGTATAGGTTATCTTAAAATCGCTGACCAAGCTGGGTACAAGCTCCATCTCGAACAAGCCGAAGGGGGGTGAAATCGACGCTGCAAATGTTGTTGCAGGATGAGCTCCTACGACAATAGCTATGGGGACTTCTTTAGAGCCTCTTCTTCGATAGCTATCGTATATGTACCTAAGGTGCCTAGGCACCATTCGTGCCACAACAGAATCCTTTGACACAAACATTGTCCTATGTATAGACGCATTACAGGATCCGTCTAGGCAAGCTATATAGATAGACGATGATAAGTACCTTCCCCCATCGTTAGGAAAGAATTTCACGAAGGGAACCATCTCTAGATCTACTTCGGGTAATTCCCGATACCTATCTTCGAAACTCGTCTCCTTGGGTTTTGTCGGTTTTAGAGTTAACACTCTTCTGTAGGCATCCTCATCGCTGGCAGCAGATAGGATATGCCTATAGAGCCTGTTTCGCGAGCCAAGTACATTACCAACACACGTGAAAGGACTGTTCTCAACTCTAAATATGACCATGCGCTGGTTCTTGTCCGCTCTAGCAAGGTATCGAGTGGGCTCTAAGTCTCGTCCAATAACTTTCGATGAGATGTCCTCTACTTCCCCCCTCAACTCTTCGACAAACTTTCTTAGCCCCATTCATCATCCCTATATGACACACTTTTGGTATCTGATGTTGTCGTTCCACTGATCATCTAATTTGATTTTTCCAAATATAATACCTCCTATATCCTTTGGCGACTCGGTTAATATACACAATCTCCCTGAGTTGAGGTCTATCTCATCGATAATCCCAACACCTATTTCGTTAAGGTTCTTATCCGTGATGGCAGCTATAACACCCTTAGCATTCGAAGGTTTGACAACTATGGTCCTGCGCCCCAAATTCTCGAAGGCTTCCCTTGGTATCATGGCATTATCGGGTACCATGATTACGTCTAGATCGCTATACCTACTAGCGTACATGATCTTAACACCTAGAGTCTTTTCGAGCATTGTTATCTCACCGCTAGGTAGTGCTGATCCACCGAGAATGCACGTACCGGATAGGGCTATACTATTAATATCTACGCAGATTTTTCTCATGTTACTAAACCATTTCTGGTAGTTGACCTTCCTAAGGTCGCGCCTATCAGAAGCGCTTCTCTCTTTGACCGCCCTAGGCCTGGGTAAGCAATATACTATAGCAGAGTTTCTAAACATTGTTTCGAATGCTGTACAGTAGTCCTGACCTAGAACAACTATTGATGATGGTGAAAGTGCTTTAGCAAGTGTGTACTTATACTCAATAGAGTTGGTATCGCCAAACCATCCGTCCGTGTTAACAATAACTATGTCTCCCCCTAGGATTTTTGCCTTTGAAACCAGCTCCACTGCTCCAACAACTACCTTAGTCATTGCAGAGGAATGCGATGGTGTTACCGAACCTACAAACTTTAGGTAATCGCCTTTTTCATCTCTTAACCACAAAACCTTCTTATCTAAGCATTTCATGCCTATGAATGTTGGTGGGGCCAGATCTCCTTGACCTACGTCGGCATCCACAACACATGGCTTCTTTCCCACGTCGAGCGCAATGTTTGACAATAGTGTTGAGAACGATGTTTTTCCGCTCTCCACCGGACCCAGAATTAGTGCCACCCCTCCCCTGTCTACAATCGCCTTAGCTGCAGCCTCCCACTCGTTTATCACCTCCTCACCAGGGTTTGGCCTCTCTATACTACCTCCTTCGCCAAGTGCAATGTTAACGACCGACCTGCTCAACGCCTTTACGCAATAGCTTCGGTACCTGTTAATGATAGTTGCCCCTCCCTTGCAAATGTCAAGACCTAGTATTCTTATACAACCGTCTGCAACAAAAATCCTTGCTGGCCCAATTATCCTAACTAGGTCATCCTTTTCCAGCTCTAGCCTTGTTTGTAGCGGCTGTATACCTGGTTGAATCGATAGATCAGTCATGCAGACACCTTGCCAAGAAGTTTGAAAATACCATTAACAAATCCTAAGTAACTTCTTTGCTCCTATAAAAGGCTATGTTTATTGCCGCGATTTCGTCTGTTGCAAGCTTTGTATCCTCTAACATATACTTGTGTCTCGAGCTCTTGTACTCAGGGACAAACTCTATGTGTGCAACATCCTTAAACCGTTCCACTATCGTATTAGCAAAGTTTTCGTCTATATCTTGTGCAATACCGATCCTTATTATCTTAACCTCCGACTCAACATTGTAAACAAAGAACCCTATGTCGTTTACAGCCTCTTCAGCAGACCTATAGCTACCAGTATACACAACATCATCGTTGGCTATCACAGCCACTCCAATATTTTTACCATAGTCTATACCTACAATGAGCCTCTTAAGCGGGTTGATCATGAGTGTTTTTGAACATATTATGGCCATGGCTATGCCTTTTTCCAAGCCTTGAACATCTATGTCGACAACATAACCGTTTACAGGGATGTTGTTATCGGCAAGGTATTTACGGCCATAGCTATCGAGAACAACCACTCCCTGAACATGTTTTGTTGAGTCGCTGATGCCCCGGACCTTAACCTTGAAATGATCAAAGAATTCCAAAGCTTTGACGAGTCTTCGCGGATTTTCTATGACTACATAAAGCTCACGAACCTGTCTACCTACCCTTATTGCTCCCACCCAGCGAGGAGCTGCCGATCTTGCAGATCCCATGCCCCGTTCCACACATTTTGAAGTCTCCGCATCCCTAACGTTTTCAAGCACGTTATATACTTTTCCGTGATCCGCAGTACCAAGCACATCATGAGATCAGTTCCCGGATTCCTCTTCATCTCGCATAACTGTAATCTTAGCAAGCTATTATAGCTTTAAACAGGCGCCAAAGTTAGTCTCCTCAAAGGTGGAACAAATACATGATTACGCGTCTAAGACGCTTAGTATCAAAACAGCTAGAGGTTATCGCAAAGGTTTTACAAGCTGTGGGCATGACTCCAAACGCTGTTACGCTTCTAGGGTTGGCTATTGCCGGACTGTGCCCCATATTAGCCTATGCCCAGAACCCTGTGGGGGTTTTCGCTGCATTCGCTATGTCATCCATCATGGACGCTCTTGATGGAGCCTTGGCTAGGGTCTCTGGAAGGATTACAAAATTTGGTTCCATCCTCGATTCATTTAGTGATAGAGTCGAAGAGGGTCTATACTTCGCTTCACTGGTTATTCTCGGACTGCCCCCAGTATGGGTTATTTTTTCGCTGATGGTATCGTTTGCGATAAGCTACTTAAGAGCTTTGGGAGAAAAACACAGTATTAAGCTTGAAGGCGTGGGACTCCTTGAGAGAGGCGAAAGACTCTTAATACTTGCCGTGGTTTTTGCCGGTGTCTGTATGGACAATATGATACTCTCTAAAACCTCTATTGTTCTACTGCTTCTTCTGGGTTCCGTAACGGTTGTACAGAGGCTTTTGTATATATACCAAAATATTACATCTTCTGAAGCGCTGTAGCCCGTTTTCTTTCTTCTTCAGATCTCATTTTAATAATACCATAGAATATTGCGCAGTTGATGCAGTAGCATTTAGTAACCGGGTATCTCATTATTATGGCTCCTTTCTTTTCCAGCTCTTGTGCTAGTTGGGGGTCTACTGGCGAGTACATTCTCGTGACACATATTATTTTATCCTCTGGCACTAATGCACCACAGTTGTCGCAGTGCACCCTGGATACAGATCCTTTGTCTCCTTTTCTTCGTCCTCTATTCTCTCTCTTCTTGGGCATAGTCCAACAACCGTCAGGATGGTCTACAAATACCTAGGGTTTGTCGGAGTATTTATATGTTTATGTCTAGTATCTTTTTGCTATAAGCATATACTTTAGTGCAGGTTTTCCGCAGAAGCTACAATGCTTATCGCTAGGACTTGAAATCCCTAGCTGGCTCAAAGATGTGGGTAGCGGCTCGCCCAGAGCGTCTACCCCTTCAATGCTCTCAATTTTTTCGTGTACACAATGCTCGTATCCGCACCACGGCATGAGCACAACATTACCGTTATTAATGTGTTCCAGAGCTTCTGAAATATCTGATGCCATCTTTACATGTTCTTTAAACCATTTCCATGCTCTTTCGCTTAGACTTCTCTGGATCTCTTCTAACATGTTTTTTACTTCATCAACTAGAGAATCCAGGGCAACTGTTTTTCTAGTAAGGGTGTCTCTTCTGAATATTGTGACCAGATTATTAGCATATTCTCTATATCCAATTTCAATTCTTACTGGCGCTCCCTTTAGCTCCCACTCGTAGTACTTATCTGACGGTTTTAGCTCGTTTCGCGAATCTACATACACTCTGAAGCCTGCCTCGCGGAGCTTTTGTACTATGGAGTTGCTATATTCTATTACTTTTCTATATTTATCTTGGTCGGTATGCTGAATAGGTATGACTATTACCTGGTATGGGGCTACAATCGGTGGTAAAATGAGGCCTTTATCATCGCTATGGAAAGCTATTATTGAGGCTATGACCCTTTCCGATATCCCATAACTCGTCTGCCATGCATAGTCTATGGTCTCGTCTTTTTTCTGAAACTTTACATCGTAAACCCTTGTAAACGTTTGCCCTAGGTTGTGCACCGTGCCTATCTGCAAAGCTTTTCCATCGGGATATATAGTGTCAAAAGCTATGGTATATATGGCTCCTGCAAACTTATCCCATTGGGGTCTTCGGGATATTATATAGGGTATGCCTAGAGTATCAAAGAATCTCTTGTAAATATTTATTGCCTCCATTACCTGTCTTTCTGCGTCTGAGAAGTCTTCATGAACTGTGTGCGCTTCTTTGAATGTCGTTACTTCTCTTACTCTTATCATGGGCTTTGTCATCTTAGTTTCGTATCTAAATATACTGACTATCTGATAATACTTCTTGGGTAGTTGTTTATAGCTTTTGATCCAAAAGCTTTCCATGTAGCTGATAGAGGTCTCGCTTGTAGGCCTTAGCACAAGTTTTACATCAAGCTCTTCTCTACCACCATGTGTTACCCAGAGAACCTCCTCTTCAAATCCTCTAACATGCTCGCTTTCCCGTTTGAATATAGTCTCTGGTAGAAGAATTGGTAGGAGTATCTCCTCATGACCGGTCTCATCTAGAAGGTTACGCATTATGTTTATCACATGCTGCCTTATCTTAAAGCCGTATGGAAGCCATATCCCCATGCCCTTGACAGGGTACCTACCGTAGTCGTATATGTCTGCCTCTGCTATTATCCACTCAAACCATTCGCTAAAATTCTCGTACTTTGTAGGTGTTTTGTATGCCGGCATGAGGCTATTCCTAGAAAGGTTTTAGGGGCTAGGGTTATAAATAATGATTGTTGTGCTAACCTTTAAAGACCTTTCTGGCAAAGAATATATACCCTGTGTGACCAACCATAACGCTTGCCGGTCTTATAGACTCAGCACTTAGTTTTATCTCCCTCGCTAATACCTCATAGCACCTTAGATCCTTGAACCCCTTGAACTCTTCTAAGGCGTTAAACAATTTCATTACCTGGTTCATGGAAGGCAAAAAGAATACCACCGGTGCCGAGGGTCTTAATGCATTATACAGGTTGTCGAGTATGTTCCAAGGGTCTCCTATATCAACGACAGCGGCATCCAAGTCTTGCTCATCTATACCCTCACGTGCATCCTTGACCTTCAAAGTTACATAGTCTAGAAGCCCTACTTCGGCTATGTTCCTCTTAGCTATTTTAATGAACTCTTCTCTCACATCGTATCCGTATACATGTCCTAGAGGTCTTACTATGTTTGCTAAAACAATTGTTGTTGAGCCTGTACCGACGCCTACTTCAAGAACTTTTTTCCCGGGCGATATGTCCAGGAGCAACACAATGAGTCCTTGATCCTTGGGATATATGACTTGGGTAGCTCTTCTTAGCCCTTTTTCTATGTAGTCTATGAGCAGAGGTTTCATCACATACGCATCGAAGTTGACGCTAGTCCTTATCTTAGATCCGTAAGGCACGCCTATTACATCACTAAGCTGGATCTTACCCCTGTCAGATGAAAATGCCTTATCTCTTTCTATCCGGACTATCCACCTACGCTTGGAATCGAAATATAGAAGAGCCTTGTCTCCCTCACTAACTATGTAATTATCTGTACTCAGACCTGATGTCATTCTTCATCACATCAAAAATACCAGCCTTCATCATCGTATACCATCTCTATATGGCTTTTTAAAGCTCAAAACCCTTTATGACAATCCGAGAACTGGTTTGAAACTATTGTTGTTTTAAATTGACATCCCACAGACTACCAGAGTTTTAGTTGTAGAGAACCTTTAACAAATAATGGTTCTGAGTTTACCTAAAATCCTCTATTACTTCAATATACTTACCCCTAACACTTCTATCTTCTACTTTACTAGAAGCCGACCAGAGCTCCTTCTTGAGCAATTCTCTTATTGCTGCTCTTATGACCTCCGATCTTGATGCGTATCTGCCTATTCTGACAAGCTCATCTATTGCCTCAACATAAGACTCTGGCATTTTAACTGTTATTATGCGCATATCCAGCACCATAGACGATATAACATTTTCGATAATTTATAAGCTAGGGGGGATATTGAGAGGTCGCTATGTCTTTTTGCGGAAGGTAAAAACCTTTATAAGCTGAGCTAAGCGAACATTAACCGAGTAAATTAGAATATCTGGTTTGCATCGCTGGGGTTAAAACCATGGGTACAAAAGGAGGTAAGCCTATTTCATCACTTGAAAAAAGGCGGGCAAAAACTGAAAAAAGAGAAGAGAAGAAAGTTTCTAAGGAAGAGAAAAGGGAGCTTAGATTGAGTACAATTGATCCTTCGCTCGTTAAAAGGGTTGCTGAAGATATAAAGAACATGCCGTTTGTGACAACCTATGCTATAGCCCAAAAACACGGGATAAAACATAGTGCCGCTAAAAAGATCCTCAGAGAGCTAGCTTCACAGAAATTGATAGACATAGTTCTTAGCACGAGAAGAGTCATTGTCGCTGTTCCAGCAAAGAGCTCCGCATCTAATAAATAAAAACATAGTGAATAAAGCCTCATAATGCGATTTCTATATCTTATTCCAGTACTTTTACAAATCCCTTAAATAGTAAGACAGTGTTTTGTTCAATGTTTTCAACAATTTTTTGTAGGCTGTACTAGAGACATACATTTCACGCCTCTGATTACATGGAATGACCATTTTTATCATCTTTGTATTGCGATCTAAGACTTCGTGAAGAACCGAACCGTTTTCATCGACAATAGCCGTAGGCATAAACATCAGCTCTTCACTTTTCCTCATTACAGTACACCCTACGCTTATAACCATAGCTTTAAGCTCTAAGGCCCGCACCTTTAGTGTGGACAGGATCCTGTCTGGCGATGTATTTGGATATGGATAGAACACCGCTATATCTACACCCACTATTTTCATTAAGAGTGATAGCTCGGGTAGATGAACGTCTTCGGCTATGAATATCCCTACGTTTACATCCATAATTTTGTGAATGGGGATTGCAGAACTTTGTCCAAATCCTGCGGGTGCGACTATCTGGCTAGCTACAAATTTTATGTTCATAGACGGTTCTACTACAAATGCAGATCTGTAAATCTTAGAGCCGCGCCTCTCTAAAATAGGACCAACAAGTATATGGACTCCAAACTTGTTGGCTAGTCCTGCTAGGTAATCTGATGTTTTACCGGGTATCGTTTCTGCTACCCGCTTAACACGTATGCCCTGCCACAACTCAAAAATTGGTGTACCGTTAATCATTGATGGTAGCAGTAACAGTTCGACACCCTCCGACCTAGCTCTCTCTAGTACCTCCTCGATCTTACCAATGTTGTGCTCAGGCTTGCCCAGCTCTATAACCCCGTGGACAACTGCCAAGGTTATGCCTGAGTTTTTCGGCATACCTCTTCACCTTTTGACAATTCCTTAAGTACGATTGAACATACCTCTTTCAACAGCTCGTTGACTATCACCGTATATTCAACCCTGTTTTCTTCAATTGCCCGGATTTTATCGCTAAGCTCCTTAGTTCTTCTGACACTTACCATCCTGCTTATATCGTCGCGCGCCATCGCCAGGGCTTTCCTTATAATGTCTGCTATCTCACCTTTTTTCTTGAATGCTTCCTGAATCAATGCCAACACTTCGTCAGGTTCAAACCTCTCCTCGGTAAAGTTTGTTCCAGCCAGGACAAGATAAACACATATGCCTTCGATAGTTGGTATAAGGGCCCCTCCCTTTGTCCCTATAGCATATCTTCTCTTCATTATGATTTCTACTATCTTTGCATACGTACTAGGCCTACCTATGCCTACTTCCCGCATCCACTTAATTATGTCGCCTTGTGTAGGTAGCGGATAATCACTTAGTATTGCTGTTACGATTTTTGTAGGACTAAGCACAAACTCTGATTTGGGCAGAGGCGTGATACGGAACGGCGCATAGAGCATCATGAAGCCTGGTTCTAGAACGTCAGTTATGATGCTTATCGTCTGCCTGGTTACCTCCTTACCGTCAACGGTAACTACGACTAAATATTCTGTACGTTCAACAAGAGCGTGCTTCATCTGGCTTGCAATGAATCTTCTGAATATAAGGTCGTACAACTTAAAATGATTAACTGTGAGCCGCAGAGGCACCTCAATAATGCCCTCTGCAATGAGCTCCTTTAGCTTTGACACATCAACAGGTCTTGTAGGTCTTATGCCTTCGTGTGCTCCACCGATTCCCCAGGTTCTAGGTTCAAACATCTCTACATGTTTGTCTCCAAACATATTCGTGAGATATTCCTTTGCTACGGCTATACCCGCTGAAGATATTCTTGTCGAATCTGTTCTATGGTATGTTATAAATCCAAGCTCGAAAAGATCTTGTGCTATCCTCATCACGTCTGCGGCATCGAGCCTCAAAACCCTATGTGCCTCGGCTATCATCTCATCGGTTGTGAAAGGCGGCGGTGGGTATAGCTGTTCGACTCTGCTGAATAGAGGAACAAACCTAACCTCTACTCTTGATGGTGATAACCTCTTGATGTCTTCCTTAAGTACCTCTTCGAGTACTTGCTGAGGTACTTCTATCACCAGCCCTTCTAGGTAAAGGAGTTTACTTTTACGTAGGGTCCTCATCCTTTTTATATAGGTTTCTATTATTCTCCCCAAGACTGGTGTCTGAACTCTCCCAGCGCTAAGCCTACCCTCTTTAGCCCACGATACTAGGTTTGCGTTCCTGAGTTTGTATGTTACATACTCGGAGAGGGCAAAACCTAACCATCTATCTTCTATTCTTCTAGTTATCTGTGCTTCGACAAGTAGAATATCTACGCCCCTAGGACTCCTAAGCGCGTTTAGAACCGCCCTCCTTGTAACCTCATGGAATTCCGCCCTCAGTATGGATTTGGCGTAAGGCGCTAAGGCTATGGCTATGTCATACCCTATTTTCTCCCCCTCTGCATCGGGATCTGTGGCTATCATGACTTCATCGACCTCGAGGGCTATCCTTTGAAGTACCTCAACAATGTTCTTAGAGGACTTGTACCTAGACGATCCACAAACAGGACACTGTTCACCTTTTACAAACTGTGTTCCGCACTCAAGGCATCTCTTTATGAAGTCGTACTTGGGTAGGAATATAAGGTTGTTACCAGTCTTTGTAAAGATCACACCGTACACACTATCCTCTTGGAGATCTTCTTCAACAAGTTCGAAGACATGCCCACCAGTAGAAGCAATTATCAGGTGCATTTCGCCTACATTTGTCTCGTACACCCTCAGTCCATCAAACTCTCTATAGGTTGGCCTTCCGAAGAACGATGCTATAGTTCGTGCTTTGTTAGGCGATTCAACGATGAATAACGTAGTTTTCATCTTTAGCTCTTTTGCAAATGTTTCGAGAACTCTTTCACCAGATTTGATTTGCATTACAAGCTTTCTATCTTCATCTATGCGCTTCAAAACCTCATTAAGATCTATTGAGTCGAGGGGCTTGACGAGAAAGTCCTCTATAAATAACCTAACTCTATCGATGAGACCATTGAGCAGCCTCTCATCGTCAACTAGTATTACCGATAATCCTGTGGTGATGCCGCCTACGAAAAGCCTTGAGATCCTGCCGCTAGCCTGTATGTACGTTGGTGCATCGGGGATAAGTATATACAAAGTTCCCTCTTCTTCTACTATCGAAGCCTTTGAGTATTGTTTAAGCGCCTCGATATTATCCTTGACAGATAGAAACGCCGAAACATATTTCTGCGCCTCTACAATAGCCTGTGCTATGGCATCATCAACATGTTCACCAGCATTCAGCTTTTCTACTAACACCCTAAGCCTTTCAGCTGGCGTTCGCCTGAGGATCCTCCTAAGCCTTGCGATTAACCTGACGACAACTTCCTTTTGATCGGACTCCTTAACAATATCTGATAAAACTGTAAGAAGTCTCAGTATATTTTGTGGGTTGAACCCCACCTTTGTTAGGGATATCTTGTGTCTTGGAATGCCAACGAATATGGCATATCTTATCTTCTCGGGAATATCTATACCTCTTACGAGAAGACCATAGTATGTTGCAACACCTATGAGAACCTTAAGCTCTCCTGCAACAAATCTATCTAGAACATCTTGGCTCTTGCTAGATAGCACCTCCGCTTCGATACCCGTGTTCCTTAGAGCATCTTTTAGCTTGTACGCATATTCAAGCCCTTTGTCTACAGGAACGTATATTAGGACTCCGTCGCCCAGCCTGGCTATCATATTGGCCAAGGTATTTACGAGATCGTTTTCCTCGCGAGGCATTGTAGTATAGGTATCCACTACATTTCTATAGACTTCTACAGCCGATCCTATGTTGAACCCTAGCAACTCTCTGAATAGCTTAACTCTTCGCCCCCTGGCCCTACCTGTGGCTGAGCTAATGATTAGGATTCCGCAAGATAATCTCCTTTTTGCAATCTTTTTCTGGAGCTCTTCAAACACTTCGCGTACAGGTCTTCTATCCTCATAACATATGCTTCTATCATTGGATCCCTCAGAAGTTTCGCATATTGCTAGTCTTTGCCTCAAGGAGGTGAGTCTGTACCCATTTTCTATATCATCTTCTCTAAAGCCTATTAGTCTCAGTACCAGGTCTACAGCCTTACTACCCTTCATTATGGCATCTACATCGTCGACTAGTAGAAAGTCTATGCGATGACCCTTTGATAGAAATGCACTGAACAAATCTTCGAATCGCTTCTGTAGGTACTTAGACGTGGTTATGAGTATATCGAATGCCCCCTCACGAACAGCATTCTCTAGTTCAATTCTCTTCTTTGTAGGAATCCTAGAATGGAGAGCAATAACCTGTACAACAATTCCCGCTTTGTTCATAAACTCCCTAATTCTTTCTTCGTATAACCTTACTAATACTGTCGTGGGGACTACTATATACGATTTTTTGCCTTGCCTATAGGCAAGGTAAAGAGCTGTTACAAGACCAAAGGTTGTTTTGCCAACGCCTGTAGGAGCAATCAGGGCAAAGCTTTGTCTTTGCGCTAGTCTTACAGCCCAGCTTAGCTGAAGGTTCCATGGTGCTCCTCCGACGCATCTAATAAAGAATTTCTTGAATTCTTCAACATAGTTCCTCACATCGATAACTTTCTTTATAGCACCCTCATTGTTAAGCTCCTTTAAGTACTCGGTAATCTCTGCTAATTCATTAACATGTACAATATCATCTGATTTCATACATCGAGAACATGCATTCCGGAATACGAGCCTGTTGTCCTCGATAGGACCTCCACAGTTTGGACAGAGATGTAGGTATAATCCTCTAGGTAGTCTCAGTTTTTTCAATACAATATCTCCAGGGGCCTCCCCCAAAGAAACTTGTAGACCCGCTCTTGAGCCTAAGTGTTTTGCATCTAGCGCTACCGTCTTTGCCAACTCAGAACCGTCAGACATGGTTTCCACTTTGCGTCTGGGAGTTTATGTGCATAGCTCCTATAAAAAGACTTCATCAAAATTATTAACATGTAGAATGGTCCAGTTCGTTTCTAGCCGATATGCCCGCGAGTCCAACCATGTAACCAGTGATACAAGTATTAATTTAACCATTAACTTAACCAAAGGGCTATGCAATCAAGATCTTGAGCTTTACAGTTTAATAGCTTGCTACTATATTATAGGAACAATATGGATGGTGCCCTCCTTGGTAATATACGTAAGGGCAAGGATATTGCCCGAGGCATGGGAGGCTAGCCTTGTTAAACTCTCAGAGGTGGGTAAGGTAGTCTATACCGAGTATAACGAGAAATCGATTGACGCCCCTGCGGTTATAGTAGTTGAGGAACCTTTTACAGAGCCTAGGATACATTTAAAGGGTATTGTCGCAGGCTCTTTAAAAGGGCTTCTAGACTATGTTGATGAGGTTATTAAGGGTATTCATGACAATTTAGTAGACAAAGTGGGCTATACATACCATGAAAGGCTGTTCACTTATAGGCTTCCAAATGGAGAAGTCATCAACCAAATACAAAAGGTTATCGAGAAGCTGAGAAAGACTTCCTATACCAGAAGAGCTCAAGCAATTACATGGCAGCCATGGAAGGATTTAGAGACGGAACACCCTCCTTGTTTGCAGAGAATCTGGTTTAGGGTCATAGATGGAAAACTCGTTATGCATGTTCATATGAGAAGTAACGATGCGTTAAAGGCCGCCTACATGAACATGTACGCATTTACAGAACTCCAGAAATATGTAGCTAGTAAAGTGGGGGCTGAAGTAGGGTACTATCTCCATATAGCAGATTCTTATCATGTTTACGAAAAAGACTGGAAGTGGTTTAACTCATTTGTTGAACAGATAAAGAGTGGCTATTCTAGGAATAGATGGAGAAAAACTCACGAATACCTCGAAATGGTAAGCAAGCTTGAAAATATTGAGAGTAAGGCACTATAAATACGAAACTTAAACTTCTTTTCCCCATTTTTGCGCATCCATCGTATAGTTAATATGATGTTCACCGCTTGTTCATCCTATGACTTAGTTTATGCTTTAGTCTATCGATACCATCGTCGAGATCTCCGATTAGCGAGCCAAGCATCCTCATATCCCCTACAGCTATGGCTTGCAGACACATCTTAACAATATCGAGAATATCGGTTATCGCGTCAAGCATATCAACATCGCCATGTACGATCTGTGTCTGAGAGCTATTCAAAACCTTGGATCTAACATCATTTAGTTCCTTCTCAAGTACGCGGATCTTATCCTCAATATTTGAAACTCTGGTATCTATCTCTATTAACCGCGACTTGATATCATCAATTTCTTGCCGATGAACTCCGAGCTCAACTGTGTTTCTACCGCTTTCTAGATTCTTGGGGCCGGTATCTACGGTAGTGATAAACAAGCTATTATCACTACCCATAGACTTTTGCGGACGTTCTTCTACCCCTGCTAAGGCCCCCGGTCTTAGAGAATAGCCCCTATCTGTCTTTACAACAATACCTCTCTGCCTAAGCTGGGTAAGAACTGCTCGAACCAGTCTTATATTGAGCCCCAGATAATTAGCTATTTCTAAGGGTCGGGCATTCGGATTTGTTCTTAGGTACTCAATTACTTTCTCTGCAATGCTCGGCATTTTTTGTGCCTGCCCTGTATATTAGGTGTGAGCCAAGGCATATAAACACTAAGTATAGATGTTCAGCACACCCAATCAACCATTTTTACCATAAGATGTAAGCGATAGTTGAAGTCCTACCTCTCTATACCTTAACATAGCTTTATACTCATGCAAGCTAGAGTCTTACCTTAGACAATGTTACTTACGGTTCTATGTACCCGGCTAATATCGTAAGCGATATCCCTAACGCGTATGCTAATGCTGTTGCTACTCTTAGTGCAAACCCTGTCTCAGGCCCGAGCCTTATCTCTACATCACATTTTTCTCGAAGTTCTGGAGAAACGTCTTTGTATTCGTTGCCTAACACAAACGCTATTTTCTTCTCTTTAACATTTCTTAGCAACTCTATGAGCGTCTTTTCATTGTAACGCGAATACATACTAAGAGCTATAGCTATATCTATGCCGTCTAGTGCCTCCTCCAAGCTATCCGCTATTACGACATTTTCAGGAAGTTTGATGTTGAGAATTTTGAGAACGGCATTCATAGCAGCTTGGTTGGGTTTATATAGCCTTAGCTCAAAGCCTATGGCCCGGGAGAGTTGAATCAAATCCATCAATTCATAATCTGTCTGAGGGCTATCCACTATAGCTACTATATTCCTGGCTATTTCGGATGGTATTGAGCTCCTCTTGAACATCTCTACAACAGTGTTGTCAGCATAGCCTATAACCACAAATTCTTTGTCTATGCCTATAAAGATGACGTTTTTCCCTTTATATGAGGGTATAGCAAGTCCTAGGCTCGCGATCTCCTTAGCAACATTCCTTGCAACCTCAACGCTTTTGAGTTCATAGCTTTTATCCCATCTTCTAGTCTCTATATATACATCAGCACCCCTGAACATTTTAGATACTAACTCTATACACGTTCTAGTTATGTTCTCAATCGATCTATCTCCTGTAATAGTATAAATTACATAGACATTGGAAACACACATTACCGTTGATATCAAGTGTAAGACGGTGTATATATCATCAGAGCCTACCTTGATGACGGACCTCAACTCCCAGTCATAAACTACATCAACTCTAAAGCCGCGATCTCTAAGAGCCTTAACCACGTTGTTGAGGCATGCGCCTCTCGAATAGGGATTAAATGTTAGTAACAATTCCATTACGCAACACTTGCCTACTCATCTCTGCTACTAGATGATTTAACACTCGATCTTATATCCAATGGACGGGGTATTCTGAACAGAGGACACTCTTGGACATAGTTTTTACCTAGCTGGAGCGCTATTTCGGCCTTAGCTAGTTCTATCCCCAGGTAGATGGCGTGTGATAGCGAACTCACGAGGCCTCTTGAAACAATCTCGTTGCGTAGTGCCCGTGCTGTTTTGCCTTTTAACAATATTCTACCCTTTCTACCAATATAAAGAACCTCTATCATCCCCTCATCATGGTTAACTGCTATTTTGAAGACCCCTAGTGGGTCCAGAGGCCACTGCCTATCCTCATCGCTCGCTACGATGACCTTGGATACCCCTTCCCATGGAACGTGCTCAATCCGGTCCCTGTCCTTTAGTATCAGTAGGGAAAGCCCTATATTCGTAGGTGCGGTCCCCCTTATACTTGCTAGAGAAATCATTTGGGATGCTATCTTAGCTTCGCGTGTAGAGCCTTCAGTTTTTGCAGACCATTCCAAAACATTGACAATGCTCACCCCTACCTCGTGAGCCAGCATGACGAGAAGCGCGTTTACGCCAACGCTATCAACATCCATAAACTCTACGACATTAGATATATTCATGTGCATAGGTATATCAGGATAAAGCTCCTTGAATCTGCTATAAGATAGTATGGAGCTGAACACTTGTCCTGGAGTATTCAGTACTGCATCGGCCAACACCTTTTCTATTCTATAACCAACAGCCTTCTCTACGGCTTTGCTTAGGAGCCCCACCTTAAGCTGGGCATCCTGCGGAATTGCCCCCGACACTGGATCCCTTGGAATAACAACAATGGCAGTCTCTCTAAGATTGTCCCCGAATTTGTCAATATTTGTTAAATCTATATTTAAAACAATATCGCTTCCTGCTTCAATTCCCTTCATTATTTCACTCGGCAAACAAGTATCAATAGCCACCGGTACATCAAATTCGCGCTTGACTATCCTAACAGATCTGTAGACATCATCAGGATGCGGCTCTACAGGCTCAAATCCCAAGGTTACTATATCGGCTCCATCGCTTAGAAGCTTGGAGACCTTGTCGATCAGCGTTCTATCATCATATTTATGCGCGAATGCTATTTCCGAGGCAATTCTCATAGGAGGCGGTCTCAAAGGAATAACAACGGAACCTATCGTTATTCCGTTTACGGTAGCTTTTTCTTCAAGCCTCAAGAGTGCTTCTATGTTCTTTTTGGCTATCATATTCTGTAAAATTTCATCGGCAGGCTCTTCTTCAGAAAGTATGTTTAAGTCTTCCAACCTGATGATGCTTTCAAGATCCTTTGCATTCCTAGGCCCCTTGACGGCCCTGATGCCCACTACCTCCTCTACAATTCTGCATGAACCTCTTACCATACCCGGCACTATAATCAAGTCATACATGCCTCTACTAATACCCTTTGCTTTAAGAAACTCCGCTATATAGTTCGGTGTAAGGAAAGCTGCTATATCCATAGGTAAGATCAAGACGTCTATGTTGTGAGGCGTTCTACTACGCTTTACAATATTCGTGATTATCTTACCGGCCAACCTGCCCGTAATCAAAAGTATCCTTGCCATAAGGCACACTGAGTTTTTTCTTAACTGATCTCTAGCTTCCCAACCAAAAACTTCTGATCATAATATTCATATTTAACGGCATACTGCTCTAGCCATCTTCTCGTCTTCGCTATAGCTCTTGGTCACACATAGAACGATATAAGCTTATATATCGAGCTCTGGCATAGGTATTGCTTAGATATGGTTAGCCCGACCATATAATCATGGGTGCGAACTTTGAATATCAAGTACATCACCCTGACTATTGTAGTAGCAATTTTGATGCTACTAGCAGGCTATAATGCTGGGATGATGTTAGGACCCGAAACCACGGCTACTTATACCGTGGCTAAGATAATAGATGCCATGAATAGAGATGTAGTTATAACAAAACCCCCCGAGAGAGTAGTATCGCTAGCACCATCTGTAACAGAAATACTTTTTGCGCTAGGCTTAGGTGATAAGGTTGTGGGGGTTACAAGCTTCTGTAACTATCCTCCCCAAGTTGTTAATATGACTAAGGAGGGAAAGATAGAAATTGTGGGAGGATATCCTCGATTTAAATGTAGAGAAAGTAATAGCACTTAATCCAGACCTCGTGATAGGCTTAGCAAACTCTATGATTCACACCAATTTAAAAAGCCAGTTCGAAGAGCTTGGTATAAACATTGTCTACGTTAAAGGGGGAGACGCTAGGAATGATGAAGAGGTCTTTAGGGATATCATGATTATTGCAAGCATCTTTGGTGTGGAGGACAGGGCTAGAGAGCTTATTGACGATATAAAAAACGAGATCTCCTCGGTTGTGAATCAACTCCAAGCTCTAAACATAACACGTCCTAAAGTTTTGGTGCTCCTTGGACCACCTTCTTGGGGTTTGTGGAGCGTTGGAGGCGATACATACTTAGGATGGATCATAGAGAAGGTGGGGGGTGTAAACATTGCGGATAGATACTCTGGTTGGCCGCAGCTTAGCATCGAATACGTTCTCGAACAAGACCCCGAGGTTATCATAATCACCTTAACCGATACTGAGATAAACGTTGAAGATGTTATCAACGAGATCAGAGGTTCATACCTTAGTGAAACAAAGGCATTCAAGGAAGGGAGGATTTATGTTGTTGCTCAAGAAGCTAATGATATTCTTGTAAGACCGGGCCCCAGGATTGGCAAGGCCGTCAATTTGATGGCCCAAATACTTCATCCCAAAATCTTTGGAGAGCCTAACATAAGCTTGGTATATAAAATGCGTACTAGCTGAACAGAGATCACGGCAAACATAACTAAGTCCAAAAAGGGCGTAATCAATGGCTATGGAGCTTAGAAAAGCTGTCATAGCTAGAGCTACAATACTAGTTTTTTCTCTTACAATACTATTACTTATTTTACTTGTGGTTTCCCTGTCAATAGGTTCATCGATTATTTCTATTAAAGACGTGTTTTCATGTGTTTTTCTGCAGGAATGCGATAGGGTTACACTCAATATTGTGAGATATAGGATTGCTCGATCGACAACGTCTTTTCTTGTTGGGGCTCTTCTAGCTTTGTCCGGAACATTCATCCAGGCTGTGGCTAGAAACCCCCTTGCAGAACCTTATATTCTGGGTCTATCTTCAACGGCGCTATCGGCCATAGCGATAACTATACTAGTTTACCCCGGCGTTATAGTCTCGCGCATCTCTCTGATGATTGTTTCGTTCTGCGGTGCCTTTGCGGGCTATGTCTTGACCACGTTGCTAAGCACGTTAGCAGGTGGATCAAGTTTATCTCTTATTCTATCAGGCATAGCTGTTACAACAATGTTCTCCGGAATATCGTACATGCTCCTATATGTTGCACAAACGAAACTTGCAGGGCTTCACTTTAGGCCAGACCTAATGCTGCTCGGTTCGACAGCTTCAGCACAAATCATCGATGCTCAGATACTTTTTACAATACTAGCTATTGGCATAATTGTAATGTATGTCTATGATTTGCCTAGGAAACTCAATGCCTATGTATTTGGGGATAGCCTCGCAAAACAGCTTGGCTATAACCCGAGATCGCTTTCAACAATAACTGCATTGATTGTAAGTATCCTTACGGGAGCTTGCGTGTCGGTTGTAGGAATAGTCGGCTTCATAGGGCTCGTAGCACCCCATATAGCAAGGCTTATAGCTGGGACATCTGATCATAGGATTACTGTAATAATATCGCTGCTTGTAGGTTCGATCCTATCAGCTGCTGCAGATATCGCAGCAAAAATGATGTCTATTTACATGCCCTATGGTGAGTTCCCTCTAGGCATTGTTACTAGTATTATTGGTGCCCCGTTTTTTAGCATATCTGATAATAAAAGGTGGTAGGAGATGATAATAGAGGTCGAAAGTGTTTCTCTGTACTATGACTCTATCGAGGCGTTGAATGATGTATCACTAAGACTGGAACCCGGTAAAATAACGTGTGTCCTAGGCCCTAATGGTGCTGGAAAAACATCGCTCCTCAAGGTTATAGCTGCAATTCTATGGCCTAGCCAGGGAGCTGTATATATTGATGGAAAGGATTATAGACTGTATAACGCCAAGGAGCTTGCCAAAATGGTCGCTTATGAAGAGCCCTTCATCTCTCGGTCGCTACCTATGACTGTGCTGGATTTCATCTTGACTGCGAGGTATCCCCATCAAAACGGTTTGCGGTATCTAGAATCAGATGAAGATCTAAAAGTAGTTGAGGATCTAGCCAAGGAGCTAAATATAGCGCATCTGCTAAGTAGAAAACTAGATAGTGTCAGTAGTGGCGAATTACAAAGAGTCATAATAGCCCATGCTTTGGCTAAAAAACCTAGAGCTATTCTGCTGGACGAACCATCAGCATTTCTCGACATAAAATACCGGTTCGATATTATGGAGCAAGTTAAAAAGTACACTATTAAGGAAAACCTTGTTACTGTTGTAGCATTACACGATCTCCATCTTGCTTCGATGTATTGCGATACTATTATTCTGCTAAATAACGGTAGCGTTGTGGCGTGCGGCAAACCATCAGATGTTCTTACAAGTAGTGTAATTGAAGAGACATACGGTATAGGAATTAGAGTTATCGAGCTTGATCACGGTCAAGTTGCTATAATTCCCCTGCCAAAAACTAGAAAAGAATGATCAAACCTCAACCTGTGCTTCTGCATCTCATCACTGTCGGCTTGATTTATCTCAGCATATTTCTCTTGCACTTTTAATGCGTCAGACCAAGCAAGCTATAAGTGGCAGCAGAGGGTGCCAACCAAAGGTAGTAAACATGTCCATTAGGATGTTGATGGTGATAATGTTCATTGTGTTCTTGTGGGGGTGCTTCCTAGGCTCGTCGTCGCTCTTTTTCCTGCTTCAGACTGGTTCTGAACAGGCTGAACAGGTCTTTAACCAGGTCGAGCAGATATTAGGTTCGATGCCAGAGATCAAGCCTTACACTGTCGATACAGTACTCGCTATTTTTATGAGAAATTTTGAGGTTGCACTACTTTCTGTAGCACTAGGATTGCTTGTTGTGGTTCCTGGTATTATTGTCTTTGTCAACGGCTTTGTTTTAGGGATGGTGTTAGTACTGGTGTCTATGAATCCCGAAGCATCTATTTTTGCTGGGCTAGCGGCTATAATACCACATGGCATCATAGAGCTACCAGCATTATTCCTAGCCGCATCTGTTGGTACTAGAATTGGTATTGATTTCTGGAGGTACGTCATAAAAAAGAAAGATAAAGAGAGCCTGACGAGGTTACTCACATTCGCGCCATTGCTATTATTAATAGCAGTATCTCTTCTTTTTATTGCCAGCCTTATCGAGACGTATGCGACTCCGTATATTCTTGAGACATTCTTCGGCATCAAAATACCATAAGTACCCATAGCAATCCACCGTAAGAACACAAAACATTTTATGCACGCTACAGAGTTTCTGGAAAACGTGATTTGAATGAACATAAAGTTTTACATAGTTGTTGTGAGCGATACTGTATTTCGGGATCCATCTAAAGATGTTAGCGGGAAAAGGGCTTGCGAACTTATCACTAGCAAAGGATTTGTTGTAGCTAAGCTTGATTATATTCCCAATGATTACAAGGAGATAGTTAGAAGAATAATGGAGGTTCCTAGCGATGTCAACATCATTATTCTCCTGGGCGGTACTGGTCCCAGCCCTAGAGATATAACGGTAGATGTAGTCGAATCTCTGGCCTGGAGAAAGCTCCCAGGTTTTGGCGAAATTTTTAGGGTTATCTCGTACAATACTGAAGGAGCTAAAGCTATACTCAGCAGGGCCGAACTCTTCATTATGCCCAACGGCAAAATTGTTGTTACACTACCCGGATCGCCCAGAGCTGTTGAAATAGGATTAAACATTCTCATGGATGTAGCGGAGCACATAGCAGAAGAAGTAAAGAGATTCGAAGGTCTGCACAAAACACACTAGACCAAAGCTTTTAGAGTTCAAGCCGGAGCCTTAATATGCCGCAGACACTAAGATAGATAGGCGGGCTATGCCTAGACTGTTAGGCACAAGCAGAGGAAAATACTTTATTTATGTAGACGACCTTCCTCTAGTAGGCCACATAGCATTTGGTGTTATTGATAGGTGTACCAACGTTCTACAGATTCGCCCTACAACGGTTTGCCCATATAACTGTATCTATTGTAGTGTTGATGCTGGTCCTTTTTCGAGACACCGGTTGTCCGAGTTCATCGTTGAGGGCAAGCTTCTTGTCAAATGGGTTAAGAGGGTCTATGAAGCAAAGATGGGTGAGGTTGTAGAGGGGCTTATAGATGGGGTGGGAGAGCCGGCAACGCATCCGGAGATAGTTTATATTGTAAATGAATTGAAAAAATTTTTGCCTCGCGTAGCTATGGAGAGTAGGGGTCTCACCCTATCAAAGAATCTCATAGATAAACTTTCTGAGGCTGGTTTAGATAGAATCAACCTTAGCATTGACACACTAAATCCGAACAAGATCAAGTATATCCAGGGAGCTGTATGGTTTGATGTTAAGCATGTTATGGATATAGTTGAGTATATAGTGAAGAACACGTCCATAGATGTTCATTTAACACCTGTATGGCTTCCAGGATTAAACGATAAAGATATCGAAGAAATTATCGACTGGGGACTGAAGATCGGCGTGGGTAAGAAATTTCCACCTTTTGGAATTCAGAAATATGAAGTACACAAGTATGGTAGGCACGCTCCCAAGGTTAGGCAAGTCGGTTGGGATGCTTTCAGGGACTTTGTGGATAGACTTGAGCAAAAGTATGGTATTCCTCTATATCACAAAAACATAGACTTCGGTATAAGGAAAACTAGGTGCTATCCTAGAAAGTTTAAGAGAGGCGACGTGATTAGCGCAACCATCGTCTCGCCTGGATGGTTAAAAAATGAGGTTATAGCTGTCGACAAAGATTTCGATATAGCCATAACCATTGTAGACTCTGCGTGGTCGTCTTCTATGGCAGGCACAAAGGTCAAAGTGAGGTTAATAGAAGTCTATGACACAATATACCTAGCCAAGCGTGCTGACTAATCAACTATTTTATGAGCATCATAATTTAGCAAGTGCTTTAGTACAGTACTTAAGCTACAATAAGAGTTTCTCGATAAATCTAAACATTGGAAACTTAAACGCCGTTTATATGAACCTGGCAGAATAGGATATGATATATGGTAGTACATGTTCAATGCTTAAACTACTTATACCAAGTGCTTAGCCTTCTTGGAATAGCATGCTGTCATGAAATACCAGTTCAATGACTTTAATGTCGATGTTAAATCTCTATCTAGGACTGGAGCTTTGCTTCCTTGCCTGAGATAAATCTGCTAAATTTTATGAGAGTAATGTTATCAAGATACCCATGCTCACTAATGCTGCTCCAACATAAACTCTGAGAGCGATTTTATCCTTAATCCATAGCCGTGTGAAAATCGATGACAGTAGAGGTACAGGTGCTGTCCCTATAGCTGTGGCTACAGAGCCTATGCAACCAACAGAGTACATGTACAACGTCATACCTATGCCCCATACGAACGTTCCTGATATTAACAGTGCTTTTATCATGTTTATGTCTGTTAAGTACTTAATTATAGATGGAGTAGGGGGAGCTAGAACAGCCCATATAATCAGTAGTCTCAACAGAAGTAAAATGGGTAACTCGACATAAGCAAGGCTATAACGTATTAGCGGTACTGCAATTCCCCATGCTAGCGCTGCACCGATAGCTGATGCTACTCCTTTACTAAACGCTTTCCTATCTGCCTTGGCCTCTTTGCCAAGTGCTATAACGATACCTGCAAAGGCTACAACAGATCCTGCTATTGTCGCCGCGCTTACACCCTCACCCAAGAACTCAGCTATTGGTTGTACAAAGAATATATAAGTATACGCTATTATTACTGCCAGGCTTCCTCCGAGTATTTTTATAGATACAACATATAGTGTATCCCCAATAAGTGGTCCAAGAGATATCAGTAGAGCATATGGTAAAGCATTTACGATACTCTCAATACTTGGTTGACCATAAAAGCCCGCAACCAAGGCTATGGCAACTGGGAGTGCAAACAAAGCCCTCAGTCCATTGAAAATAGCTGAGTTCTTAACATATGCCCTATACCTACTTACTGCTACAGGCATAATTCCAAAAGCCATGGTCGCTATTCCTATCGATAACCAGCCATATATCTGCGAGCTGCAAGTGCTCATTAAACAACGCCTTTGCTTCTCTCTTAGACTATGTTTATCCCCGTTATTACCCCGAGTTAAAAGCTTAGAGAGACAATACATTCCGGAATAGTTACGCTTATATACCGAATCTCTTAGTAGGTTAGTAAAATGGCGATAGACAAACTAATTCAATACTTGAATGCCGAGTATATCACAGCCAATAGGCAGAAAACATTATGTATTATAGTCCATGAGGTCGCCGAGCTCTTCAAGAATCAAATGAGTTTAGATTTGTATCTAAGTTCAGTAACAGCTACTTCCGTTTTTACATGGAATTTGCTAAGGATCTTTCTAGCGATCTTTACCAAAGGTATCAGCCATCATACCCTAGGTATAACATTGTTCTATCCCAACCATTTTTATCTATAGGTTTGATCACGGTGTAGATTATGTTTGCGGAAAAGTTGTTGAACAGTTACAAAGCTGTATCATTTGATGAAGTATACCTGGTACCAGGTCTTGCAGAAGCTGATCCAAGAAGCATAGATCTTAATACAAGGTTTAGTACAAATGTAAAACTGCTCATCCCTATAGCGTCTTCCCCCATGGATACCGTTACAGAGCTTGATATGGCTGTAGCTCTAGCGTTGCTAGGTGGTATTGGTGTTGTCCACAGAAATATGGAGACAGATAGGCAAGTAGAGATTGTTAAAACTATAAAGATGCTTCCACCCGTAAGAACCAGAATACTATACGCCAATATTGAAGAGCCCTGCGGACGAGTACTTGAAGTCATGTATAAACATAACGTCAGAAACCTACCTGTAGTTAGTAATGGTAAAGTTGTTGGCTGTACCCATATTGCAGATCTTAAAGACTCGTGCAGAAAGGGCTTGGAGCCCATACCAGTTAAACCGTGTGGTACCTTCCGGGTGACAGAGGCTGTTAGAGCTAGGCAGGAACTTCTAAAAGGAACTATTGACAGCGTTGCCTTTATTGATGCCGACGGCATGTATCTCGGCACATTTGTATTCTACGATGCATTTGAGGATGCTCAGCCAGCTGTTGATAGCGAAGGTCGCCTTGTAGTTGGGGCTGCAATATCGCCTTTCGATAAAACAAGGGCTATTAAGTTAGATAGGTTTGTTGATGTTCTTGTTTCTGACGTTGCTCATTTTCACAACGTAGAGGTGCTTAAGGAAGCTAAGGCACTAGTCAATGAAATTGCATGCGATTTTATAGCTGGCAACATAGCTACGAACAAGGCTGTAGAGGACATTGTAAACACATTAGAAAAAGTAGACGGTTTCAGGGTGGGGCTTGGCGGTGGATCCATATGTACAACACCTGAGGTTACAGGCGCATATATACCCACGCTATACGCTGTGGCAAAAGTTAGAGATGCTGTTGATAAAATTGCGCCCAAAACGCCTGTTATTGCTGATGGAGGTCTGCGAAGCCCCAGCGATATAACTAAGGCCCTAGCCGCGGGAGCTAGCGCTGCCATGCTCGGATACATGCTCGCGGGTACAGATGAAGCTTCTGCACCTCTCATATCTATAGGAGGGGTGAAGTATAAGCCCTACAGGGGTATGGCAAGCGAAGGAGCTATGTCCAGGAGGTTCGCCGTAGATCGATATGCTAGGGTCTCGAAACGTGTAGCAGAAGGTGTAGAAGGTCTAGTTCGTTATAAAGGGTCTGTATACAATGTTGTACGTAACATTATAGAGGCTATAAAAGCAGGCTTTGGATATGTTGGTGCAAGAAATATTGAAGAGCTGTGGCTAAAGGCTCAGTTTGTAATTGCTAGGAAGAAGCATGCCGAAGGACTATCCTTAGATATATAATGAATTCAATCAGTCGGGCAAGTTATCGTCATCTTCAGGATCCGTCCGGGAGTAATTCTTCATCTCTAAAGTTAGGTTATTTAGTCTCAAAGGTTTAAAATCATAAATGGTATATGGATGATGTAAGCCAGGTCGGAACCGATAGATGAGGAGTTATCCCGCCCCCGCTGACCTCTAAGCTGGTAGATCATGCGAGTATCTAGTTCGTATATTGTAATATCCTTAGGAAAAGCTGATCATGAACAGCTTTGACACCGAAGTTCAAGTTCCTATAAATTTCCACAACTTATAATTGATATGCATCGTTATAACCCTTGCCTATTTGAGTTATTGTCTGCTTAACCTTGAAATGATAGTGATATTAAGACTGTTTGAGAGCTATTCTAGAACTCTTTAATGATGCATCTATGTAGAACGGTATTGCAGCAAGAATCGATATCAGTTCTGGTATAGCTGCACCTCTGGGGACCCTATAAGTAATGTGGGCAATCCATAGAATGATCGATAGTGCCAGGGCTATTGTAACTAAAACAATTCTGGTCATGTTCTTTGTTATGATAGCGTATGTTGCAACTGATACTGCGAGTCCAACGAAAAACAGTACCGATACCCAGTAATGTAAAGACCTGTAAACCTCGTCAAAAACTGCTACGAGCACCAAAGAATAGCCGGTTAAAGACAGCAATAAAGCTAGAATTCTGTGGATTCTATTCAGAATTGTTACAGCTGTTATGACTATTAATGTCCCCCCAAGACTGAGCCCGAAATTAAGTATAGGGGCAACAGGACTCCTAGTTGCATGCCCTAGATCGCTCAGAGCGTTATCATATACATTAAACCACGGAGATAGTATTGCGGATACTGCTATACATATTAGTGGAATAGCTATACTCATTAAAGGTATAAATAGGATTTTTCTTGCCATTAGGCTACCCCGCTCTGGACTTGTATAGCCATAGCTTCTTTAATAATGGTTTCGCAAGCAGGATAAGAGCTATGCAAGGTTATTATCCTTACCAACAACTATAGACTAGGGGTAAAAATGTTTGTTGACGTAGCCAAAGCACTATTTTATGCTTGTAGTAGCTATCCTAAGATTGGCCGCTCCCCATAGGCTAAGCACATCCGATGACTATGAGCTTTGCGTAATAACTTCTATAGTAAGCACATCTAGCGTTTATAATGATGTCCTCCGAGTCGTTACAGAATTTAAACAGGGTGTGAGAACCCTAAGAAACCTCGAAATCGGCAAGAACTTGGCAAAAGCCCTTACATCATGTCTACAGGAACTCGAACATAGAATGATTACTGAAATGTGTCTTGTCGCACCCATGCTTGTATATCTAGACGTTATCCAATCTAAGATCGACAAGGACTTTTACAAAGCTCTAAGGATGCTTCTTAACGCGCTCCAGGTTTCCGATGTTGTAGATTCTATAGAGCTGGTCAAGACCATCGATAGTATAGGCGGGCACCTCCAACTCCTGCTAAGAAAAACCGACATCACGGCAAGAAGGATTTCAATTGAAAACCTCACTCTATACAATGTTCTAGACGAACTCGCAAAGCAAAGTCCCATGTTTGAATGTTTCACAAATACTCAAAAAATACTCAATGTAATTAGGTTATCCGAGAGATTATACAACGAACACAAAAACATCAATACAGCTCTATCGAAAGTCTTTATAAAGCTAGCAAAAGAGAAAATAGATATAGCCAATAGTGATAACAATAACATAGTCGAGATCCTTAAAGTCGATGCTAAATATAGAAGGGAAGGTTTGGATCTAACATTTCTATTAACATACTTAGCATATGCTGCACTATACTTAGTGAAAATGAAATAGTGAAACGATTTTGTGTGTTGCAATAGCTTATTTATATCCTAGCTCCATAACACTGCAAGTCTCTGCTTGTACAAAAATAATAATTATAACAATTTAATAATTGTAAGGTAGCCGGCTCGAAAATAATGTTGTAATACCTACGACAGTGTTAGGCAAACATGATGAAACACCTCATGCAGTTCCAGGTAATTTTCATGCACACCGCCAAGCCCTAAAATTTTAACGAGCTTGTTTCACCAAATGGTTGCGGAGCATTCGTACGCTCTAAGTGTTAAACATTCAAAGGTGCCACCTATTGGTCTATAAAAACAATACAACAATATATTGTCCTGAACAGCGAAAGTAAAGCTATTTCGGTACTTCAAGAGCTCTTAGCACAGGTATCGAGAACACACTAGAACTGAACCACTACATCCCTGAGATTCCACAGCACAAACAAAATGATATGGCCCCATAAAAAGATTTGGGTTCGCAAAACATGTGAAAACATATTCAGAATAGAACAAATTACTATAGCAGAGATTCATAATGCCATATTTTGCTTGTTCTGAGATCTTGAATTTAAACAGTTTAAATAGGATAAAGGATCATGTTTAAAAACTTTAAAGGAAAATCTTGGCAATGGGTGCGAGGACTTGAGCAGAAACCCCTTGATAGCGAGCCTCATAATTGTGTTATCAGCTAGTTTTATTTTTATTAGTGTTGTAATCTATCCTATGCTTGACATGCTATACCCTTCTCCGGATGAAACTGTATCCTCAAAGACACTGTCTATAGCTATTTCTACTGACATAAAAACCTTGGACATAGCAAAGGCAACCAGTATTGCAGATTTCGAGATTCTGGGAAATGTTTATGAAACCCTATTTAGAATTACATATGATGTTGACCAAGGCAAACTTAAATATGTTCCATGGCTTGTAGATTACTATGCCCAAGTTAACAAGACATTCTGGGTTTTCAAACTCAAAAATAATATTGTGTTTCATAATGGCAAGACGCTTACAGCATACGATGTTAATGCTAGTATCGTTAGGGCCATTACCGCTGGAGGAATTCCCCAGATGTTGTTCACTGATACTGGCGGAAAGCCCATCATTGACCGTATAGTAGTATTTAACGAAACATATTTCGGAATAGCACTTAGGAAACCCTTTGCACCACTAATAGAGCACTTGGCACATCTTTCCATGGGCATAATGCCCAGAGACCTAGCCGAAAAATACATGAATCAAACAATAACAGATATAAATGACGTTGTTGGGACTGGCCCCTATAAAATAGTTTCATGGGAGAGGGGGCTCAGCGCAAAGTTGGCTAAGTTCGAAAATTACTGGAGGGGGGTACCCAAAATCGATGAGATAAACTATCTTATAATGCCTGATGCTAATACCCGTATAATAGCCTTAAAATCCGGCCAAGTAGATATAGCAATAGACATCCCGCCAGAAGCTATCGATCAACTAAGAATTGACGGCTTCAATATTATTGCAACACCTGTAGTCAGACACGTAATTGTTGCTATAAATACCCAACGCCTACCCGATACAAGGATTCGCTGTGCCTTAAACTATGCCGTAGATAAAGAATCCATAGTTACGAACCTTATGAAGGGATACGCTAAGGTGTCTAACAGTGTTATATCCACAATCTTTCCAGGTGCTAAGGAGCTTAAACCATTCAATTATAACCCCGTAAGAGCTGTGGAGCTAATTAATGAGGCCGGCGGTATAAATAGAACACTAACATTGATTGTGTCTACAAAAGGTTCTAAAGACCTTGAACTAGCCGAGATCATACGTCACTATCTTAAGAATGTTGGTGTTGACGTTAGAATCGTGCCCATGGAGCATACCGCGTTCCTAAACAAGGTTTTCACGGAACACGACTTTGACTTAGCAATATATGGTCCCTCACCTTCATCAACATACTATGCTCTTTCATACTGGAAGACCGGCAGCTATCTAAATGGACCTCTGTACAGCAATACTCGTAGTAGACGAGCTACTAGAAAAAGCAACCTCGATTACTAACGAGACTGAAAGATTTGAGCTATACGAACAAATACAGGAAATTATCTGGAACGAGTGTCCTGCAATTTGGCTATACTATGAAGATCTTATTGTTGCCACCAAAGGAGGTATTACAAACCTTGTTGTATTACCATTCCAGAAACTAGAGCTTGATAATGTTGTCGGCTTAGGCTAGCAACATGCGTTTCGCTATTGCCGTAATAAGGAAAGCTGCTCTTTCATTGTTTCTGGTGGTAATATCCATAACCTTAATATACATTCTAGCGAGAGCCGTACCGGGAGATCCCGTAACAGTTTTATATGGTGAAATGACAGTTGATGAAAACACCCGCCAGATGTTCTTACAGCGTCTTGGACTCGATAAGCCTATCTATGTACAGTTACCAATTTTCGTATTACGCATATTCTCAGGCGACTGGGGTAAATCCATATATATAGATAGAAATGTCATAGACATTATTAGAGAGAGTTACATAAACTCTCTTAAATTGGTCATCCCATCAACAGCGTTTGTGTTACTAGCAGCACTTGCGATAGGATACATGGACTTCGCTATTTCTAATAACACAGGGCTATACGTTACTATGGTATCTTTGTTTAGTGCTATTCCATCCATTGTATGGGGTGCTGTTTTTCTTGTCTTCCTGTCTATTGCCGAGTTACCCATAGTCCATGGCCATCTACTACCCCCTCTAGTCACACTATCATTAGCAGGTCTAGGAATAGTATACAAGATTTTTAGGGAGACACTGCTTGATGTTCTTCAACAGCCTTTCATACAAACGTACATAGCCTTAGGTTACAGCAAATTCCAAATATATCTGAAGGTAGTAAGGTTCTCGTTGCCTCCTCTCATATCTGCACTACTATATAGATCAGGCTTGATATTAGCAGGCTCTATAGCCATAGAGTCTATGTTTGATTACCCTGGCATGGGGTTTCAATTCAAGATAGCCTTCGAATCTAGGGACTATCCTGTACTAATAGGCTGGGGTGTTGCGGTAACCATAACTTTCATTGTAGTATACACATTGATAGACTTGCTTCATATGTTTTTAGATCCTAGGGTGAGAAGATATTGAAACGATCTAGTCCATTTGGTTATACGCTATTTGTATTCGCTATGTTATTTGTATTTATAGTGTCATCGTTTGTCTTGGTACCTAATAACGTTGTAAACGAGATCGATCTTGAAAAAAGACTGCTCCCACCCAATCCCCACAACGTACTTGGTACTGACAACTTAGGTAGGGACCTAGGTTTAATGATTGTAGCGGGTACTAGAAATACATTGATTATTGTATTTGTATCTTTAGCTCTTTCTATTATTATAGGCCTTTTTCTTGGAGTCTTAGCGGCCATCTCTACACTTTTTTCTGTCATAATAGACAAGATAATGATCTTAGTAAATACAATTCCCATAATTTTCATTATAGCCATAATAGCCGTAAAAATCGGGCCCGGGGTCTTAAACATTATCTTAGCATTGTTTCTATATTTCTTACCTCTATTCTATAGAATCATAAAAACGATGGCACTATCATTAATGGCACAACCATACATAGAAGCAGTAAAAGCCCTTGGAGCATCATATTCTTACATACTTGTCCACTATATCCTTAAAGAAGTTGCTCCATACATTTTAAGTTTGTTTGTATTTAATATACCAACATCCATAGCCTTAGAAATGGCCGTAAACTTTATAGGGGTGGGCTTAGACTCTTCAACACCATCTCTTGGGACGATAATAGGCTGGGGTGTAAGATATTTCACAATGGCTCCTCATATTCTAATCATATCGACTGCGGTATCCATAGTTCTCATCTTAGCACTTAGCGTACTGGTCGAGAAAACCTCAAAAGTAATACGTAACCTTTAGCGTGTTATGATTGTACATACTTAAAGTTGTTATCGGAGCTATATCCTCAAATTCGCGAGCTAACTAATAGCTCTATCTAGATACTTGGCTATGTCCTCCACAATATTTTCTAGCTGTTTAATAGCAGAGTTTATGTATGGTGGAGATGCCGCGATAGAGAATTCTTTTAATAGCTTGGCCATTTGGACAAGACTTCTCATTGTCGACGCCATTTCCATGGGAAGTATTGCCAGCTCCTTTTCTAACTCTTGGGGGGTAAGCCTTGGGTAGGCGGTGTACAAATCTTCATTAAGAGCCCGGCGCAGAAACTGCAGAGTCTTGTCGTACTTAAGCATCATGAATGCAAAGTAGTCATAAACTTCTCTGAGTTTTCTGTCCTTTATATGATAGAAACTTTCGACCAGGTCCTTTCTTACACTATGCAAAATCTTGTAGACGCTGCGCAAAACCTCTATACTAACAGTTATCTCCTCAATCTTTTTATGTCGAAATCTTGCAATAACATTTTTAAACATTTTAGTGCCCATAAAACCTACTACACTACTAAACTCGTTCCTGACTTCACTTATAAGTTCTATACTTCCTATGTTCTTAGCAGAGATACCGCTAAATTCTTCTTTTCTGGCTATCTCTTCAAGTAAATAACAAAAATAAATTTACCCCCTGCGCAGTAGGTTAACATGCTAAGAAAGCCATCGTTGCAAAATGCTGATACAGAAGGTATAAAGCATGACAACACCATTAATAAAAGGGATATCGAACTTATTTAGAGACTCAAAGTTCACTATAGTGAAACACCGGCACCCGATATCAGACTTGATGGAGGACTTGGCAGGTAATAGGCTGAATGCCCTTAAGGTTGTACCTTTTGAAGCTGTCTCGGCCATTAATAAAATAGCCCAGGGCAATATAAAGGAATTTGTCGAGACACATATAGAACCTCACATATGCACAAATATTTCAACGCTTTGTAGAGGTTATCCCCTTAGAATCAAGTACTCTATATATATTGACAAGGAATCTGTATCGATATACTCTGAATGTATAGATTTGGAGGTGCTCCTCGCATTAATATTTGGCGATTTTGTGAAATACATGGAGTTTATTAAAGGGTATCGCGATAATATTCTGTTTAAGCACAGCATCATACCCCAAAATCTTCTATCGGGCGAGGTCCGCGATTTTTTGGTCAATATAGTAGGCTACGTAGGTTTTAAAACCAGCTCAAGATCCTTTCGCGATATAGTTAACGAGCTCATATCTCGTAAGAACGAGGTTAACGAACTTATACTTGTACTACCATGCATTGATCCTACTACTATCGAGTTTATCAGCTATATTGCAAGGGAGCTCCTGAAGAACCCTCTCATGAGACTGTTTGTTGTTACATCTGTTCCCTCGGTATATGACGCACGTACATGCGGAGTGAGTTATAATGAGTTTTTCACAGGCTATGTTGAAGCGCTTGATATTTTTGAGGATCTTGACAGACTCTATTTTTGTAGTTCTGAGGCAAGTGCTGTCGAGATAATTATTAATAGAGCAACATACCTTGCATCTTACGATGCAAGACTTAGACATAGTACAGAACTTGTGCCTGTTAAGAATTTTACTCTTGTAGATGGCTATATCCTTAAATATCTAAGGGATTGTATCTGCTCCCTACACCTTGTCAAAAGGCGTTAGAGTTGCCATTCCACCTATGGTAATTAGCTTATTGATTTTGTCTTATCTTGATCTGAACAATAATATTCTTCTCCTAGTAGCTTGTTTTAGAACCTCCATAGCTTTGCTTATCTCATACTTCTTTTCAGCATCGCATATTTCTATCTTTATGATGTTGGAATCCATATCTATCGACCTAGCTTTTAACCCTAGGTGTTCAAGATACTCGGCTATATCATTGTATTCGATAGTATCGCTTCTATCCTTTCTACCACAGGGCCCTAGACTACACATGAAGCAGAACTCGCCATGAGAATCAACATTAGCCATGCATGCTGTTCTAAAGACTTTTATCCCATAGTCTAATGCTATGCTCTCCGCTTTTTTAATTATATCGTCAACCTGTATAGGGATCTGTCTATATTTATCAGGTGTTCCGGGGGCACGGCTAAGAATCTCGTGCACGGGTATACCTTTACTTGCTATCCTCTGGACAATCGATTTTGTAATTCTTAGCGAACCTAGGACTATACCTCTTGCACCAGCTTCAGCCGCAAGCTCAACTAATGCTTCTAGTTCCTTGTTTGTTACCCCCGGTATTATCGGTCTAATGAATATATAAGTTGCTATACCATAGCTGGTAGCTGTCTTAACACCTTTGATTCTTTCTACTGGGCTTGGTGCAAGGGGTTCTAACGCTGTGGCCATACGTATCGTTGTCAAGGATATGAGAATGCTTATGCGAGGTTCAGCTTGTGCTAGTTCCCTAGCCAGAGTCTCATCGATTATAGTCTTCGTAGAGACTTGCGATGGTAATCGGAGCCACCTAAATACTGTACCTATGAATTCCAGAGCTTTTTCCCGTGTTTCTTGAAGAAAGGGTTCTGTGACAGATCCGTAGGCCGCAAAAGTTCTCTTGGGGAGAACGTAGGGGTTTCTGGATAGCGCGTATGTAAGCTCTAGCCCGCTTAGAGGATACGGTTTTACTTGTGCTGGAAAACCCATATCATAGATGTAGCAATAGGCACATCTTAAACTACACCCTATACCTGTGTGTATGGTTATACCGCAAGGTCTAGGCTTTCTCCTGCTATGATGATCGGCAATGGCTCTATCTAGAGATTGTCTGTTGAGCAGTTTCTCGATCTGGCGAGATGTCTTGATCTTCTCTTCAATTAGCTGTAGTATTCTTCCCATAGAGTGTCACACTTTCATAAACATATATGTTGGCTCAGCTAATCAAAGCTTTTCTAAGGGTTTGCATATGCAACACGTATGGAGTAAATTCGCGAAACTTTTAGTTGACTACTGCACAGCAATCAAACAACTTGATGAAGTTCTCATAGCATCATCATATGAAGCGTACCCACTCATAGTCGAGCTTTACAAGGAAATAGTAAAACGCGGTGCCTACCCCAGGCTTGTAATAAATGATGAGGTGCTGAACGAGATTTTCTATCGCTATGCACCTCATCAGCTCCTGGAATACCTTTCGCCAATTGATAAGTATACTATGGAGAACATCGATGTTAGAATTTCTATCTTATCCTCAACTCATACCAAGCCGTTAATCAGTATAGATCCTGAGCGGAGAAAGATCAGAGAGAAGGCACTTAAAGAACTCAGGGAAATATTTATGAAAAGAGAGTCTACGGGTAGTCTAAGGTGGACTGTTACCGCCTATCCCACTAGAGCACTAGCCCAAGAATCGAATATGTCACCCCTAGAATTCGAGGAATTTGTCATAAAGGCTATCAAACTCCATGTAGAAGACCCCCTTGCAGCATGGTTAGAGCAGGCGAAAAAGCAACAAAGGATTGTTGAGTTTCTGTCCAAAGTAGATGAAATTAGGATTCTGGATAGCGATACAGACCTGCTGTTAAAAGTTGGCGGAAGAACGTGGATAAACGACGATGGCAAAAACAACATGCCTGGGGGAGAGGTCTTTACGGCCCCTCACGAAGATAGCGTCGAGGGATACATAACCTTCACGTACCCGGCTATATATAGTGGCACAGAGGTTGAGGGTATAAAGTTAGTATTTAGGAGGGGAGAAGTTGTAGAATCTAAAGCCATGAAAGGTGACGAATTTCTAAGAAAAATGCTTGAAGTAGATGAAGGCGCTAAGCGTGTTGGCGAATTTGCTTTTGGATTAAATTATGACATAAACAGGTTTACTAAACAGATTCTATTCGACGAAAAAATAGGTGGAACAATGCACCTGGCTCTAGGAGCATCATATCTTAAGACGGGGGGAAAGAACTCTTCTGCTATACATTGGGATATGATCAAAGATCTGGGAAAAGCATCTGTCTACGCCGATAAGGAACTTGTATACAAAAATGGAAAGTTTATTGAAGAAGTTTTGTGACAGAACATGCCATTATACCTAATCGAAGTCCGCAACAACAATTTTTTTTGTAAAACGCGTTAACTACGAAGATTTAAAAGAGCTTGTTTATGCATTGACCCAGCTCATCCCCATGGGTTTTGCTACGACTTACGGTGATATAGCTAAGGTTCTAGGAGTCTCGCCACGGCTTGTGGGTAAAGTACTAAGTGAAAATCCCAGCCCCATAGCAATTCCATGCCATAGGGTCGTATCGTCAAAAGGTATTGGAGGTTATACCATAGAAGGAAAAAAGAGTTTGGAGTTTAAGAAAAAACTCCTTAGATTCGAGGGTTATAACGACAGGCGTATGTTTAGTCTATACCAATACCTAAACGTTGGCAGGTGCTCAACAAAACAGAATAATATTCACGAAATTTGAGTAAGCGGCAAAGGTACGAGGTTGTAGAAAATGGTAAAGGTGGTCTTTCTAGGCGTTGGAGGATGGGTCTCGGAACCTTACTTAGGGCATACATCTATTCTAATCCAATACAGCAACAAAGCGATACTCATAGATGTTGGAGAGGGCACTTACAGAGCCTTGAAGTACTGCGGCTACGACCTAAACTTCATTGAAGGACTAGTGATCACACATAGGCACGGTGACCATATTCTTGGACTTCCAACAATAGTTCTCATGGCGCTCTACAAAGGCATTAACAGGATTAGAGTTGTTGCTAATGATGATGTGATTAGTGCTTCAGAGGCTTTGTTTAGCTCTATTGGATTAAGGCATTTGATCAATTCTATAGAGTTCATCAAAGCACACCCATATAAAGTAACAGAGCTTGGTCCATTCAAGATGAGATTTATTGAGGCACGGCACACAGTCCCTGCCCTCTCTGTTAGAATTGATGTCGACAATAAGTGTATAGCCTATAGTGGCGATACTACATATAATCCAAAGCTTGCAGAGTTTATCCAAAACTGCGATGTTCTTATTCACGAAGTTTCTAACTATAGCACAAACGCGTATCTATATGGTCATAGCAACTATATGGAGGCTTTAGACATAGCTTCCAAAGCAAACGTGAAAATATTTGTACCAATTCACTTCTACCAGCAACCCCTCCCCATAGACGTGTCAATGCTTTCGCAAAAGATTAAGTTATTCGTACCTCTTCCCTGCAGTCAGCTTGATATATGAGGTCAATAAAGTCTTATTTATCCCTCCCAGGCTACAATACATAGGTATTGTAAATGAATAAAATAGAGAAACTGCTGATAGCCAACAGAGGCGAAATAGCCGTCCGCATAATTAAAACCTGTAGGAGGTTAGGCATCAAGACCGCGGCAATTTATACCAAGCCCGACGAAAACTCTCCCCATGTCAGGATGGCTGACGAAGCCTACTTCCTTGGCTCAAATCCTTATCTCTACCTAGATATAGACAGGGTCATCTCAATAGCTAAAAGGAGTAATGCCACAGCAGTACATCCAGGCTACGGATTCTTATCGGAAAATGCGAGATTTGCAAAAGCTGTAGAAGACAACGGTCTGATCTGGGTTGGTCCTCCAGCGAAAATCATAGAAATGCTAGAGTCCAAGTCCAGCGTGAGGCGCATAGCTAGCCTTGTAGGTATACCCATTGTTCCGGGCACCATAGAGCCCGTAAATCTGCAAGTGGGCAAGAAAATAGCTGAGGAGCTGGGTTTCCCGGTTTTGTTAAAGGCTGATAGGGGTGGTGGGGGAAGGGGTATAAGATTAGTAAGAAGCGCAGAGGAGCTTGAAAAAATATTCGATATAGTCATAGAGGAAATTAGAACAGCCTTCAAATCAGATAATATTTACATCGAAAAATACATACCCAAAGCCAGGCACATAGAGCTACAAATACTTGCTGATATGCATGGTAATGTAGTTGTTCTAGGTGAGCGTGAATGTAGTATACAAAGAAGATATCAAAAAGTTATAGAGGAAGCTCCATCACCTATTGTGACTAGCAAAGAGCGTGAAAAACTAATTGATTATGCTGTCAGATTTGCAAAATATACCGGTTATGTTAATGCGGGTACACTAGAGTTCATAAGATCTCCCGAAGGCAATTACTATTTGATAGAGGTAAATAAAAGAATACAAGTCGAACACCCAGTCACCGAGATGGTGACAGGGATAGACATAGTCGAACAACAACTTAAGATTGCCGAGGGAAGAGAGCTTGAAATACAGCATAGCATAACAAAATTCGATGGTCATGCCATAGAGGCGCGAGTGTATGCTGAAGACCCCGATAAGGGGTTTCCCTCGCCCGGCATCATAACATACGTAGAATTCCCCGATATCGAGGGCGTCAGGATAGACCATGCTATAGAGCCAGGGGTCTTCATACCTCCTTACTATGATCCTTTGGTGGCCAAGGTAATAGCACGGGGCAGTACAAGGCTAGAGGCTATACAAAAACTTGTTAATGCTTTAAAACAGTTCACCATAGAAGGGATTAAAACCTCTATTCCTACCCTTGTAAAAATCCTGACCTCCAGGCAATTTATAGAGGGGGCAGTACACGTAGAGGCCTACCATGAAATTGTTGGATCGTATTGTTAGCGCAAAACGCGTTTACACAAATATGCGAATCTTTCCATCCTCGTCTATATACCCCCAGGGCATTGCCTTTGTATTGCAGGCGCCATAGACCTTGCCGCTGACGTCAACTGCTATTAGGCCTGCTGTCCCAGGCCCATATCTCTCTGTCATGACTTTTAGGCTTTTGCCTACGGCCCTGACGACATCACTACCCCTACAGATATCTTGTACCACATTATAAGTTAGAAGAGATAAGAGAATGTATTCGCCAATACCCGTCGCCGCCGCGGCTCCGCAACTATTTGCATAGAATCCTGCTCCCGGTATGGCAGAGTCTCCAACCCTCCCAGGCATCTTTAGAAAAACTCCGCCCGTACTAACTCCTGCAGCAAATTCACCACTAGAATCTCTGGCGACCGCCCCTACAGTATCTAAAAAGCCTAGCTTTATCCATAAATTGACAGAGTTTATATAACGTAGACCGTCAACATGGCCCAACCTTATTTTGGCCATGGTCTCTCTATATCTTCTCATAACCCGATCGAGCGGGCCGGGATGTTTTTCCAAACCTATTTTTTCTGCAAGCTTGTCTGCTGCCTCACCTGCTAATATAACGTGGTCCGTCAACTCCATAACATATCTGGCTAACAGAATCGGATTCTTTGGGTACTTAACATATGCCACAGCACCCGCCTTAGCATATCTGCTGTACATAATACCAGCATCCATAGATATGGCACCCGAAAGATCTACAATACTCCCTACACCTGCATTGACAAGCCCAGAGTCTTCCAGTATCTCAATAGCCTTAACAACCATGTCAACCCCCGATCCTGTCAAGCCAGCTTTATAGCCTTCTTCCAGAGATTGAGTGATGAGCTGTTTTATCTTTACCTTCATCTCCTCATCTATATTCCATTCACCTGCACCGAGATGTACAGCCAAGACAGGCCTGCTCATCAAAAACCACCTTACAACTATAAGAGAAGCTTGGTGCCACGTTGATTATATGCTGTAATACATGTTGGAATTGTAGACCAGAGCAATCAACACCTGCTATACTAGTATAAGAAATATGAACGTCTTCTAGCAGAAACCTTGTGTATGTATGGATTTAAGTCGAATTCTTTTGATATCTCGCCTAACCATGCCTTGAACCACAGAAGGTTTTTACCGTTACTTTGAGTGCCGCCCTTGCTCTGGTTACATAGTCTACGCTTCTTTCGCGATCTGATGTACATCTTTATTGCCACTATAGCAGCTGCTACCTCATCTAAAAATTCCCCGCTTTTCTTGCGAATGCCATTAACAAAAACCGTTATTCCTTGATCGATGTTTATCTGCTTGAACTTTCCAAGAATGCTGGGGTCTATAACATTTCTTATGTCTCTTTTTGCACCACTCTTTACTTCATTGCTAACTTCTACCATTATATGAGACCCCTAACCCACTCCCAGCCAGACTATATCTTGCTATAAGTTCTAGACACAGGGATACTAAAAGCTTGCGGGTCCGTTCATCATTTAATCCATGGTCTAAATGGATAGGCCCATTATTGTTTTATAGCTATGGAACATAAGTGCAGATAGAATACAGTACATCAAGAATCTAGAGGTCAGGTGATTGAGGTCTATGTCAGACAAAACATTTATCATATTTGTGGGTCCCGCAGGCTCAGGTAAATCAACCCTAGTTTATGCATACTCTAAATGGCTTCGTGACACCTTTGGATACGAAACATTTAATGTTAACCTTGATCCAGCCGCAGAATACATCCCATACAACCCCGATTTCGATGTTAGACGTATAGTTGATGCAAAGACCATAGCCAAGAAATTTGGTTTGGGCCCGAACGGTGCTTTGGTAAAAGCAATGGATATCATAACTCAACAGATAGATAGTCTTGTTCCAATTCTAGGCTTACGCCATGAGAACTTCATACTTATAGATACGCCCGGCCAGATGGAGGTTTTTATCTTCAGAGACATAGCATTTAAATTGATTGAGACCATCAAGAAAATATCAAAAAATAACATAGCAGTATTTGTTGCTGATGCCGATATTATTAAGCGTAGCGAAGACTATGCATTTTTAGCCATAATTTCTGTTGCTATCCAAGCAAGACTAGGCATAGACGTCATCCCAGTGATTAACAAGATAGACACAGCCCCTCTCAATGATATCATAGGCGATATAATTAGTGATGCTGAAATGGTTCGCACAAAGCTAAGGGACCAAGGTCTTTATGGTGAACTGCTTGAAAAAATTATCGACATAATTACCATGTACTCAAAATCAGCTCGCGTACCAAAACTATCGGCGAAAAACCTTATAGGGATAGAAGAACTGCACAGAGTAATACACGAAATAACATGTACGTGTGGAGACCTAACATAGCACATATACTTTCCAACTTGAACCATTTCAGCAACTGTAACCAAGCAAATAGCATACGGTAAAACCGAGTAGAGCCGATGCTATATAGATTGAGTATACCACCTCAACAAGTTCTTTTTCGCTAAGCGGTTTACCTCCTAAAACAAGAAGCAGCTTGATGAAGGTTATTGGATGTATGTGTTTGCTTGGGTATATACAACCATTACTATCTAGGTACGTCGGTCTTTTTACCTGTTCCTTCTGTAGAAAGCCCCTTACCGACGATATGTAGTAAAACCCGTTTAAGAACATTGGTATAGACGCTAAAATAGCATAGAACTCTACTCTAAGCGCTACCAACACGAACATTAACATTGAGCCTATAAGAAAAGCACCAGTGTTACCGTTAAACATTCTTGCCGGGTAGATATTAAACCTAAGATAGCTTAAGAGCGATGCTATAATTAAAAGAGCGAGTAGAACTTCTTTGCTCATACCAACTGAGACAATTTTCAAAAGCAGAGCCCCAAATATAAATGAGATTGCAAACATAGGCAAAACACCGTTGTGCGTATCTACCATATTTGCACCATTCGTATATACGGTCGATGCTAACACTACTAGCAGAGGATAGAGAACAAACAGACGGGCATGACCTATAAACGGTAACCATGGTCTTGGCACAAAACATTCAGTAAGTATAATTGGTATTGCCGGAAGAAAACCCAGTATTATTTTCCACTTAGATCCTAAACCAACTGTATCGTCTATAAACCCTATGATAAGCCCTAATGATATAACTGCTAGAAAAGCTGTAAATAGTGGAAGTTCTACTAATCCATGCATATAAAGAATAAATAGACCAGGCACCAATCCCGCATACAGTGGAAACCCCCCTATGCATGGAATAGAATATTCGTAAGGTTTGTGGGCATCTTTGCATAAAACCCCTACCCTCTTTTCAACGTATATTAATACCATTGAAATTAAATATGTTACCACCATAGAGGTTGTCAGTGCAAATATTATCGGCAATGCCATTATTTAAACACCATCATGTGACGTTGCCACATTATCTATGATTAGACTACAATTTAAGTCTTAAGATATTAAATAGCATTGAAACCCATGCTCATGACTCTATGTCATAGTAAATACAATCACTACACAATATCGTTAGGCTATAAGCACGAAAATAGCCTCATTGTAACAACCATATCGCTATCTAATATCATGCCCAAAATCTAAAACACCGGTTATAAAGCTGATATTAGCAACTTGTAGCCAGAGTAAAGATTAGGTACACTAAGTATGTTTAAGGTTGCAGATATACTATCGAACTATATACCAGACGATATCTGCAATAAGATTAATCATAGCTTGCTGTGTAACGTAAAAGGCTACCTGGTTTATTTAGCTGGTTTAATTAACGAGTCTTTTAATAAATGTGCCATACCCTTTATAGTATTTGGCTTAAGACAGCTCCTTGAGTTGATCACTATCTGTACTTATGTTGATACGCACAATGTCTATAAAAACTGTAGCTTAGAAGAAAAACTAAAACTTATCCAAGATTTCAGCTTTAGCCATATGATATCGAGAAGTACGTACTTTAAAAGGATTATTATAGAAACATTTGGGGCTGGAGAAGGTAGAGCGTTCATAAACAATATGAGGTGCGTCTATAGTAATCTCTCACGTTATCTACATATACCCTTATCTCCATGCATAGTCAACCCAAAGTTCGAAGATCCATGCCAATGTATAGGCGAAATAAAAGAGTTGAAGAATATTGCGAATACTATTGATAATATCTCTAGGAATCTTTTAACAGTGTGGTTACATAGAAATTCTCTTACTAAACAAATTTGAATATTTCCTCCCTTTTTAAAACTAGACCCTTCAGCGTTTCCTCGTAAAGCCTTACAATTACTGTTCTATCGCTTTTTACCTCCATCTCAATAAACGATGGTCTCATGGAGCCACCCCCACCACCCCATACACCTGTTATCGAACCTGGATTAACATGCAAAATATTTGAATAATCCAACACTACAAAGGGATTATGGGTATGCCCAGATATAAGAATTTGAACACCTAACTCCTTGGCTATCATAGACAGCGCCTCAATATTTCCCCTAGGCCTGACTTGATCTCCGTGAATAACACCAATCCTGATTCCGTAGACCTCGAAAACCTCTTCCTCAGGAAGATCTAAGTAATCCATATTCCCTTGGACGGCATAGCATTTGGAGCCAAACGTTTTGAAAAGCTCTAGCACGTCTTCCCCGATGATGTCCCCTGCATGTACAACAATGTCATAAGATCTCTGCTTTATGAATTCAAGCACCTGCTTGTCTATTTCATCAGCTCTCTCGGGAATGTGTGAGTCACTAACTATTAGCAAAGCTATATTCTTATCCATGTCTGGTACCCCATGTATTGAAAAGATCCTGAGTAGAAACTTATTAACCTAATTTTCAATCCAGCCTTCAACCACATGTATAGCTATGTATTTCTAGAGTTCAGGAAAAACACATTAATTCATTATATGGTAAACCTATTTAAATGGTGATAAGTGCTTTAGTTGTTTTCAGTTCGATCATTCACCCGTTCCAGGATGCCTTTGTTTGTACGAAGACTGCTTGAGACCATCAATGCTCTGATACAGTAGTGATGAACTACGAGGACAGTACCGCCAGTCTCCTAATGAGGTCCCCGACGTTTTCACATTTATCGGTGGCATTCTCTATAGAGTCCATTAGTTCTTTTGCTAAGATGCATAAAGAGGGCTTAGAAGTATCGCAGAACTTTAGTATATCATCAAACAGACCGTGTCTTATGTCATCCACTTCTTCTTCTATAGATTCTATCTTGTCTGCTAACTCTAGAGCCTTACTTGGATCGCTGGGTAGTGCTTCAATGGCTAATTTTATTAAGTTTGCTGCATCTAGTGCCTTTGAGGCCATCGTACATAGTTTGGACCCTATTTCTGGAGGGAGTTTATTAGGTGAGTATAGAACTGCTCTCCGGCTCCACGCCTTAGCATAATCTGCTATATCGTCTGTTACCGATATCAGTCTTATTATTTCCTCTCTATCTATTGGATGTAGCGCACCCTTATTGAGCTCGAAGAGTATGGCTCTCTTGTACTTCATCAGCTTTCCTCTCTGCATCAAAAACCTTTTGCCACTCATCCTGAAGCAAGGTAGTATTGCTATTAGCAAGCGCTTCGATAAGATTCTTTGCGTGAGCTACTACATCTAAAACTTTCTCAACTATGTTTTTTTGTACATATCCAATATCTCCTTCCTTCGCATCATAGATAGCCAGCTCCATATGCTCATAAAGCCCCTCCCGCAAACCTACTAATTAGAAAGTATATAGCTGTACTTGCCAATGCTGATAATGGTAAAGTCAAGAGCCAGGCAGTCATAATGAATATCACGGTCTTGAAGCTCACCCCGGCAAAGCTACGGTATTTGGCTATGCCAACACCTATAATTGAGCCTACCGCAGCATACGTGGTTGATATCGGTAATCCATAGCCGAATAAAATGTAGGGTACTGTAGTAAACATCCATACTACTAAGGCGTTTGCCATACCTGCTGCCAAGGCCATGTCGAGGTCAAGGCGTGTTATTTTAAATGCGAGTGTTTCAACGACCCTTGGACCGATGCTCAAGGCTCCTAGCGTTATAAACAAAGAGGCAAAAGCTGCTAAGAGTCTCATACTGTATTCATCTGGTAATCCCATATATTTCGATGTTATTGTTGTATATATTCCTGTGGCATTACCGACATCGTTAGCTCCAAACGAATATGCGGAAAAGATCATGATCGCTATAACCATAAGCCTCACTATCTCGGTTTCTGTTTTAGCCAATATCTTCTTGAACAGGCAATATAGAGGTATAGCTAAGCTCATAGCTGCTAGTGGCGATATGACCCAGCTCACCACTATCTTTAAGATTAGGTCACTACTTATGGAAGCGGAGTAACCTTGGATTATCCTGGGCAAACGCTATGCCAATAACGGCGCTGACCGCCGAGTGCGTTGTTGATATGGGAAGACCTTTAAAAGGTTGCAAGAGTTATCCATATGATCGCTGCTATTGTTACGGATACGGCTTCGTATATTGTTATATCAGATACAATGCCTTTACCCAGGGTTTTCATAACCATAAAGCCCTGGACTATAGCTCCAACAAACTGGGCAACGGAAAATAAAAATAGTGCCGTTTTTACACGCAATACGCGAGAACCCACAGCTATACTTGCAGAGTTAGCAGCATCATTGCCCCCCCATAGACCAGGCCATTACGGCTGTCAGCGCCAAGCCTACTACAAGCAGCGATATCACTAATGTGGCACCATGAATCTTTAAATACAGGAAAGAGATATTAAATCTTAACGACTATGAGTGTGTATAGAGTAATACAGCGCCTATACACACCAACCAAAAACAATACGTCCTTGGCAGAATAAAAGATTTAAAAATTCTCCAATAGATGTACTATTATCTGCAGGGTGGCCATAAAAACAATGCATAACATCGCCATAGGTTTTATACTGAACCTGGCTACGCTAGTACTAAAGGTTTTTGCATATAGGGACGTTGCCTCTACGGCACTGTTTGCCGATATCTTAAATGATATCACAGATTGTATAGGGTTGTTTCTGCTGATACTAGGTCTCTATCTTTCTAGGAAAAAAACCAATAATATCTTATACCCCTTCGGTTTGAGCAGAGCAATGTACGTATTTGGACTTATCTCTATGTCTATTTTTGGCGGTGTTCTATTCACAATATCGTTTACCGCATCCTTAACAGATCTTCGTTATCCGCCTGGCCCATTAGATACTGCCACTTATGGTATTGCATTTGTGTTGTCGGCACTCGTAATCAATGGTCTTAATTTTGCTCTAGGCTTATACTCATATTTAACTGCAAGAAAAGCAGACCCTGCTACCGTGGGAATGATAGTAGACGGATCAACGGATTTCTTGGCAACATTCCTAGCACTAATCGCAATAGTGTCACTGAACGATCTAATCGATGATATTGGGGGTATTGTGGTTTCTGTTATACTCTTGATATCAGTTGTAAGCGTTAGCTATAGATACTTCTTGATACTTATAGGAAGAGCCCCACCAAAACACGAGCTTATAAAGATACTCAATGTTGTACTAGCAATACCAGGAATTGTAGATATAAACGAGCTTAAAGCTCTCATGATTACAGAAGATGAATACCTTGTTATATTAGAAGTTGAGGCAAACGAAGATGTTGATGTAGGAGACCTGGAGGAGATGTCTCAGAAAATTGAGCAAGCCATTAAAAGAGCAGTTCCAAAAGTAAAGCACGTCGTTATAGAGTTTGTGCCTAGGAGGAAGGAGCCTCCTACCTACAGAAAACTCCGTATACGAGATCTCTGAACTACCTGAGTAGTAGCTATATTAAGCCTGGCTTAGAGTTTTCAGAACTGGGGTTCATTGATGAAAGTAGCCATTCTAAAAAGAATAACAAAAATAGAGCCCGAGCGTGAGGATGCCCCTAGAGGTTTATCTTGTGACCCCTTAGTAATAGAAGAGATCCCGATTCCCAGCGTTAACGATCAACAGGTTCTTATTAAGGTCTCTGCATGCGGTGTTTGCTACACTGATATAGATATAGTTGAGGGTAGAGTACTTTGCAAGCTACCCATCATTCCAGGACACCAAATCATCGGAAAAGTCGTTGATATCGGAAAAAGCGTTACTGACATCAATATAGGTGATAGAGTTGGCGTTGCATGGATAGGACACACTTGTGGAGGCTGTTTTTATTGTGCAAATGATCAAGAGAACTTGTGCCAAAACTTTAAAGCTACTGGATGTAACATTGATGGAGGCTACGCGCAATATACTGTAGCCTTTGGCAATTATGTTTACCATATACCGAGAAACATAGAAGACAAGATTGCTGCACCGCTCATGTGCGCAGGTGCCGTAGGTTATAGAGCTTTGAGATTAGCAAATATGGTGGACGGTCTAAGGCTTAGGGCTCTTTGGCTTTGGTTCGTCAGCTCACATATTAATTCAATTAGTTAAAAAACTCTACCCGTCGTCAGAAGTCTACGTATTTACACGAAGCCCCCATCACCAAGACCTCGCAAAGAGATTAGGTGCCGACTGGGTAGGCACACCATATGATGATCCTCCAAAAGGAGTTGATAGAGCTATAGACTTTACTCCTGCAGGAGAAATAGTCCGCCGAGCCTTAGAAGTCCTAAATCGTGGGGGAAGGCTTGTTGTAAATGTTATAAGAAAACAGTCTTCAATCCAACTCGAATATGCTACACATATGTGGCTAGAAAAAGAGATAAAAAGCGTGGCAAATGTTACAAGGAGAGATGTCATTGAGTTTCTAAATGCTGTAAGTAAATACGGTGTTGAAATACATGTCCAAACATATACTCTAGAGAATGTTAATAAAGCACTGAAGGACCTCAAATCAGCTAAGGTAAGGGGATCGCCAGTTCTGGTAATAAATTGAAATAGTCTTTTATTTCAAGTTATTGATATCCTTACATACCATCGAAACGGCTGTGTACCATAATGCTTGCTCACATTTTTCACAGCACTACCATATTATAGATAGAGTTTTTCTCCCAGACCCCTCTTAAGAGCTTCTGTATAGGCGTAGTGAGCTGTAATTACGTCTTGTATAGCCAGACCTGTTGAATCAAACACTGTTATTTCCTTATCTGTCTCGCGCCCTTTCTTTATCCCTGCAACTATTTCTCCTAGCTCAGCATAGATATCGTGAAGCGATATTATTCCTTGTGCTAGCGGAACATTGATTTCACCGCTATGAGATGCTTGTTCAATATCGTCAACTACTATCTTAGCCCTTTTGAGAATTAGCGGGTCTAACTCTTGTTTACCCGGGGCATCAGCTCCCATAGCATTTATGTGAAGCCCTTCATGTACCCACTCATTCCTAACAATAGGGCCTCGAGCAGGTGTTAGTGTTGCAAGTACATCTACGTTCTCAACAACATCCTTAGGAGCCTCAGCGACATAAACCTTCACGTCGATTTTCTCCGAGATTTCTTTCGCCAGTTTATTAGCCTTTGATTTTACTATATCATAAATGTAAACCTTTTGCATGTTAAATACCTTCGAAAACGCTTCTATATGGAATCTCGCTATGAATCCTGCGCCTATGATGCCCACGTTTTCTGAGTCTCGCCTAGCAAGATACTTGGTAGCGACAGCCGCTGCAGCTCCTGTTCTGGCGCCTGTTATCCATGTGCCATTCATTATACATTGAGGTTTGCCCGTTCTAGGATCAAAAATAAGTATTGTTGCCATGATCGTGGGTAAAGAATGCAGAGAAGGGTTTAGGGGGTGAACATTTACGATTTTTACGCCTGCTATGTCTAGAGACTCTATATAGGCTGGCATTGTCCTTAAATCGCCTTGATACTTTGAGAAGTATAAGTAAGTCTTGGGCGGCATCTGAACTCTTTTCAATCCTTTTTCTCGAAATACTGTCTCCACAAGTTCTACTACTTTATCTAGAGTTAAAACTGTTTGTATCTCGTTTTCCCTCAAAACCATTATTTCCATTGTTTCTGCACCATATAAACCAAAAGCTTGTCGCGTTAAAATAGAGTTTGCACTGCATTAAATATTTCATAACGTTATGCAGAGCACTGAATCACATATGAACAGCTGGATATCGGTATTAGCTCAAGCTGTTTTCTTCAATCTTCGTTACATATCTTAGCTCCGCTATATTTTTTCTCAAAAGCCTTAACCACGTCTATGCCCAGCAGGTTTGCAATGCTTATGGTCCACGCGAGAACGTCTGCTATCTCCTCCTCTATACCCTCCTTATTGTTATTCAGTATAGCCTCTGCCAGCTCGCCGACTTCTTCTACAAGCCACGTAAACGTGGCGTAAAGACCTCTTGCAGAGTCTCTTTCGTAGTACTCGTTTTTTATGAAGTCTTGTACGCATCTCAGATCCATGTACAGTCACGCCTCTTCGAGTTTGATCCTATTGATTGTAGATCTATAATCTGTTTATAACATCTCTGTCTTGCTTTATAAGAAAAACTTATTACCTGTGTTACAAAGCCTCAATGCTAATGAGACAAGGTGGCTACCGGATGCACGGTAAGCTGCTTATGGTACTGGGACTGGTTGCCATAGCAGTGCTAGTGCTCTCTCTTACGATGGTCCTGGTGACGGTGTTTGCACCTGGAGTAGCAGGATCTATAGGCTTGCTAGCACCTTACTGGTGGACATGGTACCTGGTAGACGTACTCGCATATGTAATATCTATGCTAGTTCTGATTTTAGCTGGGGCAAGCATCAGTAGATTTATAGAAAGAAGAGTGCCCGTTGGAATAGACCATCTTAGAGCATCTATGTTTTCAACATCCGCAGGAGTTCTAAGCGCGTTTGTAATGGTATTTACTTTAGTAGCCTATGTTGTGGGAACAGAGCTTGCAACATCCCTGCTTGTTGTGGCATTTCTATTCGCTATAATACCTTCGTTCATATCATGGCTACTAGCACCATTGATAATAAACGCTGCCTACCGCTGTAGACATGACCCTACATTACAGAGAATTGTCGATAGGGTTGCCGCTAGAGCCGGTATGAAGCCTCCCAAGGCTATGGTTGCTGATATGCCTTTACCAAATGCTTTTGCCTATTCTTCTCCTTTAATGGGTAGGTATGTAGCCGTTACAACAGGACTCTTAAGGATGACCCATAGCGATAACGAGTTGGAGGCTATAATAGGACACGAACTTGGCCACCACAAGCATCATGACAATGCTGTAATAATGCTGTTTGGGATTATACCCACAGCTGTCTATTTCTTGGGTAGGTTTCTCCTCTTTGCTGGTCTTTTAAGTCGCTATACCGATGGTGGTGAAAGAAGGTCAGGCTCTGGTAGGGTGGCTATACTTGCTGCATTAGGTGTACTACTTATAGCTATAAGCATATTACTACAGCTGGCAGTTCTTGGACTATCAAGATTGAGAGAGTACTATGCGGACGCGCATGGCGCCAAGGTTACGTCGCCTTACTCCATGATAAACGCGCTGAAGCTCCTCGATATGTTCTATAGATCCGCAAGAGCAAAGGCAGTAATATCTAGCTCTGGATTGAAACCCTTGTTCATATACGCATTTACAGAGCCTTTCATAGGATTGGAGGAGCTACTTTCAACACACCCGCCAATATATAAGAGAATATCATTCTTAGAGACCCTGATAGGACAAGAGATTAAAGCATAAAATAACTGAGTGTGTTTTGATTCGAATCCAATCCTATACTTACATCTAACTTTATATTGTTCGCCTTGTTACTCACAGTAGGTGCTATTTGATATATGGTGACGTTTGTGTGTCTAGATGTGAAAATCTATAGATTAACATTCGAGAGCCCAGGCTATACCGTACTAGATATCACTAGCCACATTGCCGAAATAGTCCATCAGACTGGTTTTTATAAAGGAACAGCGATAATCTATACCAATGAAGAAGGTTGCGCAGTTATTGAAATAGAATATGCCCCAGACTTGCTAGAAGATTTAGAGTTGTTTTTGAAAAAGCTGGGGTGTATAGAGGAAAACTTATGTGATGTAATCCTAGGAAGAAGCGTTGTGATACCCGTGGTTAACGGTTCTATGTTCTTAGGCCGGTTCAAGAATTTAGCTTTCATCGATATCTCGAGAAAAGCTGGAAATAAGGCATTGGTGATGGTACTTGAAGGTATATTCAAAAGTAGTTGAAGTACGTACATATGGACCCATGGAGCTTCACCCGATAACTTCCATACTAAAAGAAACACTACATGAAAGTGATATAAAAAACGGCATTGTGTGGATCTCTGTTGAAGGTGCTACGCCAGCGCTATGTCTACTCAGGAGAGGTATAGAAAAAAGATTTCTGAGCTATATAGCTAGGCTTATACCTTTTACTGGTTGGAACCATGGTAATGCTTATGCTCACCTTATTTCAACCCTTGTTTCAACAAACAAAGCCATTCCTATTATAAATGGCGAACTACTACTCAATCCAGATGAAGAAGTATATGTACTAGAAACCAGATCTGTATATAACCATGTCAGAAAAATAGCTATAGAGATACACGGTAACTAGTTTTTATTAATCTATTAAACCAGGACATAAACCACACTTATTAGTGCCTCAGCGATCATCCTTATAATGATGCCATCAATCTCCGCGCCCAGTTGATGTCCTAGACGTAAGCCTTAGGAACATTCTAAGAGGTGCTCATCCCCTGCCAAAACTAAATAAACCATCGAGATCGCATCAGAGCTAATACCCTAGCAATCCCGTCTATGTTCAGGACATGTTTATTGTTCATAAGCTTACCATTTGGATCTTTTTGATGTGGCTGCCGTACCACGTTTCTATTTCATCCATATGAAACCACGTCTCATAAGCGTTCTCTACCTTAAGTGATGCAGCGATAACACCTCTAACGGCAGATTCTAGTACTGACAGGCCCTTAGCTCTAAAATACGATGCTACAGCTAGGAGTATGTCGCCCGCTCCTACATCATCGACCTTGTTTACTGGTAGTGAAGGTATATAGAAAATCTCGCCATTGTGTACGACATAGGTACCTCTTTGGTCTAGACTGACAAGGAACGCTGTTTTTGAAGTGGTACTTATGCTCGATATATGTCTAAGGGCTTCTTTCTCGCTACTGGTAAAGCAAAACTCCACTAAATTACCGTGTACAACATCGGCTTGGGCTAGTACATCGTCTAGTTTTTTATTCCATACGCATTTTATGCTACCGTTGCACAACGATCTGACAAAACCCTGTATATCAATTGAAAAGATGGTGCCTTTGTATTCTCTTACAATTCCTATAAAGTCTGGCTCTATCTCTCTCATTACCGGTGCGATCACGGTTATGTCAGCATTTAGGAATTTCAAGTAAGCTTCTATTATATGTGCTGGTATCTTATGCGATGCACCCTTAAATTCAACTGTTTTTCCGTTACGGATCACAAAAATAGGCATTTCATCGGACTCTATATCAAGAATTTTTATACCATAAGCACTCGCTATCCCAACGATCAAGCCTCTATATTTTTTGTCTACGTGTGTTAATGCATAGACGTTGGCACCAAAACCCTCTGCTAAAGCCCTACCCCCGTAATAACCCGAACCCCCAACCCTAAGCCTGCCATCCAAGTTGTCGAGAGTTAAATTACCTATGTAGAGTACCAACATGGTCATAACCAAAAAGTATGTTAAAAAGTTTTAAAGAGACCTCTAGGTATATCGTCTTAATCATGTCAGCATCGACTGTAAATGGTACAAGTCTAAGGCTATAGCTAAGAACTGTTGTAACGGTATTTGCTATAGTCTCCGCATCACTTTCAGTAAATCCATAGTCTCTGAGACTTTCTTTGAATCCTACAGATTCCTGGAACCTAGCCAAGGCTTTAGCGGCTTTCTCCGCATCCTCTGCTACAGGCCTTATATCTGGGTCAAGATATCGCATCAATCTGTAAGAATTCTCAGGTAGCACTCTATGTAAATACGGTATGACTCTTGGTCCTAAAATCGCCAAGCCAGCTCCATGTGCTAGCTTGGTATTCAGGCCGCTCAGCACATTCTCTATGGCGTGTATGAGGTGCGCCCTGCTATTATCTATTGCTATGCCAGCTAGCATTGCTGCGTACATAAGCCAGTATCTAGCCTCAAGATTTTGAGGTTCTTTTACTGCTATGGGTAACCATTGTGCTATCAGCTTGACAGTTTCTTCTGCCAACATTAACGCGAAAGGCGTAACATCTCTTCCAGTTGCAGCCTCGTATACGTGGTAGAAGGCGTCTAGCGATGTAAATACTATCTGTTCGTGAGGCATTGTAAGGGTGTACCTGGGGTCGTTGAAGCTAACCATGGGATAGAAATACTCAGACGCCATGCCTATCTTTGTTAGGGGGCTGTCTATTGTTACAACAGCATATCTGTTAACTTCTGAGCCTGTTCCATGCGTCAAGTTTACAGCAATTATAGGCTTTGCACCGCATATATGCTTTCCGCCAAACAGATAGTCCTTAACGCTACCTCCGCACACAGCTAACGCTGAGGATATCTTGGCAGAATCGATAGCACTACCACCACCTATGGCTATTACGACATCTGGATTGTGCATTCTAATATCGTCTGCTATTTGCTCTATCAACGATGCTGAAGGGTTTGGCTTTACCTCGTCAAATAAATCATATGTAATGTTCAGCTCGTTTAATATTGAAGTCACATCGCCAAGGGCTCCACTAACTCGTGGCGCGTTTTTTGTTGTAACTATATAAACCTTTCCATAGTTTTGAACAACATTCTTAAGCTCGTTAATTGCCTGTGATCCAAAGTGTACTACTGTTTTACCATATCTCAAGATGAACTTGTTCATTTTTAGCACCTGGTACGTAATACTTTCTAGTATAGCACTAAGGATATAAGTATTCCCCAAGTTAATACGTTATTAGTTTAATTTCTGTCTCTACAGAAATAGCAACGGAGAACAAAATGAAAAAGGATAAGAGAAAAATCTCCTTGAAAAACTCCTTAAACCTTATGATATACGACATGCTTAGCAATGCAGACTTGTACTTTGACAAGCGTTTGGTGCTCAATTCTGAGGGAAGGAAGCTCCTCGCCAAAATATCTAAAACCATTCTAGTGCTTTACCCAGAGTTAAAGCCCTTGATAACCAAGATCAGGTCTGATCCTAAGTATGAGTACATCATTGAATTGGCTTCAAAAATACGTGAGATGGCCTCGGCCCAGGACAATGCTTAGCCATCATTTCTACTTTAATGCTACATTGGTGCCAGCTGTCCCAGTCTTTCTCAAGATCTTTAAAGCGTTTATATCTACAATGATTTCTTCGGTATCTACGGCCCTGGCAATAATCCTCGAAATAGTATCCAACATCCTATGCAAGTTATAGCTTACTTCCTTGTTATTCAAACTAAGCTTCTTTCTGACTTCCTCATCTAACCCCTTGAGTTTCTCGGCATATCTTACGAGTTCCATAGCCCTTGCCTTATCCATGCCTATAAAAGCCTCCGCTACACCGTCGAACAAATCTATTGTTTCTTTATAAAGTTCTGACACCTCCCTTGGCACTTTGTCTAGATTCCTAGCCGCCCTCGCCATATTTACTGCATGATCGCCAACCCTTTCCAAACTTTTTATAAACATAACCCTATGAATTGCCTCAATGTGATCCAAGCCTTTCTTCTTCATCTCATATGGATCTTGAAGTAATTGGGCAAGCTGGCGAAGGGATAAGAGATAAAGTTTGTCAGCAAGATTATCCCGGGCTATAACGGAGTCTAGAACGCTTTTCTCTATCTCTCCAGCGAAATAATGCTGTATATCTCTATGCATAGATATTACTATCCTTTTCAATCTTTTGACTACACTCTCTATATCCTGAAGATTTGGGTCAACAACTATCTGAATAAGAATTGCACCAGTATCCTCATCAATTACCTCAAGTCCTATCAGCCTCTCTCTAGCAATATTAATACCCCTATCAACAACAGATCTTGGAATGCCTTCGTAAACCACCTTTATGATGGAGGCCCCTGCAATATATAGCGCTATTATTTCGCGTGCTACATCATACTCATTATAACTATTATCGATTTTTCAGCTCTGTTACAATCTCTTTACTCTCAGTTGAAGTAGCTCTATAAATCCTTAAGGATCTATCTGGAAGAACCTCTAGCAAAACCTCGGCCTTGCTCTCAAGCCCTACCTCCCTAGCCCAAGAACTTGGCAAGGTTATAATAAAAGTGTTCTTACCTATTTTCTGAACGCGCCTTCTATATGAACGCATCTACCAACCCGCTATAGTGTTATGCTTGCCTATAGATACTCCTCGACAAAGCTATAAACTATTGTGTTTTTGTTAAAAGCTGCTAAGAATAAGGTAATGGCAAAACATATTTAGTTAATTTAACAGTTTTAATATTTAATAATCATATTATAGATGTTATCATGTTTCAACCAGTTCTCAAGGTTCTTAACGCCATGTTTATAAGCTTTGTATGGTGTATTTAGTTATGGGTATGAAGTATGGCTGCATGTTCAAAATCTGTAACAGTAAAAACACCTGACGGAGCTGAGAAAAGCCTAGTA